>Ga0187812_1000888_pt1 | contig 10326 bp, 12 predicted proteins | sample NC_S_2_FD_130582 | JGI IMG/M metagenome (GOLD analysis project Ga0187812, IMG submission 130582) | Wetland sediment microbial communities from Neuse River Estuary, North Carolina, USA - ASW-S_2 | ecosystem: Environmental > Aquatic > Freshwater > Wetlands > Sediment | place: USA: North Carolina... | reverse complement strand
TTCGAGGTCGATACCCGGACGCGCCGTGATCACTTTGCTCGTCATCACGTCGCGCACCTGCTTGTCCAGCCGCCGTTCGAAGCGCAGATCGCGATTGGTCAGAATTCCGACCAGCCGGCCGTCCGAGACCACCGGCAGCCCCGAGATCCGGTAGCGTTCCATCACCGCCAGCGCCTCTCCGATTTTCTGCTCGGGATGGACGGTGATCGGATCGACGATCATTCCGCTTTCATATTTCTTGACCGCCTCGACCTCGCCGGCCTGCTCTTCGATCGAAAGGTTGCGATGCACAAAGCCGATTCCGCCCATTTGCGCGATTGCGATCGCAGTGCGCGATTCAGTGACGGTGTCCATCGGGCTCGATACGAGCGGGATGCGCAGGCGAATTTTGGGCGTCAGCACGGTCGAGACGTCGCAATTCGCCGGCAGCAGGTCGGACGACTGCGGCACGATGAGTACGTCGTCGAAGGTAAGTGCTTCGCGGAGCTCCTGATGCGCCATTAGGTGACCCTCCTTGGGTAAAAAAAGAAAGAGCCCGCGGATTTCCCGCGGGCTCAATTCTGCCTTCAGTTTTTGTACGCAGTCCGCTTAATCAGATGCGCCATGTGCAACTCTAACAAGCACCGCACGCCTGATCAATACCGCGCCTCTCGCGTCCACCCTTCGCACAACCCAAAAAGACTGGGTACGGGGTCACCCCCTGCCGCGCCACACTGGCTTGCGCTTCTCCAGGAACGCGCCGATGCCCTCCTGGGCGTCCGACGCCATCGCATTCTGGCTCATCACTTCCTTCGTGTAGTCGTAGGCGTTGGCCGTATCGAGATCGATCTGCGCGTAGAACGCCTGCTTGCCGATTCCGATGACAAGCGGGCTCGCCTCGACGATCTGCATCGCCAGCTTGCGCGTCTGGGCGACCAGTTCCGCGTCTGCCACCACCCGGTTTACGAGTCCCCACTCGGCGGCCGTGCGCGCATTGACGGCCTGCCCCGTCAGCAGCATTTCCATCGCATGCTTTCGGCCGACCGCGCGGGTCAGCGCAACCATCGGCGTCGAGCAGAACAGCCCAATCCTCACGCCCGGCGTGGCGAAACTCGCACTCTCGCCCGCGACGACCAGATCGCACGTCGCCGCGAGCTGGCATCCCGCGGCGGTGGCGATCGCATGCACGCGCGCGATCACCGGCTGCGGAATCGCCTGAATCGTCAGCATCAGTTGCGCGCACAGATCGAATTCACATCGGTAGAATGCCAGTTCGCGTCCCTTCAGTTCGCCCAGATCGTGACCGGCCGAGAATGCGGGCCCGTTGCCCGCGATTACCACCGCGCGCACGTCGGCGCGTTTGCCGATCGCGCGAAGCTCGGCTGTCAGTTCCGCCATCATCGCGGTCGAGAGCGCGTTGCGCTTCTCGGGACGATTCATCGTAAGCGTGACCAGCCCGGCTTCTTCCTCCACGATCAGATTCTTTTGCGCGTTTTCATTCGCCATCGGTTTTTCACCTGTGATGGATTCTCTCATTATTTCAACCGCAGACTAATCGTCCGGATCGTTCTTCCATTCTTCGGGATAGAGCAGCAGCAAATCCTGGCCGAGCGCGTGCACCAGGAATCGCTGCGTCTCGTGGATCGCGCGTTCGAGCGCGCGTCCGCCAACCAGCCAATGCCCGCGGCCGGCGATCGTCGCGATCTTCGCGCCGATCGACTCGGCAAATTTTGCCGTCAGCGCAAGCGGCGCAAAGATATCCGAGTCGCCCGCTACAATCAGGCGCGGCGCAGCCTGCTCCTGCACCGCGAACTCGATCGCGCCGGCCATTACGTCGGCGGCGACCGCGCCCGAATCGGGTACCAGCGCGTTGATTAACTCTTCGCGAGTGAACGGATCGGAATCGGCGATCAACTCGAACAGAATCCTGCCGCGCGGCGGTTTGATCGGCCGCCGCCACGCTATCGCCAGGCGATTGGCGATTCCGCCGACCAGCAGCGTGCGAAAGCCCGGCACCAGCGGCGCGTATGCGACCGCGGCCTTCACTCGAGGATGCCGGCTTAGTTTGAGCGCGACCAAGCCGCCGAAACCGTGACCGAGCACGACTGCATCGCGGCCGATCCCGTCGATCGCTTCGCCGGCCAGCGCGGCCAGGTCATTGAAGCGAAGTTTCTCGAGCGCAGGCGTCGAGCCCTGGCCCAACGCAGCCCGCAGATCCGGCACGAACACTTCCCATCCGATCGACGCGAGATAACCGAACAGCAGCCCAAGATGCCGCGGCGTGGTGAAAAGTTCGGGCAGCAGCACGATCGGCCACGCAAACTTGACCGGCTCGGGGCGCTCACATTGCGCGGGGATTCTGCCCAGTTCGACGTCGTCCATCGCTCTGCCGAATCATGCGGCCGCGCTGCCGGCGACGCGCGCGCCAACAATGATCGCGTCAAAATCTTTTGCCGACCGGGACATAAGGCCTGCGAAACTTCGAGCCGCTCGAAGCCTATCATGTTGAACGCGCGCGCCCGCAAGCAAGCGCAGAAAAGGAAAGAGCCCCCTCTTCCGAGGGGGCTCTCCCCGTGTTGCGAGGCCTTTCAGCCCCGGCTTATTCCAGCAACAATCTCTGGCAGCCTTAGCCAGCCCTCGGGGTATTGGCCCGAAGGTAAACTCGTTAAGTGGTTACTTCTTTTTGGTCTTTTTGGCCGGCTTCTTCTTTGCCATTTTGCTCTTTCGCATCGGTTTGGACTTGGTGGCCTTTTTGGCCCGTTTCCTTCTCACTGGCATAGGTACCTCCTCTTCCTAGGCTGCTGCTGGACAAGCGCCACTTCTTATAGATGAGGATCCATCCCTCATCGATTCGGGCCGATTATAGAAACATGTTATTCTCAAATCAAGAGCTACGAGATGATTTATAAAGAAATTTTAAAGTAGAAAGAGTGCAACCGAACCGGTCTATTTCGGGCCTTTAGAATGTCGTTCAAAATTAGACATCTTGAACTCAGCCCAACGCTTGAATTACGATTGCCCGGATGACCCGGTTAAGGTTTCTACTGCGCCGCGAGTGGCTCAGCCTAATCTTCGGCGCGGTTCTCGTGATGCTGCTGTTAAACGCGCTGCTCGGCAAGTTGGGGCCGGGCGACCTAGTCGCGCTCCAGAGCCATCGCGCGGCGCTGGAGCAGCGCCGCAATCAACTGGCCGCGCAAAACGCTGCGTTTAGAACGTCCGTCGAGAAGCTTCGTTCCGACCACCGCTATATCGAGCGCCTCATTCGCCGCGAGCTTGGCTACGCCCGCCCCGATGAACTGGTGTACAAGTTCGCCGACGAAGACGACCACGCAACGCCGTCGCGCTGAACTGTTCGCGAATCTCAGAAAACAGCGCGCGAGATCAGCCGGCACTCGCGAGCCTGGCGTTCCAGCTCCTCGCGGAAATCAGGATGCGCGATCGAGATCAACGCGCGCGCTCGCTCGGGCACCGACTTGCCCTTCAGATTGACCATCCCGTATTCGGTCACCACATACATCACGTCGGTGCGCGGCGTGGTGACGATGTTGCACTCGTCGATTTGCGCGACGATTCGGCTGGCGCGCCGCCCGTCGCGCTCGTAGGTCGAGGCGAGGCATAGAAATGACTTGCCCTCGCGCGAGGCGTACGCGCCGCGCACGAATTGCAATTGTCCTCCGGTGCCGCTTATCTGCCGAATGCCCGCCGACTCCGAGCACGCCTGTCCGGTGAGATCGATTTGCGCCGCGTTGCAGATCGAGATGACGCGGTCGTTCTGCATTATGCGATTGGGCAGGTTGGTGTAATCGACCGGTCCGGCAAAGCACGCCGGGTTGCGATCGAGAAAGTCGTACATCCGTTTGGAACCCGCCGCGAACGTGTACACCATCTGGTAGCGGTTGGTCGCTTTGTGCGCGCCGGTCACCTTGCCGGCCTGGTAAAGCGAGACCAGCGAATCGACAAACATTTCGGTGTGAACGCCGAGATCCTTGATCGGTGCCGCCGCCAGCAGCTCGCAGACCGCGTTGGGCATCGCGCCAATCCCGATCTGGATGCAGGCGCCGCTTAAAATTTCCGGCGCGATTAGTTCCGCGACTTTCCGATCGACCGCATTCGCCGCGGGGTACTTCAGCTCCGGCATCGCGGATGCGCCCGCATCCAGCACGAACTCGACGTCATTTATATGCACCGCGTTTTCGAGTCCGAAGACGTACGGCACGCTCGCGTCGGTCTCGACGATTAGAGTCCTGGCTTCTTCGCAGATCGCCTTGTGATAGGTGACCGACGGGCCGAAGTTGAAAAATCCGTGCTCGTCCATCGGCGCCGTCTTCAACACCGCGACATCGACTTCGACGAAGCGGCGATAGTTGTCGGGCGCCTCGCCGAAGTTCATCGGTATATGATCGGCCAGGCCGCGATCGTGCAGTTTTCTTTCCGGGCCTGAAAAATACCACGACAGGTAAACCAGATGACGTTGTTCGGGGTCCGCCTCGACCGCCGCACGCGGGTGCATCGCAAGGCATCCGCGGATCTTTACGCGCTCGAGCGTTGGCACTCGCGCGGCCAGCGCGCGGTCGAACAAGTCCGGCTGCCCGAGTCCGAATCCGTACTCGACCCAGTCGCCGGATTTGACTTTTGCCGCCGCCTCATCGGCGCTGACTTCTTTGCGCTTGAGTTCTGCCTGATAGGAAGTCGCCATCGGTACCTCGTGTTGATTGCGAATCGATTCGCTTGACTGCGCCGCTGGCGTACGATTTTCTTCAACCGGCGTAGATCAATCAATGCCAAGCATCGAACCAGTCAAGCAAGCGCCCACCAGCGCCGAGCCGCCGGCCGCCTCGCGGCTGATCCTTTTTCTGACCGTGTTCGTCGACTTGCTCGGCTTCGGCATCGTCATCCCGTTCCTGCCGATGTTCGCGCATAGAATGGGCGTTGGCGCGGTCGGAGTGGGGTTGCTGCTTTCAATCTATTCGCTGATGCAATTGGTGTTCGCGCCGATTCTCGGCCGAATCTCCGATCGGGTCGGACGCCGGCCGATCCTGCTGCTGGGATTGCTCGGCTCGTCGATCGGCTATTTCATTTACGGCTTCGCCGGAACCTTTTTCTGGCTGCTCGCGTCGCGCGCGATGCACGGCGCATGCGCCGCGACGATTTCGACCGCGCAGGCCTACGTCGCCGACACCACCGACGAGCAGCATCGCGCCAAGGGCATGGGACTGATCGGTGCGGCGTTCGGACTCGGCTTCGTGCTGGGACCCGCGCTCGGCGGAATCATGGGGCGTTCGAGTTTGCGCGTGCCGGTGTTCTTTGCCAGCGCGCTGACGTTCGCCAATTTCGTCTTCGCCGCGGCCGGGCTGCCCGAGTCGCATCATCCCGATCGCTCCGCGCAGGTCGACCTCGCCCATTTCATCGCGCCGCTGCTCAAGCTCCCGCGCGAGTTGCTCCGCCATCGGCTGGCGCGGATGTTCGCGATTGCATTTCTACAGACCTCCGCGTTGTCCGCGCTCGAAGCGACGTTTGCGTTGATGGTGCCCGTGGTTTACGGCTACGGCGCGTTCGGCATCGGCGTGTTGCTGACCTTCTGGGGCCTGATGCAGGCGCTGGCGCAGGGCTATCTGCTGGGAAAAGCCGTGCTGCGGTTCGGCGAGGTGCGGCTGCTGAAAATGGGACTGCTCGCCATGATCGCCGGGTTGGCGCCGATGGGCTCGATTTCATCGCACGGCGCGTTGCTCGCGATGCTGGCGGCGGTCTCTCTGGGTTACGGTTTCGCCAGCCCGTCGATCGCAAGCCTGATCTCGCGCAACACCAGCCGCGATTTGCAGGGCGAAGCGATGGGCCTGAATCAGTCGGCCCTGTCGCTCGCACGCATCTGTGGCCCGCTCGCCGGCGGGCTCGTGTATCAACTGATGGGACCCGCGGCGCCCTACCTCGGCGGCGCCGCAGTCGCTATGCTCGCGCTCGCCGCCACCAGCGGAGTCGAACTCCGCGCAACCTGACGCAACGGGGAACACGATGCACGCGTTTCGCAACTTCATTGTCGCACTTCACATCTTCGGCGTGGTCTTCTGGTTGGGCGGGCTGTTGATGATCGCCAGCCTGCTCGCCCGCGTGCCCGAATAAGTCGGACTGCCCAAGGAACGCTTCGTCGGCGCGGCGCGCGGATTGTTCCAGGCTGCGACCAACGTTGGAGCCGCGATCACGATCGGTCTTGGAATCGTGCTGATCCTGATGGAGCCGGCGGTGGTGCGGCAGGGATGGCTGCAAGCGAAACTGCTGCTGGTCGCGGTGCTGCTCTTTTATCATGTGCGCTTTTATCGGCGGATCACGTTCCTCGAGGATAATCCGAGCCAGTCATCGCGCTACGAGTTCCGCATCATCCACGGAACGGTGAGTCTGCTGTTGATTGCGATCCTTGCGCTCGCCGTCATGAAACCGTTCTAGCAGCAGCCGTCCAACTCCCTCGCGCGTTTGCCGGGCGAGGCAATTAGACCCGCCTCCCGCTCCGCGCTTCGCCGACCCCTGCTAGAAATGGTCCTTGAGTTCGCGAACCTTGGCAAAAATCGCGATCGGGTCGTCGGCCACCGATGGATCGCGCTGTTTCAGATTGGCGCGCAGTTCGGGGCTGTCGGTGCGCAGAAATGGATTGGTCTGCTTCTCGTCGCCGATGGTGGACGGCACCGTGAACTTGCTCTCGGCGCGCATCTTCAGGCACCACTGGTGCTTCTTTTTCAGCGCCTGGTTCCCCGGCTCCAGCGTCAGCGCGAAGCGCAGATTTTTTTCGCTGTACTCGTGGCCGCAATAGACCTGCGTCGAGTCGGGCAGCGACGCGAGCTTTTTCAGCGACGCCACCATCGTCGAGGCCTGCCCCTCGAACACGCGGCCGCATCCGCCGACAAACATCGTGTCCCCGGTAAACACCGCGCCGAGCGTCGGAAAATAGTAGGCGACGTGTCCGTTGGTATGCGCCGGGATTCCGATCACGCGGCCTTCGAGCGCGCCGATCCGGATTCTGTCGCCATCGGCGACCGGATTGGTCAGCGCGGGAATCTTTCCGCCTTCGGCGCTCGCGCCGTACACTTCGATTCCCGCGATTTTGGACGCCAGCTCGTGGTTGCCGCCCGAATGATCGGGGTGCCAGTGCGTGGTCAGCACCGCGACAATTTTCACCCCCTGCGATTTCGCCGCCGCGATCACCTTGTCGGCCTCGGCGCAATCGACCGCCGCGCATTGCTTGCTGCCCTCGTCGATCACCAGGTAGGCGTAGTTGTCGGATAGCTGCGCAACGGTGACGATTGGCATCCGATTCTCCCTGCGGCTAGACGCCGACGATATTGTAGCCCACGTCGACGTAAAGCGTCTGGCCCGTGACGCCGCTGCAAAAGTCGCTCAGCACGGCCGCCGCCATCTTGCCCACTTCCTCCACCTTCATCGCCCGGCGCAGCGGCGAGCGCGCCTCGACCTCGTGCGCCATCGTATGGAAATCGCGAATCGCCGACGACGAGAGCGTGCGCGCGGGCCCGGCGCTGAGCGCGTTGACGCGTATGTTTTTGCCCCCCAGATCGACCGACAGATAGCGTACGCAGGCTTCCAGAGCCGCCTTGGCCACACCCATCATGTTGTAATTGGGGATCGCGCGAACCGCGCCGAGGTAGCTGAGCGTCAGGATCGACCCGCCGCCGCGCGCTTCCATCAGGGGTTCCGCGGCGCGCGCGAGCGCGACCAGCGAGTAGGCGCTGATTTCCATCGACTTGGCAAAATTGGCGCGGCTGACGGTCAGAAATCGATCGCGCAGATCTTCGCGCTCGGCAAACGCGACCGCATGCACCAGCAGGTCGAGCCCGTTCCATTTTCTCTTGAGCGCCGCGAACACCGACTCGATTTGCGCGTCGTCGTTGACATCGAGTTCGCCGATCACGTCCGCCCCGATTTGCGCCGCCAGCGGACGGACGCGCTTTTCCAGCACCTCGCCCTGGTAGGTCAGCGCGATCTCGGCGCCCTCCGCGGCCAGCCGCTGCGCTATCGACCACGCCAGGCTTTTGTCGTTGGCGACGCCGACGATCAACGCCCGCTTGCCCTGTACAATGCCCATGGCGAGTATCCTTATCTGCGACTATGCGCGCGCGGCCAGGCTCAGATTTCGATCTTCATCCCGTCGTAGCCCATTTCAAGCGCGATCTCGTCCTTGCGGCTGAGCACCTCGCGCCCGAGATGCGTCAGCACCATCCGGCCCACCTTGAACTTGTCGCGATTGGCCGCCAGCAGCGGGTAGTTGAGATGAAACTTCAGCTTGACGCTGTCGAAGTAGGTGCACTCGCACAGGAACAGATCCGCGCCGGCGCTGAGTTCCACCAGCTCATCGTTCCATCCGCTGTCGCCCGAGAAAACTATCGACTTCCCGCCGCCGTCGATTCTGAGCGACAGCGAGATGTCGGGCTTGGTGTGCGGACTGCGGATCGCGCTCACCTTGAACCTCCCCAGCCGCGTCGAGTCCCCCGGCTCGAGCACCACGAACTTCAGCTTGTGCTTGATTCGGTCGAGTTCGAAATGCGGGAACATCGTGCGCATCAGCAGCCACGTCCGCTGCTCGAGCTTGGCCGGGCCCGCGATGGTCAGCACCTTCTTGCGCCGCGTCTCCCACATGTAGTCGAGGATCAGAAACGGCAGGCCGGCGAAATGATCGCCGTGCAGATGGCTGATCAGCAGCAGGTCGAAGCTGTCGGTCGAAAACCCGCTGCTCTTGAGCGCTTTCAGCAGGTCGGGCCCCGCTTCCAGCAGGATCCGCCCGCCAGGCGCGTCGATCATATAACCCGCCTGTGAGCGGCCGAAACTCGCGAACGCATCTCCGGTCCCCAACAGGGTGACGGTCACAGGCGCGCCGTTCGATGACGTGCGAATCGGATTCATTCAGACGAGCTATGCTAATATTTGGCGGCGATGCGCGCAAACGAGGGAGCGCCGCCAATGAAGCAGGTGAAGTTCGCTGCCGCTCTCGCGTTGGCTTCCGCGGCCATTGGGGCCGCCATTGCAGGATGCGGAAATCCCGCCGCGCCCGCAAAGGCCCCGCCGCGCATCTATGCCAGCGCCGAGGAAGTCGAGCTCAACTTTCGCGGCCGCACGTTCGTGCTCGGCGACAACGATCAAATCGCGCAAGTGCGGCCGCTCGATTGGCCCAAGGACAAGTTCCTCAAGCTGCCGTTCTGGTTCGGCGTCAACGTCCTCGTGCCCGGAGTCATGGCGCCCAAAGAAGGCGATTTCTACGTCATCAGCGAGGCGATCCTCGAAAAACCTTTGGACACGCCCGGCGAATGGATGATCGAAGCGGGCAGCTCGCTGGTCAAGCAGGAGACGGTGTTCGTCACGACGCGCACGCGATACCTGGGGCCCGGAAAAATTTTGCCCACCATCGTACAATATATCGGCAAGCGCGAATTCAAACGCCCCGACGGCAAGACCGTGAATATTCCCGTGTTGCGCGAGGTCTCTTTACCAATGAAATGGACGCTCGGCGGATTAATACCGGCCAGCTACGCGAGATACCGGACATGATCCGTTACTGCAGGGCGATCGTCCTGGCGATCGCCTTTGCGCTCGCGACGGTCGTCGCGGGATGCACTCCCGACAAAGCGCTCGACTTCGGACCAACCGGCGAAATCACCACGCCGCCCGAGGATCAGTTGAGCCGCGACATCATGCGCGATTTCGCCGGCCGGGACTTCATCCTCGCCAACAACGATCGCGAGGCGCACATCAGCCTCACCGATTGGAAGCCCGGCCGCCGCATCATCGTGCCGTACTGGCTCGGCATCAATCCGCTCTACCCCGGATTTCTGCGCCCGACCGTCGGACATCTATACGTGATGAGCCAATCGATACTGGTCCGCCCGCTTGCCAACAACGAGTACCTGATTCGCGCCGGCTCGAAACTCTTCAAGAGCGATTCCGTCTTCGAGGCGACGCGCACGCGCTACCTCGATACCGGCGGGATGCTGCCGACGGTCGTCCGCTTCGTCGGCACGCGCGTAATCACGGTGCCAAAAGACGCCCCAGCCACCGGCACTGTCACCGAAAAGGTCCCGGTGCTCCGCGAGGTCTCGATGCCGATGCACACGACGCGCGACCAGGACCTGACCGGCTACGCCAAATTCGAAGCGGTCACCGCCAATCCCGCCGCCGTCCCCGCTGCGCCCTCGAAATAGCAGTGTTAAGAGTCTTCGGACTCCAGCGTCGCCGTCTACGGTTCGAGGCTGGGTGAGCATCGCGGTGAGCAAGGCTCTCCAGAAAGCACTGGGTTCCTGCCGAAGGTTCGCATTCATCTCAATGACGCTTCGGATGGAAATCGCCGGCGAGGTT
>Ga0187812_1000887_pt1 | contig 10330 bp, 8 predicted proteins | sample NC_S_2_FD_130582 | JGI IMG/M metagenome (GOLD analysis project Ga0187812, IMG submission 130582) | Wetland sediment microbial communities from Neuse River Estuary, North Carolina, USA - ASW-S_2 | ecosystem: Environmental > Aquatic > Freshwater > Wetlands > Sediment | place: USA: North Carolina... | reverse complement strand
CTGACGCGCAGCGGGGAGTACGAGAAGGCCTTCCAGCTCATCCTCGAGACGACCCCCCTGGTGGGCAGCCTCGGCCGCGCCTGCTTCGCGCCCTGCGAGGACGCCTGCTCGCGCGGGAGCCTCGAGGGCCCTGTGCCGATCCGCCGCATCAAGCGCTTCATCGCGGACACCCACTACGCCTCCGGCCGCGACGTCGGCGTCACAGCCGGTGACGACAACGGCCTGCGCGTCGCGATCGTCGGCTCCGGCCCGGCCGGGCTGACGGCGGCCTGGCAGCTGCGGCTGATGGGCTACGGCGTCAAGGTCTTCGAGTCCGCTCCCGTCGCGGGCGGGGCCCTGGCGCTGACGCTCCCCGCGTACCGCCTGCCGGGCGACGTCGTCGCGCAAGACGTCAAGAACGTCACCGACATCGGCGTCGAGATCGAGGTCGGTCACCACGTCGACGACCTCGAGGCGCTGCACCGCGATGGTTACCACGCAGTCCTCGTAGCGACCGGTACGCCGAGGGCAGGCCGGCTCGGAGTGGTGGGCGAGGACCTGCCCGAGGTCGTGCCGTCGCTGCGCTTCCTGGAGGATGTGAAGCTCGGCCGGGCCGCGAGCCTGCGCGGCAGGCACGTCGTCGTCGTGGGCGGCGGCAACGTGGCGATCGACGCGGCGCGCTCCGCGCGGCGCCTGGGCGCCAGTGTGGAGCAGGTCTGCCTGGAGCGCCGGCACGAGATGCCGGCCTTCGACTGGGAGGTCGAGGAGGCCGAGCAGGAGGGCATCGTCCTGCACGACGGCTGGGGCGTCCAGGCGGTGCTCGGCGAGAGCGGCGTCCAGGCCATCGACCTCAAGCGCTGCACCCGCGTCTTCGACGAGGCGGGGCGCTTCAGCCCGGCCTACGACGAGAAGGAGCGCACGGAGCTTCCTTGCGACATGATCGTCGTCGCGATCGGCATGGGGCCCGCGACCGAGGAGTTCAGCCACACCGTGGCGCTGCGGCGCAACCGCACGATCGAGGTCGACCAGCAGACCCTGCAGAGCCAGGTGCCCTACATCTTCGCCTGCGGCGACGTCGTCTCGGGCGCCTCGATGATCACCCAGGCGGTGGGTTCGGGCCGCCGGGCCGCCTACATGATCGACCGCTTCCTGCAGCACGAGCCGTTCGAGGCGGACGCCTTCGACGCTCGCATGCCGAAGGTGGAGCCGGAGGACGTGCTGCGCCGGCAGAAGAGCCACAGCCGCAAGGACCCGCTGGCCTCCGCCAAGCTCTCCCTGGCGGACCCGACGGACTTCCGGGAGGTGGAGGCCCCCCTCACCGAGTCCGAGGCGCACTACAGCGCCGGCCGCTGCATGGACTGCGGCGTCTGCTCGGAGTGCCACGAGTGCGTCAACACCTGCCCCGCAGGGGCGATCCACCTCGACATGCCCACTGAGCACATCGACGCCGAGGTGGGCACCGTGATCGTCTCGACCGGCTTCAAGCTGTTCCCCGCGGACCTCAAGCCGCAGTACGGCTACGGCAAGTACAAGAACGTCATCACCGCGATGCAGATGGACCGCCTGCTCGCCCCGACCAGGCCCTACAACAAGGTGCTGCGCCCCGGCGACGGCAAGATGCCGGACCGCATCGCCTACGTGATGTGCACCGGCTCCCGCGACCAGACGGTGGGCAACCCCCTCTGCTCGAAGATCTGCTGCATGTACTCCGCCAAGCAGAACCAGCTGATCATGGGCAACCTGCCGATGGCCGACGTGACCGTCTTCACGATCGACGTCCGCACCGCGGGCAAGGGCTACGACGAGTTCTACGTCCAGACGAGGTCCATGGGCGTGAACTTCATCAAGGGGCGAATCGGCGAGATCCGCGAACTCGACAACGGCAACCTCGTCGTGCGCTACGAGGACATCGTGGAGGGCGGAGCGGCGCGCGAGGAGGAGTTCGACCTCGTCGTGCTGGCCGTCGGCGTGCAGCCGAACCTCGACACCCAGCGGCTCTTTGCGGGCCAGACCCTCCAGCACGACGCCTACTACTACGTCGAGGAGACGGACGAGGAGCTCGATCCCGGCCAGACCTCGATCGCCGGAGTCTTCGTCGCCGGTGCGGCGTCCGGGGCGAAGGACATCCCGGAGTCGATCCTGCACGCCGGCGCCGCGGTGGCGCAGGCGGCGGCCTACATCGAGGAGACGAGGGTTAGCGTATGAGCGAGCGCAAGATCGGCGTGTACGTCTGCCACTGCGGCGGCAACATCTCCGACTACGTCGACGTGGAGCAGGTCGTGAACGCGATCAAGGAAGAGGAGGACGTGGCCATCGCCCGCACGGCGATGTTCACCTGCTCCGACGCGACCCAGCAGGAGATCTACGAGGACATCGAGCGCCTCGGCCTGGACGGTCTCGTGGTGGCGTCCTGCTCGCCGAAGCTGCACACCTTCACCTTTCGCGGCGTCGCGAAGCGCGCCGGCCTCAACCCGTTCCAGTACACGCAGGTGAACGTGCGCGAGCAGTGCTCCTGGGCGCACACCGACGATCGGGCCGGAGCCACGGAGAAGGCGGTCCGCCTGGTGCGCGCGGGCATCGCGCGCACCAGGCTCCTCAAGCCGCTCGAGCCGACCGTGGTGGAGACGGTGCCGAAGACGCTCGTCATCGGCGCCGGCACCGCCGGCCTGCGGGCCGCCATCGGCCTCGCCGACATCGGCCTCTCGGTCGTCGTGGTGGAGCGCGAGCCGGAGGTGGGGGGCTGGGTGCGCGAGCTCGGCCCGATGTACCCCCACGACAAGGTGGGCAGCGAGCTCATCGCGCAGCTCGAGGCAGAGGTGCGGCGGCGCGAGAACATCGTGGTCTTCACCTCGGCCGAGGTGGTGCGCAAGGCGGGCTCCTTCGGCAACTACCTCGTCGACATCAAGACCCACCGCCCATCCACGATGACGATGCAGATCCAGGTGGGGTCGATCATCGTGGCCACGGGCTTCGACACCTACCAGCCCCAGGAAGGGGAGTACGGGTACGGCATCGAGGGCGTCGTCACGCTGCCCGAGTACAAGGCGATGCTCGACGCCGGCGACGGCCCCCTCGTCTACCACGGCAGGACCGTCCGCAACGTCGCGTACATCTACTGCGTCGGCAGCCGCCAGGGCGAGAGCGGTCCCAACCAGTACTGCTCGCGCTTCTGCTGCTCGTCCGCGGTGCACTCCGCGCTCAGGCTGCACGGGCGCGACCCGAAGACGCACCAGTACCACCTCTACCGCGACATGCGCACCTACGGCAAGTACGAGCTCATGTACCTGGAGTCGCGGGAGAAGGGCTCCGTCTACCTCAAGTTCCCCGAGGAGGAACCGCCCGCAGTGCAGCGCGGCGCGGACGGCCGCCTGCTCGTGACGGTGCGCGACCAGCTCACCAGCCAGCAGGAGATGCAGATCCCGGTCGACCTCGTGGTCCTGGTCACCGGCATGGTGCCGCGCGAGAACAGCGAGCTCGTCCAGGTTCTGAAGCTCCCCGTGGGCCGCGACGGCTTCTTCAACGAGATCCACCCGAAGCTGCGGCCTGTCGAGACGGTCGTGGACGGCGTCTCGATCTGCGGCGCCTGCCAGTTCCCGAAGAACGCCTCGGAGAGCGTCGCCTCCGGACTCGCGGCGGTGACCTTGAGCGCCGCGATGCTCAAGCAGGGCCGGGCGGAGCTCGACCCGCAGGTCGCGACGGTGGACCCCGAGGTGTGCACGGACTGCGGCACCTGCTACGCGGTCTGCCCCTACGACGCGATCGCGCCGCGCGAGGGGATGGACGGCAAGCGCGTGGCGGTCATCGACGCGGCGACCTGCAAGGGCTGCGGCGGCTGCGCGCCGCTCTGCCCCGAGCGCGCGATCGACCTGCAGGGCTACACCAAGGGCCAGGTCCTGGCCATGATCGACGGGTTGGCGCGGGAGGTCGGGTGAGATGGCGATCGCAGACCGGGACGTGCGGGAGATCATCCGCGAAGGGCCGCTCTGGCGCCGCGACATCCTGAAGGTGCTGGAGGGCGGCCCCCGCACGGTGAAGGAGATCGCGGCGGCCATCGGGGCGCCGACGCACGAGGCGATGTACTGGGTCATGGACATGCGCAAGTACGGCTGGGTGGCGGAGCTGCCCGACCCGGACGACGACGGGCTCTTCGCCTACCGGGCCATAGAAAGGAAGAGTAGCTGATGAGCGTGCTCACGCCGGACCTCATCGATCAGGTGCGCGGCGAGAACCAGGAGTTCGACGCCTCGTCCTGCATGAACTGCGGCGTCTGCAGCGCGGTCTGCCCCTTGGGGCTCGAGCACCTGCCGCGGGAGCTCTTCCGCTACGTGGTGCTCGGGATGAAGGAGGAACTCCTGCAGCAACAGGAGACCGTCTTCTCGTGCCTTTTGTGCAAGATGTGTGAAGTGAGCTGCCCGGCGGGCGTCCACATCACGGAGAATGTGCGCACCCTCAGGCACTACTTCGACCGGCAAGCCTTCGGGCTCTAGGAGGAGCGTGCGATGCCACTTCCGACGGGCGACACCATCGGGATCCTGACGGACAACCTTCGCCTGCGCAGGTCTGTCCTGCCCATCCCGGTCGAGAGCGCCATCCGCTGGACGAAGGGACTCGAGCTGCCGCGCGGCGGCGAGCGCGTCCTGTACACGGGACTGATGTACCAGCTGATTCCCTACATCGAAGACCTCGTCGAGGCCCAGACCAAGCTCGGCGACTCCTGGCTCGCGGGGTTCATCGGCGTCGGCCGCCAGGTCAACAAGCTGATCAACGTGGCCGCGTTCATGGCGCACCCCTCGCAGGAGGAGCAGCAGAGCTACGACCGCATCCCGCGCAACGTGGCGCTGCTCCTCAAGCGCGCCGGCGTGCAGTTCGGCGCCCTCTACGAGGACGACCTCTACTCGGGAGCCCTCGCGTTCGACCTCGGCGCGGACGAGGCCCTGCGCGCGCACGCCCAGAAGGTCTACGCCGCCATCAAGAAGCACGGCGTGCAGGAACTCATCACCATCGACCCCCACACCACGAACATGCTCAGGTCGGTCTACCCGACGCTGATCGACGGCTACGACCTGACGGTGCGCAACTACCTCGAGGTGCTCGCGGAAGCCGAGATGGTGCCCCGTCACCAGATCGCCGGCGACGTGGCGATCCACGACTCGTGCGTGTTCGCCCGCTACGAAGGCGTGCAGGCCCAGCCGCGGCTCCTCCTCGAGGGCGCCGGGCTCACCCTGTGCGAGCCCCACCACACCGGCACCTTCACCTGGTGCTGCGGCGGTCCGGCGGAGTCGCTCTTCCCCCAGAAGGCCGCGGAGCAGGCCGGGCGCCGCGTCGCGGAGCTCCAGGCGGTCGCGAACAGCGGCGTCACGATGTGCCCGCTCTGCTACGTCAACCTGCAGAAGGCGGCGGGGGACGCGATGCGCTTCGACGACATCTCGGACTACCTGCTCCGGGCGTACCAGGACTGAGTCCGGCGGCGGCCGCGGCAAGGCGGGGGGCGCGTGCCCTCCTCCCTGCGGCCGCCTGGGTCCTCGGCGTGCGCTGCAGCCCCGCCCGCCGGGCCGGGGCCGCAAGGAAGGGAGGAAGCTATGTGTCCAGCATGGTGATCGGCCTCGCAAGTGGAAGTGTCGAGAAGCTCCTCGTGACCGCAACGGTCGTGGGCGGTGCCCTGGCCCTGGACATGGACGTCGACATCTACCTCCTGCTGGGAGGCGCCCGCGCCTTCCGCAAGGACGTGGCCGGCACGGACCGCGCCGTCTACGACTACCCCCAGCTGAAGGACGAGATGACCGCGGGGCTCGCGCAGAACGCCATCCCCGACCCCATCGCGATGCTGCGCGGGCTCAAGCAGGACGGCCACCTGCACGTCCACGTCTGCGCCACCGCAGGGAAGATCTGGGGGGCCTCGCAGACCACCGACTTCATCGACCTCGTCGACGACATCGTCGGCATCGGCGAGTACGTGATCCGTTCGGGCGAGGCGGAAGTGGCCCAGATGGTCTGAGGCATCGGCCACGGCGGCCTGCCACGTGGGCCACAAGGCCGCCGTGGCCGCTCGGCAGGTACCCTCCCCAGGTTCTCCGCGACGATGTATGATCCAGTGGGTGTCCGGCAGGGCACCGCGCGACGCCCGGCGTCGCGTCCGCCGCCAGCAACTCCAGAGGTGGTACCATGCCCCGGACCGGTTGGCGCAAGCCCGAAAGCGGAGAGCGCCTGTCCGATCACGTCTCGATCAGCGTCCTGACCCGCGTCTACCCTCCGGCGGTTGTGGACGCCGCGATCGCCGCGACCGGCAAGAGCGAGCAGCGCCGGCGCCTGCTGCCGGCCCGCGTCGTGATGTACGGCGTGATGGCCATGGCGCTCTTCAGCGAGGACTCGTACGAGGACGTCATGCGCCGCGTCGTGGACGGCCTGTCCTGGCTTGCGGACTGGCGCACCCCGTGCACCGTGCCGACCAAGGCTGCGATCAGCAAGGCCCGGGAACGCCTCGGCACCGAGCCGCCGATGGCCCTCTTCCGGTCCGTGGTGCGCCCGCTGGCGGGCAAGGGCCTGCGCGGGGTGTGGTACCGCGGCTGGCGCCTGATGAGCTTCGACTGCGCGACGCTGGACGTCGCCGACACGAGCGAGAACGCGGGCCGCTTCGGCAAGGCCGGCATCCCCCGGGACGACGGCGGGTCGGAGCTGCCGCAGCTCAGACTGGCCGCACTCGCCGAGAACGGCACGCACGCCATCATCGACGTGGCGATCGGCGCGTACCAGACGAGCGAGGCGGACCTCAAGCGCCAGCTGCTGCGCTCGCTGCACCCGGACATGCTCTGCCTGTCGCGCTGCCCCTCGTTCAGCCTCGCGCTCTGGCAGGAGGCCGCCAAGAGCGATGCCGAGCTGCTCTGGCAGGTGCCGGACGACCAGGTGTTCACGGTGGTGCGGGAGCTGCCGGACGGCAGCTACCTGAGCCGCATCTACGCCTCGGAGTACGACAGCCGCCAGGACCACGGCGGCAGCATGGTGCGCGTGATCGAGTGCGGCTGCCCGCACAGCGACACGTCGTGCCGGCTGATCTGCACGATCCTCGATCCCGACATCGCGCCCGCGCCGGAACTCGCGCGCCTCTACTGCACGCGCTGGCGGTTCGAGAGCGCCCTCGACGAGCTGAAGTCCATGCAGGGCGCGCCGCGGCTCGTGCTGCGCAGCCGGACGCCGGAAGGCGTCATCCAGGAGATCTACGGCTACCTCTTGACCCACTACGCGATCCGCGCCCTCGTCTACGATTCGGAGATCCCCGACGTGGCGACGGAGTTCGCGGGGCCGGCGCCCATCGTGCCGAGCCTCGACGCGAGCCCCGCGCGCGAGCAGGGCTGCGGCGGCTGCCAGCGCATGGGCTGCGGCGGCTGTCCGTTCGCGCCCGAGGCGCACGTGGTCATCCGGGGCGTGCCCGAGCCCGCCCTGCGCCTCGAGGCGCCCGCCGCGGCCGGCGCGGTGCGCCGGCTGGCAGCGGCGAAATCCCACTGAACGCTGGAACGTGGCCGGAGGGCGCCTCGCTGTGCGAGGCGCCCTCCGCGCGCGCTACGCCCGCGGCAGGCTCGCGCCCTCGAGCTGGTCGATCGCCGCGAGCGCCGCGGCGCTGAGCGGCGGCGCGTCGCCCGCCGCGGAAGCGCTATAGAGGCGCAGGAAGGCGAACGGGTCGCCGACCGCCGAGATGCAGGCCGCCCGGCCGTAGGCCCGCTCGATGCTGCGCGCCATGAAGCTGCCGGTGGGATGTCCCGCGAGCGGCAGGCCGAGCCGCATGCGCCGGGCGAGGCGGGGCCGCTGCCGCGGCAGGCGCAGCCACGCCTCCAGCAGGGCGTCGAGGCGCCGCAGCTGGCCCGGCGCCGCCTGGAACGCCGCGCGGTAGCGGCGCCCGTACTCCGCGAGGTAGTCCGGGCCCGGCGGCAGAGCCGCCGGCCAGGCCCGCTTGTCGATCTGGTCCGCGATGCCCTCGAGCTCGAGCTGGTCGAGCACCCACAGCACGTCCTCGCCGCCGGGCGGCACGGCGCCCGGGCGGGCGGCCAGGCGTCGCCGGAAGACGTGGTGGTAGGCGTGCGCGAGCAGCAGGGCCGGGTTCTCGGACGCGCAGAAGTGGCGGGCGTCCAGGACGACGCCGTCCTGGCCCAGGGCGTCCGGCGCGAAGATGACGAACGACACGTCGGGGAAGTCCGGCAGGGGGCCCTGGGGCAGCCAGGCGAGAGCCGCGGCGCGGGCGCTGGCGGCAAGGGGCGTCTCCTCCACCGCGCGCATGGCCCGTCCCAGGGCGGAGCGCGTCGCCGCGACGGCGAGCACATGGCGCAGGATGCCCGCGTCCGCGCCGCCTTGCAGCACGTGCGCGAGCAGGTGCCCGCGCGACGGCATCAGCGCCATGCGCACGGTCTCCATAAAGCCTTCCGCAAAGCGGTCGCGCCGCGCGAGCTCTCGGTAGCCCGGCGCGGCGAAGAGGCTCCGCCAGGCGCTATCGGGCGGGTCGAGGTCGCGCAGCAGAAAGTCCGCCACGCACCAGAAGCGGTGGTAGCCGGCGAACGAAAAGCCCGGGTTCGGCTCGGCGCCCTGGGACATCGCATCAGCTCCGCCGCGGCCTCGAGGGCTGCCCCGCAACGCCGCTCGGCGGCATATCGCGCCGCGCTGCGCGGGCATGCTATCGAGAGCGTTTCCCCGCCTGGCCAGTCTTTCCTTCCTGCGTGGTCATGGGCACTTCACAGAACGCGCCGTTCCGGCTACTATTGCTGACTGGACAAGTTAGGATTGTCCAGAGACCGCGGATCAGAGGGGGAGTCAGGCTGTGATCGACTATCTTGCCGTGATGCTGGTGTCCGTGGGTGCCGGACTCGGGATCCTTGCGCTGTACCTCTTCTTCAACCCGGCGCCCGAGCACCGTCCCACCTGGGGCTTCGGCTTCGGCGCCACCGCCCTCATCCTGGCGGCCACGTCCATCCCGATGGTCGTGACGTGGCCGCTGCCAGGCAGCTACAACGTCGCCTACGGCGAGCCGGCGCTGATGTTCGGCGCGCTGTTCACGGTGGCGGGCCTGGCGCTCGTGTTCCGCCTCGACCTCCTGGGCCCGGCCATCTGGGGCTTCTTCGCCGGGATCGCAGCGGTCGTCGTCGGCATGAACATCATCGGACTGCACATGTCGAGCGAGCCGACCGTCGCGGGCCTCGGCTTCATCTTCGCCGGCCTCGGCGGCATCCTGACCCTGCCCGCCGTCACCATGAAGGGCCAGCGCTGGGTCGCGTTGCTGGCCTCCCTGGTGCTCGCCGTGTCCGCGGTGATCTGGCTCTACACGGGCTACCTCAGCTACCCGGGCCACATGAAGGACTTCGCGAAGTACGTGCCGGCCTACATGATGACGAAGAAGTAGCCAAGAGCCAGCGAAGGCGCCGGTCCGGGGAGGGCCGGCGCCTTCGCCATGCCCCGCGCGGGAGACCGTAGAGGGGCCGTTCGGCGGCGCCCTGTGCCGCTCACCGCCCGTGGGCGACCGTTCGCCGACCAGCCGCTGTCGGCGCCCCCGGACGCTGCTAGCCTGGAGAGCGGACCGCAGGATCCGGGACGGTGGCGAGGGCCTGGGCCCTCGGCAGCACCGCAGCAGGGGGAGTGGCGATGGGCGAAGCGTTGGAGATCCTGGCCCCGGACGCGGCGCGACTGCTCGACAGCCGGGCGCTGTCCTTCCTCGCCGAGCTCGAACAGCGCTTCGGCGCCCGGCGCCAAGACCTGTTGCGCCAGCGCGCGGCGCAGCAGGCGCAGCTCGACGCCGGCTGGCTGCCGGACTTCTTGCCGGAGACGGCCGCCATCCGCTCCGGGCCGTGGCAGGTCAGCCCGCCGCCCCCGGACATGGAGGACCGGCGCGTCGAGATCACGGGACCTGTCGACCGCAAGATGGTCATCAACGCGCTCAACTCCGGCGCCCGCGTCTTCATGGCGGACTTCGAGGACGCGTTGGCCCCGACGTGGCAGAACGTGCTCGACGGCCAGCAGAACCTGACGGACGCCATCGAGGGCAGCATCAGCCTGCGGGCAGGGGGCAGGGAGTACCGCCTCGGCCCGCGCGTGGCGACGCTCTGCGTCCGGCCGCGCGGCTGGCACCTGCCGGAGAAGCACCTGAGGCTCGACGGGCGTCCCGTCTCCGCGAGCCTCTTCGACTTCGGCCTCTACGTGCTGCGCAACCACGCGGCGCTCGGGCGCCGGGGCACGGGACCCTACGTCTACCTGCCGAAGCTGCAGAGCTGGCAGGAGGCCGCGCTCTGGAACGACGTCTTCGACTTCGCGGAGCAGGCGCTCGGGCTGCGCCGCGGCAGCGTGAAGGCGACCGTGCTGATCGAGAACGTCCTCGCGG
>Ga0187812_1000886_pt1 | contig 10333 bp, 9 predicted proteins | sample NC_S_2_FD_130582 | JGI IMG/M metagenome (GOLD analysis project Ga0187812, IMG submission 130582) | Wetland sediment microbial communities from Neuse River Estuary, North Carolina, USA - ASW-S_2 | ecosystem: Environmental > Aquatic > Freshwater > Wetlands > Sediment | place: USA: North Carolina... | reverse complement strand
GTGACAGGTTCACCAAGCCGCTCGCTGAGCCAGTCGGTCAGGATCGCGCGCGTCTGCTCGTCCATCGCCTTGACGACGATGTCGTATCGCCCTTCCGACTTGGCCTTGTTGCGCAGCGAAAGATGCCCGTCGTCCATGATCCAGAGCGCAAGGCCGAGATCGCCAATGCCATCAAGATACTGCCGGGTAAAATGCTTGCCACCGGTTTGATAGACTTCGCGATACGTCGGATAGAGTTCAGGCAGCAGAGTCGTGTCGACGAACTTGGAGTCCTTCGGAGACGTCCAAGTGGTCTGCGGGATGTTCGCGAGCAGCGAGGACTTCCAGTCGAGGTACGGAATTTGCGCCGAGCCGTGACCCATGCGGAAGCGCACGGAAGCCGACTTGCGCCGGATAGGTGAGAGACTGCCGTCTCCGAGTAAGCTCCCCATGATCACCTGCTTCTGGAACGCGCTGAGCCGATGTTCGACAGCCACCATGACTTCGTCCCCGACGCGCAGGCGACCCGCGCGACGGTAACCGCGCGGCGTCAGAATCGGGTGGTTCTCGGTGCAGCTGACCTGGGCGCGACCATTGCCGCCAGGGTAATAGGCGGCGATCTGCAGAAAGCCATCAGCTGCGCCATTGTTGAACCAGTTGACGATGCGCCGCGGCACCACCTTGCCTGCGGCGGGGTCCCACGAGAGCACTTCGACCGGAAGGCGGTGGTTGACGACCTTGCCGATCGACTCGGTACGGCCATCCGCGAGGCGCACCTTGCTCCTGTAGGAGAGGCAGCCGAACATAACTCCCACTTTTTCCCTCATCTGGTTGATGAAGATTGCCGTGGAGCGGCTCTTCGAAATCGCCCCGGTGAGCTTGCGCAGGGCCTGCGACATCAGCCGCGCCTGCAGGCCGACGTGGGAGTCGCCCATCTCGCCCTCGATCTCCGCCTTGGGCACCAGGGCCGCCACGGAGTCGATGACAATGCAGTCGACAGCGCCGGAGCGGACCAGCGCCTCGGCGATCTCGAGCGCCTGCTCGCCGGTGTCCGGCTGCGAGATGAGGAGGTCGTCGATGTTCACGCCGAGGTTGTGGGCATAGGCGGGGTCGAGGGCGTGCTCCGCGTCGATGAAGGCCGCGATGCCGCCGAGCCGCTGCGCTTCCGCGACGATGTGCAGGGCCACGGTGGTCTTGCCGGAGGACTCCGGGCCGAAGATCTCGACGATGCGCCCGCGCGGCACGCCGCCGACGCCGAGCGCCGCGTCGAGCGTGATCGCGCCGGTCGGGATGACGTCGATGTTCATACCGGCGGAGGCTTCCCCGAGCTTCATGATGGAGCCTTTGCCGAACTGCTTCTCGATCTGGGCCAGGGCGATGTCCAGCGCCCGCTCGCGGTCCAACCTGATCCCACCTTCCGATGCGTTGCGCGCTACGCCGAAGGTCCTTCCGCTCTGGGGAGCGCAAAGGCGGAAACGAGATGGTAGCGCGCTCCGGCAGGTAGAAGTTCGCTCTCGTACAGGCGGATTTCCTCTGCCATTACGCGCAGCGGTGCGATGACTTGCGCGGGGATGGCGCAGCTTTCCCTGAGCCGTGCCACGGTGACGTGCACTCTCAGGGGGCGCCGCTCCACGGCGAAGCCCTCTGCGCCCAAAAGATCGCCGAGCGCCGCCGCGAGGCGCCCGAGGCCCGGCGGCGTGGGGCCCGTCAGCGCGACGATGCGCGCCTCGCTGCGCGGGAAGCCCCCGAGAGCGTTCAGCACGTACTCCTCTTGCCGCCCGCCGCGTGCCGCCGTGCGGCAGGCCTCCTCGACGGAACCGATGCGCCCTCTCGGCACCTCGCCCAGGAACGCGAGCGTGACGTGGCGCCCCTCGGCGGCCACCTCACGCGCGCCGGGCAGGCGGGCGAGCAGGCGCGAGAGACTGCCCGCGATGCGCTCGTCCTGCGGGATGTCGCCGAGCGCGACGAAGAGTCTTGGCATCATCGCCCCTCCCCTGCGGTCGGGCAGGGGGAACACCCCGTGCTCCTGCCCCGCCCGGAAAAAAGGGCGGGGCCCATGCCCCGCCCCCAGGTTCAGTTCCGGCGCCTCGCCGGCTCCACGTTGATGTTGCGTCCCTTGATCTGCCCGGTCTGCAGGGCCTGCATCACTCGGCTCGCCTCGGCCTTCGGCACCTCGACGAAGGTGAAGCGGTCGTAGATGTCGATCACGCCGATGACGTTCCCCGCGATGCCGGAGAGGTTCGCGACGGCGCGCACGATGTCGGCGGGAAGGATGCCCTGCGCCCGTCCGACGTTGACGAAGAGCCGGACCATGCCGGGCTCTGCGCCCGTGTCGCCAAAGTCCTCCTCGGGCGCCTGCACGCCGGCCACGTGCAGGTGCAGGGCAGCCGCCGCCACGTCGATCGAGTCGGCCTCGCCCTCGTCCTCGAGGAGCTCCTTGACCACCTCGCGCAGCTCATGCAGGCGCCGCCCGGACCGCAGCACCCCCCGGATCTCCTCCTTGAGGCGCTCGCGCCTCTTGTCCCAGAGGTCCTCGAGCGACGGCAGCTCCCTGCGCTGGATGCGCATGCCGATGCCGCGCTCGAGGTCCCTGAGCTGGCGGAACTCCTTCGGCTCGATGAGGGTGATCGCGACGCCGCTGCGCCCGGCCCGTCCCGTCCGGCCGATGCGGTGCACGTAGGCCTCGGAGTCCTGCGGAATCTCGTAGTTGATGACGTGGCTCACGTTCTCGATGTCCAGGCCCCTCGCCGCGACGTCCGTGGCGACCAGCAGCTCGACGTCCGCCTGGCGGAAGCGCGTCAGCACCCGCTCGCGGTCGCGCTGCGTGAGGTCGCCGTGGATGCCGGCGGCAAGGTAGCCCCGCGCGCGCAGGGCCTCGCTGAGTTCGTCCACTTCCTTCTTCGTGCGGCAGAAGATGATGCCGCGCTCGACGCTCTCGATGTCGAGGATGCGGCTGAGGGCCTCGATGCGGTCGTGGCCGCGCACCTCGTAGAAGGCTTGCTCGGTCTGCGGCACCGTGACCTGCTCGGGCGCGATGGCGATGCGCAACGGGTCCTGCAGGTAGCGCCGCGACAGCCGCTCGATCTCCGGCGGGAAGGTCGCGGAGAACAGCATGGTCTGACGCTCCGGCGGAGCGCTCGCCATGATCTTCTCGATGTCCTCGATGAACCCCATGTCCAGCATCTCGTCGGCCTCGTCCAGCACCAGCACCTTGAGGTGCCCCAGGTCCAGCGTGCCGCGACCCAGGTGGTCGAGCAGGCGGCCCGGCGTGCCGATGACGATCGGGACGCCCATGCGCAGGGCGCGGATCTGGCGCTCGTAAGGCTGCCCGCCGTAGACGGGAAGCGTCTTCACGCCGCGGAAGCGGCCGATGCGCGCGATCTCCTCGGACACCTGCAGTGCGAGCTCGCGCGTCGGTGTGATGATGAGAGCCTGGGTCCCCATGCTGCGGTCCAGCTTCTCCACGATGGGGATGCCGAACGCCGCCGTCTTGCCCGTCCCGGTCTGCGCCCGTCCGATCACGTCCCGCCCCTGCAGGGCGGCCGGAATCGTGCGCTCCTGAATGGGCGAGGGCTCCTCGAAGCCCATCTCCTCGATCGCCTTCAGTACGCGCGGCGAGATGCCGAGCGCGGCGAACTTGTTCTCGAGGTTGACCTCGCCCAGCACCACAGGCTTGGGCAAGCCGACCTTACCGTCATCTGACAAAGACCTACTCCTCCTCTTGCAACTGCTGCCAAAGTGTCGTCAGCGCCCACTGTGCGGCCCTGTGCCGGATCTCGTCACGCGTCGCACCGAGATGGAGTTCGCGCACCCGCTCGCCCAAGGCCCCTGCGAGCGCCACGTAGACGAGTCCCACCTGCCGCCCTGCCGGTCCGGCGAAGCCGCAGGTGCCGATGCCGATGTCGGCGGAGAACTGGCGCACGGCCGCCCGCGCAAGCTCCGCGGCCAAGGCGGCGGAGACCCCGTCGCCGATCATGTCCGCTTCAAGGCCGAGCTGTGCCTGCTTCTGCGCCAGCCGGTACGGAACGAGGGCCCCCTGGACGTAGTCGCTCGCTCCAGCGTGCCCGATCAGGCGCGAGGCCACAAGGCCGCCCGTCACAGACTCCACGGTCGCGACGCTCAGCGCGCGCCGTCGCAGTTCCGCTCCGACCGCGTCCTCCAGCCGCACCTCACCCTCGCCGTAGACGTGCCAGCCCAGCCTGCGCCGCACCTCACGCCCGAGGGGTTCGATCATGGCGCGGGCCGTCTCGTCCGATGCCGCGCGCGCTGTGAGGCGCAATTCCACCTCGGCCATCTTGGCATAGGGCGCGATGGTGGGATTCTCTCCCGCCATGAGGTCGGCTAGACGCTCCTGCACGGCGGCCTCGCCGATGCCTGTGACGTGGAGCACAAGGCTTTGCAGGTGCTCACCGCTGATCGCCCGCACGCGCGGGAAGACCGACGCCTCGAAGATCGCCCGCATCTCGTGCGGCGGGCCGGGCAAGAGGGCCACGAGCTGGCCGCCGGACTCCCAGAGGACGCCCGGCGCGGATCCCACCGGGTTCGGGAGGAGCTCTGCGCCCTCGGGCCGCCAGGCCTGCTTCTCCTGGATCGCCGTCATCCGGAGGCTGCGGGCCGAAAACCAGTCCCTGAGTTCCCGCATCGCCCGCTCGTCCTCGACGAGCGGCACCGAGAGCGCCTCGGCGAGGGTCTCCTTGGTCAGGTCGTCGTAGGTGGGCCCGAGCCCCCCCGTGACCACGATGACGTCGGAGCGGGCGAGCGCCTGGCGGTACGCGCCGAGCAAGCGTTCCCTGTTGTCGCCGACTGTTCCTTGATAGTAGACGAACACGCCCGCTTCCGCGAGTCGCAGGGAGAGCTCGCGCGCGTTCGTGTTCAGGATCTGGCCGAGGAGCAGCTCCGTCCCCACCGAGATGATCTCGCCGCGCATGTGACGCCTCCTAGGTGGACGCCGCCAACTCCTCCGCCTGGGGTTCGTCCAGGTCGGGCAGTGCGCAGATGCGGCGCAGTTCGGCTCCGCTCAGGCGCTCGGACTCGCCTAGGCGCGCCGCCGCGACGCGCAGGTCCGTCACATGGTCCTGCAGGAGTGCACGAACTTTCGTCTCGACACCCTGCACCACCTGCGTCAGGGCGAGGTGCAACTCGGATTCGGGCAGCGTCTCCTCGCTCACCACGCCGAGTTCGGACATGCCCGAGAAGATCAGCAGTCGGCCGCGCGCGAAGGCCTGCTCGAAGTCCTGCAGGGCCCCGGTGCTGCGCCCGCCGAGGGTGAGCTCCTCGGAGACCATGCCCGCGAGCGCCACGGCGATGTCGTCCTCGATCTCCCGCTTGGTGTGCAGGTAGCGGTCGTCCTGCGGCGCCTGGCGCACGTAGCCGAGCGCGCCGCCGCGCGAGGTGATCGTGATCGAGGCCACCGACCCGGGCCGCAGCACCTCGGCCACCAGGGCGTGACCGGACTCGTGCAGCGCGACGCGCCGGAGTTCCTCGGGCGACGGGCGGCGGTCGAGCTTCTCACCGAGCATCACCTTGTCGACGGCCTCGATGAAGTGTTCCTGGTGGATTTGGCGCACGCCGCGGCGCATCGCGATGATCGCCGCCTCGTTGGCCAGGGACTCGAGGTGGGCGCCCGAGAAGCCGAAGGTCTCGCGCGCGACGCGGTCCAGGTCGACGTCGTCCGCCAGCGGCTTGCGCCGCGTGTGCAGGCTCAGGATCTCGCGGCGGGCGGCGCGGTCCGGCAGTTCGACGCGCACGATGCGGTCGAACCGGCCAGGGCGCGTCAGCGCGTCGTCCAGGAGGTCGGCGCGGTTGGTCGCCGCCATGACGAGCACCTGCACGTCGTCCTTCGCGCTGCGCAGGCCATCCATCTCCACGAGCAGCTGGTTGATCGTCTGGTCGTACTCGAGGTGCCCCTGGTTCTGGCCGCGCCGCCCCCCCAGCACCTCGATCTCGTCGATGAAGATGATCGCCGCCTGCCTGGACTGCTCGCGGGCCAGCTGCCGCGCGCGGTGGAAGATGTCCCGCACGCGCTGCGCGCCGACCCCCGCGTACATCTCGATGAACTCGGATCCCGCCGCGGCGAGGAATGCCGAACCCGTGTACTGCGCCGCGGCGCGCGCGAGCAGCGTCTTGCCCGTGCCCGGCGGGCCGGTGAGCAGGATGCCCTTCAGCGGACGGATGCCGAGTTCGAGCACGGCGTCGGGATCCTGCAGGAAGTCGAGCGCTTCGACGAGCTCCTGCTTGGCCGACGCCTGGCCGCCGATGTCGCGGAACGTGATCTCCGCGCCGGCGCCCGCCCGCACCGGTTGGGCCAGCGAGCGCGTGATGCCCTTCAGGGCCGGCAGGTTGAGCATGATCGCCAGGAGGGCGAGCAGCGCCACGACGGGCAGAAGGTCGACGCCGAGCGTCGCGAGGAAAATGGTGCCGCCGAGGGCGACGCCTCCCGCAACCCACTTCCACATCCGTTACTTCGCCTCCCTGGGGTAGATGTAGTAGGCGACGTGCGCGGGATCGTAGAGGGCGAGGTAGACGTTCTGCTGGTCGATGTAGATGCGCGCCTCGACGCCGTCGCGCCGCGCGCCCGCCAGGACGTCCTGGCGCATCGCCACGAATTGGCCGGTCGCAAGTCCCTGTGCGATGGAGAAGCTAAGGTCCTGGGCCGCAGAGTCGAGGCGGCCGTCGGGCGACCCGCGCACGACGATCGCCGCGCCGGAAGCCAGCGCCTGCACGCGGCGCGACAGGGCCTGATAGGTCGTTTCGAGATCCGCGACACGTCCGAGCGTCACCTCGACCGTGCCGGGCGACTGCGCGAAGTCGAGCGAGACCCGCTGCACGCCGGCCGTCTTCTGCAGGGCCTGCTGGAGCGGCGTGGACGTCTGGGTCTGAAACAGCCAGCGCTGCGCCCCGAAGAGCACGGCGAGCGTGACCAGGAGCGCGGCAGCGGCGGCCGCGATGCGGCGCACCTGAAACCGCATGGACGGCAGCCTCCTTACGATCGGAACAATGAAGACTATAGCACCTCGGGTGCATGGACCCTAGGGCAAGCCATGGCGTGCTTGCCAGGCGCAAACCCGAAGGCATGAAACGACAAGGCCGGTCATAGAGCGGCTCATGGCGCGCATCGCGGCGGTGGACCATGCCCGGATTCCGACGGAGGAGGTGGACCTATGCCGGACGAGAGCGAACTCGAGCAGGCGCAGGGAGAACTCGCCAACGCCTACCGCCTCTTCAACGCGACGGATGACCCACGCCTGATCGACGAGGCCATCCTGCGCATCCGCAGCGCGGAGATGCGCCTCGACTACCTGACGCACCCCACGACGCCCGCGCCGGACCAGCAGCGGCTGCTGCCCTGGCTGGACGATCCTTCGCCGGACTCTGGGGAAGGGTAGCGTAGGGCGCCGAACGGCGCCATAGGCATATGCTGGAGGGATGCGCATGGGCTTCTGGACAGGAGAACGGCTCTTCGGTCGACGGCTGGCTGTCGCCGTCGGCCTCGTTCTCGTCGCGTCGAGTCTCTACGTCCTGGGTCGCACGTCGCCGCTGCCCGCCGCGAGCACCGTCGCCTCGCCCCTCAGCACGGTCCCCATGACGCAGAAGGAGCTCGCCCTGACGTTCGACATCTCCTGGGGCACGGTCATGCCGCCCAAGGTGATCGCCATCCTGGTGCGCGACAAGGTGCCGGCGACCTTCTTCCTCTCGGGCCCGTGGAGCGCCCACCATCCCGAGGTGGTCGCGGAGCTGCGGCGCGACGGCTTCCAGCTCGAGAGCCATGGTCAGGCGCACGTGAACTACTCCGGCCTCTCGCGCGGGGGCGTCCGCCAGAACCTCCTGGCGTCGCAGGCCATTCTCGAGCCTCTGGCGGGCCAGCGGCCGGACATGGTGCGGCCGCCCAATGGAGACTACGACAAGCGCACGCTCGAGGTGGCGCGGGAGCTCGGCTACACCGTGGTCCTCTGGGGCACCGACTCCCGCGACTGGATGAACCCAGGCGTCGGCGCGATCTCGTCGCGCGTCCTGCGCCTGGCGCACCCGGGCGACATCGTCCTCTTGCACGCGTCGGACACCTGCAAGCAGACGGACATCGCCCTGCCCACGATCATCACCGGCCTGCGCAAGATGGGGTACAAGCTCGTCACCGTGGACCAGCTGCTGCACGACGCGGCCCGGCCGTCGCAGCAGATCGGCTGACCGTTCTCGACCGTCGCCTCCGGATTGGCTACACTGGCATTCAGCGAGCGTCAGAGTTCGCTGAATGGGAGTGACAACTCTTGTCCCAGCCGCCTTCCCTCAAGGTCGCCGTGGTCGGACTCGGCTTCGTCGGCCTGCCTCTCTCCCTGGCCTACTGGCAGTCCGGCGCAGAGGTGTTCGGGGCGGAGATCGACCCCGCATTGCGCCAGGAGCTGTCCCAGGGCATCACCCACCACCTGGAAGCGGACGCCGGCAAGCCGATCTCGGAGATCCTCCGCGAGGCCCTCGCATCCGGGCGCTACCACCTGCTCGCGGACGCCGCCGAGGCCACCCGCAGCACCGACGCGACCATCGTGACGGTGGGCATTCCCCACCGCGACGACGCTCTCGACCTCTCGGCCCTGCAGGGAGCCCTGCGCGCCGTGGCGGAGGCTGCGGGCAAGGGCCACCTCATCCTGCTGCGCAGCACCGTTCCCCCCGGCACCACCCGCCGCGACCTCCTCGGCGCGCTCGCGTCCATCGGCAAGCGGCCGGGCGTCGACGTCTACGTCGCCTACTGCCCCGAGCGCATCGCCGAGGGCCGCGCGTTCGAGGAGTTCCGCGGCATGCCCGTGATCCTGGGCGCCTTCGACGAGCAGTCCCTGATGCGCGCCCGCGAGGTCGTCGGATTCGTCACGAAGGGCGGCATCGCCACCACCGACTCCGTGGAGGCCGCAGAACTCTCGAAGGTCATCGAGAACGTGCAGCGGGACGTCAACATCGCCATCGCGCAGGAGCTCGCGCGCGCCTGCGAGGCCTCGGGCGTCGACGTCTTCGAGGTGATCCGCCTCGCGAACACCCACGAGCGGGTCCACCTGCTCGAGCCCGGCCCGGGCGTCGGCGGCTTCTGCCTGCCGCTCGCCCTCTCCTACTTCCTGCCCTTCGCCGAGGAGCACCGCATCGAGACCCCGACCCTTCTGGCCGCGCGGCGCACGAACGCCGCCGTGCCCAAGGTCCTCGCGGAGCGGGCGCTCGCGCACGCCCAGGCCCTGGAGCCGGGCGCCGTGCCGCGCATCGCCGTCTTCGGCCTCGCGATGAAGGACTACTCGAACGATGCCCGCCTCTCGCCGGCGATCGAGGTCTGCGAGGCCCTGCGCGCGGCCGGGGCCGAGGTGCGGGCCGTCGATCCGGCGGTGCCGCAGGCCTTCCCCTTCAAGGGACAGGACCCGGACTGGGCCGTCCAGGGCGCGCACGTCCTGATGCTCCTGAGCCGCCAGCGCGCCCTCGAGGCGTGGCTCGCCGAACCCCAGCGTCTGCAGGCGCTGCACCCCGGCGCCCTGGTCGCCGACGTGCGCAACTGGTTCCCCTCCGGCGGCGGCCCCCTGGCCGAATACGGTCTCGCCTACTGGCGCATCTGAGGCGATGGCTGAGCGCTTTCTCGGCATCCCGGTCGATCCGGTGGACCAGAATGGCGCACTCCGCGCGGCGCGCTCCGCCATCGCCGGCGAGCGCGATCCTCTGCTCGTCATCGCCATCAACCCCGAGAAGGTCATGAAGGCGGTGCAGGACGAGGAGCTGCGCGCGTTCATCGAGGGCGCCGGCCTCAGGATCCCGGACGGCGTGGGCATCGTGCTCGCGAGCCGCCTGCGGGGCGGCCGGGTGCGCAGCCGCGTGACCGGCGTCGACCTCATGCTCGCCCTCGTCGCCGAGGCTGCCGAACACGGCTGGCGCGTCTACCTGCTCGGCGCGCGGCCCGAGGTGAACGAGGCCGCCGCGGCGGAGCTTCACCGCCGCTTCCCGTCCCTGGTGGTCGCGGGCCGGCGCGACGGCTACTTCCAGCCGGCCGATGGCCCCGCGGTGGCGGACGCCGTGCGGGACGCGCAGGCGGACGTGCTGTTCGTCGCGCTCGGATCGCCGGTACAGGAGCGCTTCCTCCTCGCCCACGGCGATCGTACCGGCGCCCGCGTGCGCATGGGGGTCGGCGGCTCCTTCGACGTCCTCGCCGGACGCGTGCAGCGCGCGCCGGCACCGATGCGCGCCATGGGGCTCGAATGGCTCTACCGGCTCTACCGCGAGCCCTGGCGCTTCCGGCGCATGCTGGTGCTGCCGGTCTTCCTCCTGCGGGCCTTCTTCCACGGCCCGGACCGCTCCCCGAACTGACGGCAAGGTCCCGGGCGACGCCCGGGACCTT
>Ga0187812_1000885_pt1 | contig 10336 bp, 12 predicted proteins | sample NC_S_2_FD_130582 | JGI IMG/M metagenome (GOLD analysis project Ga0187812, IMG submission 130582) | Wetland sediment microbial communities from Neuse River Estuary, North Carolina, USA - ASW-S_2 | ecosystem: Environmental > Aquatic > Freshwater > Wetlands > Sediment | place: USA: North Carolina... | reverse complement strand
TGACCTTCCCGATTGCCATCGGGACGATCTCTCAAAGACTGAATTTCATTTTTTGGGAATAATTAAGAAAAGTAAAATTCACTGTATTACTTGTGGAGCTAAGCGGGATCGAACCGCTGACCTCTTGAATGCCATTCAAGCGCTCTCCCAGCTGAGCTATAGCCCCGGAATATTTCTTGCTTTAATTAAATAATTTTGAAAAGTAAGTGATTTAAAAATAGAGAAGAAATTTAAGTTAGTCAAATTTGATTACTTATATTTGCATTGTTAAGTTTTAGCTCGAAATTTATTTTTGGAAAAAAGGTTTACAACTAATTATGAAATTTTTGTTTTTCTCATTACTAAGTATTGCTCTTATTTTATTTATAGGAATTCTTCCGGGCTGTAAGGATACTATTACCGGTGATCAGATTGATAAAGTAATAATTCCAAGCTCGAATGTTTCATATTCAAAATATATTCAACCGCTTTTTAATGTAAAGTGTGCTAATTCCGGCTGCCATGATGACGCAACGAGCGCCGGCGGGTTAAGTCTCACAACCTGGGCTGGCGCAACTAATCCTCAATTTGTGTCTAAGGGACACGCTAGTACAAGTACGCTTGTACAATCTATTGAAGGACTGTCCGGCTCATCACCAATGCCGCCCGCCGGTTATCCGCCGCTAACACAAAACCAGATTCAAGGAGTAACAACGTGGGTTAACGAAGGAGCAAAGAACAATTAACCGAAAATAAAAAGTTAAAACGAGCTCACATATTTTCCGCATTAGGTGATAAATCTTTATTCATTTTCCAATAAGGCTTGATAAATTTATTTTGCCGGAGCGAAACTTTTATAAATATAATTCCGGCTATTAGACAAAATAAAGTTGCCTGTATGGAATTTTCCGGTCCAAAGGCGCCGCCGGTTAAAATAGCGGGACCGCTAAACTTAGCAGTTAATAAACTACTCGTCATTTCATTCCCAGAAATAACCGCGCCGTAGATGCCGGCTTCGGCGAAATTCCATGCGAAGTGTAAAAAAATCGGTAGCCACAGGCTCTTCGAATAAATATAAGCAGCGGCAAGTAAGACACCAGCTTGAATAGCGATTGAAACGGCGGAATATATATTGCTGTTTTTATTAAGAAGATGAAGCAGTCCGAATATAACCGCTGAAATTATTATCGCAATCGTGCTGCCCAGCCTTTCTTCGGTTAGACGGAATATAATACCTCGGAATAAAATCTCTTCAAATATTGCCGAAGAAAATGCAATCGCAAATCCGGGGAGGACAAATAAAAACGGGTTGACGCTTTGCACCGAGTACCCGCCGTTAAGATACATTACTAAGATAACAAGCGATTGAAGAATAATCCCCAGCAAAAAGCCGATAGCTGCATTTCTACCAAAAAGGTGAAACTTTAATTCCGTAATTTCTCTTTTTTCATACAGCCTGGAAAGTATTATATAGCTTGCGAGAGCCATAGCAGCGACTATAACCGCGGTTATAACATTTTTGTAATCTTTACCAATTTGAATTTTTTCGAGCAATGCCTGGCTGCCAAGCTGCCCGATCGCTACTGCACAGCCGACTACAATAATCGCGATTATAATTTTTGTTAGAGTAAAGTTTAAGAATTTCCTCTGCATAAAAAAACTCCGTTTATTTTTTGAAAGCCATGCCGAATGTTTTTCAAACATACAAAGCGGAATCTTATTTACCAAAGAAATATTTGAACGGATCATATTTGGCGAAGCAATATCTTGCGGGCAATAAGCCGGTTTAGATTTGCCTTTTATGTTTGCACATTACCAATATTTTTTTTCTTGTAATTCTTATTCATGTTCTTTAATTTAAAATCAGTAAAAAATAACCCGGGGCGCTGATGGGTCAAATTAATGTTCTTTTCTTCTGTTCTGTTCCTTTGTACATACACGCGTTTCAAAGCTTGTTCAGCAGAGATAAAAGGATAAGCTTTACGGCAATAAAATGCCGCAGACTTGATGATATTAAATACGCGCTTAATAAGGGGCGCAACATCGTTATTATAGAAGACTCCATTATTAAAACGCATGAACTTTCTAAGACCGCAGAAATTCTTGCCGGCTGCTGCGGAGGGGTGCGCTTTATTATATTCACATCGAGGCTCGATAAAAAATACCTTAATTCCCTTTCCAGACGCGGCATTAAATACATCATAAGTAAAAATGAAGAGCCGAAAAAAATTAAGAAGGCTGTCTTGCTCGCCGCCAAAGGAGTAAAGTATATTGACTACAGCAAAAGAAAATCTTTGAACTTTAAAAAAATACACTGTGAAGGTTTGCCCGATCTTAACCGGCAGGAATCCGCTATCTTCCATTTGATAGCAATGGGATACGGTAACAAAGACATTGCCGATACACTCTTCCTCAGCGTAAAGACCATTGAATCTTACAAAGTAAAAATCATAAGCAAGTTTCATTTGAAAAACTCCCGCGAGCTGCTCAGGTTTTCCATCAGGACTATGTATAAATTCATCGTGCTTATTAATATCTTCTTGTATTATTTCTTCGATATGGATTTAAATATTTTTTAGTCCGCAACAGCTAAAAATGTTTTAAAAAATAGGGATGGAATTTTACCCTAAAATACAGGGAATTCCCTGCTTGACGGAAATTGCTTAACCGCATAGCTTACCGCTTAGAAAAATAAACGCAAATTATTAATAACAGATCGTGTTTTGTTTCTAACAGAATGCGTTTTGTTAGAAAAAGATTGCGATTACTTATTAACAGAATGCGTTTCATTAATAAGAAGTCGCGGTTTGTAAATAACAAATTGCGGTTTGTTAATAACAGAATGCGTTTCGTTAGAAAAAGTTCGCGGTTTGTTATTAACAGAATGCATTTCATTAATAAGAAATCACGGTTTGTAAATAACAAATTGCGTTTTGTTAATAACAGAATGCGATTACTTAGAAACAAATCACGGTTTGTTATTAACAGAATGCGTTTACTTAGAAAAAGATTGCGAATATTTAGAAAGAAATCGCGTTTTGTTAGAAAAAGATCGCGATTACTTAGAAAGAAATCGCGATTTGTTATTTGGAAAACGCGTTTTTAGAATTGCAAAATGCGATTTTAGCAAAAAAAAGGACTTTTGGCTTAATTAACAATATTTATCAATTAATATAAAGGTGAAAACCATGTTAAAGTATTTAGCAGACGTAGTAGCGCGGCTTAACAGCTTAAAGCAGGGTATGGAAAAGAATCCCACAAAGTGGGCGACCCAAACCATCACTCCCGCGCAGGTACAGACGACAATAGATGATCTGGAAACTATATCCAAGGATGATTCCAGCTTGAAAGAGCAGGTAACCGCCAACCAGGCTAAAGCGCACACGGCGCAGACTGCCGCTGAAAAATTAGCCGACATAATTGAAAGCATTGCCGTAGGTCTTGAGGAAGGCAACCAGGATAATCTGAATTCTTACGGAATAAAATTAAGAAAAATACCTTCTAAAAAAGCCGCTCCTTCGACTTCACTTCACCCGGCGCTTGCGGATGATACGGACGGCGAAGGCTTTATTGTTAGTACCACCTACGATTCCGACGCGGATTTGTACGAATGGCTGAAGGGCGTTTCTCCCGATCCTACAAAGCTCGATACAATACCGGAAATGAAATTCTTCAAGACGACAAAGAAGACAACGTTTGTCGACGATGAAGTTGCTAAAGGTGTCCGTGTGTTTTACAAAGTAAGAGCGGTCAACTCAGCCGGCAACGGTCCATGGAGCGAAGCGGTTAGCAGAGTGCAGTAAAGAACGCAAGACCTTAGAAGAGAAAAGCAATAATAAAAAACAACAACACGGGAGGCATCATCCTACCATCGGGATATGCCTCTTGCTGTTTATATGAAAAGTTGTAGGACAGATTTTAATCTGTTGAGCGTATTTGTTATGAAAGAAATTTTGATATTTTATTTTGAATTTTTTCAAGATTTGATTTCTTAATTTCACACTGCCAAATAACCAAATAATTCCATCCTGCTTTTTTAAGTTTTATATGAACGCTTTTATCTTTTCTTTTATTCCCTTCTATCTTTTCTTTCCAAAATTTTTTATTTGTAGTAGGTAGTTTTGAACGTGAACATATATTGTGTCCATGCCAAAAGCAGCCGTTAACGAAAATTACTTTTTTATATTTGGGAAAAACAATATCGGGTTTGCCGGGTAAATCTTTTTTATGAAGGGTATATCGATAGCCTAAAGAGAATGCAATTTTTCTTATGATGATTTCCGGCTTTGTATTTCTGCCGGTAATCTTCGACATGATTTGGGAGCGCTTTTGTTTGGAAAAAATATCAACCAAAATGTTTTTTGATATGATTAAATATGTTCTTCGATTGGATATAACTTAGCTTTGGGGGAAGAGCATTGCCGATAAATGAAGCAAGTTTATCTTTATTAATATTCTTACTGAACTTATAATTCGCCCTGAAGGACTGAAGTAAAGCAGCCTCTCGCGGAGTCAAAACTCTGTCTTCTTCCGGGTGTAAAAATCTGCCTTTAGAGGGATTTAAACACCCTCCGGTAATTGTTGTTGAATAATCATCCCACCTTAGTCTCCCGTATACATCATTGAATCCGACATTTTCTTTTTTATGACATTCCAACTCGTATTCTTTTGGAAGATCTTTTCGACTACCACCATCCTTAGGTATTAAAGAAATCATTTTTGCAATTCGTTCGGTTCTTTTTTCAACGACATTGTGAAACTTATCGTTTGGTAAATTCAAATTACAAATAATATCTCTAACTGTTTTCTTTTCATTTGTTCCTTCAGCAACTTTTATTTCGCCTAATTGAGAGCCTACAAGAACCAACCTTTTTCTTCTTTGCGGTACTCCGTAATCTTTAACATTTACGATTTTATAATCAATGAATTCATAGCCGAGTATTTTCAGTTCTTTTAATAAATATTTGAACAGATAATAGTCTACAATACCAGGAACATTTTCCATCATAATAGTAAGAGGTTTCAGTTCTTTCACCAGCCTTAGATATTCTAATATCAATGAATTGCGATCATCCCGGACGCTCCCTTTCCTATTTAATCTTCTTACGGAGGAAAATCCTTGGCACGGCGGGCAGCCTGCTATAAGATGTAATGTTTCCGCATTGTTATTATTTATTAATTCTTTTGAGTTTATTTGTCGAATGTCTTTATTAATTACTTTTGTTTTACGATGATTAAGCTTATATGTTTTAACAGCATCTTCATCAATTTCAACAGCACATTTGACTTTAAATCCGGCTTTTTTCATTCCCTCGGTAAGACCACCAATGCCGGAAAATAAATCAAGAGCGTTAAAATAATATATCATTAAAATGTACCTATTTATCTAAAACTAAAAGCAAAAACATAATTACCTTCTTGGAATCTTATTAGTGGCCACCAAACCTCAATGTCTTCACTGTACCTTCTGTTTAATCTATACATAAAAATAGTTGGCAAATCTTTAGGAACATCATTAGCTTCTCCTCCTGACAGAAAACCTTGTGTTTCATTTCTAGGAGCATTTAGATTCCTACCCCTTCTAACCTTCAAATATGCACTATTACCAAATATATCTTTTATTTTTTCCAACGCAATAATAATATTTTTTTTATTCCATAAATCCGCACCTTGTTCTGGATCATGGTCACATTTCTTTATTAAACTTATTACAAAATCAATATCTGTATTATAATAAGCCTCATCGTCTTCAAAAGCTTTTAATGTTTCATCCAACCATTGAGTATTTTTTATTATTTCTTTGGTTCTTAAAGGGTATATAGGATTACAATAACTACCAGCAACGTAAAGCCCTATTGAGTTTGGATCTAAAACATTCTTTCTTGTTGCCTGTAAGGGATTAGATATATATAATCCTTCAAAATGGCCCATGGGATGTCTTATAATTAAATTTCTTAAAGAATTTTCCATTTCATGAATTAGTCTAAAGTGATTCTCTAATCTTTGAGGTAAAAAGATTCTTGTAACACCTAAATTATTACTTCTATAACCATACATCCTAGCATGTTGCAGAACTGTGTCGGCATTTGGTCTTTGAGGATTTCTTCCATAGTAACTAACTAGTAAATTTCTTATTGTAACACCTCGGCCCAATTTATTACCGCCGACAAAAATATTATATGCAGAATCCAGGTTTATTTCTTCATTTGATGTTGCATTAATTAATTTTATACTTGTTCCTCTTAAATAAAATTTAAATTTTCCCAATATAGTATCGAATGGATGAAGATTCGGGTCAGTAGAAGAAAGATTAGTGTAAGCACTCTTTAATAGGTCAATTAAATTATCATAACTACTCTTTGAGTTATAGTTTAGAACACGAATTAATTCTTCTTTATAACGATCTATCATGTTTAGAATATATTGATGATCTCTATTATTCAAACTAACGTGACAAAGAAAGGCATAGTTTTCTGTTGGTTTGTCTAACAATTTTGATGTTGCTCCAACAAAAAATGTTAATAGAGCTCTTCTAAGTCCATCTGGTATTCTATCGTTGTTTGTAGGTTGATTAGTTGTTACAAGCGAATTTATTTCATTTAACGGAACTTGAATTATATATTGTGAATTTTCACCAAAGAAAATATCACCACCAATATATCCTTTACCAGGCTCACTTAAAACCGTGTAAGCTGGTCTATATCTACCGTCAGGTCTTTGTAAAAATAAACTCTGCGGGGTCGCAGTAACCTGAAGGTATGTATTTAAGGGAAAGTAGTTTCTAAGGCCATTAATTGTATTATTAATTCTGCTAAGATTATTAATATTTCTGTTTTCATTGGTATTTAAGCTGGCTTGATCTGCCTCATCATCTATTACTAAAGTTGCTAGATTTATTGCAGATGTACTTTGAAATGAATTTAATAGACTATTAAGCTTATTACCATTTTTAGAACAAACAACAACAAATGGGGGATTACGAACATGTCGTGTAAATCTTGCAATATCTCTGAAGTCGTTTTTCCCCAACACATTGACTCCTCTTAAGGCTTTTCTTAGCCTTTCCAGAGTCTGATTATATAGCAAATCAATGTCTGAAGTAAGTACAATAACACACTGGAAACCATTGTCAACTGCTATAGCCGTAGCAATTGTAATGATACTTGTTTTACCACTTTGGATTAATCCATAAAGTAATCCATCGCTAGGAGTACTTGGTGGATCTCCATTTGGGTCTATTGATCTTTCAATTATTTGTTTTGCTTTATCAACAATAGATTGAATTGAAGTTTCATCCTTGATTTCTTCTTTTAAAATGTTTAATACTTCAATCGTATTAATTCCATCAACAATGATCTCTCTACTTCCATTTGACATATTATTTAATCCCTTCTTAACGATATATCTTCAACTGATTCATATAATATTTGAGGCCATCTATTACGTGAAACTTTATTATTTAAATGTCCGATTTGTCCAGCCACCAAATATTGTTCATTGAACCTTCTCCTAATTGAAATCCACCCGGACTTATTATCTAATAACTTAAGTAATTCTTGAACTTTAAGTGAACAAAATCCATCGCCATCACATATAAATACATAAATGATATTTATATCCTCTGAAAATGAGTTGATAATATTTTCCACTTCATTATTATTAAATGTAAAATTCCAAGGTGATTTTGTCTTAGTAGTATATTTAAAGAATACAAGATTTTTTTCATTTATTAATTAATCTCCATCTTTACATTCAATATTAGAAAACCTTTTATCTTCTATTGCCTTTAAAAGAGTAGCACCATGATAATAGTCTTGCTTATCAATCAATTGTTCACCACAATAAATAATTTTTAAGATATACTATAAATATTACTCTACATTTTATTTATTTACATATTTATAAATAGATATTAAAATATCTTTGCTATTAAATTAAATTAATAATTTAAGTAAATCAATTAAAATATTGTTTTAGATTCCCACACGCATTTCCCTTTCCCCTTTCAATACTTCAGAGAAATATAAAGCTTGCCAAGCTCGGAAAGCTCGCCGTCATTAGCGGTAAATAAATAAGTGTAATGTGTATCGGGGAAAGTTCCGCGTCCGTAAAACCAGGCGTAACGGAAGACATCGCTTCTTGTTTCGCAGGTGTTTACCATATCTGTCATCTGCTGTTCCTGCTTTGCGTAGGAGTTTATCTGCGGGTTCCAGTTAGCCATTTCGGTTACCCAGATCTGCTTATTATATTTTTTCAAGCGGTCAAGCTGTGCGCTTAATCCGTAATCGTACCAATGGAAAGCGAGATAATCGATATGCGGGTCTCTACCGTTGTTCGCGTTTCTGTAAGCGGTATAAAATGAATCTATCCATACGACCGGGTCAGAATAATTGTCCATAGTTCCCCACGTCATGGCTGGTCCCACAAGGTAAACAGTTCTTCCCTTAGCGGAAAGATCGGAAACAACCTGCTCATATTTAATCCAGTCGGCGGCGGCTTCTTCGGGCGTTCTATTTGCCTGGTCGGTTAAATTCGGTTCGTTCATTACCAGCAGGTATTTAATTTCCGGATGAGCAAGAATAAAATTTTCTACCGTTGTCATATCGCTCTTGCTTGTGTTCCCGCCCCAAAGCATAGGGACGAAATCCATACCGTAATCACGCAGATAATTTGACGGAGTCTTCGGATCAAAGGCTGTTGACCAGTTATACCACCAGCTTACACCTTTGGAAAGCGCGGCAAAGTCATTAGGCGAAACCATATTAAAGGCGATTCCGCGCTTGGAGCTTTTATTAAATACAGGCGCGGGCGTAGTTGTATCGCTTGATGCCGGGTTTGTTTTCCCTTTACAGCCGAATATTATTAAAGGGAAAGCCGCAGCAACAAATATTTTTTTTAATAGACTCATAAAATCTTTCCTCAATTAAAATTCTTCAGTGAAGAATTCCGGTCGCTAAAAAATTAATAAAACAACGGATGTAATTTACAAATCTTTTTGTACCCGGATAACACGTAAGGTTTTAATAAAAAGTTATGAAGCGTCTCATAGACATCAACATTAGAATTTAATTCGAGATGATATGATTATATTGAGAAAGTCCTTTCATATTGAAAGTAACCGTGCGGTTCTATATTTTAACCGGCAGATTTATATAAGCACTTCATTAAACCTGAAAGGAGGCAAAGGTAAAATGAAAAGTTTATTCATATTAGCATTTGCGGCGGCGGTGATAACCGGCTGCAGAAACAGCAATCCTACTTCAAGCGGGGACTCAACTATAAACGCTACTTATACTTTAACAGATACAGCCGGACACGCAAGCAGTGAATTTGTTTCCGGAGAACCATTTAAATTATTTTTTTCAGTAACGAACACGACAAAAGACACGCTAAAATATAACCTCGCACCTCCGGAAGTTGCTTTTACAATTTATCAAAATAAAAATTTTATATCGTCATCTTTTTACGGATGTCCGGAGCCGCAGTTTATTGCCATAGGAGTTCCATTAGCGCCGGGTAAATCAATTCAAAGCTCATGGGTAGGTCCAGGTTCACCGTGTCAGAGTCCGAAGATTAAGCTTGCACCCGGAGATTACCAGGTACAGGTTTTATTTCCGAAATTATCTAACGTAAAAATTAACAATACTGAGCCGATCAGCTTCACCGTTATTCCGTAATTGATTGGAACGCTAATGTTATATAAAAAATAGGCGGCAATTATGAAAAAGAACAGCATAAGATTTTTCATCATGATGGTTCTTCTTGTCCCATGCTATAGCTCCGGGCAAACCATGATGCAATTTGAAATACTCGGAGGGAGATCATACTACACTTTAGATCAAGGTACATTAAGTAACTGGGGAGACGGATGGATAATCGGAGGAGAGTTTGGGTACAGGATACTGCCGCACACAGACTTAACATTTAATCTGCTTTATAGTAAATATTTTTATACTGGTAATAATATAGAACTTGCATTCCCCGCAATTGCCGGGCTTAGATATAGCGTATCGGGACAGCCGTCTAATACATATGAAACATCCGTTGGCATTCGATTTAATTCGCAGGCAAAATTCATTAACCCATTCATTTCATTAAGGGCTGGTGTCTTTATGCTTAACGAAGGAGATATTATTATATCTCAATGGTTTGATTCAAACCCTCAGAATGTTTCTCACACTAAATATTATGACTCCGGCGTTTCAAGTACAAATCTGTTTGCCGGCGTTGGGATTGGATTTATTATACCGGTTAGTTCAAGGTTTGGAATCGGTGTCGAAGGAAGATTCAGTCTGCTGATGAATGCTAAAGGCGCATTCCTGCCGGTGCTTGCAAGCTTCCAGTATATTTTATAAAC
>Ga0187812_1000884_pt1 | contig 10350 bp, 13 predicted proteins | sample NC_S_2_FD_130582 | JGI IMG/M metagenome (GOLD analysis project Ga0187812, IMG submission 130582) | Wetland sediment microbial communities from Neuse River Estuary, North Carolina, USA - ASW-S_2 | ecosystem: Environmental > Aquatic > Freshwater > Wetlands > Sediment | place: USA: North Carolina... | reverse complement strand
GCGCTCGGCGGCCAGGCGAGCGATGTCGTGGTGCGCGGCGAGGCCGACGCGCGGGAGGCGATCGCGCTCCTGCGCCAGAGCGGCGCCGGCCGGGCGACCTTCCTGCCGCTCGACGCCCTGACCGCGCCGGAGCCGGTGCGGTCCGGCGGCATCGGCGGCTGCCTCGGCACCCTCTCGGAGCTGTGCAGCCATGCGGCGGACATCGAGCCCGCGGTGCGGCTGCGCCTCGGCCGGACCCTGGTCGCCGCGGACCTGCCGGCCGCGCAGGCGGTGGCGGCGGCGAGCGGGCGGCGCTTCCGCGTGGTTAGCCTCGACGGGCAGGTCGTCCAGGTCGGGGGGGCCCTGACGGGCGGGCAGGCGGTGGGCCGGGTGCCCAAGGCGCCGCCGCTCGCCGAGATCCGCGCGGCGGAGGGCGAGGTCGCGGCGGCGCGGGAGCGCGAGCAGCAGGTGAGCGGTGGCCTCGGCCGCGCGCTCGCGGCCGAGCGCCAGGCGGCGCGCGCGCGCGATGAGGCCCAGATCGCGCTCGAGGGCAGGGCCCAGGCCGCGCAGCGGCTCGCCGGGGAGCAGGAGCGCCGTCGGCAGGCCCTCCTGGACGCCCAGGGGGTGCAGGAGAACCTGCGCCTCGAACTCCAGCGCCTTGCGGAGCTGGTGCCGGTGGGCGATGTCGAACGCCTGCAGGCCGCGGCCCTGGACGAGGCGTTGGCCCGCCAGGAGATTGAGCGCCTGCGGGCCGAGGAGGCGGGGCTGCGCGAGGCCGTGGAGGCGGCGCAGGGCGAACGCGCGGAGAGCCGGCGCACCCTCGAGGCGGCGCGGCTCGAGGCACAGGACAGTAGCCGCCGTCGCGACGCGGCCATGGGCTGGCGGGACGCGATCGCGCAGCGCCGCCGGCATGGCCAGCGCCTGGAGGGCGACCTGCGCGCGTTCGAGCGGCTCCTGGAGCGCTTCCTGCGCCACGCCACCGGGCGGTCGGCGGGGGCGCAGGAGGCCATGGCGAGCCTCAGGGAGGAGATCGCGCGCCTGCGCGACGAGCGCCAGGCCGCGGAGCGCCAGCTCAGGGCGGCCCACGGCGAGGACGCCCTGGAGCGCAAGGTGCCGTCGCTGCCGGGGTCGGCCGAGGAGGAACTCGCGGCGGCCAGGCGGCGCCTGCAGGAGATGGGCGGGGCGTCGCCGGACGCGCCGGCGCGCCTCGAGGACGCGCTGCGCCGCAAGGCGGAGCTCGAGGAGCGCCTGCAGGACCTTCAGGGCGCCAAGGCCGCGCTCGTCGAGGTGCTCGCCGCGGCGGACCGCGCCGTGCAGGAGCGCCTCCAGCAGGCGCTCGACACGGTCGGCAGCCGCTTCGGCGGCCTGGCGCAGGAGCTCTTCGGCAACGGGGCCGCGGCCGGCCTCGTGCCGGTCGCCAGCGGCGTCGACCTGGAGGTGCAGCTGCCGGGCAAGGAGTCTGTGCGGCTGAAGTGGCTGTCCGGCGGCGAGCGCGCCCTGGCGGCGATCTGCTTCCTCTTCGCGCTGTCCGCGCTGCGCACGCCGCCCTTCTACCTTCTGGACGAGATCGAGGCGAGCCTCGACGAGCGCAACGTGGAGCGCTTCGCAGCGTTCCTGCGCCGCCAGGACGGGCGGCAGCTCGTGGTGGTCACGCACCAGCGGCCGACCATGGAGGCCGCCGACCAGCTCATCGGGACGACCATGCAGGAGCGGGGCGTGACGCGCCTCGCCGGTGTGCAGCTAGGGGAGGACGGCCAGGGTGGCGATCTGGGACAGGTGGCGCAAGGGGCTTGAGCGGACGCGCCAGGCCCTGCGGGCCCGGTTCGAGGGCTTCGGGGCGCAGGGCGCGTCGCGCGAGGAGATGCTCGACGCGGTCGAGGAGGCGCTGATCACCGCCGACTGCGGTGTCGCGATCGCGCGCGAGGTGCGGGCTGCGCTCGCCCGTCGCCCGCTCGAGGACATGTCCCAGGGCTTCGGGGAGGAGATCGGCCGGATCGCCGGCCCGCCGGCGCAGCTCGCCTTCGCGGCCGACGGGCCGACCGTCTGGCTGCTCGTCGGCGTGAACGGCGCCGGCAAGACGACGACGGCCGGCAAGCTGGCCGCGCGCTACGGCAAGGCCGCCGGACGGAGCGTGGTGCTGGCCGCGGCCGACACCTACCGGGCGGCGGCGACCGAGCAGCTGGCCGTCTGGGCGGAGCGCTCCGGCGCCACCCTCATCGCGGGGCGCGAGCGCCAGGATCCGGCCTCGGTCGCCTTCCAGGCGATCGAGCACGCGCGGGCGCACCACATGGACCTCGTCATCGTCGACACGGCGGGGCGCCTGCACAACCGGCAGGGCCTGCTGGACGAGCTCGGCAAGATCGGGCGGGCGGTGGGGCGCGCCCAGGCGGGGGCGCCGCACGAGGTGCTGCTCGTGGTGGACGGGGCGACCGGGCAGAACGCGCTGGCGCAGGCGCAGGGTTTTCTCGGCGCCGTGCCGCTCACCGGCATCTGCGTGACGAAGCTCGACGGAGCGGCGAAGGGCGGCTCGCTCCTCGCGGTGCGGCGCGCCCTCGACCTGCCGGTGAAGATCGTGGGTCTCGGCGAGGCGCTCGAGGACCTCGTGCCCTTCGATCCGGCGGCCTACGCCGACGGCATGGCGCCCGCGTTCCGCGGCGGGGAGTAGGGGCGGCGCAGCGCCTCCCGCCTCAGCGCGCGAGCGGCAGTCCGGCGCGCCGCCAGGCGAGGAGGCCGCCCGCGAGGTGCGAGACGTCCGCGAAGCCCATGCCGAGGAGGGCGCGGCCCGCGACCCGGCTGCGGTGGCCTGAGAGGCAGACGAGGACGACCGGCTGCTCGCGCGGCCAGGCCGCAGCGATGCGCGCCGTCGCCCCGAGCGGCGCCGAGAGGGCGCCCGCGATCCGTCCCTGCAGGTACTCGCGCGGGCTGCGCACGTCCACCAGGCGGACGCCGCCAGGCTCCGCACACAGCCTGTGGACGTCCGCAGGTGTGAGGTCTCTCGGGTCTTGCGCGCGGCGCAGCCAGCTGAACATGGGTCTCCTCCCGTCGCGTGAATGCTCCAGTATACGGCGACCGGACGGCCCGGGCGCAAGGCGGGGCGACCAGGCGCCCCGGACGCGCCTCTTGACGCTGCCCCGGGCCGTCGGCTACTGTCTGTTAACGTCACGACTTAACGGGGGCGATGTCCGTGGATCCGCTGGTGCGGCGCGCCCTGCTCTACGATTTCTACGGCGCCGCGCTGCGCGAGCGCCAGCGCAAGGCGTACCAGCTCCACTACCTTGAGGACCTGTCGCTCGCCGAATGCGCCGAAGAGCTCGCGTGCAGCCGTCCGGCGGCGCTCCTGCTGGTGCGCCGCGCCGAGCGCGCGCTCGAGGACCTCGACGCCGCGATCGGCGCCATCGCCCAGCATCAAGAGGAGCTCGCGGCCTGGCAGTCCGTGCTGTCGGCGGTGGAGCGGCAGGATCTCGCGGCGCTGCGCGCCATCGCCGAAGACCATTTGAAGGAGCTTGTGGCCGATGTTTGAGGAGCTGCAGGAGCACCTGCGCCAGACCTTCGACCGCCTGCGCGGGCGAGGCAAGCTCGCGCCGGAGGACATCAAGAAGGCCTTGCGGGAAGTGCGCATCGCACTCCTCGACGCCGACGTGCACTTCGCGGTGGCCCGCGACTTCGTCGCGCGGCTCGAGCCGCGCCTCTTGGGCCAGGACGTGCTCGAGAGCCTGACGCCGGGCCAGACCGTGCTGCACCACGTGCAGGAGGAGCTGCAGGACCTCCTGGGCGGCAGCGCGCAGCAGATGCGCCTCGGCGGCCCCGGCCCGCACGTCATCCTGCTGCTCGGGCTGCAGGGCGCCGGCAAGACGACGCTCGCCGCCAAGCTCGCGCTGCGCCTCAAACAGGAGCAGCACTGGCCGCTCCTCGTGGCCTGCGACCTCAAGCGCCCGGCGGCCATCGAGCAGCTCTCGGTCCTGGGCGAGCGGATCGGCGTGCCGGTGGTGCGCCCCACGGCGTCCGACCCGGCGCAGGCTGCGCGCGACGGCGTCGCGCAGGCGCGGCAGAACGGACAGGACGTCGTCCTGATCGACACGGCCGGCCGCCAGCAGGTCGACCCCGAACTGATGGCGGAGCTCCGGCAGATCCGCGACGCGGTGGTGCCCCAGGTCTCGCTCCTGGTGCTGGACGCCATGACGGGACAGGCGGCGATGGAGACCGCCAAGACCTTCGGCGAGGAGATCGGCATCGACGGCATCGCGCTCGCGAAGCTCGACGGCGATGCGCGCGGCGGGGCCGCCCTGTCGGTGCGGGCCGCGACGGGCAAGCCCATCCTCTACGCTTCGGTGGGCGAGCGCCCGGAGCAGCTCGAGCCGTTCCACCCGGACCGCATGGCCCAGCGCATCCTCGGCATGGGCGATGTCATGGGCCTCATCGAGCGCGTGCAGCAGCAGGTCTCGGAGCGCAAGGCCGAGGAGATGCAGGGCCGCCTGAAGAAGGGCGAGGTGACCCTCGACGACCTGATGGATCAGCTGCAGTCGGTGCGCAAGATGGGCTCGCTGCGCGAGCTCATCGGCATGATCCCGGGTGTCGGACGCAAGATCAAGGATGCCGATGTGGATGAGGGCCAGGTGGGCAAGAACCTGGCGATCCTGCAGTCGATGACGCGCCAGGAGCGCCGAGACCCGCGTCTTCTTGACGCAAGCCGGCGGCGGCGCATCGCGAAGGGCTCGGGCACGAGCGTCGCCGATGTGAACCGGCTGCTGCGCCAGTACGAGGAGATGCGTCGGATGGCGAAGGCGATGCGGGGCATGCGCGGCAGGATGCCGCAATGGCCACCGCTGGAGAGGAGGTGAGCGAACTGGCCGTCAAGATCCGTTTGCGCCGCATGGGCGCGAAGAAGAACCCGTTCTACAGGATCGTCGTCGCCGACAGCCACTCGCCGCGCGATGGGCGGTTCATCGAGGAGATCGGCTACTACGACCCCAAGAAGCAGCCGGCCGTGATGGAAATCCGGGCAGAGCGTGCCGCGTACTGGCTGTCCACGGGTGCGCAGCCCTCTCAGACCGTCCGTGACCTCCTGCGCCGCGCAGGAGTCGTCGGCGGCAGCCAAGGGGAAGGGACCGACTGATGGAGAACGCGCTCAGGCTCCTGGTGCAGGCGCTCGTACGCGATCCCGACGCGGTGCGCATCGAGCGGCACGACGAGGGCAAGAGGCTCCTCTTCGTGGTCTGCGTGGCGCCCGAAGACGTCGGACGGGTCGTGGGCCGCGGCGGGCGCATCGCGAAGTCCCTGCGCACATTGATGCGCGCCGTGGGCGAGCGCGAAGGCCACCAGGTGGTCGTCGAGGTCAAGTGAAGCTCGAGGTCGGGCGCGTCGTCGCCGTCCAAGGCCTGCAGGGCGAGGTCCGGGTGCTGATGGACGACCCGTCCATCCCGCTCGCCGGACGCAGCATGCAGCTGGAGGGCGAGGCGGCGGAGCGCCGCGTGGTGCGGGCGAGGCCGTGGAAGGCGGGAGCGATCCTCAGCCTGAGCGGCATCGAGAGCCGCGACGCGGCCGAGGCCATCGTCGGCAGGCGCCTCTACGGCACAGGCGATGAACGGCCCGCGCTGCCCGAAGGGCGGTTCTACGTGCACGAACTGATCGGCTGCGAGGTCTTCGACGAGTCAGGTCGCCTGCTTGGCACCCTGACCGGCGTCGAACCCAAGCCAGCGCAGGACATCTGGATTGCCGAAGGGAGCTTGGGGACGTACCTCATCCCCGCGGTGCGCGCCACCGTCCTGGCGGTCGACCCGCAGGCGCGGCGCATCACGGTGCGAGGGGGAGGCGTCCTTGGGCCGGACACTGCTGGTTGATGTCGTCGGGCTGTTCCCGGAGGTCGTGGCGCAGGGGCTCGCGACGAGCGTGCTCGGACGGGCGCAGGCGCGCGGTCTCCTGGCCGTGCGGGCCGTCCAGCTGCGCGACTACGCCACCGGCCGGCATCTCTCGCTGGACGACGAACCCTACGGCGGCGGCGCCGGCATGCTCCTCAGGCCGGACCCGGTCCTGCGCGCCATCCGAGACCTCGGCACCCCTGGCTGCCAGGTTGTGCTGCTGGCAGCGGATGGGGCAAGATTCGATCAGGCAACGGCGCGGGAACTGGCCCAGTCGGACCACCTCATCCTGCTCTGCGGGCACTACGAGGGCTTTGACGCCCGGGTCCGGCACTTCGTCGACCGCACGCTGTCGCTGGGGGACTTCGTCCTGAGCGGCGGCGAGCCCGCCGCCCTGGCGGTGGCCGATGCGGTGGCGCGCCTCAGACCCGGCGTGATCGACCCAGGTTCGCTGCTCGAGGAGTCGTTCAACCAGGGCCTCCTGGAGGCCCCACAGTACACGAGACCACCCGTGTTCCAAGGCATCGAGGTCCCTGCCGTGCTGCTCTCGGGCCACCATGGGCGCATCCAAAGCCATCGCGAGGCGGTGGCGAAGACGCGCACGGGGCGTCTGAGGCCGCAAGGCGGGACGGACCAGGCCAGGGGATCCGCTGGAAAGGAGGAATAGGCCATGGACGAGCTCCGACGCATCGAGGAGGAGCAGCTGCGGTCCGACGTGCCGGAGTTCCGGCCCGGCGACACCGTGCGCGTCCACGTGAAGGTCGTCGAGGGCAACCGCGAGCGCATCCAGGCGTACGAGGGCGTCGTCATCGCCCGCAAGCACGGCGGGTTGCGCGAGACGTTCACCGTGCGCCGCGTCACCTACGGCGTGGGCGTCGAGCGCACCTTCCTGCTGCACTCGCCGCGCATCGACAGGATCGAGGTGCTGCGCCACGGCATCGTGCGCCGCGCCAAGCTGTACTACCTGCGCGGGTTGAGCGGCAAGGCGGCGCGCATCCGGGAGCGCCGGTAGCATGTCGGCGGGCCGCCTGGGCGACCCGCCGGCCTCAGTTTTTTCGAGCGTACGGAGGTGGGATATTGTTCGGGGGACAGCCCCGCAAGGCCCTGCGCGACACGGTCGAGACGATCATCGTGGCCGTCGTGCTGGCGCTCCTCATTCGCACCTTCGTGGTGGAGCCGTTCGTGGTGGACGGCTTCTCGATGCAGAACACCCTGCAGAACCAGGAGCGGCTGCTCGTCGACAAGGCGCAGATGTACTTCAGCCCACTGCACTACGGCGAGATCATCGTCTTCCAGCCGCCGCTGGCCGGCCAGGGGGACTACGTCAAGCGGGTGATCGCGACCGCGGGCCAGACGGTCTCGATGCGCAACGGCCAGGTCTACGTCGACGGCAAGAAGATGCCTCAGCCCTTCCTGCACCACGGCGACGTGAGCACGGAGGACGCCTGGAACATGGCTCCGCTCAAGGTGCCCAAGGGCGACATCTTCGTGCTGGGCGACCACCGCAACGCGAGCGAGGACAGCCGCTTCTTCGGGCCCGTCAAGGTCTCGGCGGTGCAGGGCGTCGCGTTCTGGGTGATCTGGCCGCTCAAGAACTTCGGCCCGATCCCGTACTAGGTCGAGGTCCGGGCACGCTGTAGGAACGAGGATCCTTCTGGAGGTGCGAGCGTTGGCCGGCGGCCAGCCGATGCACATGCAGCGGGCGGAGATGGTGCTGCGCGACGCGCGGCACCATCTCGACCTGTGGCTCGAGGTGGCCGACGCCCGTGCGCCGCGCGCGTCGCGGCTGCCGCGCCTGCGCGGGCTGCTCGCGGGCGTCGAGGGGGCGCTGGTGCTCACCCACGCGGACCTCGCGGACCGCCAGGCGCAGGACGCCTGGCGCGCGGTGCTGCCCGAGCCGTGCTTCTTCGTCAACGCCCGCCAGACCGTGCCGGCGGCGCTCCGGCGCTGGCTCGACGAGCGCATGGGCCGCCCGCCGCTCAGGATCTTCGTCGCCGGGCTGCCCAACGTCGGCAAGTCCACCCTGATCAACCGGCTCGCCGGCGCGCACGTGGCGCCCGTCGGCGCCCGCGCCGGCGTAACCCGCGCGGAGACCTGGGTGCGGCGCGGCGACCTCGCGATCCTCGACCTGCCGGGCATCCTGCCGCGGCGGCCGGGCCTGCTCGCGGCGGCCCTGGGGCTGGTGCCGGAGGGGCAGTACGACGCGGCCGAGGCCGCTCTCGCGGTGCTGGGGAGGCTGCCGGCGGCCGCGTCGCGCTACGGCATCGACGTCGACGGGGCGGTCACGCTGGAAGCGGTGGCCGTCCACCAGCACCTGCTCGGCCGCGGCGGCGCGCCGGACCTCGACCGCGCCGCCACCAAGGTGCTGCAGGACCTGCGCGAGGGCCGCATCGCGCCAGCGCAGCTGGAGTGGCCCGATGACGAGTAGGGTGCGCCTCGACGGCGCCGAGCTGCGCTCGGCGGAGCTCAGGCGCTGGGGCTTCCGGCTGCTCTGCGGCCTGGACGAGGTGGGGCGCGGCGCGCTCGCGGGGCCGGTCGCCGCGGGCGCGGTGGTGCTCGCGGAGCCGCTCGACCTGCCGGGGCTCGACGACTCGAAGCTACTCACGCCGCAGCAGCGGCGGCGCCTGGCGCCGCAGATCCACGCGGCCGCGGCGGCGGCGGCCGTCGGCTACGCCCAGGCGCGCGAGGTCGACCGGCTCGGCATCGTCGAGGCGACGCGCCTCGCGATGCGGCGGGCGCTTGCGCAGCTCGGCGTGCAGCCGGACCACCTGCTGCTCGACGCGTTCGCGCTGCCGTCGGCCGACGTGCCCCAGCTGGCGCGCGACAAGGGCGATCGCCTCTACCAGGAGATCGCCGCCGCTTCCGTGATCGCCAAGGTGGCGCGCGACGCGCTGATGGAGCGCCTCTCCGCCGCCTACCCGCAGTACGGCTGGCGGCAGAACAAGGGCTACGGCGCGCCGCAGCACATCGCGGCGATCGAGGAGTTCGGTCTCTCGCCCTGGCACCGCGCGAGCTTCTGCCGCGGCCTGGGGGCGGGGACGCGCGGCGCCTGAGATCCCGCGCCCGCCCGTATCCGCCGGGCGCACGAAGAGCGGCTCTGGCTGGTGGCCAGAGCCGTGTCGATCGCGCGGGGGCCCGGGGTCTAGAAGTAGATGCGGCGCGCTCCCATGTAGGTGTCGGCCCAGTACGGGTTCGACAGGCTGGTGTAGTGGGTCACGGTGCCCCAGGTCTCGGCCTGGATGAACTGGCCGCCGCCCATGTAGATGCCGACGTGGCTCGCGTAGCCTTCCGTGTCGAAGAACACCAAGTCCCCGGGCTGAAGCTCGTTCTCCGGGATCGGCGTGCCGACGTCGTACATCCCGCTGGCCGTGCGCGGCAGCGTCACGCCCAGCACGGAGGCGAGGTAGTATACGAGGCCGGAGCAGTCGAAGCCGACGGAGGGGCTGGTGCCGCCGAAGACATACTGGACCCCAAGGTACTTGGGGGCGATGGCCGCGAGTTCGGCGCCGAAGGTCGAGGCGGCCGGCAGGCTCGCCGCGACGGCGGAGGCGCTCGGCACGACGATCGTCTGGCCGATCTGCAGCGTGCCGCTGGCGGCCGAAGGGTTGGCGGCTTCGAGGGCGCTCAGGGGCACGCCCTGGGACTGGGCGATCGACGACAGGGTGTCGCCGGCCTGGACGACGTAGAGGCTGCCGCGCGGGTCGGACCCGCGGGAAGCCGTGTGCGCCAGGAGGGCGAAGGTGTGGAAGGTCATGCTGGCGACGACGCCCGTGACCGGGAGGCCGTGCGCGCGCTGGAACGCCTTCACGGCGGCCAGGGTCGACATTCCGAAGTAGCCGTCGGCGCTGACGCCGTAGCCGAGATCGTGTAGCTTGAGTTGCAGAACCTTGACGTCCGTGTGGTCGGTCGTGCCGTAGCGCAGCACTTGCTGCCCGAACGCCGCGTGGCTGATCCCGGCAGGGAGCAGCATCGCGACCAGGGCACTGCCCAGGATGGCTGTCGAAACGCGGTGAGAGAGTCCGAACCGCACGCAGAGTCCCCCTTGAGAAGTTGCCTCCGAGGTTAGCTCTGGGTTCGGACCAAAGGGAGCATGGCCCGTCGCCTTGCGGCGATTCACCCGGCGGTCGGGCAGGACCCGACGCTAACTGGTTCCCCCGTAGGTTGCGGTCCCGCAACCATTCGGCATGCAACCATTCTACACAGAGGAAGTTGTCGCTGTCACGTGGCAAATTTCGTCTGAGAAGCAACTTCTGGCCCCGTTGCCATTCCTCTGTCTGGGCCGTATGGGCCGCGCCGGAGACTCCGGAGGGTGCTCCCTGCATGCCGGGACTGGACAGAGGGTACCCGTATGGGGCAGCTTGGGCTGTGCAGGAAATGCTACCGGTGCGCCGAATGCAGCCGGGACGTTTGCGAGCGTCCCGCGAGGTCCCCGCAGCACGGGAGGAGAGCCATTGCGACCCCTGATCATCGTGGAGAGCCCCGCGAAGGCCAAGACGATCGAGAAGTTCCTCGGACG
>Ga0187812_1000883_pt1 | contig 10350 bp, 7 predicted proteins | sample NC_S_2_FD_130582 | JGI IMG/M metagenome (GOLD analysis project Ga0187812, IMG submission 130582) | Wetland sediment microbial communities from Neuse River Estuary, North Carolina, USA - ASW-S_2 | ecosystem: Environmental > Aquatic > Freshwater > Wetlands > Sediment | place: USA: North Carolina... | reverse complement strand
GACCTCGACCGCGGAGATCCCGCGGAGGTCGATGAGGTGCTCTCCGGGCTGCCCGGTTTCGGCCCTTGGACGCGGGCCTACATCGCCATGCGGGCCCGCGGCGACCCTGACGCCATCCCCCTCTCCGACCTCGGCCTGCGCCGCGCCATGCAGAGGCTGGGCCAGCCCGCCGACCCTCAGAGCATCGCCCGGCGGGCCGAGGCCTGGCGCCCCTGGCGCGCCTACGCCGCCCTCCAGCTGTGGGACAGCCTCAACTCGCCCGCCGCCGCGCCGCCGCGCTCCGTCGATCCCGGTTTCCAGGAGATCACCCCATGACCTACGACGCCACCACCGTCGTGACGCCCTTCGGTCCCTTCACCGTGATCGCGGAGGAGGGATGCGTGGTGCGGAGCGGCTTTACCGACGACCCCGAGTCGCTCCGTGACTGCCTTCCCGAGCCCGGCGCTGAGATCCGGATCCGGGACGACCTCGGCGAGATCTCGGCGGCGATCCGGGCCTACCTCTCCGGAGCCGACCTCAGGGCGCTGGACCGGCTGCCGGTGCGCGCGGCGGGGAGCCCGGCGATGCAGCGCCTCTGGGCCGAACTCCGCCACATCCCCGCGGGGGAGGTCCGCAGCTACGCGCAGCTGGGTGGCGAGCGACGGTACGCACGGGTCGCGGGCGCCGCGTGCGCACGCAACCCCATCCCGGTCATCGTCCCGTGCCACCGGGTGGTGCGCACCGACGGTTCCCTCGGCGGCTTCGCCTCGGACATCGGGATCAAGCGCTGGCTCCTCGACCACGAGGGCGCGGTCTCTCAGCTCGCGCTCGTCGCCACCGGCTGATCCGGACTACCAGACCCCCGGGATCAGCCGGGCCCGGCCCCTCGCCCACGCCGCCCACTCAGGGAAGGTGGCATTCAGGAGACGTTCCTCGTAACCGATCCGGGTCACCTGCAGGGCACAGAAGACGGTGACGATCACCACCGGCACCAGGTGCCCGTCGGCGACGACCATGGCCACCGCGCAGACGATCTCACAGGCGTACAGGGGATGGCGCACCAGCCGGTACGGTCCCCGCGTGACCAGCCTCCGCGCCGCCGGGAAGATGCCGAAAGAGAGTCTGAGCGTGAGCAGCCCCCACACCGCTCCCGCGGTCGCCGCCACCAGGACCATGCAGCTGGCGCTGGCCACCCAGGCGGGGACGGCCACAAGCCGCGTCCCCTCGGGAAGGAAGGTGCCGGTGAGAAGGAGGATCGCGGTTCCGGCGAAGGCGACCAGCTTTGGCAGCACCCGCCCGTCGGCGGCCTGAGGCCGCGGGCGGACGACGAAGAGGACAACGGGGATCAGGCAGAAGGCGGCGAAGAGGCCCTCGCGCACCGGGCCGCCGACCACCGTCAGCCAGTCGACCGGGGCGAGGTGCTCCCCCAGCCGGATGGCGTTCTCCACCACGCCGTACCCGAGCAGGCCGTAGAGGACCGCCGGGACGATGCGACCCATCAGCAGGTAGCGGAGGTCGTTGAGGCGCTCCGGCCCGTGTACCACGCCGGGCGCGAGGCGGAGTGCCGCACTCCTGGAACGTGGCCCGGGAGCGGTGTCGATCGCTCTCACACGGGCCAGTATCGGATCCGCGGTCGGTGCCAATCTCCCGGCAACCAAGCCGTCACCGCGTTTGCCCGCTGACGTTGCACCGGGGCCCCCGCCTGGCCGCCGTGAGCCGCCGGCGCCCCGGCGCGGAGGGTTGCCGGCCCGCTGACCGGCGACCCGCACGGATGGGCGCTGGCCCCGCCACCCGCGGCCCGTCGCTATCGAGCGCCGGCGATCGGGTCCGGTGGGTTGGCGACGTACTCCAGGGTGGAGCGGGTCAGGTTGCGCCCGCGCCGGGCGGCGACCACGATCGCGCCGAGCAGGAGGGCGTTTCCGATGAGGACGAAGATGATGATCTGGGGCGCGCTCCCCATGTGGATGCCCGAGACCAGGGAGATCAGGTCGATCGGCGGCACCGCCGAGGTGTCGATCTGGTCGGGGTTCACCGGGGCTGATCCGGACAGCCCGCTGGGCCGGTTCGGCGGCGCCGTGACCGGCGGGACGATCACCGGGGCGGCCGGAGCCGTGGAGCTCAGCACCGGCGTGGCAGCGGGGGGGGGGGGGGGCGTCGGCCTCGCGGTGGAAGTGGGCTCCGGGGTGGCTGTGGGCGTGGGCGTCGGCGTCGGCGTCGGTTTGCCCGTGGGGGTGGGCGTCGGGGTCGCCGTGGGGGTGGGCGTGGGCGACCCGGTCGACGTCACGGTCTCGACCGTGCTGCCCGTTGAGCTCGAGAAGTTCTCATCTCCGGCGTAGGAGGCGGCGATGGTCTGATGGCCGGCGCTGAGCGCCGGGAGGTTGACGGTCGCCTGGGCGAGGCCGTCGAGGGAGGCCGTTCCCACCTTCGTCCCGTTGACCGTGAAGGTCACCGTGCCGGTGGGGGTGAGGCTGGACGATGGATGGTTGACCGTCGCCGTTGCGATGAGCGCCTGGCCCTGCTTGGCGGGGTTCAGCGAGGTGGCCACGGCGAGCGTCGTCGAGGCGGCGACCCGCGCCACCGTGACCGACGCCGACGCCGGGGACGTCGCCGACGTGTACCACGACCTGCCGGCGGCATTCGGCTGGTACTCAGCCGTGATCGACGGGTAGGTGCCCGCGCTGAGGATGACGCTCAGCACGGCGAGGGCGTCGTTGGTGGTGCTGATCTGGGTGGTGGGAGCGCTGCCCAGGACGCTGGCTCCCTGGAGGAACTCCACCGTGCCGGACGGGTAGGGCGCCCCGCTGTTTCCATACACCACCGAGGTGAGGGTCACGCTCTGGCCGGTGTTCACCGAGGTGGGCGCGGCGCCCACGGTGACCAGCGCCGGCGGCGCGGGAGTTGGGCTGGTCGACAGCAGGGTCACCAGCTCCGCCGGCCTCGACAGCTCGGCCCGGAAAGCCTCCAGCGTGGCTGCCCCGGCGCTCACCGCGTCGTCCACGCTGACCGTGCATCCGCCACCGCCCCCGCAGCCCGAGGTGACCTGGAGGGTGACCGCGGTCGAGGTGGAGCCGGTGACGTTCGGGGTGCCGGCGTATGCGGCGGTGATCGGGTAGCTTCCTCGTTGGTCAAAGCAGGCGACCAGCTGCGCTGTGCCCCCGCTCAGCGTGGCGGAGCCGATGGGGGTGGTGCCCGTCGAGAAGGTGACCGTCCCGCTGGGCTGGAGGGTGGATGATGTGACCGAGGCGGTGAGGGTGGCCGGCTTCCCCGTCGCAACCGAGCTGGGGGACACCGTCAGTGCCGTCGACGTGGAGGCCGGATCGACCTGCTCGGTGATCCGGCCGCTGGACGAGGCCGAGAAGTTGCCATCTCCCGGGTAGGTCGCGCTGAGAGAGTGGGAGCCCACCCCGAGCGAGGAGACGGCCACCGCTGCGGTTCCGCCGGTGAGGCTTCCGCTGCCGATGCTGCAGCTCCCGTCCCACAGCGTGACGGTGCCGGTGGGCACCGCGCTTCCGGACTGCGCCAGCACCGACACCACGAAGACCAGGGTCTGGCCGTAGCCGGCCGGGTTGACGGTCGCCAGGAGGAGGGTCATCGATCCCTGGACGGTGACCTGCTCCGAGAGCGGCGAGGAATCAGCCGAAGAGAACTCCGTCGACCCGGAGTACTGCGCCTCGATCTGATGAGCCCCGACATCGAGCGTCGATGCCGCGAGCGCTGCCTGGCCGTCCGCGTCGAGGGCGACGCTGCCGAGGCTGGAGCCCGAGTCGGCGAAGGTGACCGAACCGCCGGGTACCTCCGTCCCCGTTGCGGGGATGACCGTGGCGGTGAGGATGACCTGGTCCCCGTAGACGGCAGGGTTCTCCGACGAGGTGAGCGTGACAGTGGTGGCGACCTTGGTGCAGGCGCCTCCCACGATCGGGAGGGCGAGCAGGGTGCCGGCCGAGAACAGGGCTGCGCCGAGCAGCCACGACAGGCGGCGTCCCCGCGTTCCTCGCATCTCCCCCTGAGCGTAGGGCCGGCGAACGGTTGCTGGTTCGTCAGCGGCCTCGCGGTGCGATGACAGTCCTGTGATGTCGGACCGGTTAGCCACAGGTCCGTGACCAGCCGCAACGAAGCGGCAACGAAACGGTGGCGGAGGCGGGGCTCAGGCCTGGTTGAGCGGATCGCGGTCCGCGTCGCGCGCCGCCGCCGGCTGCCGGGTGGCGGTCAGGTCGACCCGACCCTCGGCGGGCTCCCGCGCCTCAGCGGAGAGCTCGACCTCGGTGGGCATCGGTGCTGCCGGCGTTTCGGAGCGGCACGGCCAGTCCAGGCGCACCCTGGTCCCCTGCCCGCGAGCCGAGTCCAAGGTCACCACGGCCCCGTGGGCCTCAGCGAGGACCTTGACCAGGGCCAGCCCGACACCCATGCCCCCGTAGGCGCGGGTGCCCCCGCTGTCGGCCTGAAAGAAGCGCTCGAAGACACGCGCATGAAGAGCGGGGTCGATCCCGATGCCGGTGTCGCTGACCTCGATGGCGCAGGTGTCGCCCTCCGGGCTGGGCCGGGCCGAGACGGTCACCCTCCCCCCCGGCTCGGTGAACTTCACCGCGTTGTCGAGCAGGCAGCGGATGACCTGGCGCAACCGCTCCGCATCGGCATCGACGGCGGCATTGGCGGGGACGTCGATCGTCAGCTGCACCGGCAGGCCGTGGGGGAACCGCCGCCTGACGTCCGCCACGGCGTCATCGACCGTGGGTGCCAGCGCGACCTCCCGCCGGTTCATACGAAGGTTGTCGGCGCTCACCAGGGAGAGGTCGATCATGGTCTCGAGCATGTCCGAGAGCTGGCCCGTCGCCAGCTCGACGTTGTCGAGGATGCCCATCTTCTTGCGGTCGTCGGCTTCAGCCCAGACCATGCGCATCAGCTCGAGGTGGCCGACGATGGCGGTGAGCGGGGTGCGCAGCTCGTGCTGGGCGGTGGCCAGGAAATCGGATTTCATCTCGTCCAGCTCGCGCATCCGCCGCACCGTCTCCCGCTCCATCTCGAAGAGGCGGGTGTTCTCCACGGCGATCGCGGCGTTGTTGGCCAGCGCCGAGAGTGCCCGCGCGTCGGCGTCCGACACCGCTCCGGGACCCGTGACCACGATCGCCCCGGTGACACTCTCGCGGTACAGCATCGGCACCACCAGGGTCGCGCGCGATGAGATGCCGTCGCCCCCGGCACTACGGTCGCCAGTGGTGCGGACGACCCGCGCGGGCCGTCCTTCGAGGACGTCCGTCACCACGCTGGGAGGCAGGTCGGGGCGCGCCGCAGGCACGCTCTCCGCGGTCTCAGACAGGTCTCCACCGCTGCTGACGCCGTCGCTGGTGGCACGGACCACCAGGCCGTCCCCCTCACGTCCCAGGAGCAGGGCCTCGGCGCCCGGACCGGCAAGCGACGCCGCCGCCGAGCAGACCGCGCTCTCCAGGCTGGACACGCCGGCCGTGGTAGTGGTGAGAGCCCGCGAGACCTCGTCGAGGCGGGCCACCGCGGAGTCGACGTGGCGGATATTGCTCTCGATCTGACCGCGCATCTGGTTGACCTGGCGGGCCAGCACCCCGAGCTCGTCCTGCGACCGGACCGGGACGTCGGAGCTGTAATCACCGCCGGCGATGCGGGCGACGCCGGCCGAGAGCTGGGCCACCGGGCGCCGGACGAAGCGGTTGACGAAGAGCAGGACCAGCAACCACGTCACCAGCAGGGCGCTGAGGGCGAGCAAGACGACGGTCAGCTCATCGGTTGCCTGGTCGCCGATGAAGAGCGAGATCGGGGTCTCGACGCCGATGTAGAGGACGGGCGGGCCGGGGTTGGGGTTCATGCCCTCCAGGGCGATCGCCGTCCCGCCCGATCCCGCAACCGTGGAGAATCCCGTGAAGCTCCCCGTCGAACGGCCCAGCTCGGTCGCGATCGACGACGGCAGCTGCCGGGCTGCCAGCGTTGGGCTCGCCGAGTTCCCGGAGAGGGCGTAGAAGTCTGCCCCCGGCCGGTTGGCGATCAGCACCGGGGTATAGCCCTGGCCCACCGCACCGAGCAGCCGGAGGAGCTGGTCGGTGAGCGGCATGCTGTAGACGACGGCCCCCAGCACCTGGGTGGAGCCCTTGGCCACCACCGGCGCGGCGAAGTCGTACACCGGCGTGCGGGGATTCAGGAAGTCGATGGCCTCGGCCGGGCCGCCCTGCAGGGCGCGCTCCACCTCGGGCAGAGCGGAGGAGAGCTGGGGCACGCCGGGCTGCTCGCTGGTGGCCAGCTGGGTGCCGCCCGCGTCGAACACGGCGATGCTCTCGTCAGGAAGGTCGGTGACCACCTTGTTGGAGCCGCTGAGCAGGGCTGCCACCGCGGTACCCGGATTCGCGGACCCGAGGGCGGTCGCCATCTCGGGCAACCCGGCGACGTCCTGTGCGGCGAAGCGCGCCTGCGGCGCCGCGACCTGCTGGACCAGCTCCCGGTAGGCCTGAGCGCGGCTCTGCGCGTTGGTCTCGGCGCCGACCTGGGTCTGCTGGTCGCGGCTCACCAGCAGGAATGCGCTCACGGCCGCGATGATCGCCAGCGAGAGACCGAATCCACCCAGCAGCAGCCGGGTGGCGAAGGTGATGCGTGGCCGGCGGAAGAGACGCCGGCGCCCCGGCTCGGCGTGGTCCATGACGTGAAGAAGGGTAAGACCGCCGCCGGTTCATCGTGACTGATTGACGCGACTGTCGCGGAATCGTCGCAGCGGCTTGGTGCCGCCGCGCCGATGGTGCGGATCACCGGGCACGCCTGTTCGCCGGGGTGATAGAGTGCCGCTTCGAAGGATCCACTTCAAGCAGGTCCCGTGAGGCCGGCAAGGGGATCGGAGCCGGTTCGCCGGTGCCACTCCGCGGCCGCCTGACGGGTGGTCATGGAGGGTGTCGATGGTGATGCTGGCCACCCCGCTGCGAAAGCTGGAGCACGTCATCTCCAGCGAGCAATTCGATCGAGCCTGCCTCGACGATCTCTTCGCCCGCGCCGACGCGCTGGCCGGCCATCGCGACACGCGCCTGGCCGGCCGGATCATGGCCACGCTCTTCTACGAGCCGTCGACCCGGACCCGGCTCAGCTTCGAGTCGGCGATGCTCCGTCTCGGCGGGGCGGTGGTGGGCACCGAGGCGGCCCGGGAGTTCTCCAGCGCCATCAAGGGGGAGACCCTGGAGGACACCATCCGGATGGTCTCCGCCTATGCCGACGTGATCGTCCTACGTCACGACCAGGCGGGAGCCGCGGCCCGGGCGGCGGCGGTTGCGTCGGTCCCCGTCGTCAACGCCGGTGACGGTCCGGGTGAGCACCCGACCCAGGCGCTTCTCGACCTCTACACCATCGGCTCGGAGCGGGGCACCGCCGAGGGCGTGCACATCGCCTTCTGCGGCGACCTTCGCTTCGGGCGCACCGTCCACTCCCTGGCCCAGCTGCTCACGCTGTACCCGGGGGTGCGGATGAGCTTCGTTGCCCCCGAGGTGGTCCAGATCGGCGCCGACGTGCTGGCTCGGATGACCGCGGCGGGCATCCCCTTCCGGCTCACCGACCGTCTCGATGAGGTCATCGACTCCGTCGACGTCGTCTATCAGACGCGGGTCCAGAAGGAGCGCTTCACCGATCTCGCCGACTTCGAGGTGGCACGGCGGGCGATCCGCATCGACGCGGAGGTGATGCGGGCGCTCCCGGAGCAGGCGATCGTCATGCACCCCCTGCCCCGGGTGGACGAGATCGCCACCGAGGTGGACGCCGATCCCCGCGCCGCCTACTTCCGGCAGGCGCGCAACGGCGTCGTCATCCGGATGGCCCTGCTCGACCTCCTGCTCGGGTGACCCAGGTGCAGCGCGCCGCGGTGACCGCACCGGCTGCCTCCGGGTGGACTCGGAAGCGGATGCTGGACTGGCCGGGCGTGAGCAGAGTCCTGACCCGGCTCGCCCATGAGATCACCGAGGCGCATCCGGACGACCTCGACCGGGTGGTCATCGCCGGCATCCGCGAGGGCGGGGTCGCCGTGGCCCAGGGCATCTGCGCTCACCTGGAGGGGATCGCCGGCCGTCAGCTTCCCCTGGTGGCGGTGGACGTCAGCGGGTTCCGGGACGACCGTCCACGCCAGACCGGCCTCGACGGCTCCTGGCAGCGGATCCGACCGGCGGCCGGCCGGAGGCGGAGCGACGCGGCGCCCTCGCCCGAGGGGTCGGTGGTCGTCCTGGTGGACGACGTCATCCAGACTGGGAGGACCATGCGCGCGGCCTTCGACGTCGTCTCCTCGCACGGCCGTCCGGCGGCGATCGAGATGGCGGTGCTCGTGGATCGGGGCGGCCGGGAGGTGCCGGTCAGGCCCACCTACGTCGGCAAGAACCTCCCCGTGGCCGCGTCGGAGTGGGTCGAGATGGAGCTCGGTCCCGACCCCGACACGGGAGGGATCTTCCTGGTGCCCCGCCCATGAACTGCATCCTCCGAGGCGTCCGGGTCATCGACCCCCTCGCCCGTCGCGACGCCCCCGGCCAGGACGTCTGGCTCAGCGAGGGCCGGATCATCGCCATCTACAAGCACATGGGGGAGGGGACGCTCCCGGTCATCGATCTCACCCCACCACCCGGCGGAACCCCGGTCATCCTTTGCCCAGGGTTCATCGACATCCACGCCCACTTCCGCGAGCCGGGCGACGAGGGGGCCGAGACCCTGCACAGCGGCTCCCAGGCGGCCGCCGCCGGAGGTTTCACCCAGGTGGTGGCCATGGCGAACACGGTGCCTCCCATCGACACTCCCGATCGGGTCAAGGAGGCGACGTTCCGTGCCGTCGCCGCCTCGGTCCAGGTCCTGACCGGCTGCGCACTCACCCGGGGGTTGCAGGGCGATGAGCTCGTCGACATGGAGGCCTGCGCCGCTGCGGGCGCCGCCGTCTTCAGCGACGACGGCCGCAACGCCTTCTCGCCGCGGCTGCTCAGCGAGGCGATCGGACGCGCCGCTGCCCTCGGCCGGCCGGTGATGATCCATCCCGAGGACGAGGAGGTCATCGCCCAGGTGAACAACGTTCAAGGGCCGGTGCAGCGCTGCTCGCTGCGGCCGGTGGAGGCCGAGACGCGGGCCATCGACTATGCCCTGCGGGCCCTCGCCCACATCGGCAAGGGCCAGGTCCACCTCCAGCACGTCTCCGCCGCCGCCAGCGTGGAGATGCTCCGGCGCGCTCGGGAAGGCGGCGCGAAGGTCACCGCCGAGGCCACACCTCACCACCTCGGGATGTGGCTCCCCTTCGCTCGCGAGCCCGATCCTCCGGGTCTCCGCAAGGTCAATCCACCCCTGCGCACCGACCGGGATCGGGAGGCTCTGGTGCAGGCGCTGCGTGATGGCGTCATCGACGCCGTGGCCACCGACCATGCCCCGCACCGGGTCGAGGAGAAGGCCCTTCCCTATGACCGGGCAGCGTCCGGCATGATGGGCCTGGAGCTTGCCCTGGCCGTCTGCATCACCCTCGGCGGGATGGGCGGGGACTGGATCCCCACCCTGATCGACCGGCTCACCATCGGTCCCTACCGCATCCTCGGGCAGGCGTCCGGGGTCCGGGAGCCCCGGCTGCGCATCGGCGAGGCCGCGACCTGCGTCCTCTTCGATCCCGCGGCGGAGTGGACGGTGGAGCCTGCCCACCTCCGCTCGGCCTCCCAGAACACCCCGCTGCTCGGGGCGCGCCTTCGCGGTCGGGTGCTGATGACCCTGGTCGACGGCGCCCTCGTGCATCACGATCGCCAGCGGCTGCCCTGGCCGGTCGCCACCGTCGGCGTCGAGCCCGCCCGTGCCTAGGGGCCGTCTCACCCTCGAATCCGGCGCTGTCCACGAGGGATGGCTTTTTGGCGCCCCGCTGAGCCCGGCCACCTCCGGTGAGGTGGTCTTCAACACCTGCATGACCGGTTACCAGGAGATCTGCACCGACCCCTCGTACGCCGGCCAGATGGTGGTCATGACCTACCCGCTCATCGGCAACTACGGGGTGCGCGACGACCACGCGGAGTCGGGGCGGATGCACTGCCGGGCGCTGATCGTCCGGGAGCTCTCCGAGCGGGTCGGCCACGGCGCCGCCCACCGCTCCCTCGACGAGGAGCTGAGACGCCAGGGCGTCCCCGGACTCCGGGGAGTGGACACCCGGGCGCTGACCCGCCACCTGCGCGACCGCGGGACCCTCCGCGGGGTGGTCGCCCTCGCCGATGCCCTCGCCGCCGACGCGCAGGTGGAGCTGGCCCGCAGGGCGCCCTGGGTGAGCGACCGCGACCTGGTTGCCGAGGTCTCCCAGACCGAGCCCTGGATCCGCTGGGACGAGCCGCTCGCTCCCGAGCTGGAGAGAGGGGTGCGGCTCGCCGGCGGGTTGGGACGCTT
>Ga0187812_1000882_pt1 | contig 10352 bp, 9 predicted proteins | sample NC_S_2_FD_130582 | JGI IMG/M metagenome (GOLD analysis project Ga0187812, IMG submission 130582) | Wetland sediment microbial communities from Neuse River Estuary, North Carolina, USA - ASW-S_2 | ecosystem: Environmental > Aquatic > Freshwater > Wetlands > Sediment | place: USA: North Carolina... | reverse complement strand
GTCGAGCCCGGCGCCGATCCGCGCAGCGGGCGCTGGGCCGGGACGGGCAAGACGGAGTGCGGCATCCATGCCTGAGCGGCAGGTTCTCGTGGCGGTGGCCCACGGCAGCGCGGACCCCCGCGCCGCGGCCACCATCACGGACCTGATGTCCGTCGCCGCGGAGCGGGCTGCCGCCTGCGGCCTCCACCTGCCGGAGGTGCGCACCGCATACCTGGGCCACGCCGCGCCGTCGCTGCCGCAGGTCCTGGGGGCGATCGGGCGCGCCCGGGTGACCGTGCTGCCGCTGCTGCTGACGGCGGCCTACCACAGCAAGCAGGACATCCCCCGCGTGCTCGCCCGCATGACCGGTGAGTGGCCGGTGAGCTACGGCGCCCCGCTGGGGCCGCACCCGCTGCTGCTCAGCGCCCTGGAGCGCCGCCTGGCCGAGGCCGATCCGCTAGGTCCGGCCGACCCGGCCCGCCGCGCGCGGACCGGGGTCGTGCTGGCCGCCGCGGGATCCACCGACCCGGCGGCGAACGCCACCATCACCAGCCTCGCCGCGCACTGGCAGGCCCGGGCCGGGTGGTTCGCGGTCCGCCCGGCGAGCGCCGCCGCCGGCCCGGCCGGGTCGCCGACCCCGGCCGACGCCGTGACCGGGCTGCTGCGCGCCGGGGCCCCCCGGGTGCTGGTCGCCACCTACCTGCTCGCGCCCGGCTTGTTCGCCGACCGGATCCGCGCCTCCGCCCTGGCCGCGGGCGCGGCGGCGGTATCACCCGCGCTCGGCGCGCTGCCCGAGGTCGCCGAGGTCCTCCTGGACCGGTACCAAGAGGCAGCCACGCTCGGACGGAGAGCGGCGTAAAACTGGGTAAAACCCCGGGTAAGCCGCGAGGTCTCGCGGCGCGCTGATCACGATCCGGTATCGTACGTCCTCCCAGGCCTGCGCATACCAGGTAGAGTCGGCCGGTCTTGACCTGCCGCACAGAAGGGGGCGAATGCGTACCTGGCCGGGGACGCCTTATCCGCTTGGCGGGACCTGGGACGGGTGGGGCACGAACTTCGCCCTGTTCTCCGAGGTCGCCCAGAGCGTCCAGTTGTGCCTGTTCGACGAGAGCTTCGACGAGAGCTCCGACGAGAGCTCCGACGAGAGCGAAGAGGGCACCGGCGCGCTGACCGAGACCAGGATCGACCTGACCGAGGTCGACGGCTTCGTGTGGCACTGCTACCTCCCGGGCATCGCGCCCGGGCAGCGGTACGGGTACCGGGTGCACGGTCCCCACGATCCGTGGCGCGGGCTGCGCTGCGACGCCTCCAAGCTGCTGCTCGATCCCTACGGCAAGGCGATCGAGGGCCACGTCACGTGGGACGAGGCGCTGTTCGACTACCAGTTCGATAACCCGAGGCGGCGCAACACCGCCGACAGCGCCCCGCACATGCCGAAGAACGTGGTCATCAACCCGTTCTTCGACTGGGGCAACGACCGGCCGCCGAACATCCCCTACCACGAGACGATCATCTACGAGGCGCACGTGCGCGGGCTGACGCTGCGCCACCCCGAGGTGCCCGAGCACCAGCGCGGCACCTACGCCGGCCTGGCGCACCCGGCCGTCATCGCGCACCTGCAGCGGATCGGGGTCACGGCGGTCGAGCTGATGCCGGTCCACCAGTTCGTGTCGGAGCACTCCCTCGTCACGCGGGGCCTGTCCAACTACTGGGGCTACAACACGATCGGGTTCCTGGCCCCGCACAACGCCTACTCCGCCGCGGGCCAGCTCGGCGAGCAGGTGGGCGAGTTCAAGTCGATGGTCAAGGCCCTGCACGAGGCCGGCATCGAGGTCATCCTCGACGTGGTGTACAACCACACCGCCGAAGGCGACCACATGGGCCCCACGCTGTCCTTCCGCGGCATCGACAACGCCGCCTACTACCGGCTGGCCGACTCGGAGCGGTGGCGTTACCTCGACTACACCGGGTGCGGGAACAGCCTCAACGCCCGGCACCCGCACGCGCTGCAGCTGGTCATGGACTCGCTGCGCTACTGGATCCTGGAGATGCACGTCGACGGGTTCCGCTTCGACCTGGCCTCGGCCCTGGCCAGGGAACTGCACGACGTCGACCGGCTCTCTACCTTCTTCGACGTGGTCCAGCAGGACCCGGTGGTCTCGCAGGTCAAGCTGATCGCCGAGCCGTGGGACATCGGCGAGGGCGGCTACCAGGTCGGCAACTTCCCGCCGCTGTGGACCGAGTGGAACGCGAAGTACCGGGACGCCGTCCGCGACTTCTGGCGCGGCCAGCCCGCGACGCTCCCCGAGTTCGCCTCCAGGCTGACCGGCAGCAGCGACCTGTACGCCACGAGCGGGCGCCGCCCCGTCGCGTCGATCAACTTCGTTACCTGCCACGACGGGTTCACGCTGCAGGACCTGGTCAGCTACGACCACAAGCACAACGAGGCCAACGGCGAGGGCAACCGGGACGGTACCGACGACAACCGGTCGTGGAACTGCGGGACGGAAGGGCCCTCCGACGACCCCGCCACCCGCGAGCTCCGCGCCCTGCAGATGCGGAACTTCCTCGTCACCTTGTTCCTGTCCCAGGGCGTCCCGATGCTGCTGGCCGGCGACGAGATGGGCCGCACCCAGGCCGGCAACAACAACGCGTACTGCCAGGACAACGAGGTCTCGTGGGTGGACTGGGGCCGGGCCGACACCGAGCGGGACCTGCTCGCGTTCACCGAGACACTGGCGGGCCTGCGCCGGGAGCACCCGGTGTTCCGCAGGCGCAGGTTCTTCCGCGGCAGGCGGGATGAGCCGGGCGACGAGACCAGCGACATCATCTGGCTGACGCCCGCCGGCCAGGAGATGACCCAGGCGGACTGGGGCGCCGACTACGCCAAGTCCCTGGCGGTGTTCCTCAACGGGGAAGCCATCAGCGAACCCGATGCGCGCGGCGAGCAGATCGCCGACGCGAAGTTCCTGCTGCTGTTCAACGCGCACAGCAACCCGCTCACGTTCACCCTGCCCGAGGCCAGCCTCGCGGCCGGATGGGAGATCATGATCACCACCGCGCCGCAGGCCACCAAGGGGGCCAAGGGCGGCCGGGCTCGCCACCAGGCCAGGCGCCAGGCCGAGCAGGGTCCCGCCGCCCTCGAGGTCGGCGCGGTCGTGAAGCCGAAGAGCGAGGTCGAGGTCCCGGCCCGGGCCGCCGCCGTGCTGCGGTCCACGGACTGACCATGCGCCAGCTCTTCCCCTCACCCTTCCCGCGGGACCCCGACGCCGACCTGGCCGCGCTGTACGCCTACCCGCCCGGGCCGTGGCTGCGGGGCAACATGGTGGCGAGCGCTGACGGCGCCGCCTCCCTCGGCGGCGTCAGCGGCGGCCTGTCATCGGCCGCCGACCGGCAGGTCTTCTTCCTGCTCCGCGCGCTCTGCGACGTCATCGTGGTCGGCGCGGGCACGGTCCGGGCCGAAGGCTACGGGCCCGCGCGGCCGAGCCGACTCTGGCCCCACCTGCGGGACGGCCGGCCCGCGACTCCCCCGGTCGCGGTGGTCAGCGCGCGGCTGGACCTCGACCCCGAGAGCAGGCTGTTCGCCGAGGCCGCGCCGGACGCCCGCACCATCGTCATCACCTCCGCTTCGGCGCCGCAGCACCTGCGGGCCAGGCTGGCGCGGCACGCGGACGTCATCACGGCGGGCGAGGAGGCCATTGACCTGAGCGCCGCGGTCCGCGCGCTGGCCGAGCGCGGCCACCGGCGGATGCTCACCGAGGGCGGGCCGCACCTGCTGGGCCAGCTGGCCGCGGCCGGCCTGCTGGACGAGCTGTGCCTGACGATCGGCCCCCTGCTGGCGGGCCCGGGCGGGGAGCGGATCCTCACCGGCCACCCGTTCCCGGCCGGACCGCTGCCCCTGACCCTGGCGCACGTCCTGGAGGACAGCGGCTTCCTCCTGTGCCGTTACACGACAAAGACCCTCTTATCCCGAACGCGGATGGTGTCTCCCCCGCGCCAGCCAGTTAGGGCCTCGGAAGCAGCCCCCGCTCGAACCCGGCCGCCACGGCGGCGGCGCGGTCGTTGACGCCGAGCTTGGCGTAGACGTGCAGCACGTGGGTCTTGACCGTGGCCTCGCTGATGAACAGGCGGGCCGCGGCCTCCCGGTTCGAGCAGCCGCGCGCGATCAGGGCCAGGATGTCAAGCTCGCGCTGGCTGAGCGGTTCCCTGGCCGGCTCCCTGACCTGGCCCAGCAGCCGGGTGGCGACCGACGGTGAGAGCACCGCCTCGCCGCGGGCCGCGGCCCGGACCCCGCGCAGCAGCTCATCGGGCGGGGAGTCCTTCAGCAGGTAGCCGGTGGCCCCGGCCTCGATCGCGGGCACCACGTCGGTGTCGGTGTCGAAGGTGGTGAGCACGAGCACCCGCGCGCTCACCCCGCGCTCGGCGAGCAGCCTGATCGCGCTGACCCCGTCCAGGACCGGCATGCGCAGGTCCATCAGCACCACGTCGGGGCGCAGCGCCGCCGCCCGGTCGACCGCCTCCCGGCCGTTGGCGGCCTCGCCGGCTACCTCGAACTCGTCGCTGGCCTCGAAGATGCCGCGCAGCCCGTCGCGCACCACGGGGTGGTCGTCGGCGATCAGCAGCCGGATGATCCCCTTCCCTGTCCCGGTCATGAAGAGTCTCCCAGGGGTATCGCGGGCAGGCTGGCCGACACCGCGGTGCCCGCGCCGGGCTCGGACTCGATCTCCAGCTGCCCGGCCAGCCGGCTCACCCGCTGCCGCATCGCGATCAGCCCGAACCCGCCCTGGGGCGGGCTGCCGCCTGCCTCGCCGGCGGCGCCCTGGTCGCCGTTCGCCTTCGGGGTGAACCCGACGCCGTCGTCCCGCACGTCCAGCGTCACCACGTCCTCCATGTACGACAGTGTGACCCCGGCCCTCGACGCACCGGCGTGTTTGGCCACGTTGGCCAGCGCCTCCTGCGCGACGCGCAGCAGCGTCACCTCCACCTCGGGGTGCAGCGCGCGCGCCTCGCCGGTGGTCTCCACCTCGGCGGCCACGCCGCTGGTCGCCGACCAGCGGGTCACCTCCGCGGCCAGCGCCTCGGGCAGCCTGCTGTCCTCCAGCGCCTGCGGGCGCAGCGCCTGGACCGAACGGCGGGCCTCGGCCAGGCTGTCGCGGGCGAGCCCCTTGGCGTTGTCGATCCGCCGTTCTCGCTCGGCGTCCCTGGCGGTCTGCTGGGCGGCCTCGAGCTGGGTGATGATCCCGGTCAGCCCCTGCGCGAGCGTGTCGTGGATCTCCCGCGCCATCCGCTGCCGCTCGTCCCCCGCGCCCGCCTCTCTGGCCTGGGTGAGCAGCTGGGCCTGCAGGCCGGTGTTCTGCGCCATGATCTCTTCCAGCCGCTGGTTCGCCTCGGCGAGCTCGGCGATAATGCCCTTGCGCGCCTGATTCTGCTCCGCGGTCCGCACGCCGAGCATGACGAAGAACCCGACCAGCCCCTCGTCGACGCACGCCAGGAGGAGCCAGATGACCGCGGTCGATGCGGTCGGCCGGTGGAACCCGCCGTCCTGGGCCATGGCGAAGAACACCGACACGACGGCCGCGGCGATCCACCGCCACGGCCCGGCCAGGAGCCGGAACGCGTACAGGTAGCCGACCCAGGTGAAGAAGGCGTACCAGGGGCTGCGGATGGTGAGGACGGCGATGAACACGACCAGGCCCGTGAAGTAGACCCACACCAGCCAGGGCCGCTCCATCCACTCCGGATGCAGGATGTCCACCCAGGTGACCCAGGCCGCGGCCGCCGCGGCGACCCCGGCCGTGATGCCGATCGCTCCGGCACTCGGCTTCTGGGAGAGCACGTAAGGGATGAGCGGGACGGCGAGCAGCACGTAGACGATCACGTGCGCCAGGCGCTCGTATCGCTGCTCCAGCAGCTCAAGGCCGCTGTCCGGCGTGCGCACCGTCACCGCTCCTGCCCTCCTACGCCTTGTCCCAGCGGAAGAAGCGGGCCGCCAGGGCGCCTGCGACCAGGGCCCACGCCGCCATTATGCCCAGGTACTCGGGCCGCGGATCTATTCCCATCCAGCTGTCGCGCACCGCGTGCAGGGCCGAGCCGAGCGGGGTGAAGTTGCCGATCTGGCGCATTGTCGAGGACATCTCCTCGCTCGGGAGGTACACCCCGGCCAGGAACATGTTCGGGAAGAACAGCAGCCAGCCGATCCCCGCCGCGCCCCGGGCGGTGGACGACACCGCCGCAGACAGCAGGCCGACCGCGAGCAGCGAGGCGATGCCCAGCACCACGGACACGATGAACCAGCCCGTCGCGTGCGGCGCCGGCACGTGGTAGGCGACCCGCGCCACCGCGACGACCAGCGCCGCGGAGATGATCGCGGACGCCGCCCACACCGTCACGTCGGCCGCCAGCAGGGTCAGCGGGCGCACCGGCGTGACCGCCAGGCGGCGCAGGACGCCGCGCTCCCGGTACTGGCCGATGACCATCGGCACCCCGGTCAGGCCCAGGGTGGCCAGCACGATCGCGACGCTCACGCTGGCGATGTACTCGGTCCCGATCTGATTCGATAGCCCCTTCTGCGGATCGCCGAACCCGGGGATCAGGCCGAACCCGATGACCAGCGCCACCGGGAGCCCGAACACCCCCAGCAGCGCGGCCTTCTCGCGCAGGAACAGCTTGGACTCGACGAACGCGAGCCTGCCGAAGCCAGTCATGATCCTTCTCTCCCTCACGTGTCCATGGACCGGCCGGTCAGCGCGACGTAGGCGCTGTCCAGGCTGCGTCCCTCGATCCGCAGGTCCGCGGCGAGCACCTGCCTGCGGGCCAGTTCCGCGGTGACCGCGGCGGGGAAGTCCCCGGTACCGGTGACGGTGACCTGCTCCCCGCGGCGGCTGACCGTCGTGACCCCGGGCAGCACGCCGAGCGACTGCTCATCGAGGGGTGCCATCGGCCGGAACCGCATCCGGTACTCGCCCCCGGCGGAGTCCACCAGCCCCGCCGGGGTGTCCAGCGCCGCGATCCGCCCCCGTTCGAGGATCGCGACGCGGTCGCACAGTTCTTCCACCTCGTCCATGAAGTGGCTGACCAGCACGACGGTGACGCCGCCCGCCCGGACCTTGCTGATCAGGTCCCAGGTGGCGCGCCTGGCCCCCGGGTCCAGGCCGGCCGTCAGCTCGTCGAGGAACACCACCTCGGGGTTCCCGACCAGGGCCAGCGCGATGAACAGCCGCTGCTTCTGCCCGCCGGACAGCTTGCCGAACCTGGTGCCGGCCTTGGCGGCCAGCCCCCAGCGCTCGAGCAGCTCACGCCAGTCCGCCGGGTCCGGGTAGAACGAGGCGTACAGCTCCAGGGCCTCGGCGACCTTCAGCTTGTCCTGCAACTGGGACTCCTGTAGCTGCACCCCGATCCGCTGGTGCAGCCGGTGCGCGTCCGTCTTCGGGTCGAGCCCGAGGATCCGCACCTCTCCCCCGTCGCGCCTTCTCAGGCCCTCCAGGCACTCCACCGCGGTGGTCTTGCCCGCGCCGTTCGGGCCGAGGATCCCGAAGATCTCGCCCTGGTCGACGTGGAACGAGATCCCGTCCACCACCGCCTGGCCCCCGTACCGCTTGGTGAGCCCGCTCACCTCGATGACCGCAGTCATTCAATTGCCTCCTTCGCTGCTGTCCTAGCCAGCATCGCCGGGCGGGGCGGCGGGCGAATCGGCTGCGCGGCCATGAATGGGCCCCCGTCGGATGAGCCGGCCGGTCAGCCATCCGGCTCGTCGACATCCACCGTTCGGTTGATCCCCGGGGTCACCGACCGCCCGTGATCCCGGGGTCACCGACCCCACCCGTGATCCCGGGGTCACTGGCCCCACCCGCCCCACCTGCACCGGCCGTATGCAGCTCGTTCCGTCTTCCTGCACTGGCGGTGGCGTCTCCTGGGCCTTGGGTGCCACAACGCCCGATAGACGGGCCTTGGGTGCCCCGTGCCCCAAACGGGAGCGTTACAGCCGTAACTAATGGTGTCTTTGTGTTAGATGAGGTGGTAGATGATTTTCGAAGCATCTCGCCGGACGAGGCGTGAATGAGATTCCAAGCATGCGCTTGACATCTCGGATGAGCCGAAGCTAGATTCCAAGCATGTCCTTGGAATCTAGCGAATCAGGGAAGGCCGGTCCCGGCCGGCCCGGTCAGCGCTGGCGGCTGCTCGACGATCCGGTGGCGATCCGGGCCCTGGCCCACCCGCTGCGCCACAGCATCATGTCGATCATCGGCCGGCTCGGCCGGGCCACGACCGCGGACGTAGCCCGGGAACTCGGCATCAGCCACGGCCTGGCCTCGCACCACCTGCGGCAGCTGGCCAAGTACGGCTTCGTCGAGCAGATCGCGGGCAAGGATCACCGCGAGCGGCCCTGGCGCATGGTGGCCACCTCGTACAACTGGGCGGGCGCACGGGAAACCGCCGAGGGATCCAGCGCGGTCGACGTGCTCGAGCAGTTCTTCGCCGAGCAGGCCCTGGACGAATTCCTCGGCTGGCAGCAGCGCCGCGGGAACTGGCCGCAGGCGTGGCGGGAGCACACCGGCGTGGGCCAGTCCAGCGTGTACCTCACCCTGGCCGAGCTCACCCAGCTCACCGACGCCTTCGAGGCCCTGATCCTGCGCTACATCAACGAACGGCCGATCGACGACGTGGCCTCGCGGCCCGCCGGATCGGTGCCGGTGAGCTTCACCCTGTTCGCCGTCCCGGGGTCGGAGCCGCCCGAGCCTACGGAGGGGAGCTGACGTGCGCGCGACGTGGCGGATGCTGGCGGGCCGGCGTGATCTGCGGCTCCTGCTCTGCGCCGGGACCATCTCGCTGACCGGAGACTGGGTCCTGATCATCGGGCTCATCTACCGGGTCTACGCGGTGACCGGCTCCACGGTGGCGTCCGCGCTGACGATGGCGTCCTCGACAGCACCGCAGGTGCTCCTCGGCGCGGTGGCCGGCGTGTTTGCCGACCGGTGGGACCGCAAGCGGACCATGATCGTGGCCAACCTGCTGCTCGCGGCCGGGCTCCTGCCGCTGCTGCTCGTGCGAGGCGCGGGGCAGGTCTGGATCGTCTTCGTCGTGATGTTCGCCGAGGGTTCTATCAAGCAGTTCTTCTCCCCCGCCGAGCAGGCCCTGCTGCCGCGGCTGGTGCCCGATGAGGAACTCCTGGCGGCCAACGCGCTCAACGGCCAGGTCTCGAACGCGTCCCGGCTGGCGGGCTCGGCGATCGGAGGGGTCCTCGTGGCGGCCGGCGGCCTCGCCGCCGTGACGCTCAGCGACGCCGCCAGCTTCGTCGCCTCCGCGGTCCTGCTCACCCTGGTCCGCGCGAGCGGGCGCGCGGCCGGGCCGGATGCGCCCGGCCAGCGGGCCCGGACCATCCGGCTCGGGCTACGTCGCATCCGCGCGGAGTTGCGCGCGGGCCTGGGTCTTTCGGCCAGGAACCGGGTGCTGCGCGCCCTGATGATCTTCGCCCTGGTCACCAGCGTCGGCGAGGGCATCATGAGCACGCTGTTCACCCCGTTCGCCGAGCACGTGCTGCACGGGAGCAGCCAGGAGTTCGGCCTGATCGTGGCCGCGCAGGCGGTCGGGGGGATCGCCGGCGGCGTGGTCGCCGCGTCCGCGGGCCACCGGGCGCGGGCGTCGCGCCTGCTCAGCGTCGGCGCGATCGTGTTCGGCCTGGTGGACCTGGCCATCTTCCTGTACCCGCTGGTCTACGTCGCGGTCTGGCCGGCCATCGCCGGGATGATCATCGTGGGCGTACCGGGTGCGCTGGCCCTGGCCGGCCTGATCACGCTGTTCCAGCGGAACACCGAGGACGCCTACCGCGGCCGGGTGTTCGGCGCCATCAGCACCGCCGAGGGCGTCACCGTCCTGGCCGGGACCCTGGCCGCCGGCTACCTGAGCCGGTTCGCCGGCATCATCCCGGTCCTGGCCATCCAGGGCGCCGGGTACATCGCGGCCGGGATCGCCATGTTCGTTTGGCTGAGAGAGGGCGTGTCACGGCCCGCAGGCGCCGAAGAGGTACCTGCCGCGGCCGACCATGACCTCCAGGCGCTCGCCTAGGACACCGTCGCCCGGCAGCCGCCGGGCGGGTAGGTGGTCTTGCGTCACTGCCGCAGGTGCTTCGGGGTGGCTGTTGTCGAGGTGCTGCAATCTGCCCGGCGAGGCATGCTGGCTGGCATGAACGACGCGATCGACGACCACGGCCACGAGCAGCACGGCCACGATCACGGGCACGGCCACGATCACGGGCACGATCACGGGCATGGCGGGCAGGACCGCGAGCACTGGCACGGCGAGACACGTGACCATGGCCCCGGCGGTGAGCATTCCCACGAACACGGCTCGGGCCTGCTGGCGCGGATCCAGCATCT
>Ga0187812_1000881_pt1 | contig 10360 bp, 11 predicted proteins | sample NC_S_2_FD_130582 | JGI IMG/M metagenome (GOLD analysis project Ga0187812, IMG submission 130582) | Wetland sediment microbial communities from Neuse River Estuary, North Carolina, USA - ASW-S_2 | ecosystem: Environmental > Aquatic > Freshwater > Wetlands > Sediment | place: USA: North Carolina... | reverse complement strand
GCGACGGGCACCGCCGCGGTGATCGAGCCAGTGAGGATGATGCTGCCCGCGCCGAGCTCCGTGCCCCGTCCGGTGATCATGTTGGCCAGCCAGGTGGCCGCGTGCCAGGGCGAGCCGAGGACGGCCGCGCCAGCCCCGGTGGACTGGATCCGGCCGTTTCGGCGGAACACGCAACCGGCCAGCGCCAGGTCGAGCCCGCCCACCGGCGTCTGCGTCTGGCCGAGGACCAGCCCGCCGCTTGAGGCGTTGTCGGCGATGGTGTCGATCAGGCCGATCCGCCAGTCCCTGATGCGGCTGTCGATGATCTCGATAGCGGGCAGCGCGTAAGCAGTCGCGCTCATCACGTCGGAAACCGATAGCCCGGGGCCGCGCAGCGGCCGGTCCAGCACGAGCGCAATCTCCGGCTCGGCGCGCGGCTGGCGGAACCGTGCCACGCTGATCGGCGCGTCCGCCGCATGCAGCATGTCTGACAGCAGGTGGCCGAAGTCCGGCTCGTACACGCCGAACTGCTGCTGCATCGCGGCGGAGGTCAGGCCGACCTTGAAGCCGGCGATGCTGGCTCCGCCCGCTAGGCGGCGACGGATCTGGATCTGCTGTATCTCGTACGCATCGTCGACGGTCAGTCCGTCATAGATCGAGGTCAGCGGCGCGAGGGTCGGGCCGGAGCCGTATGCGCCGAGCAACTCCGCGGCTATGGATTCGAGGTCAGCCACATGCTCTCCCGCAGCTCATGCCGAGATCGTGTCACACCCCGACGCGAGCGCCGCCATACTCGCGGTATAAGGAGGTGCCATGTCACATTTCTTCCGCGTCACTACTATCCGGATCGTGCTGGCTGCCGGAGCGGCTCTGCTGGCTACCGGCGGGACGATGGCTGGGCTAGCCTCGGCGTCCAGTGCCGCAGAGCAGTTACCTGCGCAACAGCCGCCGTCGATCGATCACCAGTTGTGCTACAAGGCCACCGCTACCGGCTTCAAGATCCCGACAGGGGTCGTGTTGAAGAACCAGCTCAGCCCCAAGGGCTTCAAACCGAAGATCACCTCCGTTGCATTTCATTGCAACCCCGTGCAGAAGTCGTTCCCGAAAGGCCCGATCTTCAAGATCAATAATCCGCACGCGCACTTGCTGTGCTTCAAAATCACCACTGTGCCGCAGAAACAGCATCTGGTGTTCGTGTCCAACCAGTTCGGCCAGGGCGACGTCAACGTAGCCCAGCCCGACCTGCTCTGCTTGCCGTCGTGGAAACGACTGGCCGGCCCGCCGCAGCAGAAGCGCCCGCAGCCGCCGGGGCTTGACCACTTCACCTGCTACCCGGTGACCCTCCAGCAAGGGAGCTTCCAGGTCCCGCCCGGCATAATGTTGCGCGACCAGTTCGCGCCCAAGCCAGTGTCGGTCAAGGTCAGCAACGTTCCGGTAGAACTGTGCGTGCCCACGCAGAAGACCATCGGCAAGCACGTCACCAAGATCATCAATTCAACCATGTATCTGCTGTGCTTCCCGGTAAGCAAGACACCGTTCAAGCCGAAGGTATTCGACAAGAACCAGTTCGGCACCGGCGTCGTGCACATCAGCCGCACGAGCTGGCGCTGGCTCTGCCTTCCGACACAGGAGAACTTCATCCGCTGACCAGCTCATCACCGCGCGGGTGGCCGCGGAACTATCCCGGCCACCCGCTGCCGCGCAGCAGGACGCCCGCGACCAGTTCCGGATCGTCGGTCATCGGCACGTGTCCGCACCCCCGCAGCCGGACGAACTTGGCGGCGGGCAGCTGGGCCTTGGCCACCAGTGCCTGGTGCCGTGACAGCAGCCGGTCCCTTGTGCCCCAGGCAATGGTTACCGGTACGTCTGCGGGCACCTGGCCGGAGAACTGGCTGATACTCGCGAGGATGAGGCTAAGGGCGTCGCTGGCGGCCAGAAAGGCGGCTATGTCGGCCAGAGCCTGTTCGGGCGTCAGCCGGGATGGCCTGCTCAGCACCGCGCCGTATAGCAGCCCTCGGCCCGCCGTGGTCTGCACCAGCTTCGGCGCGAGCGGCTCCAGCCGCCGCCCGGCAACCTGCATGATCTTGAATACGGCACGCGCGTAGGCCAGGTCACGCTGGCCGCGGAAGAACCCTGCCGGTGACAGCGCCGTGACTGTCGCGGCGCGGCCCGCGGCGCCCGCCTCCAAGGCAAGCCTGCCGCCCAGCGAGTTCCCGGCCCAGTGCGGGCGGTCGAGGCCGAGCTCATCTAGCAGGCCGATGACGGACTCGAGCAGCACGTCGACCAGAGCCCGGCCGTTGACCGACAGCGGCGGCGACGCACCGTGACCGGGCAGGTCGACAAGAATCAGCTCACGATGAGGCGTCAGTAGGTTCACAACCGCGCCGAAGGCCTGCCTGCGATGACCCACGCCGTGCAGCAAGACCAGCGGCGGCCCGGAGCCGACGCGATCATAGCTGAGCCCCATGGGAAGGGCAGCGCCTCAGGCGCCCTTGCGGAGCCGGTCTAGTGCCTCGGCCAGGATGGCCGCGCCGTCGGTGTCGTTGCGGCGTTCCTTCACGTAGGCCAGGTGGGTCTTGTAGGGCTCGGCGTGCGGCGGAGCGGGCGGATTGGCCTCGTCCTGGCCGGCCGGCAGGCCGCAGCGCGGGCAGTCCCAGAACTCCGGGATAGCCGCGTCGCAGGCAAAGCTGGGAATGGTCTCGTGCTGGTTGCAGCACCAGAACGACACACGGACCCGCGGGGCAGCCTCGCCGCGCTCGGCCTCGCCCATCGGCCCAGCCCCGACCCGGCTGCCGCGAATCGCGTTGCCACTACTCACTGCTCACCCCTTGCTCATGACGCGCCGATCACGCAGCCCTGCCGGGCTGCTGCCAGCCCACTCAGTGATTGTGCAGAATCCCCAGGACGACGATGCAGATGAACCAAATGATGCCGGTAAAGATCGTGATCCGGTCCAGGTTCCGCTCAACGACCGACGACGAGCCGAGCGAGGAGGTGATACCGCCGCCGAATAGGTCGGACAAACCGCCGCCCTTGCCCTTGTGCAGCAGCACCAAGAGCACCATCAGCAAGCTGGTGATGATCAGGATGATGGAGAATGCGACAATCACTGCGGTTTTCTCGTCTCTCCCGGCTGGTGGGTGCGGTGAAGTCAGGCGGCCGTGTACTGATCACGATACCGGCAGATTCTGACGAACTCACCGGCATCCAGGCTTGCGCCGCCGACAAGTGCCCCGTCGATGTCCGGCTCGGCCATGATCGACGGCATGTTGTCAGGTTTCACTGACCCGCCATACAGGATACGCGCATCCCGGGCCACCGCGTCCCCGTGAACGGCGGAAATCCGCCCGCGAAGTGCTCCGCAGACCTCCTGGGCATCCTGCGGGGTGGCCACCTCGCCGGTGCCGATCGCCCAAACTGGCTCGTACGCGATGACGATCTTGCCAACCTGCTCTGCCGTCAGCCCGGCCAGCCCGCCGTCGAGCTGGCCTAGGTTGTGCTCGACGTGCTGGCCCGCCTGGCGCACCTCCAGCGGCTCGCCGACGCACAGCAGGGGCGTGATCTCCCGCTTCAGGGCCGCCTTGACCTTGGCATTGACCAGGGCATCGTCCTCATGGTGGTACTGCCGGCGCTCCGAGTGCCCGGCCAGCACGAACTTGCAGCCCAGCTTGGCCAGCATCCGGGCCGATACCTCGCCGGTAAACGCGCCGTCGTCATGCGCCGATACATCCTGAGCGCCCCAAGCCAGCTTCAGCTTGTCCCCTTCGATCAGCGTCTGGACACTCCGCAGCGCGGTAAACGGCGGCAAGATCGCGATGTCGGCCGCGGCAAAATCTCTGTCCGTGAGCGTGAACGCCAGCTTCTGGGTGAGCGCGATCGCCTCGAAGTGGGTGTTGTGCATCTTCCAGTTGCCGGCGATCAGCGGCTTGCGGCCGGCCTTCTGACTTGTCACGCTGGGTCAGCCCCAGCCAGCGCAGCGAGGCCCGGCAGGGTCGCGCCCTCCAGGTACTCCAGGCTGGCGCCGCCGCCAGTGGAGATGTGGCTGAAGCCGTCTTCGGGCAACCCGAGCCGACGGATGGCCGCGGCCGAGTCACCCCCGCCGACGACAGTCAGCCCGTGCAGCTTGCTGATCGCCTCGGCCACCGCCCTGGTGCCGGCGGCGAAGGCCGGGAACTCGAACACGCCCACCGGGCCGTTCCAGAACACCGTGGCGGCGTCGGCCAGCTTGGCCGCGTACAGCTTCCGGGTTGCCGGGCCCATGTCCATGCCCTCCCGGTCGGCCGGGAAGTTGGTCACCGGGTAGATGCCGTGCTCCGCGTCCGGCGCGAAGCTGACGGCGCCGACCAGGTCGACCGGCAGCACAAGCTCCACGCCCCGCTCGGCCGCGTCGGCCATTACCTTGGTGACCTGCGGGATCATGTCGGCCTCGAGCAGCGACTTACCGACCTCGTAGCCCTTGGCCGCCAGGAACGTATACGACATCCCCCCGCCGATCAGGATCCGGTCAGCCCGGCCCAGCAGGTTGTCGATCACCGCCAGCTTGTCCGACGGCTTGGCACCGCCCAGCACCACCACGTATGGCCGCGCCGGGTTCTCGGTCAGCCGCCGCAGCACGGCGACCTCGGCCAGTACCAGCTCACCCGCCGCATGCGGCAGCAGCCGCGGCAGGTCATAAACGCTGGCATGGCGCCGGTGCAGGGCGCCGAACCCGTCGCCGACATAGAGGTCGGCCAGCGCAGCCAGCCGGTCTGCAAGCTCGGCCCGGACCGCGTCGTCCTTGCTGGTCTCGGCAGGTTCAAACCTGATGTTCTCCAGCATGGCCACGTCGCCGTCGGCGAGGCCGGCCGCCACCGCCCTGGCGGATTCCCCGGTCACGTCGGCAGCCAGCGCTACCCGGGCGCCGAGCAGTTCCGACAGCCTGGCCGCGACCGGCGCGAGCGACGGGCCGCCAGCCGCCCGGTCGGCGTAGCTATCCCCCTTCGGCCGTCCGAGGTGGGCGCAGATCAGCACCCGCGCGCCCCGTTCCCTCAATTTGTTGATTGTGGGCAGGCTGGCCCTGATCCGGCCGTCATCAGTGATCGTGCTTCCGTCCAGTGGCACGTTCAGGTCGGCGCGCAGCAGCACCAGCCGGCCGGCCACGTCCAGCTCGTCGATGCCCTTCATGCAGGCAGGCTGGCGCCGACGAGCGCGGCCACGTCGACGAGCCGGTTGGAGTAACCCCACTCGTTGTCGTACCAGCCGACCACCTTGACCTGGTCGCCGTTGGCCATGGTCAGCTTCGAGTCGAAGGTGCAGGAGTACGGCGTGCCGACGATGTCCGACGACACGATCGGGTCAGCGGTGTAGTGCAGGTAGCCCTTCAGCGACCCGTCAGCCGCGGCCCGGTAGGCCGCGTTGACGTCGTCGATCGTGACGTCTCGCTCGAGCTGCACCACAAGGTCGGTCACCGAGCCGTCCATCACCGGCACCCGCATCGAAAGGCCGTCCAGCTTGCCCTTGAGCTCCGGCAGCACCAGCGCGGTGGCCTTGGCCGCGCCGGTCGTGGTCGGGATGATGTTCTGCGCCGCGGCCCTGGCCCGGCGCAGGTCCTTGTGCGCGAAGTCCAGGATCACCTGGTCGTTGGTGTAGGCGTGGATGGTCGTCATCAGGCCCTTGCGGATGCCGAAGCTGTCCTGCAGCACCTTGGCCATCGGCGCGACGCAGTTAGTCGTGCAGGACGCGTTGGAGATGATGTTGTGGCTGGCCGGGTCGTAGCGGTCGTCGTTCACGCCCATCACGATCGTGATGTCCTCGCCCTTGGCTGGTGCAGAGATGATCACCTTTCGCGCGCCTCGGGCCAGGTGCAGGCCCGCGTCCTTCGCGCTGGTGAACCTGCCGGTCGACTCGATAACCACGTCGACGCCAAGCTCCCCCCAGGGCAGCGCCGCCGGATCCCGCTCGGCCAGCATCGTGACCGAATGGCGGCCGGCCCTGATCGCATCGCCGTCAACGCTCACGTCGAGGTCCAGCGTGCCAAGCACGGTGTCGTACTTGAGCAAGTGCGCGATGGTCGGCAGGTCCCATAGGTCGTTGGCAGCGACAACCTCGATATCGCTATCGCCGCCGGCGTGCACGGCCCGCCAGAAATTCCGGCCGATCCGGCCGAACCCGTTGATCCCCACCCGGACAGTCACAGCAGTGTGCTCCTTTTGTCTTCGGCTAGCGTTCGGCAGTCCGCGGTCCGAACTCTACCGAACCCCGCTTGATGAGCCTTATCCTGGCAGCCGGCCAGCTGGCTCGAGGAAAGGGATGGCATTTGCTGCTTTGGGGTGTTAGCCGGGCTACAGCCCGGCCTGCTAGTCGGCAGAGTGCGTTCGCCGCGCTCGGCCTGGCGGTTGGCGTCGCCGTAGCGGGAGCCGTGATCTGGGGGCTGGTGGCGATGCTGCTCAAGGTGCAGCTGTCGCTTCTGGGAGTCTTGATCGGCTTCGGCGTCGGCGCGGTGGTCGCGCGGTATCGCGCCGGACACTGGCCGACCATAATCGCCGGTGCCGTCATCGCGGTTGCGGGCTGTGCCTTCGGCGTGCTGCTCGCCCTGGTGTTCGTGACGATGAACGCACAGGTCCCGCTGTCCTTCATCCTGGGCCACCTGGGCGGCAGCAACGGTTTGCTGCACTTCTATCCCAGCGCCGTGGGCGGCCTGGGCCTGGTGTTCTGGCTGATCGCGGCAGGGGTGGCGATCAGGATCCCGGTGCAGAGCCAGCGGATCGCGGCCAGGGCCGCGAGCATGACGCCGGTGTGGGGCCAGACTCCGAACGCCGCATGCAGGCTGGCGACTTGCCGGCGGAGTCCGCCCGGCCCATGTTCGCGCCACCACCTGGCACGCCATCGGCACCCGCCAGCCGCACAAGCACCGCCGAGCAACGGGCCGCCGAGCAAGGGGCCGCCGAGCCTGATGCGGGCGCTAGCCCGGCGTCCTAGCGTCAGGGCACCAGCATGTCGGCGGTCAGCGTCGCCTCGGTGTTCGGCACGCCAAGCTCCATCGCCCGGCGGTCGGCAAGCGCGAGCAGCCGCCTGATCCGGCCCGCGATCGCGTCCTTGGTCAAGGCCGGCTCGGCAAGCTGGCCGAGTTCTTCGAGGCTGGCCTGGCGGTGCTTGATCCGCAGCTCGCCGGCCACGATCAGGTGATCGGGTGCCTCCGGCCCGAGGATCTCCAGCGCGCGCTCGACCCTGGCTCCGGCCGCGACGGCCGCGCGCGCGCTGCGCCGCAGGTTCGCGTCGTCGAAGTTGGCCAGCCGGTTGGCCGTCGCCCTGACCTCGCGCCGGATCCGGCGTTCCTCCCAGGCGAGCACGCTGTCGTGCGCACCAAGCCGGGTGAGCAGGGCGCTGATCGAGTCGCCGTCCCGCACCACAACCCGGTCTACGCCGCGAACGTCCCGGGCCTTGGCGTGGATCTTGAGCCGCCGGGCTGCACCCACCATCGCCAGCGCAGCCTCCGGACCCGGGCACGTCACCTCGAGCGACATCGACCTGCCCGGCTCGGTCAGGCAGCCGTGCGCGAGGAACGCGCCGCGCCAGGCCGCCTCGCAGTCGCAGGTGGTGCCCGAGACGACCTGCCTTGGCAGCCCCCGCACCGGACGGCCGTGGTTGTCTACCAGGCCAGACTGCCTGGCCAGGCTTTCACCGTCGGTGTGCACACGGACCACGTAGCGGTTGCCCTTGCGCAGCCCGCCAGGAGCAAGCACCACAAGATCAGAGGAATGGCCGAAGACCTCGGCGATGTCCTTGCGCAGTCGGCGTGCCGCCGCTCCGGTGTCTAGCTCTGCCTCAACCACTATCCGCCCGGCCGCCAAGTGCAGCCCGCCAGCGAACCGGAGGATGGTTGACACCTCTGCCTTGCGGCAGCATGGCTTCAGCACCGTGACCCGGCTGAGCTCGTCCTTGACCAGGCCGGTCAGCGCCATCGGTCTCACTCCCCCTCAAATATCTGCGCGAATGCTCCTGCCAGCCGCAGCGGGTCGTGTCGTGGTGACCCGTCGCCGACGGCCAGGTCGGCGAGCACGAGCCGGGCACCCAGCAGGCCGGCGGCCTTGTCCAGTTCCGTGGTCCCGCCCCGCACCGCGGCACGATCGGCGAGCACCACGTCGATCGCCAGCGTCGGCGCGTGTTCGGCCAGGACCTCCAGATGGGCGTGCGGTGAGAACCCCTCGGTCTCACCGGGTTGCGGCGCCAGATTCAGCGCTACCAGCCTCCGCGCACGAGTCCCAACAAGCGCCGCGGCCAGTTCCGGAACCAGCAGATGCGGCAGCACGCTGGTGAACCATGAACCAGGCCCAAGCACCACCCAGTCCGCCGCCCCGATCGCTTGCACGGCCTCCGGGCACGCAGGTGGGTTGGCGGGTATCAGTGATACCGACCGTACCCGTCCTTTCGTCGTCGCGCAGGCCACCTGGCCCTGAACGATGCTCAGCTCGTCCGGTGAGTCCGGATCTGCCCCCTCAACTTCCGCGACTAGATCCAGCGGGACTGACGCCATCGGCAGCACCCGGCCATGCGCGCCGAGCAGCCTGGCCACCCAGTCCAGGCCGAGCACGGTATCGCCAAGCAGTTCCCAGAGCGCGACGATCAGAACATTGCCGACGGCATGCCCGGCAAGCCCGGCCTCTGTCCCGGTACCGGGCTCGTCCCCTGCACCGGCGAACCGGTGCTGGATGACCCGGCTCCAGGTAGTACCCCAGGCGTCGTCGCCGCACAGCGCCGCCAGCGCCATCCGCAGATCGCCCGGCGGGAGGACGCCGAACTCACGCCGCAGGCGGCCGCTCGATCCGCCGTCGTCGGCCACCGTCACGATGGCGGTAAGGTCCCTGGTCACCCGGCGCAGCCCGGAGAGCGAGGCATACAGGCCGTGCCCGCCACCCAGCGCCACTACGCTGCGGGCCTGCGGCCTGCCGGGCGGATAGGCCGGGACGGGCAGCGGCGACCTGGTGCCATCGATCATGATCTACTCGCGGCCGAGATCCCGGTGCGTCACCTGGATACCGGGCCAGGACTCCGAGAGGCGGGCCGCCATCTGGTCGGCCATCACCACGCTGCGGTGCTTTCCGCCGGTGCATCCCACGGCGACCAGCACGAAGTGCCGGCCCGACTTGCCGTATCCGGCCAGCGCGATCCCGACCGCGTGCACGAAGGCGTCCACGAAGTCGGTGGCACCTGGCTGACTGAGCACGTAGTCCATGACCGGCTGGTCCCGTCCGGTCAGCGGCGCGAGTTGCGGGATCCAATGCGGATTCGGCAGGAACCGGCAGTCCGCCACCATGTCCGCGTCGACCGGCAGCCCGTACTTGAAGCCGAAGGAGACAACGCTGACCCGCAACGCGGCCTCGGCCTCGGTGGCGAACGCGTCCCGCATCCTGGACCTGAGGTCGTGCACGTTCAGGGCGGTGGTGTCGAGCACGAGATCGGCCTCAGCACGCATGCCCTGCAACAGCTCGCGCTCGGCGAGGATACCGTCGACTATCCGCCCGCCTTCCTGCAGCGGGTGCGGCCTGGCGACACTGTCGAACCGGCGCACAAGTGTCTGGTCGGAGGCCTCGAGGAAGACCACGAACGGCCGGACGCCGCGCGCGTTCAGGTCACCGATGGCCGACTTCAGGTCAGTTGAGAACGCCCTGCTGCGGATGTCGACGACGGCGGCCAGCTTCGGCACCGCTCCCCCGGCCCGCCTGGCCAGGTCTGCCATCGTCGGCAGCAGATCTGCGGGCAGGTTATCGGCCACGAACCAGTCCAGGTCCTCCAGCGCCTTGGCGGCCGTGCTCCGCCCGGCCCCGGACAACCCGGTGATAATCACGATCTCCTGCGCCGCTCCCTCAGCGTTCATGCTCAAGCCCCCGTCGCATCGACTGACTCGTTCGCGCTTCCGCCGTCGGCGCTAGCCCCGTTCGCGCCGGCCGCGTGCAGTGCGTTATAGACCGACTCCGCGGTCCGCGACCCGAAGCCGGGCACCGCGGCGATCTCCTGCACGCTGGCCGCGCTGAGCTTGCGAACCGACCCGAACTGCCGAAGCAGCGTAGCCCGCCTGGCCGGGCCAAGACCGGGAATCGCGTCCAGCTCACTTGCGGTCAGCGCGGCCCGGCGCCTGGCCCGGTGATAGGTAATGGCGAACCTGTGCGCCTCGTCTCGCACCCGCTGCAGCAGGTACAGGCCCTCGCTGCTGCGCGGCAGGATGACCGGCCCATCCTCACCCGGCAGCCAGACCTCCTCAAGCCGCTTGGCCAGACCGCAAACGGCGACGTCCACGACGCCGAGCTCATCAAGAGCCCGGACGGCAGCCGCGACCTGAGCCGGCCCGCCGTCGATCACCAGCAGGTTCGGCGGGTAGGCGAACTTGCGCCGCTGCTCGGTCCCG
>Ga0187812_1000879_pt1 | contig 10381 bp, 13 predicted proteins | sample NC_S_2_FD_130582 | JGI IMG/M metagenome (GOLD analysis project Ga0187812, IMG submission 130582) | Wetland sediment microbial communities from Neuse River Estuary, North Carolina, USA - ASW-S_2 | ecosystem: Environmental > Aquatic > Freshwater > Wetlands > Sediment | place: USA: North Carolina... | reverse complement strand
GTCACTGGCACGGTGTCCGGCAGCGGTGCGAGGGAAGCGGCCGGGACCGCCGCATATTCTGTCCACCCGCCTTGTTCGGGATGGTCGGCGACCCGCTGGCCCGCGGCCGGGCCGGTACCGTCGGCGGCCGGCTGCACGACCGCCCCGGCGAGGCCTTTGCCCGGCCGCGCGCCGGGGAAGGGGTCTTCCAACTGGAAGATCTCACCACGGTTGACCGAGAACGCCTCCACTTTCACCAGCGCTTCACCTGGCGCAGGGTCAGGGATGCCGACACCGGCCAGTTCGACCAGCGCTTCAGGTCGGCCAGTGGGAACGAGAGCCTTCATCGAGATCCTCCTTGCGAACGGGGCCGGTGTGGCCACATCGGCCAGACATGACCCACCAAACCCTGCTCCCGCCGGGCGATGCATCAGCACTGTGGCTGGCTTGACAGCCAGCGGTTTTGGCTCTGGGTTCGGGTCTGGCTCCGCGATAGACGCTACGATTGGCCGCTGCGGGCAGGCGTCACCCGGAAGTGCACACGCCGGGGGAATCTTCTGGCCGCCGGGCGCTGGCACGAAGGTGCCATCCGGGTTCGGCGGCAGGTCCGGGTCAGCGGATCAGGCCGAGCTGGCGCGCCCTGGAGACGGCTTCGGTGCGGTTGGCGGCGCCGAGCTTGCCGAGAACGTGGCTGACGTGTTTCTTGGCCGTGTCGAGGCTGGCCACGAGTTGCTCGGCGACGTCCCGGTTCGGGGAGCCCGCGGCCAGCAGCCGCAGCACCTCCAGCTCGCGGCCGGTCAGCTGGTCGGCCAGCCCGGGCACCGCCGCGGGGACGCCTGCGCGGGAGCGCGCCGCCGCGTCCGAGTCGGCGGACGCGAGCAGCAGCAGGGCCAGAGCGCCGCCGAGCAGCGAGAGATCGAAATTTCCAACGCCCAGCTGGCCGCCTCGATCGGCCGGCTGAGGCGGGCACTGGCGGCGCCCGTGGCGCGTCCGGCGTGCAGCGCGGCGCCGTCCGGGCCAGGTCACTGCTCCTCGCGTCTCCGCGGAAACGTCCCAAGCAATTGCGTCGGGCGTAGCGGGAACGCCAGGTCACGCCGTGGTGGGGAACGGACCTGGCGCCTATAGGCGCTCCCAGCTGGACAGGCGGGCGCAGAAGCGTCATTCGGGAAGAAGATCCTTCCATCCTGAACGGGCTGTGGTGCTACGGTCCCGCCCCCCGGGCGCTCGCGGGCGTCTCGCGCGCGTCGGCACCTTGGTGCCACCGCCGCCCGCGGAAATTCCACCGCGCATCTCCACTTTCGGGTGACGACCGCCGCGGGGCGCCCGCATACCGTCCTGGCATGACATGCGGCCCATGTCCGCGGGCGCGGTAACGAGGAGTCGGACATGTATCACTCGCCGGTCTCCCTCAGGCCGGGAACCACCCGGGACACACTAGGGCCGATACGGCCGGTCGTGGAGCGGATCGCCGGGTGGAGTCCCGGCACAGGGAAACGGCGGTCTTCGGCTGGCTGCTGCTGGTCGCCGCGCTGTTCGCGGCCGCCCGCCCGCCGCACCTGGCGCCGGCCGGGGCCGCGGTAACGGCCGCACCCGCCGCAGCCGCATCCAGCTACCGACAGGAAGGAACAAGCCTCATGACGCGCACCCAGGTCACCAGCGGCAGGCTTCCGGCCCCGGCCGGGCCGTTCCCGCGGGCCGGCCGCAAGAGCCAGGTGCTGCTGTTCGTCCTGCTGGCGCTGTGCCTGGCCATCTCCGGGTTGCCGTCGCCGCTTTATGGGGCCTACCAGCGGGAGTGGGGGTTCAGCTCCTTGACGCTGACGGTGATCTTCGCGGTCTATGCGCTGGCCGCGCTGGCCGCGCTGCTGGTGGTGGGCAGGCTGTCGGACAGCATCGGCCGCAAGCCCGTGCTGCTGACCGCGCAGGTCATGCTGCTGGCGGGGCTGGGGCTGTTCGTGGCGGCACGGTCGGCTGGCTGGCTGATGGCCGCCCGCGCGCTGCACGGCGCGGCGATCGGTTCGATCGCGGCGACCGCCGGTGCGGCCTTGCTCGACCTGAGGCCGGCGCACGGGGCGGTGATCGGGCGGCTCACCGGCGTCGCATTGACGTTCGGCATGACCGCGGGGGTGCTCGGCGGTGCGCTACTCGGCCAGCTCGTCCCAGACCCGCTCGTCACCCCATACCTCGTGGCCGCCGCGGCGGTCGTGGTCAGCCTTTCCGGCACTGCGCTCATGCCGGAGCCGTTGCGGGCCCGGACGGCGCTGAACCTCCGCATCCGGCCGCGCGTGCCCGCGCAGATCCGCGGCCCGTTCTGGTTCGCCGCGGCGAGCACGGCCGTAACGTGGTCGGTACTGGGGCTGTACCTGTCGCTGGCGCCAGGGCTGGCCGACCAGGCGGTCGGCAGCCATAACCTGCTGGTGGGCGGCACGATCTCGGCCGCGCTGATCGGCACGGGCGCGGTGGCTCAGCTCATCACCCAGCGGGCGGGCGCCTTGCGGCTGGCCATCGGCGGCGACCTGGTGCTCGGGATCGCCCTGCTGCTGAGCGTGACCGCGGTGGCAGCGCACAGCGCCTGGGCCATGTACCTGACCGCGGTGGTGATGGGCGCGGGCCTCGGCCCCGCCTTCAACAGCTCGCTGCGGCACCTTGCCGCCGTTATCCCGGCCGCAGAGCGCGGTCAGGTCATGTCGGCCTACTACCTCACGGGCTATCTCTCACTCGCGATTCCCGCGGTACTCGCGGGTCTGGCCGCCACACGGTTCGGCCTGACTCACACATACGTGGTATTCGGTGCTGTCGTCGCGATCACCTGCGGTGCCGCGGGATGGCTGGGCAGCAGGCTCGCGGCGGAGCGCCACAGGCCTGATGCCGAGATGAGACCCGCGGTAGACGACACTTCCAGGAGGTGACCAATGACAGTGCGCACCTCGTGGCGCGCCAGCCAGGCGGCTGAAAAGGCAGATCCAGAGGATATGGAACGACCGGAAGAAAGGCCGCCGCCTTCATGGTGCGCGGAAGGTGTAGCGGCAGCCGCGGGAGCCGGAGACTGTCCCGTGGATCTTGAGTTTCCCTGGAGGCGGAGTGCCCAGCGTTGACGCCCGGCTTGAGCAGCTGCTCGCTCCTCAGGCCACGCGGCCGGCCGTGCCGGCGGAGCGGCTAACGGCCGCCGCCGTGCGCGAAGACGATCTGGCCGTGCTCACGCTGCAAAGCATGCCGGGGCCGCTCTACGCGGTCGAGACCGTGACGCTGCCTGGCACCGATGGCCTCGACGCGCGCGTGTACCGACCTCGAGCGCAACCGTCGCCGGTGCTGGTCTACTTCCATGGCGGCGGGTTCGTGATCGGTGCCGCAGGCTACGACCGGCCGCTGCGCGATCTCGCGCGCACCACCGGATGCCTGATCGTCGCGCCGAACGTGCGGCTCGCCCCGGAGCACCCGTTCCCGGCCGCTGTTGAGGATGCCCTGACCGCCATGCACGCGATCGCGGCGGGCACGCGGCTGGCTGGCGGTACCGGCCCGGTAGGGATCGCCGGGGACAGTTCGGGCGGCAACCTCGCCGCCGTCGCCACCCGCGAGCTGAGCCGGCAGGGTCGTGCGCCCGCCTTCCAGGTACTGATGTATCCGATGCTCGACGCCACCGCGAGCTCACCGTCCTATCGCGATTTCGCGACCGGCTACGGTTTCACGCGGGACAAATCGCTGTGGTACTTCAGCCAGTACCTGCCGGTCGGCATTGACCGCGGTGACCCGCGCGTCTCGCCGCTGTTCGAGCCGGACCTGAGCGGGCTTCCCCCGACGCTTGTGATCACCGCCGAATGCGATCCGCTCCGTGACGAAGGGGAACGATACGCGGACGCGATCCGCGCGGCCGGCGGCGACGCCACATCGCGACGCTACCGGGGGATGATCCACGGCTTCTTCCAGATGACCGGTCTAGTCGCCGCCGCCCACGAGGCCCAAACCGACATAGCCAGCTGGATCTGGAGCCTCGACGACCACCAGGGCCCGGCGCCCGGCGCTGACCCCGGCCGGCCGTGATCCGCGGCTCAGCGCGCGGCCCGTCGACTGGACCCTGCGCAGTGCCAGAATCCTGCGTGCAGGCTTGATCTGCTGCCCTAATGTCGGCGCTCGTGGTCATGCGCCGCTTCCGCCTGTTCATGGTCCGGGTGTTCGGCTGGCCGGTGCTGGCGCGAGGTGATGCCGCCGGGGATGCAGAGATGTCTTGGTGCTCCGGGATGAGGTGGCGATTCTGCGCCGTCAGGTTGCCCGCCCGAGGCCGGACTGAGCTGACCGCGCCGTGATCGCCGCGCTCTCGCGCCGTCCCGGCCCCCCGCCGCCGAGAGAGCAGCAGGGCGGTGTTGACCAGTGCCAGGTGGGAGAGGGCTCGCCGGAAGTTGCCGACGAGCCGCCCACGGTGAGGGTCGTAGTGCTTGGCAAGCAGTCCGACGTCGTTGCATCGCGTCAGCGACCGCTCGAACAGCGTGCGGGCCTCGTCGGGCCGGCCGGACAGTGCGAGAGCGTCGGCCAGCCAGAAGGAGCAGGCAAGAAAGGCGCCTTCGCCCTCATCGACCCCATCCACGGTGCCCTGTGCCTGGAGAATAGCGCAAGATCAGCCGTCACCCGCTGACAGTTCGTCGCGGATCGCGGCCACGGTGGCGGTGAGCCTGGAGTCGGTAGCAGGAAGGAACCCGACCGCGGGAAGCCTGAGGAGACTGGCGTCGAGCTCGCGGGAACCGTAGGACTGCCCGAACGAGTTGCGGTCCGGGTCGAAGCCGGAACGGCACACCTCGGCATGGATCTCATCCCGCAGGGCGCCACCGGTGGTGCGGTCCGTCTAGCCTGGTGAGCCCCGCGAGCTTGACGGCCCGGTCGAAGGCGGCCCAGGTCATCACCTTGGAGTAGGTGAGGTGGCGGCGGGGGCCGTGAACTTCCCAAATGCCCTCGTCAGGCTGCCGCCATGCCTGCTCGAGGACGGCCAGCACCCGGTGGATGACGTGCTGCTGGCCGTCCGCGAATCCCTTTTCCAGCATCAGCCAGTACCGGGCGTCGGCGATTTCGCCGTAGACGTCAAGCTGGAACTGACCGGCTGCGGCATTGCCGGTCCGCACCGGCGCCGACCCGTGATGGCCAGGAAGCCAGGTCGCCTCCCGTTCGGGCAGGTGCCGCTCCCCCTGGGGCTGTAAACGATCTGCAGCCCGCCGGGGTCATCGGCGACGGCGCGGAGCAGCCAGTCCCGCCAGGCCAGCGCCTCCTGCTCGGCAGCTGACACGACTTTCGCTTTCCCCGCGGGCCTTCGGGTCAATCTCCTTGCCGCTTCGGCCTAGCTTCGCTCGGCATGGTGTGGCTCGCGCAGCGCCTCGGACCATCGCCGCGCCCAGGCGTCGAGAGATTGGAGTGCTGGCCCGAGCGCCGCCCCTAGGTCGGTGAGCAGGTAGGCGCCGGCTTCGTCACGGGCCAGCAGGCCCGCCTCCGTGAGTTCTTCCAGCCGCTCGTACAGCACGCTGGAAGACATCCGGTCGCACCGGCTTCGCAGGGCTCGCGCCCCGAGCGGCTCGTCGCGCAGTTCCCACAGGATCCGCAGCGCCCAGCGCCGTCCGAGGAGGTCCATCGCCGCCATCAGCGGCCGGCCCGTTGCCGATCCCCGGACCGGCCCGCCGGGACGCGGTAGCCGTTCTGCCATGGCAACTCCCTTGCGTTTCGATATCAGAAACGGTACCTTGGTCAGAGCGTTTCTGAATCAGAAACAGAGGAGAATCTCGATGACGACCCGCGTCGCTCCGGCCTGTCCGCCGTATCCACCGCACGTCGCCGAACGGCTCGAAGCCATGATGCCGCCCGGCGTGCCGCCGATCTTGCTGTTCCGGACCTTCGTGCGGAACCTTCCGATGACCGCCGCCATGAGCGGCTGGGGCGGCTACGAGCTCAGCAAACGGCTCTCGCTGTCGCTGCGTGACCGCGAGATCATCATTGACCGCACGTGCGCCCGCTGCCGGTGCGAGTACGAGTGGGGAGTGCACGTGGCGTTCTTCGCCGAGCGGGCCGGCCTGTCCAGCGCCCAGATCACCTCCCTCACGCACGGCGGCGCGGGCGATCCGTGCTGGACCGACGAGCGGGACCGGCTGCTCATCGACGCGGCCGACGCGCTGCACGACACCGCCGACATCGGCGAGGACCTGTGGCATCGGCTGGCCCGGCTGTTCCGGGAGGAGCAACTGCTTGACCTGCTGATGCTCGCTGGCTGGTACCACGCCATCAGCTTCACCGCCAACGCCGCCCGGGTCGCATGCGAAGACGGCGCGCCGCGCTTCGCCGACATGCGGCGCCCGGCCAGCAGGTAGAGACGGCCTTCCCGGTGACCGGACCATGCAGATGAGGTGATGCCAGATGATTGACCTCGAGTACGAGATGACGTTCGCTGAGCGGATCGAGGGACCGCTGGGACCCACCACCGGATCTCCGGCCCGGCTGTGCTAGAAGATCGCCGAAGCCGCACTCGCCGGGCCGCGGATCACCGCGAGCCTGGCGATGCCGGGAACCGACTGGATCCGGGTCGGCAGCACCGGTATCCGTCGCCAGGACCAGCGAACACAGTTCCTCACCAATGAGGGGGCGCTGATCCTCATGCGGTACGACGCCGCCTTGATCCGCGGCGACGAGGAGTTCGCCCGGGCCCTGGCGAGCGGCCGGGAGACCAGGTACGGCGATCAGTACATGTACATGACGCCCCAGTTCGATGTCGGCAATGACACCTACGACTGGCTCACGCAGAGCTTGTTCATCGGCCGCGGGCGGCTGGCCGGGCCCAAGCGGGTCGAGTACGAGCTCTACCGGGTCCTCTAGCAACCACGCCGGGCTCGAGCACAAATGAGCCGCGCGCGCGGAGGCGCTGGCCGAGACCGATGCCGTCCAACTGGCCGATGTTCGCTGCGCCGAGATCGGCCGGTCGCCGACCTCGCTCCGCCAGCCCGGTATCCGTCGTGATCTCAGTGCCCACCGGGCGCCGTTCGCATGCCGTGCCTTTGGTCCGGATGACGAAGTGTCAGCTGCTGAAGAGCACCCGGTTGGCATAAGCGGTGTCGAGGTATTCGGTGACGGCGGCAAGTTGGCCATTGACGACCCGGAAGACACCGGCATAGTCACTGTCGTAACAACGACCGTCGCGGGTCCGAGCGTGGGTGGTCCACTCAGCGACGGCATACTCGCCGTCAGCGATGATCCGGTGAACGTCTTGCACGACGGGCACGTCAGGGTCGAGGCGGCCGAATATCTGGGGGAAGAACCCGTCCAGGATTCCGTCCGGACCGGTCCACGTTCCCGAAGCCGGAAGACCGCCGCGCAGGATCCAGGTTGCATCCGGCGCGAAGGCGGCCCTCACTGCGTCCATGTCACCAGCCCGGAGGGCGCGGAAAAAGCTTGCCACCACGGCACGGCTGGCTTCGGTCGATGCTTCCTGCATGAGTGTCTCCTACTGTGTGCTGCTCGTTTCGCGGATGAAGGGGACCGAGTCACGTGGCCTTGCAGAGCAAGACCTTGCCTTGCTGACCGATCTCGGATGACGCCGTCATTGGATGACATCCCTGACGGCGGCGGTTGACAGCATTGAGCGAAATCCCTCTTGCCATGACGGGTAACGCGGCGACCACGCCAGTTGGGTTCGGGCATGGCGGTTGCCAGCTCCGCGCGCCCACGGCTCGCGAGGGCCGGGCTGGTCCCGGCCGGTACTGGTGCGCCCACGGCCTGACAGAACGCTGGTACCCACTGACGCCCTGCGGCTGGCTCGTCGTCGCAGATGTTCACCGGGCCCGACGGCCACGTCAGGGCCTGCACGGCAGCCGCCGCCGCGTCGTCGACATGGACGAAGCTGGTGACGTCGTCGTCGATGACCAGACGGCCAGCGCGGGTATTGGCCGCCTTGCTGCCCCCCGGCTCGTACCACGTATCCGGCCCGTAGAGCATGCCGTAACGCAGCACGACCCATTCGGCGGCCTCCCGGGTCGCCTGCTCCAGCGCGGCGACCGCGTGGACGGTTGTCCGCCGGGGCTCGGCGGCGCCGAGGTCCAGCGGTGTCGCCTCGCCGGCCGGCTTGGCGCCAGCCAAGTATGCCCACGCGATGCTCTGCGAGATCACGCGGTGCACGCAGGCGGCATGAGCGGCGTCGATGAGGTTGCGGGTGCCGCGGGTGCGCAGGGCGGCGTTGGCTGCAATGCTGCCACCGGTAAGGTCGGTCAGCTGATGGATGATCGCCTCCGGTGCGGCTTGCCGCACGGCTGCGGCCAGCGGCCTGGGCTCGAACGCGTCGGCCAGGACCGGATGGGCGCCCAGCGAGCGCAGCATGCCGGCCTGGTCGCTGCGCCGCGTCAGGGCCGTGACTTGATGACCCTGGCCGATGAGCAGAGGAACGATCCGCCGGCCGAGCACGCCGGTGGAGCCGACGACAAAGATCCGCATATCAGCACCTTCCGTTCGGCGAGAATGGCGGGGCGAGCACGGTCCGTGCAGCTCAGCCAGGTCGCGGTGCGCGCCGGTCGCGCCGCTGTTCTAGCTCTCCGGCCGGGACGAGAGTCAGCATCGGCTGGCCGGGGATCCCGATCATGACCACGACAAACTTGGTGCACGCGTCGTCGAGGTGGTTCGCGGCCTGGTAGTGGACGACGTCACCGCCGGGCTCCCAGAACGGTCGCGGTCATGACCTCAGCCGGCGAAGGGACGGACGGCGGCTGCAGCGCCAGCAGCATGGTCAGGGCAGAACCCGGCTGCGGATGTGACGACATTGGCAATCTCCTAACTGACACCTGCGGCAGCGATGCTCCCGGCGTGCTGTCACGGCGGGTGCGAGAACATCCGCACCTACTGCCCGGCACTTGCTGATGGAGACTGGCGGCGCGGCCCGGGTGCCCTGGCTCGGACGATGTCTGGGTCTCACGGGCCGGGCGGGAGGACCTCATGCCCGTGACGCTCACGTCGAGGCCGACCTGGACGATCGCTCGTCCGGCGCGCCGGCCCATGCGGCGTAGCCATGCCCGCTCACGGCTTACATGCGAACCATGTAGCGGTGCTGACCTGCGCAGTTCACGCTCGCGCTGGCGGACGAGCTCCTTCATCACACAGGGGTGCATAGTCATCTCCTTGGCCGTCGCCATGTCCGGGCCTGGTATGGGAGGGACCGGTCGTGGCTGGGGCTGGTTCTGCGAGAGACGGTAGGAGCCGGCGCCGCGCGGGGCGTCACCCGAAGGTGGGCATCGGGGTGGAATCTTCGGCGGCGGCATCAAGCACGACAGTGCCGCCGGCCCGGGCGGGGCACGACGGTGCCGTCGGCGGATGGGGCGCGCGTACCGGGCTAGGGAATCAGGCCGAGCTGGCGTGCCCCGGTCACGGCGGCCTCGGTTCGGCTGGCCGCGCCGAGCCTGCCGAGGAGGTGGCTGACGTGCTTTTTGACCGTGTCGAGCCTGGCACCGCCGCGATGCCGGAAGGCTGGTCAGCGTGAGGTACCGTCCCGGCGGCCGCTCGACGGTCTCCGGGTGCGGCCGGCCAGGCACGGCAACCACGTGGAGCTTGGTGACCAGCAGGACATCCGGCCCGGATGCGACCCCGGATCGGCCGCTATGTGGCCGCCGCGGGCTGTCGGTAGTTGTCGGGCCAGGCATGCCGGTCCGGCGGCACTGTCGTGCTTGATGCCGCCGCCGAAGATTCCACCCGTATGCGCACTTTCGGGTGACGCCCTGGCCCGGTGACCGTTCGTAGCGTGCCAGATGACAGGCGCGTTCACCAACGGGAGGGAAGGTATGGCTGCTCTCAGGATCCCCCGCTGCACGACCGGCCCCGCCGGTACCGGGGCACCGGCTTCCTGGCCAGGGGGCGAGCCCACGTGAGCGGCCCTGGACAGCCAGCGCGTTACGAGATCCGCGTCGAGGGCGTCCTCGACAGCGGATGGGCGGCCTGGTTCGAGGGCCTCCAGGTCGAAGGCAGGGGCACGCAGACGGTCATTTCTGGCCTGCTCCCCGATCAGCCCGCGCTGCACGGGCTGCTGATCAAGGTCCGCGACCTCGGGCTGTGCCTGATTTCGGTGCGCCGCCTCGGCCCCCATGAAGCCGGGAACGACGCGCAGCAATGAGACGCGACAACAGGTCAACGAGCGAAGCGCCCGCCGCCCCACGGCTGACCCCCGGAGCGAGAGCCGCAAGCCGCCCTGACCGCCGCAAGCTCCCCGCTCACCTGCACCAGGCAACCGCACACACGTTCGGGAGGAACCGTCATGTCTGATCTACAATCGGCAGCCAGGCCGGCGGCAGCACCGCGCGCCGCGCCGGCTGCCCATGGCCAGCGCCGTCTGGGCCTGGCCCTGGTGGTCATAGCGACCGCGCAGCTGATGGTGGTGCTCGACGCCACCATCGTCAACGTCGCCCTG
>Ga0187812_1000878_pt1 | contig 10414 bp, 10 predicted proteins | sample NC_S_2_FD_130582 | JGI IMG/M metagenome (GOLD analysis project Ga0187812, IMG submission 130582) | Wetland sediment microbial communities from Neuse River Estuary, North Carolina, USA - ASW-S_2 | ecosystem: Environmental > Aquatic > Freshwater > Wetlands > Sediment | place: USA: North Carolina... | reverse complement strand
GGACTTGCGATTGCCGCCGACCCGGCGAAGTTTGCGTCGTCGGAAGACTATGCACTGGCCGACGCGATGGAAGTTTACAGCCAGCGCTCGGCGTGGACGGCGCAAAATCCCACCGCGCTCTACTTACGCGCGATTGTTTTCGGCACCGATCATTTCCTTGCCGGGCTGGATATCCGCCCCGATGCGAACCTCGCGCTTTACGACCGGATGACGGCCGGCGCGCGGGTCTCGATGCTCGCGGGGATGGGCGCGCCCGACAACATGAACGTGCTCGGCGCGAAGGTCGGGACGCTGCCGCAACTCTTTTTGTTCTGCACCACCCATCTGATTGCGCGCGAGCGCAATTCGGCGCCGATCCTCGAGGCTCTGCGGCTTGGACATTCGTACGCGAGCTTCGACTATCTGGGCTATGTCGGCGCGTTCGCGTTCTTCGCACGCGTGGGGGAGACGGCGACGATGATGGGCGATGAAGTGCGTCTCGCGCCGGGATTGGTGCTCAAGACCGAGCTGCCCGCGGCGGCAGATCGAATCGCGATGTATCAAAACGGCGCCGAAGTCGCGTCGGCCGACAACGCGTCGACGCTGGAGTTCGCGCCGAAGTCGCCGGGCGCGTACCGAATCGAGGCCTATCGCGCCGGCAAGATGTGGATCCTGTCGAATCCGGTGTACGTGCGCTGAGGGATTTGACGGTTACGCGATCGAGCACATCAGCGAATGGCTGCTGGCGGAATCGACGCGCACGTTGACGGTGTCGCCGGCGGCGACGCCCTCGACGCCCGCAAAGATTGCGGTCTTGAACTGCGGCGTCTTGCCCGCCATCATTCCTTCGCCGCGCCGCGCCTGCCCTTCGACCAGCACGGGAAACTCGCGGCCGACCGTCGCACGATTGCGCGCCAGCGAGATTTCTTCCTGGAGTGCGATCAGCGCCGAGAGCCGGCGGCCCTTTTCTTCCCGGCTTACAGAATCGCCGAGTCTGAAGGCGCGCGTGTGCTCGCGCACCGAATACTTGAACATGAAGGCTGAGTCGTAGCCGACCGCGCGCATGACCTCCATCGTCGCCTCGAAGTCCGAGTCTTCCTCGCCGTGAAAGCCGGCGATAATGTCCGTCGAAAGCGCGATCGCGGGAATCGCCGCGCGCAAGCGCACAACCAGATCGAGATAGTCCGCCACGGTGTAGCCGCGTTCCATCGCGGCCAGAATCCTGTCCGATCCCGACTGGATCGGCAGATGCAGATAGGGCTGGACCTTGGGCTCGGTCGCCATCGCCTCGATGACCGAATCGCTCATGTCGCCCGGATGCGGTGAGGTGAAGCGAATCCGCTCGATCCCGCCGATTGACGCGACCATCTTGAGCAGCGCGCCGAAGTCGGCGTCTCCGAAGCGGTAAGCGTTGACGGTTTGTCCGAGCAGCACGACCTCTTTCACCCCGCGCCCGGCCAGTTCGCCTATCTCGCGCATCAGCTCGGCCGGCGCAATCGAGCGCTCGCGGCCGCGCACGTACGGCACCACGCAGAACGCGCAGAACTTGTCGCATCCGCGCATCGCGGTCACGTAGGCGCGAACGCCGCCGCCGTAGTCGGGGGTGATATCGGCGTAAGTCTCGGCGCGATCCAGCCGCACGTCGATCAAAGCGTCGTCACCGGCGCGGCCAATCATCTCGGGCAGGCGCCGATAACTGTCAGGTCCCGCGACCACGTCGAGGAACGCAGCCTTTTCCATGATCGCGGCGCGATTGTGCTGCGCCATGCATCCCAGCAGCCCGATCTTGACTTCGGGCCGCGCGTGCTTGATTCGCGAAAGCTCGCCGAGCCGCCCGAGTACGCGCTCTTCGGCATGCTCGCGAATCGCGCAGGTGTTGAGCAGAATAACGTCGGCATCTTCGGCCCGATCGGCGCTAACGTAACCGGCGCGACGCAAAACGGCGCTAACCGTTTGCGAATCAGCGATATTCATCTGGCATCCGTAGGTCTCCAGATAGACCCGGGGATGCGCCGCATCTGTGGCGCGATCATTCATAAGACGAAAGGAAATCTTAGGCCACGCGAGCACGCCGATACAACGCGGCTCGCGCATGAGCCTTGCCGCCAGTCCTCGCGAGACTTAAATTTGCGCAGATGCGAGAGAATCGCAGGCCATCGTTCGAGCGGATGGAAGCCACCTTGCTGGCGTGCCCAAAATGCAACCGCGCGGTGAAGGTGCGCAAGCGCCTGCTGCTCGTCCTGCCGCAGGGCGACAAGTACCTCTACCTATGCCCTGATTGCGGTTCCACGTGCGGCGAGACGATCGAGACGCCGGCCCCAGCTCGAACGCGATGACGCGAGTGAGCGCTACGGCTTCATCGCGTCGAGGTCGCGCAGCGCACGCTCGAGGATTTCGCGCACCTTGTCGATTCGCTCCTGCGACGCCGTCTCGCCGGCCACGGCCCGAAATGCGGCCTTGACCAGACGCTCGGCGGGGCCGCGAATCTCGGCTGCGTCCGGATCGATCGCGTGGCGCCATCCGGCCCATCGCCGTGCCCGCCACCAGATTCGCCGGACAGTCTCGTCCTCGCGCTTGAGCTCCTCCGCGCCCGCCGGCGTGATCGCGTAGACGCGTTTGCCTTCTTTTGAATCGGAAGAAATCCGACCCTCATCTTCGAGTTGCTGCAGCGTGGGATAAACGGTGCCGGCGCTGGCGCTGTAGATTCCGCCCGAGCGCTCCTCGAGATGACGCATCAGCTCGTAGCCATGCTTGGGGCCGTCCGCGATTAGCGACAGAAGCGCGAGCCGAACTTCGCCCGGGCCGAAGAATCGCGCCCGCATCCCCATCATGCCGAATTCCGCCCAGTGGCGGCGTCTTTGAAAATGTCGAGTTCCGCAAATCATCGTGAGCGATCCTCCGGATGCGCGGTCGATGGACCGGACGCAACAACGTATTACACGATGGAAGCTATATCGTACGATATCTTCGGAGTCAAATACTCAAAATGCGGACGGCCGGCCGGACCGCCGCAGCATTATTCGCGACCTAGCCCGGCTCGCGCGACGCTAGCCCATGGTGTGCACGGATGCGGGCTCGATCTCGTACGTCACGCGTACCTCGCCCGGCTGCCGGAACGGGTACTTGTCCTGTCCCAGGTACTTTTTGGCGAGGCTGTCGATATGCGCGTCGGCGCCATTCTCGGTTTCGCTGACGACCGTCCCGCGTATCCCGAGGTAGCGATAAGGATTTTGCGGATCGATGATGGCCAGGGCGACCTTCGCGCCGACCTTCATATTGCGCGCCTTTACCCGTCCGCGCGCCGTGTTTATCCGGATTTTGCCGTTGGTGTAGTCGAACCAAACGGGGGTCACTTGCGGCGACCCGTCGGGCATCACGGTCGCGATGCTGGCGAGCGCCTTTTTGCTGGTGAGGAGGTCAAGGAATTTCTCTGGGATCGTCTTCGATGCCATCGGCGGTGCTCCTTGAACGATGGGTCTCGGTCCAGATTAGACGATCGCTCACTTGAGGCAACTGTCGCGGCGCCGCTGGGGCGGCATCACGGGGACCCGTGGCGACGGGAGCGCAGCGAAAGGGTTTCGTGTCGGATGAGCCTTGAGAAATGATCGAGCGGCGTCGCGGCCCCTGAAAAGGCGGGGTGCATGATGAGAGGCGACAATTTCTGCTAGCCGTGCATCGCGTCGGATGGGCGCAGAGAATTGATCGAGCCGCGTCGCGGCCCCTGAAGAAAGCGGCGCGCAGAAGTTTGACACTCACATTTGCATGGGTTAATAGCCAAGCCTAAGCTCAAACCTTGGGATGGGGCGCGGGGAGTTGCCCAAATGCGCCCAAGGAGTGTTTTGCGATGGCGCTGTTCACCAAAGACCCGGAAAAGAATCCGAAAATTCAACCCACCACGGCGCCGTCAGCTTCATCGACATCGCCCGCGCCGTTTCCATCGACTTCCAGCGCGACGTCCGCGGTGGCTCCACGAGCCAGCGCGACTGCTACGTCCGAGGGACGCGCGTATCTCGATCGTGGATCGAAAATCACCGGAAAAATCTCGTTCGAAGGCCCCGCGCGAATCGACGGCGAGGTCGACGGCGAGATCAATGCGAAGGACAGCCTCATGATCGGCGAGTCCGCGGTGGTGACCGCCCAGATCCGCGCCGCGTCGGTCTCGATCGCGGGCAAGGTCAGCGGCGATATCGTGGCCAGCCAGCGAATCGAAATCCGTCCTTCGGCGAAGATCAGCGGAAACATCACGGCTCCCGTGCTTTCGGTTCAGGAGGGCGCGCTGTTCGAGGGGCATTGCTCGATGCGGCCCGAGGGTGTCCGCGAGGATCGCAAAGTTACAGTATTCCCCAAGGAGGAGCGCGTGGCGCAGGCCGCCGGAGGGCTGAAGCAGGCCTGAATTGCCCCGGCCGGTTCAGACAGTCCGCGTTCCCCAGGTCCCGATGATGGAGAGAATCTCGAAATTCCCCGCAGGGGAGACGCCGTAATATGCATATCCCGCCGAATTGGGGGACGTTCTTTGCCCTGATTGTTTCCTTCCTGGTTTTCTGGTTTATATTCAGCCGATTATTTTTTCGCCCTTTCTTGAACCTGTTGTCCGAACGTGAGCGCAAATTCAAGGAGTTAAACGAAAACACCGAGCGATTGATCAAGGAGGCTCGCGCAGCCCATGAGCAATGCGATGCGCGGCTCGCCGCGGTCCGGCAGGAGGCGCTGGCGCGGCGCGAGGCCGAGCGCCGCAAGGCCGAATCGGACGCCGCGCAAATGATGGAAGCGGCCAAGGCTGAGGCGCGGGAATTGCTCGAGCAGGCGCGAAGCAAAATAGAAACCGAGCTCAAGGCTGCGGAGCGCGAACTCGAGCAGATGGGACACAGCCTCGCCGCCGAGCTTGCCGAACGCGTGCTGGGCCGCCGGCTTGGCGGTGGCGCGGCGACCGGCAAAAGCAACTGAGTGCGACTGACTCAACACCTGATGAAGAAGTGGATCACATCGGCGGCGATTTTCGCTGCCGCTTTTTTTCCGCAGGCCGCCTTTGCCGCCGAGGAGGCCGGCGCGGAGCACGGCTCATGGATGTTGCTGGCCTTCTTCGCCATTAACTTCATTCTGTTTGTGGCGGTGCTGGTCCATTACGCCGGTCCTCCAACGCGGAAGTTCTTTGCCGATCGCGCCGTCACGATTCGCACCGGCCTGTCCCGCGCAGCAAACGCATTCGCCGAAGCTCAGGAGTTGGCCAACCAGGCGGCGGCGCGGACGGCTGCGCTCAGCGGGGAACTAAAGAAGCTCGCGGACGAACTGGAACAGGAAACTGCTTTTCAGCTCGGCAAGGTCGCCGAGCTGGCGAAATCGACCGCCGAGCGAATCCATCGCGATAGCCGGCTGAGCAGTTCCGCGCTGTCAGAAGCGGCCCGCCGCCGCGTGCGCGCGCAGCTTGCCGAATCCACCGCGACGCTGGCGCGCGATCTGATCGGGCGCGATTTTCAGCCCGCCGACCAGGAGCGGCTGATCGACGGTTTCATGGACCAGCTTGCCCCGGGTGACCGGCAATGAAGGGCTCGCGAGTCGCCAAACGCTACGCGCGTGCCCTGCTCGATCTGGCGGAAAAGGGCAGCGAGGAGACGTGGGGCGTCGAGCTCGAGCGCCTGGCGGCGATGGTCGATTCTCCCGAGCTGCTCGAGCGCCTCGCCTCGCCTGAGCTTGCCCAGCAAGCGCGGCAGCAGGCGATCGCGAAAATTGCCGAACGCCTCAATCTCAGCTTCCCGGTGCGCTCGTTTGCGCTCGTGGTGGCGCGCCACGGCCGCATTCGCGAGCTCGGTGCGATCGCCGAGTCGTATCGCGACTTGCTCGATCAGGCGATGGGCCGGGAGCGCGCGACGCTCACCTTTGCGATTCAACCGTCGGACGCTGAAATTGCGCGCGTAGTGGGCGGACTCGAGGCGATCGCGGCCAAAAAAATCATCCCAACGGTAAAAATCGACTCTGCGCTGCTCGGCGGCGTGACCGCGGAATTGGGCGGCAAAATCTACGACGGCAGCCTTGCCACTCGCCTCGCGGAGGCCAAGCGGCGGCTTGCCGGCTAGCCAGGGAACAAACGACATCATATGGCGGAAATCAGACCATCGGAAATCAGCGAAATCCTCAAAAACGAGATCAAGGGTTTCGAGGGTGCCATCTCGGTGCGCGAAACCGGCCGCGTGCTCTCCTGCGGCGACGGTATCGCCCGAATCTACGGACTGCAGAACGCCTCGCTCGGCGAGCTGCTCGAATTTCCCCATCAGATGTTCGGTATGGTGCTGAACCTCGAGGAAGACAACGTCGGCGCCGTGCTGTTCGGCGATCCCCAGGCCATCCAGGAAGGCGACGAGGTCAAGCGCACCGGCAGAATCGCCGAAGTCCCCGTCGGCGACGGCATGCTCGGCCGCGTCGTCAACGCGCTCGGACAGCCGATCGACGGCAAGGGTCCGATCAAGTCGTCGCAGACGCGGCGAATCGAACTCAAGGCGCCCGGTATCATCCGCCGCCAGCCCGTCAAGGAGCCGCTGCAAACCGGCATCAAGGCCATCGACACGATGCTGGTGATCGGACGCGGACAGCGCGAACTGATAATCGGCGACCGTCAGACCGGCAAGACCGCCATCGCCATCGACACGATCATCAACCAGCGCGGCCAGAACGAGCATTGCTTTTACGTGGCGATCGGGCAGAAGCGCTCGACCGTTGCGCAAGTCGTCGAGCGGCTCAGCAGCGCCGGCGCGATGGAGTTCACGACGGTTATCGCCGCGACCGCGTCGGAGGCCGCCCCGTTGCAGTTCATCGCGCCTTATAGCGGCTGCACGATGGGCGAGCATTTCCGCGACACCGGCAAGCATGCGCTGGTGGTGTACGACGATCTGAGTAAGCACGCGCAGGCCTATCGCCAGTTGTCGCTGCTGCTGCGCCGCCCCCCCGGGCGCGAGGCTTACCCCGGCGACGTCTTCTATCTGCATTCGCGGCTGCTCGAGCGCGCCGCCAAGATGAGCGACGAGATGGGCGGTGGCTCGCTCACCGCGCTGCCCGTAATCGAGACCCAGGAAGGCGACGTGTCGGCATACATCCCGACCAACGTCATCTCGATCACCGACGGCCAGATAATTCTCGACAAGGACCTCTTCAACTCCAACGTGCGCCCGGCGGTGAATGTCGGCCTGTCGGTGTCGCGCGTCGGATTCTCGGCCGCGGTCAAAGCGATAAAGCAGGTCGCAGGCACCCTCAAACTGGACCTCGCACAGTATCGCGAGATGGCGGCGTTTGCCCAGTTCGGTTCCGATCTCGACGCATCATCGCAGCGCCTGCTCGCCCGCGGCGCGCGGCTGACCGAGATGCTCAAGCAGAATCAGTACAGTCCGCTGCCGATGGAAAAAGAAGTGCTGATCATTTTTGCCGCCAAAGAGGGCTACTTCGACAAGCTCTCGGTCGAGCAGATTCGGCCGTTCGAGGCGGGCCTGTACACGTACTTCGACGCGCATCACCCCGGCCTCCTCGCCGAGATCCGCGACAAAAAAGAAATTTCCGACGAGCTGTCGAAAAAGCTCAAGGCCGGACTCGACGCCTACGAACAATCATTCCTGGCCGCAAAGCAGGCGGCCGCGCCGGCGCCGGCGTAGCTGGATTAGCGTTCGACGATGGCATCACTCAAGGCAATCCGCCGCCGGATCGCGTCGGCCAAATCGACGCAGCAGATCACCCGCGCGCTGAAACTGGTCTCGGCCGCGCGGCTAAGGCGCGCGCAGGAAGCACTCGTCAACGCGCTGCCATACAGCCAGGCGCTGGCGCGAGTCGCCGATTCCCTGCTCACGTCGGAAGGAATCTCGGTCGGCCCGGTCGAGGGTGCGCAAAAGAGATCGCTGCTGGTGGTGGTCGCGTCCGATCGCGGGCTGGCCGGCGGCTACAACTCCAACCTGTTCCGTGCGGCGGAAGCGGTCCAGCGCGAAATCCGCGGCGCGGGACTCGACATCGAACTGTTTGCGATCGGCAAGAAGGCGGTCGATCATTTCAAGCGTTCCGGGGTGCCGGTCGCGCTGTCGCGAGTCGATAATTTCCCCCGCCTGGCGACGATCGCTCTGGCGCGCGATATCGCCGCCAAGATGCTCGCCGACTACGGCTCCGGCGCCATCGACCAGGCCGGCATCGTCTATACTCATTTCCAATCCGCGGTCACGCAGCGGCCGGTTTACGAGCGCCTGCTGCCGGTCAAGCCGCCGGGCGACGCGGGCATCCAGCAAGGCGCGGGTGTTGAGGCCGCGATGTCGAAATCCGACGCTCCCAAAATCGACTACCTCGTCGAGCCGTCGCGCGCCGAACTGGTGCCGGTGGTGCTGCGCGGATATCTCCAGGCCTCCGTCTATCACGCGCTGCTCGAGGCCGAGGCCAGCGAGCAGGGTGCGCGAATGACCGCGATGGACAGCGCGACCAACAGTGCCAGCGACATGATCTCGTCGCTCACGCTCGAGATGAATCGCGCCCGCCAGGCCCAGATCACGCGCGAGCTGATGGACATAGTCGGCGGCGCAGAGGCGCTGCGCTGAAAAAGAACGAGTGCTAGAGCGCAAGGCAGAAATCGAACAAATCACACGGGGTCATCACCGCCTATGAGTCAGACCGCTGCAGGACGAATCAACCAGGTGCTCGGCAACGTCGTCGACGTCGAGTTCGGCGCCGGCGACTTGCCGCCAATTTTCTCCGCGCTGCGCGTCAGCAATCCCTCGATCAGCGACCAGCCCGGCAACCTCGTGCTCGAAGTCGAGCAGCATCTCGGCGAGAACACCGTGCGATGCATCGCGATGGACTCCACCGACGGGCTGGTGCGCGGGATGGAAGCCGCCAACACCGGCGCTCCCATCTCGGTGCCGGTAGGCCCGGGCACGCTCGGGCGCGTAATGAACGTCACCGGCAACGCCATCGATGAGCGCGGGCCAATCCAGGGCAAGTCGCTGATGCCGATTCATCGCGACGCGCCGCCCTTCGCCGACCAGGCCGTCGAGGCCGAAATCCTCGAGACCGGCATCAAGGTCATCGACCTGATTTGCCCGTTCGCGCGCGGCGGCAAGATCGGTCTGTTCGGCGGCGCCGGCGTCGGCAAGACCGTCATGATTCTCGAGCTCATCAACAACGTCGCCAAGCAGCACGGCGGCGTGTCGGTGTTTGCCGGCGTCGGCGAGCGCTCGCGCGAGGGCAACGACCTCTATCGCGAGCTGACCGAGTCGGGCGTCATCGCAAAAACCGCGCTGGTCTACGGCCAGATGAACGAGTCGCCCGGCGCGCGCGCCCGCGTCGCGCTGACCGGAGTCACCGTCGCCGAATATTTCCGCGACGAAGAGGGCAAGGACGTCATCTTCTTCATCGATAATATCTTCCGTTTTGTCCAGGCCAACTCCGAAGTCTCCGCCTTGCTCGGCCGCATGCCCAGCGCCGTCGGCTACCAGCCCACGCTCGGCACCGACATGGGCGAGCTCCAGGAGCGGATCACCAGCACCAAGAAGGGCGCGATCACCTCCGTCCAGGCCATCTACGTTCCCGCCGACGACTACACCGACCCCGCGCCGGCCACCACCTTCACCCATCTCGACGCCGTCACGGCGCTCGATCGCAAGATTTTCGAAAAGGCGATTTTCCCCGCCGTCGACCCGCTCGCTTCGACCTCGCGAATTCTCGACCCGCAAGTGGTCGGCGACCAGCACTACGCCGTCGCCCGCCGCGTGCAGGCAATTCTCCAGCGCTACAAGGACTTGCAGGACATCATCGCGATCCTCGGGATGGAAGAATTGTCGGCCGATGACAAGCTGGTGGTCGCGCGCGCGCGCCGCGTCGAGCGCTTCCTCTCGCAGGCGATGTTCGTCGCCGAGCCGTTCACCAATCAGCCTGGCAAGTACGTCACGCGCAAGGACACCGTGCGCGGCTTCGCCGAAATCCTCGACGGCAAATGCGACGACCTGCCCGAGCAGGCCTTCTACCTCGTCGGCACCATCGAAGACGCGCGCGAAAAAGGCGAACGCCTCGCCCGCGGCGAAGCGCGCTAGCTGCGGAAGTCCGCGATGGCTGCGACGTTCCAATTCAGGCTCGTGACCCCCACCGGCGTGGTCTTCGAAGGCGAAGCCCTGCAAGTCTCGGCCGCCGGCCCCCTCGGTGAATTCGGCGTGCTCGCCGATCACATCAACTTCATCACCTCGCTCGTGCCCGGGATGCTCGAGGCGCGCCTTCCCGACGGCTCGGCGATTCACTGGGTCGTGTCGGGGGGTCTTGCCGAAGTGAAGGACGGCGTGATGACGGCGCTCGCCAGCAGTGCCGAATCGCCCGAGAGCGTCGATCGCGCCGCCGCGACGGTGCAGGTGCAGGATGCGGACGCGAAGTTTTCGAATTTAAGTTTCTACGATCCCGAATACGCGCCCGCCCAGGAAGCCCTGATGCT
>Ga0187812_1000876_pt1 | contig 10426 bp, 7 predicted proteins | sample NC_S_2_FD_130582 | JGI IMG/M metagenome (GOLD analysis project Ga0187812, IMG submission 130582) | Wetland sediment microbial communities from Neuse River Estuary, North Carolina, USA - ASW-S_2 | ecosystem: Environmental > Aquatic > Freshwater > Wetlands > Sediment | place: USA: North Carolina... | reverse complement strand
TCACACCTCCGTCCTGAAAACCATCCAGACCCGGTGGGGGCTGCCCGCGCTGACCGCCAGGGACGCCGCCGCCCCTGACGTCGGAGATGTGCTCAGCCTGGCTGTCCCGAGGACCGACGACCCGCTAGCCGGAGTGGCCGCGCCGACCTCGACTGGCGCCAACCCGGCCGCGGCCGAAGTGTCGCACCTCCAGCTGGCGAACGCGCAGCTGACCTCGCAGCTGCAACTTCCGCTGAGCGAGCTGCGCTCCGCGCCGCTGCTGGAAACCCAGCAGACGCCGTCGGACTACGACCACTACATCACGGCGCGCACGGCCACCTGGAAAGCTGCCAGGACACGCGGCAACACCCCACCCGGCTAACCGCCAGGCGTGGACATCTGGCCGTGTGGGCTCTTGACTAGAACACGCAGGATTACCGGCAGGAAGAGGCGGCGATGGAGGTTGTCACCGGCCCAGCGCACATCCAGGAAGTAATGGGCGAGCTCAGCTATCTGGCCCCCGAGTCCACGGTGCTGCGGCGGTTCACCGCGCCGGGAGAGAGCGTCAACACCGGGATATACCGCGCGTATCAGGTGCCGATCCGCAACGGGCGCCCCGTCAGTGATCAGTTCACGCTCGACCGCAATGGCTTCGCGATCTTCCCGCACACCTCGGCAGTGCGGGACTTCACCGACCGGGAGGAGGTGGACCGGGTCTACGTCGGTGAGGTGGCCGAGTTCGTGCAGGCCCGCACCGGAGCCGACCGGGTGGCGACGCTTGGCTGGGTGCTGCGCCGCTCCGCGGATCCCGGCGAGAACGCCTCACAGCCGCAGGCCGCCCTGGTCCATGACGACTACTCGGTCGCCGGCGCACGCGGGCGAGCCGAGGCCGACTACGCCGCCCGGTTTCCTGACGCGCCCGGCTTCCGCCGTGCGCTCATCACCAGCCTGTGGCGGGTCTTCAGCCCTCCGCCGCAGGACTGGCCGCTGGCCCTGTGCGACTACACGAGCGTCGGGCCGGGCGAGGGGCTAGACAACCGCCTGTACTTCGTGGACAAGATTCCCGCCGACCTGTACGCGGAGATGCCCGCGGACGCCCCGGGCACCAGCGGGTTCGAATTCCACTACAGCCCCGGCCACCAGTGGTGGTACTTCCCGGACATGACCCGCGACGAGATCCTCCTCTTCAAGCTCAGCGACAGCGACCACGCACGGGCCTGGCGTGTTCCGCACAGCGCGTTCCGCGATACGACCGCCCGGGCGACCCAGCCGCGGCACAGCATCGAATTCCGCACGATCGCCTACTTCGAATAGCGAAGCGCCCCGTCCGGGCGACGCGGCGCTTTGCTACGCAGCGGGCGGGCCGAACGCCGGGATGTCGCACGCCGGGACGCTGCCGGTGCCCGTGATCGGGGTGACTGTCACGTCATTGGCGGCGTCGCCTTCCGGCCCGGTGGGCACGATGTTGGCGTTGTAGGCCTGAGCGGCCACGTACTCGGTCGGGCTCTGGCCGGCCTGCGGGCTCTCGTTCCCGTGGTTGCCGTCCTGGGTGACGTTGTCCAGGTCAATGTTCTCCAGGGCGATCTGCAGCGGATGGTCCGCATCGAACCCCTGGAATATCGAGTAGGCGCCCGGTTCGGAATCGGTCGAGGCCACGCCGTTGAGGACGATGTCACGCTGGCTGGGGATGCTGGTCCCGCCCGAGGAGTAGTGCGGGTTGAAGATCAGCAGGTGCTTGATGTTGGTCATGCAGATGCCGGTGTAGGTCACCCCGGCGGTCACCCCGCCGCTGTTGGCGTCGGTCTTGATCTGGATGCCGGTGTCGCTTGCCGACAGGTTGCCCAGGCTGTCGTACCCGTTCAGGGTCGAGTTCTCGAACAGCACGTTGTAGACCCCGCCGGCGGTCTGGCTGCCGACGGACAGCCCGTGCGAGCCATAGCAGTGCACATCCTCGACGGTGATGTCCCGCGACGGCCTGCCCGCGTTGGACTTGACGGCCACGCAGTCGTCGCCGTTCTGGATCATGTCATCCCTGATCGTGACGTCGCTCTCGCTGACTGGGTCGACGCCGTCGGTGTTCCGCGCGGTGGCGGGGGTGTCGATCTGCACGCCCCAGACGGTCAGCCCGCGCCCGCCGACGATCTCGACGTGGTACATCGGCGAGTTCTTCAGTTCGACCTGGTAGATCGTGAGGTTGTCGGTGCCGTCCGAGTAGACGAGGACCGGGTTGTTCTGGTTTCCGCCCGAGGCAGCGGCCGCCGCGACTTGCCACCAGGTCTGCGTGGCGCCTGCCAGTGTGTCCTCGCCGCGGCCGTCGATGGCGCCCATGCCGCCACCGGGGCCCCGGGTGCCCATGAGGCCCGAGTCGCTGCCGCCGAAGGTGATGAACGGGTAACAACCGCCGCCGTTCGCGCTGACGGTTCCGCATGTGTTCGCGGGGTACTGCGACGGGATCTGGTAGTCCGCCGGGTTCAGCGAGGCATAGAGCGTTACGCCGTCGTCGATCAGCAAGACCTCATGCCCGCGGATGGTGACCGGGCCGCTCAGGAAGGAGTTGTCCGTGTTGCTGGCGGCGAGCACGACAGCGCGGCCGGTGCCGGCGCACGCGTCGAGTGCTCGCTGGATCCGGCTCGTGTCGGGCGGGGTGGTCTCCAGCGCGCCGCTGAACTCGCCGGTGGTCGTGGACAGCGCCGCACGGAGGATCGCGCAGGGGCGCGCTAGCCGTGGCTGGCCCACATGCCGGGGATCGCCGGTGGCCATGGGAAGCGGTCGCGGCGCGGCCGCGGAAAGCGCCGCGCTGGCGGGGAGGGCGGCAACGGCGGAGACGGCGGGACCGGCGAGCATGACGAGCGCGGCCGCGCCCGCTCCGGCGAGCCAGGAGAACCGGATCTTCATCGACCTCTCCCGCGTTCGACTGTGAACGGAATCGGTCTCATTAAGTGCCAGATGTCGCGCTAAGTCAACATTTATCGTCAGGATTTCGAGATTGCTGACGCGGTGCTGCCTGCGGTCGGGCCGAGAGCTAGCCGCGCGAGCCCCCGGTGGCGGTGTCGATGGTCCAGGCCAGGACCAGGGCCTCTTCCTTCCAGGCGTCGTAGCGGCCGCTGCGGCCGCCGTGGCCGGCTTCCATCTCGGTCTTCAGCAGGAACGGGCCGCCGGACGCGACGGCGCGCAGCCCGGCGGTCCACTTGGCGGGCTCGTGGTACAGCACCCGGGTGTCGTTCAGCGACGTGAGCGCGAAGATCGCCGGGTACGTTTCCGCGGAAACGTTCTCGTACGGCGAGTAGGACTTCATGTAGAAGTACACCTCGGGGTCGTGCAGCGGGTCACCCCACTCCTCCCACTCGGTGACGGTCAGCGGCAGCGACGGGTCGAGGATCGAGTTCAGCGCGTCCACGAACGGCACCTGGGCGACGATCCCGGCGAACGCCGCCGGGGCAAGGTTCGCCACCGCCCCCATCAGCAGCCCGCCCGCCGAGGCGCCGCGCGCGACCAGCCGCGAAGCCGACGTCCAGCCCGCGGCGACCAGGTGTTCCGCGCACGCCACGAAGTCGGTGAACGTGTTCTTCTTCTCCAGCAGCTTCCCGTGGGTGTACCAGGGCCGGCCCAGTTCGCCGCCGCCGCGGATGTGCGCGATCGCGTACACGAAACCGCGGTCGAGCAGCGACAGCCGGGAGATCGAGAAGCTCGGGTCGATCGAGTGCTCGTAGCTGCCGTACCCGTACAGCAGACAGGGCGCGGACCCGTCGCGCGGCGTGCCCTTGCGGCACACCAGCGACACCGGCACCCGGGTGCCGTCCGGCGCCACCGCCCACTCCCTGTACTGCTCGTAGTCGGCGGACGAGAACGGGACGCCGGTCGGCGACGGCAGCACCGGCTGCTGCTTCAGGACGGTCAGCGAGCCGGTGGCCATGTCGCAGTCGTAGACGGTGCCCGGCGTGACCATGGAGTTGTAGCCGAGCCGGTACGTGGTCTGCGCGTACTCCGGGTTGACGCCCGGCGAGACCGTGTACACCGGCTCGGGGAACGCGATCTCCCGCGCCTCACCGGAGGCGGGAAGTATCCGCAGGCCGGTCAGCCCGTCGCGGCGGAAGTAGACGACCGTGTAGGACGCGAACGCGTCCACGCCGAGCACCCGGGTGTCGGCGCGGTACGGGATGAGCGGCGTCCAGGTCCGCGAGTCACCCGCTTCCGGCAGCGGCGCGGTAGCGAGCTCGAAATTCTCCGCGCCGCCGTCGTTGTGCACGATGAGCAGCCGGTCCGCGGCGATCTCGACGTCGTACTCGACGCCCTGCCGCCGCGGCGCGACCACGGTGAAGGAGCCTTCCGGTGCGGCGGAGTCGAGCAGCCACCACTCGCTGGTCATCTTGCTGCCCGTGGCGATGTAGACGTACCGCTCGGTGCGGGACAGCCCGATCGACACCCAGAACCGCTCGTCGCTCTCCTCGAACACCATCACGTCGGACGACGCGGGCGTGCCGACCTTGTGGCGCCAGACCCGGTACGGCCGCCACGCCTCGTCAACGGTGACGTAGAACAGCACGCCGCCGTCCCGCGACCACGCGCAGCCGTAGGAGGTGTCTGGGATCTCATCGGGCAGCGTCCGCCCGGACGCCAGGTCCTTGATCCGCAGCGTGTACCGCTCGTCCCCGGAGTAATCGGTGGAGTAGGCGAGCATCGTCTCGTCCGGGCTGACGGACAGCGCGCCAAGCGAGAAGTACCCCGCGCCCGCCGCGAGCTCGTTGCCGTCGAGCAGCACCTCCTCGCCCTCGAGCGGCTTGCCGTCCTCGGGCATCGGCGGCCTGACCTCGTCGTCGAGCACCTGGCGGCGGCAGTGGATCGCGTACTGCTGCCCCTCTACGGTGCGCGCGTACAGCCACCAGCCGCCCTTGCGCACCGGCACGGACAGGTCGGTCTCCTGGGTGCGCGCCTTGATCTCGCCGAATACGGCGGCCCGCAGGTCGGACAGTCCGTCGGTCAGCGCCGACACGTAGGCGTTCTCGGCCTCCAGGTAAGCGATGACCTCGGGGTCCTTGGGGTCGGCGAGCCAGGCGTACGGGTCGGTCACCGTGTCGCCGTGCTGCGTGCGCTCGAAGGGGACCTGCTTGGCGGACGGCGGAGACGGCACGGGCCGCGACTCAGGGGTCATCCGGCCAGTCTAGACGGGCCCCGGGCCGGGCTAAACGAAGCTAAACGAACGAGACCGGCGGCGCGGGCGGCCCGCCCGCGACGATCTCCTCGCCCCGGCGGGCGACCGCCTCGTTCCTGTTCTCCGAGGTGAGGATGTAGAAGCGACCGGACGTGATGCCGTCGACCACGATCCCGGCCACCTCGGCCGGGGACGCGCCCAGCGCCGACAGCCGGTTGAACCGCTCCGCGCTTTCCTGCTCGGCCTCGCCGCGCACCACCGGCGGCCCCGCCCACGACGGCCGGTTCCGCGCCGACGTGCCGAAGTTCGTCCGCACCGCTCCCGGGCACAGCACCGACACGCCGACGTGCGAGACGCCCAGGGACCGCAGGTTGAAGTACAGCGTCTCGGTGAGCGCGACGACCGCGTGCTTGGAGACCCCGTACGGGCCGAGCGTCCCGGCGAACACCCCGAAGATCGACGCCGTGTTCAGCATGTGCCCCGAGTCCTGCTCGAGCAGCAGCGGCATGAACGCGCGCACGCCGTTGATCACGCCGCCCAGGTTCACGCCGAACACCCAGTCCCACTCCCCGGGCGGGCACTCCCACAGCGGCCCGTGCGGGCCGCCGACGCCGGCGTTGTTGCAGACGACGTGCACCGCGCCGAACGCCGACACAGCGGAGTCCCGCAGCGCGCCGACCGCGAGGCGGTCGGCTACGTCGGTGACCACCGGCAGCACCGACGCCCCGGTGTCGGCGAGCCCGGCGGCCGCCTTCGACAGCGCCGGCTCCTCGACGTCGGCCATGACGACGTGCATGCCCTCGGCGGCGAACCGCTCGCTCAGGCCGAGCCCGATCCCGCTCGCCGCCCCGGTCACGACGGCCACCCGCCCTGGCGCGATCGGCGAGGGGCTCACGACGCGCCCGTCCCGGGAAGAGCGGGCGTCTTACGGCGTCGGGCCGACTGGCACGTTGGTTGGATGTCCACCATTGAAGTGAAGCAACGACAGCGTGCCCGTCGCAAGGGTTAGCCATCGGGTGAGCGTGTTGCGCGGCAGCAGCGCCAGCGTCACCCAGGCGATCGACGCGTACCACGGCAGCGACCACGGCGCGACGATCACCCAGGCGAACGTCAGCGCGCAGGTGGCCGCCACCACGGTCGGCACGTCCGGCGAGAGCCGGTTGTACAGGTACCAGGCCAGCAAGAGCATCAGCGGCGGCCAGGTAAACCCGATCACGGTGGTCACCAGGTGGCCGTGACCGAAGATCTCCTCCACGCCCCGCCAGACGGTCGGCGAGATGACCATCGTGGACGCGCCGCCCAGCGGCTTCAAGGCAACGAACCCGTAGCTGAAGTAGTACAGTCCCAGCGTCGTCACCGCCGCGACCGCGGCGGTCCGCGCCAGCCGCGCCCACGCGCGGTCGTGCAGCAGCGGGATCGCGATGCCGAGCGCGACGAAGGCAGCGCTCACCTTGATGCCGAGCGCCGCGCCGACGAGCAGCCCCACGAGCACGTCATGCCAGACCGTGGTGCCTCGCCGGGACACCACGATCGCCACGATCGCGAACAGCGCGACGAACGCGTCCATGTGGCCGCCGATCACCAACTCGGTGATCAGCAGCGGGTTCGCCACCCAGAGCAGCACGGCCCGCACCGGGTTGGCCGCCGTCCGCAGCAGCACGTAGCCGGTGAGCACGAAGGCCGCGCCGATCATGATCATCAGCACCCAGATCGTGGCCCACGCCTTGCTGCCGCCGATCTCCGCGGCCAGCAGGTGCGTCCACGTCGCAACCGGCCCGTAGACCGAGGGCGTGCCCTGCCACTGCGGGCTGACCAGCATCGTGTACGGGTTGTGCCGGCCGCCGGGCAGGTCGATCGGCAGGAACGTGTACGGGTTGTGGCCTAGCGCGGCGATCCGGCCGTAGGTGGCGTAGCTTGCGGCGTCCGACGAGCCGACCGGGGTGATGTTCACCAGCACGGCGATCGCGCCCGTGGCCGTCCAGAACACGCGCCGCGGGTTGGGGGACCAGCCCCGGCTGTTGGCCCACAGCATCATGGCCAGGCCCAGGCAGGACAGGCCGATCGACGCGTACATGATCAGGTTCGCGACGATGTCCGGCAGGTGCGGCGCCCCGGCGTCCCTGGCCAGCGACGTCAGCGGCAGCAGCACGGGCGGCGTGGCGACGCTCGGCGTGGGCTCGGTCGCGCACAGCCCGACGAACGCGACCCCGATGAGCCCGAGCGCGCTCAGCGTCACCGCCGGCAGCGGGCGGGCCAGCCGGCTGTGCGCGAGCACCCGGATGAGCCGGCCCATCAGGGCCTCGACGCGCCCTCCGGGGATCGGCGGCTCGGCGAGTTTGGGCGCCGGCGCCCCAGAAGGCGCCCCAGCCCCCGCCGGCACCGGGGCGGCGGCCGGGTCGACTGTGGCTATCGTCCGCAGGTCCGCGTGGGCAGCCCGCTCGGCAGCGCTGTCGCGCTGCGGCGGATCTACCATCACGGCCATTCATATCCTCCTGGCACGGACACACGGACAAGCGTTCGCTTAACAGTTGTCACGGAATTTTCGCCAGACCCACCGCGGACTGGTAGCGATCATACTCCGTAAGCCTGTGAGAACTGCGCTGGTGAATGCCAGCGCTCCCCACGTCACGTCAACGCACACAAGCACACACCCGCTTCCGCCGGCCTTTCCCGAGATTGTTTCGTCACCGATCCGACACTCCCGTGTGATTGGTTTCACAAGCGGCACAGAAGTTCCGGTACGGAACATCCTTGCGCAAAACATGCCGGCACCACCGTGAGCCGCCCGCCCGGCGCACGGCACAATGGAAGCGTGGCCCATCGAGCGCGATTCGCCGCGGCGATGACGGCGGTCGCCCGCAGGCTCCCGTTCGGGCTGTCCCGGGTGGTGCCGCCGAGCCTGCTCGGCTACCTGCTGATCAACCTGTGCACGTTCTTCATCGACCTGGGGATACTCGGCGTCTGCCACGGCATCTTGCGATGGCCGCTGCCAGTGTCGGTCACGCTGTCGTACGGGACCGCGTCGCTGACCAGCTACCTGCTGAACCGCGTGCTGAACTTCCGGTCGCACGCCGCCGTCGGCGTCCAGCTGCCGCTGTTCGTGGCGGTGAGCGCCAGCAACTACCTGATCTTCGTCCTCGGCCTCACCGACGCCCTCGCGGCGCTCGGGATCTACTTCGAGCTCGCCCGGGTCATCGCCGCGCTGTGCGAGGCGGCCTACCTGTACTGCATGATGCGCTGGGTCGTCTTCCGCGACACCCGCCGCCAGGCCGCAGCCGCCGCCAGTGACGCGGGCGCCCCCCCGGTGACCGATCGCGCGCACAGCTAAGCTGTTCGACCATGACACCGAATGCGTCCGAGTTGGGGGGAAACCTCCTCGTTCGCGGCGGATACGTGCTGACCATGGACTCCGCGGGCGACATCCCTCGCGGGGACGTGCACGTCCGCGACGGCGAGATCGTCGCGGTGGGCGAGAACCTGGACGCGCCGGGCGCGGAGGTGATCGACGCGGCCGGCAAGATCGTGGCCCCCGGCCTCGTCGACACCCACTGGCACATGTGGAACACGCTGCTGCGCGGACTGTCGGACGGCACCGACCGGTCGGGATACTTCGTCAACTGTGTCGCGCTTGGCAGGCTGTTCCGCCCGGAGGACACCTACGCGGGCACGTGGCTGGCGTGCGCGGAGGCGGTCGACGCCGGGATCACCACGGTGCACGACTGGGCTCACAACATCCGCGGGATGGACTGGGCCGAAGCTGGGCTGCGGGCACTGTCTGAGTCCGGGCTGCGGGCTCGCTTTTCGTTCGGTTATGAAACAGGACATCCGAACGACAGGCTGATGGCTCTCGACGACCTCACCCGGCTCGCGGAGGGGTGGCCGGCCTACAGCGCGGGCTCCCGCATCCACCTCGGCATGGCCTTGCGGGGCACCGGCGGGAGCAATCCCGCCATGCAGGTGGCGCCGAAGCTGTATCGCGAGGAGATCGGGACCGCGCGCGGGCTCGGCCTGCCGGTCTCTGTGCACGCGTGCGGGCCGCGGCACGCGGCCGGGCAGCTGGCGACCTACGCCACCGAGGGGCTGCTCGGCCCCGATCTTCAGGTCATCCACCTGAACAACGCCTCAGCCGAAGAGATCTCGCTGGCCGCGGCGCACGGCACGCCGGCGAGCGTGTCCCCGTTCACCGAGCTCCAGATCGGCTACGGCCTGCCGGTCACCGGCGCGCTGCTCGCCGCCGGGGTGCTCACGGGGCTCTCCGTCGACACGACGATGCTGTCCGGCAACGCCGACATGTTCGCCATCATGAAGGTCACCCAGGCCTGCGCCAACGCGCTGGCCTACGACGAGTTCGCGCTGACCCCGCGGGACGTGCTGCGGCTGGCGACGATCGAGGGCGCGCGAACCCTCGGGCTCGGCGCGGTGACCGGATCGCTGACCGCGGGCAAGCGAGCCGACGTCATCGTCGTCTCGGTCGACGCCCCGAACCTGGGCGTGCTCACCGACCCGGCCCGGCTCCTGGTGACCGCCGCGCACCCGGGGAACGTCGAGGTCGTGATCGCCGACGGGCGGGTGCTCAAGCGGTCCGGCGCGCTCACTGCCTGCGACATCGCGGGTGTGACGGGGTCGGCGCGCGACGCGCTGGCCGGCGTGCTCGCCCGCGCCTGAGGCAGTCGCTAGTCGTGTTGCCAGCGTTACGCAGGGTGAAATATGGGGTATCTGCAGAGCATCTGACGTGGGGCCTGGCGCTTTCGGCGATTGTGCGGATATTCATAGAAATGACACCGTACGATCGGGTCTGGTCTCCCGCCGTCTACCACCCGGAGTGTTATGCGACTGTCCGCACGGTTGATGATCGCCGGACTGGCATTCGCGGTCGCGGGATCGGTGGCGGGCTGCTCGGCGGGCCAGGGGCTCGCCGACGCCGCCGGCGCGGCCACCCGGCCCGCGGCCCGCACCGTCACCGCGAGCGTGCCGCCCCGGGCGGTGGCCAAGACCGCGCCGGCCACGCCGGCCGGGCCGGTGATCGAGGTGACCGGCGCGCCGCGCGGCGTCAAGGCGAAGGCCGGCCTCCTGGCGGACGCGACGACCAACCAGGTGCTGTGGGCGGACAACGCGTCCGCGGAACGCCCGATCGCGAGCATCGCCAAGGTCATGACCGCGCTGCTCATCATCCAGGCGGGCGACCTCAACAGGAAGATCACGGTTCCCAAGGCCGTGCTGAACTACGTCGCCGAGTACGGCGCCAACAGCGCCGGGCTGGTGCCCGGGCAGGTGTTCACCGCTGACGAGTTGCTGCAC
>Ga0187812_1000875_pt1 | contig 10442 bp, 12 predicted proteins | sample NC_S_2_FD_130582 | JGI IMG/M metagenome (GOLD analysis project Ga0187812, IMG submission 130582) | Wetland sediment microbial communities from Neuse River Estuary, North Carolina, USA - ASW-S_2 | ecosystem: Environmental > Aquatic > Freshwater > Wetlands > Sediment | place: USA: North Carolina... | reverse complement strand
CATCTTGTTCTCTCGCAGGATTATGTGGGGATAGACGACCACCTTCAGGAAGTAGTTCTCCTCTCCCGCCAGGGCAAGAGACTTGTTGCACGCGACTCTCGCCGCTTCGAGAGCGTTGTGCCTGATCTGGACCCTCCCCAGCGATATGAGCCTCACCATGAAATCGTAGTCGGGTCTGCTCTTACCAGTGGTGAAACGCGCGACCTTTGGGTTGGGAGCGCCAGGCGCGAACTGCTTGCTGGTGTACGCCATGCCCTTGACTTCGCGATAATTCTTGCCGTGAATCTGGCCTCACCCGAGAGAATCTCGCCCTTCGGCATGCCTAATTAACCTTCACCGTAGCAAATCGGTTTCACAATAACTACTTTCGAGGAGGTCCGTGCTTTCGCAACGGGAACTGCTCGGCTGGCCAAATATACGAAGTTGTAAAGTGACCGCGCATGTATCCGTCAGGTGAGAAGAGTTGTACTGCCCTTTGAGCTTCCCTTTGCTTCTGCCCCACCAAGAACGGAAGAATCTCACGCAGCAACCGAAGTGCCCGAAGGCCACTGATACTCTTACGCCAGACCGGTTGCCACTGCCGATTTCGCTTCGGTCTAGCCGGCCTAGAAAGGCCAACATGGTCGGATAGCTTGAATATCGGCGCAGGGTCTGTCATACCAACAACGACGTCTATCGTCGTCGAATCGCTCCGCTTTAGGTGGTGGCACTCCAGCGAGCCTTCACCTTGGACCAAAGCAGCAACCCACGCCCTGGGTTCCAAGGTTGGAATGATGACGGCCGGCACCAGATCCTGTCTGGTCAGCTTCGCATCTGGTCGGCGAGACCAATCTGAGGGGGCCTCCATTCCAAGTCGCCGCAAATGATGATAAATCGTAGACGCGTCATGATAACCCAACCGTCTCACAGCCTCTCCCCGACTTTTGCTGGTTTTCACTCTGTTTTCGAAATACGGCGCGAATTCAGGACTCGAAATCCTAGGCCGGATGCATGCCCCTGAGAATCCATGAGCCCTTCTGGTCGGCACATTTTCCTGCAACGCACTCACTAGAGTATCAGGTTAGGGCATAAGAGCACCAACCCGGGTCACAATCTTTCACGATCTGCCTCGGAGGTCACTTCAGCCGAGTGGTACCTGATATTAACCAGTTTGAGGCGCCAGAGTGGATATCTTGCCCTTCGTCCTGCCCGAACCGTTTCGCACATCGGAGAAGTTCACCCTCGTCCTAGCATTCGGCGAGCTCTCCATCTTGGAAGCGTGCTCCTCTCTGCGCAGCCTAAAGGGCGTTGAGGCCCCATGCGAAAGGATAGCGGTCGTAAATCTTGAACGCTCTTCCGCCCGCGCTCTGTCCAGCCTCGCAGGCATCCACAAGTTCGCCCCCCTGTTGGCCGAGTTCGAAGGGGACGAACAGAGCGTCGCGGGCCTCACAAAGGAAATCGCTGACAACCTGGACTCGGTCCACCGCCTTGCCCTCAGCGGCTACGACGTCCCCCCGGACGATTACGAAGTTCTCATCAGAGCGCTCCTCGACTCGATCAGGGACGCCGGTTTCAAGAAGGTCAGGCTCCTGAGGCCGAAGGGAGAAGAGCTTCTCGCGGAGGATGTCTTAGGACGCGAAGCGCTGGACATCATAGCCTTCCCCTACGGCCGCGGTTACGGACTAGGTCCAACCGCGTGGGTGTCGGACGTTGCTTCGATAAGGCGGAAAGCCGTGGCGAAGCCGGCTCCCCGCTCTGACATCTCGCTCTCGCCTCGTCTGGCTAGGCTATTGGTCAACCTCTCTGGCCTGTCCGCAGACCAGCTCTTGGTCGACCCCTTCTGCGGTTCCGGAACCATACTTTCCGAGGGGCTTTCGAAGTCGCTTGCCTGCGTTGGCATCGATTCCAGCCCCGGCCGGCTGCGCGACGCGAAGGAGAACCTCCAGTGGGCAAGGCGCAATGGCGCCCGCGGCATCTTCAGGCTGGCTGTGGGCGACGCGAGGAGCATTCAAGACGTTCTGCGCTCCAAGGCCGATGGAATAGTGACCGAGCCATTGCTGCTTCCGAAGCTCGACTACAGGCCGAACGCTGCGGCGGCAAGAGAGATGATTGAGCGCGCGGGCGACGTCTACGCGGATGCTCTCGCCTCCATGGCTGGGGCTTTGAAGCCGGGAGGAAGAGTCGTCATAGTGGTACCAGTCATCCTCACAACCCAGGACGAAGAGGCGACCTTGGCGCTCGAAGGCGGAAGCTTGGGGCTCCGCGAATACCAACCAGGGCCTCGAAGCTTCGAGTACCCAGTCCGGCTCTCCTTTGAGAGCACCAGGTGGGTCAGGCGGGCGGTCTACGTCTTCGAGTCGCGAGTCTGACGCCTGGTTCTCGCCATCGCGGCCTTCCTAAAGACCCCCGCCATCAGCAAGAGCTGGGTGTCTGTAAGCCCTGCCGATGCCGCGATCCGCTTTCCAACTTCGGCCATGTTCCTCACTTTGTGCCTCGGCAGCTGCGCCGATCTTGCCAGCTCGCTGAATGTGTTCGCGAAGACCTCCCTGGCCCTCCTGCTCTGGACCGCCCTCCCCGTTCCTTTCGCTCCGGAGGCGAGGTAGAGCATGATTGCCACGGCATGACCCACGTTGAGCGTCCTGTAGCGAGTCCCGGTGCCTATCACCGTCGTGACGTCGCACCTACCTATCTCTTCGTTCGTCAGGCCAGTCGTGTCCCTCCCGAAAACGAGGGCGGTGGTGCTGGCCGCGCCCGCGAGCTCGCCTATCCGTTCGGGCCGGATGGTCCTTCTGATGACGTTGGAACCCTTGACCGCCCTGACCGCAGTTGTAGCAACCAGGAGCTGGTTCTCTCTTCGGAGCTGGCCGAACGTGACCTTCCTCGCATTCTCCAGAACGTCTGCCGCGTGCGCCGCATAGATCGTAGCCACCGACATGTCCGCCTTCGGGCTGATTAGGTACAGTCTCCTCACGCCGAAGTTTTTCACGAGCCTAGCCACGTGACCTAGGTTCACAGGATACTGCGGCTCGACGAGGGCGACCGAGAGTCCCTTGGGAATCACGCCCTCGGCGTTCTTCCCGTGCGATAAATGCACTCGCATCAGACCAGCGCAGCCAGGGCAAGGGACAGCGCCTGTTCTGGTGTCAGGGCGTTCACTCTCATCGCGCCGAGGCCAGCCGGAGGGCTGCCGCCAAGTTGGGAAACGGCCGCTTTCACCTGTCGCCGCCTCAGAGAGAACAGTCGCCTGACGGCGGCTATCTCCCACGGCTTCAACCTCCTCTTCGGGCGCCAGGCTACGATCATCGAATTCACCCTCGGCTGTGGCGAAAACGAGTCGCGGGGGATTCGCTCCAATTCGGTGATCCTCGAAGATACCTCCGCTATCACCGAGATTGCCCTGTATTCCCTTTGGCCGGGGAGGGCTGTAACCTTCTTCACGAAGTCCTCCTGCAGGACCACGACAGCCCTGTCGTATTGCTGCTGCGCTATCCACTCGACGAAGGAGGAGGACCTGGAGTATGGAAGGCTGGCCACCAGAACGTCGAATTTCGGCTTGCTTTCGAAAACGTCTCCCAGCCTGAGCTTCACCCGCGAACCACGGACAGTCTCGCTCGTCTCGCGCAGATTCCCTTCGTCTACTTCGTACCCTTCCAGGGAGGTCGCGACATTGGCCAGCTCCCTCGTAACAGCTCCCTTCCCTGTCCCGATCTCCAGCACCCTCTCTCCCCTGCGGATGGCGGCAAAGGCGACGAGTTTGGAGATTACTGACTGGTCGACCAGATAGTGCTGGCCCAGTCTTCTTGGCCTCATCTCTTTATGAAAAGGTTGATCCTGGAATCGCCGGACAGTTCCTCCACTATCCGCTTTGCGATGAGCTTCGCGGGGTCTCTCAACCCTACCCTGTGCTGGAGGTCGTCGAAGCTCGTGAAAGGCTGCTTCTCCCTCACGTCCAAAATTTCTCGCATGAACGTCTTCCCTATGCCGGGTATGAGCTCCAGGCCGTGGAGCCTGGGCGTAAGCGGCTGCAGCTCGTTGAAGTATGCGACGTACTTCTGTTCGTTGGCCTTCACGAGGTTCTCCACGACGCCAGGCAGTGACGCAACCGACTCGGGCGTCAGCTCCTCATACGCCAGCTTCCCCAGCACGCTCTCTATCTTCTCCCTTCCTTCCTTGCCTATCTTGACCTTCTCGCCAATCTCAAGGTCAGCGTTCTCGACCGCGAGCAGCTCGAGCAGGGTCAGCCTCTCCTCGCCTATGGCCTGGACTATCGGTCCCTCCCGCCCCTTGATCACCGTGGACTTCCCCCTGGGCATGAAATCCAGGACGAGGGCGAACTCCTCGTACTTCTTCTCTGCAGTCACCGTTCTTACCGCACCGACTTCGCTCAATTCAGACCGACTAGCTAGGCGTGGGCTCCCAACGTAGCGAAAGCGCCAATCGATGCATCGACTCTACACTTCTGCCTGTGTGTTCGGCGGCCGTCTTGTTATTTAATTCTTAGCGCTCAGGACTTGGGGCGAAGTATCTTCAGTATCTTGTCGAGGGTCTCAGAAGGCAGAAGCTTCCGCCAACCCGACGTGAACGTCCGCAGCTCTTCCGTCGACTTCGGCATTATGTTGATGACCTCCACCGCCTCTTCCTCGGTGAGTCCGCACTCTGATTCGAGTTGCTTCTTCATCTTCTTCGCTACGTCCGGCTGGGTCCTCGAGAATTTCGACGCGTAGTCCAGGGTCCGCTTCTGGATCTGGTCTGCCTTCTCGACGTCCAGTTTCTGCAGAATCTGGCCCGCCTCCGGGATCGTGAGGACTTTCTTCTCAGGTTTCTCCGACATCAGCTTCCCTCCAATGGCATCAGATGTTCCTTGCGCGCGATCACTGTCTTGGTCTTGCCTCCCACTGGCACGGCCACAGTGATTGTCCGCCGTCCCACTTCCTTTACGGTTCCCACCAGGCCGTTGAACCTCCTGTGAGGCATCCCCTTCACTTGGGATGGGTCGATCTTCACAACAACCCGGTCGTCGGGAGAGTATTCCCTCAGTATGCTGCTTAGTCCCCTCTTTTCCTTCGTCTTCAGTAGAGACCTAGTTCCTCGCCTGTAACCGTGAGATTTCCCCAAATCCGAATTTCCCCGTTTCCCTTACTCCGCAGATGTCGAAGGTGCGACATCTGACCTCAGTTTTTAAGACTTCCGACACGGACGGCGAAACGAGCTCTCCGCTTACGAACCTTTTCACTGGAAGCCCGCCGTCGAGCTCAGCGTCTATCATCATGTTTCTTCCTCGGACCTTGGCGGCAACCCTGTAGACCCGCCTTGACACGGGCCGCTCGTTGGGGCGGTCGAAAACCACCTCGACGTTCCGGAATGCTCTAGCCAACTCCTTGAGCTGAGCGGGGGAGACCCTGGTGGATGACTTCGCAGCGATTAAGGTGCGGAACCTGAAACGGGGGAGAGCGGCCGGTCGAGAAGGGAGCAGCCTCCCGCGCGAGACCTTCACAACGCGTTTCCCCGCCCTGACGACGAAGGCTTTCGGCAACCTTCGATGCCTTGGGTTCTTCAGTTCGGCGACGAACGGTCTGCCCGGCGCGGCAACCTTACTGTCCTTGTCCTCGCTGCCGACCCACGCGAACTTGGCCGTGTCCGCACCCGTCTCCGCGACCAGTCGATGGCCGACACCGACCTCGACGCTGGCAGACTTCTTGAAACCAGTCATCTTGCACGCTCCGCAACCCCTTCCTGAGCAGTTGTCGCACCTTTCCCTCCGCTGTGCGATTCCCCGGGGCTTGGTGTACCTCCCGTAGAAGAACAGCGGCCTTGAATGAATCGCAACCTTGGCGTTCGCGACGTCCACCGTGGCCATGACGTCCGGGTCCTGCTTGTCCTGTCTCCTCTTCAGTTCACGCTCGATGCCGGCAGCCATCGCTTTCGCGAGGTCAGTCTTGACCGTCTCTCTCCCCTTCAGCTTGAGCGACGACCTGATTTCGTCTTCCCTTTCCTGAACTCCCTCCGGCATCGAAAGGCCGATTCCAAAGGTCTTGAACTCGTAGCCGCGGGCTTCTGTGGCCACCATTTCGACCAGCCTTTCGACGCGACCCATCAGGCCGGCGCAGATGAAGCACTGGTCGAATTCCACAGTCACGAAATCGGAATCGTTCCCGCACTGACGTAGGAGGCACTTTTCGCAGAGACGGTAGCGCTGGACCGCTTCCGCCAAGCTACTGCCCGCCCATCCTGCGCATCATCTGTCTGAACTCGCGGCCCTTGCTCGTCTTCACCAGAGATTTCATCTGCTTGTACCTCGAGAGGAGTTCTCTGACGTCCTTCTCCGACCTCCCGGAGCCGCGGGCTATCCGCTTGATTCTGGAAGCGTTGATCGTATCCGGCTCTGCCCGCTCCTTGACCGTCATGGACTGGATTATCGACTTGTAAACACCGAACCTTCCCTCGGCCTTGTCAAGCTCCTGAGAGTTCACCTGGCCTGCCATGCCTGGAATGTGCTCTACCACCTTCTTGAGGGAGCCGAACTTCTTCATCTGGTCGAACTGCGCAAGAAGGTCGTTCATTGTCAGTTTCCCTGACATCATCCTCTGTACCGCCTTCTCGTCGACCTGGACCTCCGCCTGTTGCACCATGTCCAGCAGCGACTTCAGGTCCCCCATCCCAAGCAGGCGGCCGACGAACCTGGTCGGGACGAATTCCTCCAGGTCGTCTATCCGCTCGCCCGTCCCGATGTAGAAGATTTTTGCGCCCGTCGCGGCCGAAGCCGCAAGCGCGCCGCCGCCCTTCGCTGCTCCGTCCAGCTTGGTCACTATTATCCCTCCCACCGGCGATGCCTGGTGGAAGGCCTGCGCCTGGTTGTAGCACTGCTGGCCGATGGTGCCGTCTATGACCAAGATGTTGTAGTCGGGCTTCACCCCCTGGACGATGTCCTTCATTTCAGCAAGCAGCCCCGCCTCCTCCTTGTGCCTGCCCGCGGTGTCCACAATGATGAGGTTCTTGGAACCCTCGAAGTGCTTGCGTCCGTCCTTTGCGATCTTCACCGAATCTTTCTCTCTGTCGTCGCTGTACACCTCCACGCCGGACGGTTCGCACAGGGTGCGGAGCTGGGTAACCGCCCCCGGCCTGAACGTATCCGCTGCAACCACGCCCACCCTGAAGCCCTTCTTTGTGAAGAGGCGGGCGAGCTTGGCCGTGGTCGTCGTCTTACCCGACCCCTGGACCCCCAGCATCACGAGCACGCTTGTCTTCGTCTTTTCCGGCTGAAGACCCCCCTCTCCTCCAAGCAATCTAGAGAGCTCCTCGTAGAGTATGGAGACCATCTGGTCCTTCCTCGTCACCCCGCCGGCCGGCTTCTCGCTGAGCGCTCTGCGTTGTACCCTCTCCGTAACTTCAAGCGCCATCTTCACGTTGACGTCGCCCTGTATGAGCGACCTCTGCAGGTCCCGGACGAACTCCTTGATCGCGGCCTCGTCAACGACGTTGCTGCGGATCAGCTTGGCGAGCGCGCCTTGGAGTCCCTCTCTGAGTGAATCAAGCAACCAGAACGGACCTTCTCTGCGCGACCCTCGCGCGCTCGCTAAAAAGATTAAGACGAATCACGGTTGCTATCATGACAGGATGAGGGTGGGCACGCTCTTCTCTGGGGGAAAGGACTCCACCTACGCAGCGTACCTGGCGTCAAGGCGAGACGAGCTCTCGTGCCTCATCACCATTTTCCCAGACAACGAGTCGTCCTACATGTTCCATTTTCCGAACCTCAAGTGGACCGCGCTCCAGGCAGAAGCGGCCGGGATACCTCAGGTTGTCGGGAAGACGGTGGGTGAGAAGGAAAAGGAACTGGCAGACCTGAAGGTGACCTTGGGTCTGGCGAAAGAGCGGTTCGGCCTCAGTGGCATCTACACCGGCGCTCTCGCCAGCGTCTACCAGAAGAGTCGTGTGGAGAGAATCTGTTCTGAGCTGCATCTCGAATGTGTCTCGCCGCTGTGGGGCATAGACCCCCAGACTCACCTGAGGACTCTGCTTCGCGAAGGGTTCGTCGTTGAGGTCGTCAGCGTTTCAGCCCTGGGACTGGATGAAAGCTGGCTGGGCAGGATTCTGGACGGGAAGGCCATCGACGAGCTGGTCTCTCTTGGGACCAAGTACAAGTTCCACGTAGGTCTCGAAGGCGGCGAGGGCGAGACATTCGTGCTGGACTGCCCCCTTTTCTCAGAAAGGATAGAGGTCCTCTCGAGTCAAAAGCACTGGCGACGGGATTCGGGCTTCCTAGAGATCAGAGAGGCCCGTGCAGTTCCGAAGCTCAGCCGGACGGGGCGGGCGGCCTAGTTCCCAAGACCAGGTTCACGGACATCGTACGGCCGTCCCTGATAATCTGGACCACAACAGTTTGTTTGGGTAGCGCATACTCCTGCAGGTAGGAAGAGAGCGAGTCGGTGTTCAGTATTTTTGTGCCGTTCATACCTACTACGATATCACCACCTATGAGGTACTGCGACCCCTGGACGGTGGCGACTTGGCCGCCGGCGCGCAGACCAGCTTTTGCCGCGGGGCCTCCCGCTGTCACGTTCTCGATCAGTGCGCCGTAGGTGACGTTGGTTCCCTCGAGCTGGGCAAGCTGGTAGTTCATGTCGACTGTTGAGATCCCCATGTAGGCGTGTCCCGTGTAGGTGCCAGTCGATACCAGCGAGGGCAGCTCCTTCAGGATAGTGTCCGAGGGGATGGCGAAACCGACCCCCTGGGAGCTCTCCACCGTGGCAGTGGTTATTCCGACGACCGAGCCCTCAGCATCCAAGAGGGGCCCGCCCGAATTTCCTGGGTTGATCGGCGCGCTGAACTGAATCACATTCGCTATCGCGAACGGCCCTGCGAGCGATTCCGAAATCGTTCTCCCCAGCTGGCTGACTATGCCGAACGTCATAGAACCCGAAAGGCCGAACGGATTGCCTATGGCGACGACGGGCTGTCCCACCTTCAACGATGACGAGCCGGCAATCTGCAGCGGGTGGAACTCCGATGTCGGGGCGCTCACCGAAACCACTGCCAGGTCGCTGTAGGGGTCGGTGCCCACGACCTTCGTGAGGTAGGCATCTCCGTTCTGGAAGGTGGTGGTGACGTCCGTCACGTTCTGGACAACGTGGAAGTTCGTTATCACGTAGTCGGAGCCTTGATAGCTATAGACGAAGCCCGAACCGAGCACCTGCGAGCTCCCGAGCAGGCTCGACTGGACGCCCTCGACCGTTACTATGCTGGCCGAATCCTGAGCGTATATCGCGACCGGGTCCAAACCGAGCGAGCCCGCAGTGGCAGAATCCTGGGTTCCGCTTGTCTGCTGGGTGGTGGTCCCTTGGCCGGGGGTCGACATTATGGAGATTGAAGAGTACGCGATGACCGAACCCAGTATGACAGCAATTACGAGCAGGGCCCAATAGCCCTTAGAGACGCCTCGCCTCGTCTTCATGAATGACCGTTCGACCTGGCGAGGGCGGGTTACACAAAAACCTATATTTTGAGTCCGCGGACTGAGAGTTGCTCTAGATGACGGGATTCGGAAGAGCCGTCTGAGGCCCACGATGAAGAGACCAAACCACAGATAGAGCGTTCAGCTGCTGCCCTTGACGCGCATGATCTTGTTTCGTCCCATCATGGACCAGTACTCGACTTCTGTCCCGGGGCCGAGAGAGCCTCCCAGTTCGGCCATCTCTTCTGGAGTAGGCTTCGGCGTCTCGAAGACCTCGAACGTCTGCAGGTCCATCAGTTGGACGGAGTTGTCCATCACCGAGGTCACCTGACCCGAGCGCTTGTCAATCATCGGGATGTCCACCCTCGATTCTGCCTGTGAGACGTAGCTCTTCTTGGAGCCCGTGAAGAGCGATATGGCCACTAGCCTTACCTTCGCGCTGCCGTGCTTACCTGGCTTGAAGTGGTCGCGGCTGACCACTTTGCACGGTTCTCCGTCTATTATGATGTAGCTGCCCTCCTTGACGCTGCCGAGGTCTGCAGGTCTGCTCAAAATGGCCGCGCCGTGCTTCTCGATGGAAACTAAATAAATGTCTCACTCCCTGACCTCGAACGCACAGAAGAACCAATGATCTCATACGAATCACCGAGGCGCCTCGGGCGCGTCACACTCCACTGAATGGCTGATGGTTTCACTAGTTGTCTGAACCCTCATACGTCCTCGATTCCACTGCTTTCTACGCGGGCATACCTTACCAGGGGAGCGGCCGCTACTACACCACCTACCTGGTACTCGAAGAGGTCAAACACCACGGCGTCGGGTCCTCGCTTATTCACACCCGCGTCCAGGTGACCGAGCCGTCTCAAGAATCAATGAACCTTGTGAAGTCGACAGCGACCAGGACGGGGGACATAAGCGCCTTGTCGCAAACAGACATCTCTCTCCTCGGGCTGGCTCTGGACCTGTCCAAGCGGGACGGCAGCGCCAGACTGATCTCGGACGACTTCGCCGT
>Ga0187812_1000874_pt1 | contig 10445 bp, 4 predicted proteins | sample NC_S_2_FD_130582 | JGI IMG/M metagenome (GOLD analysis project Ga0187812, IMG submission 130582) | Wetland sediment microbial communities from Neuse River Estuary, North Carolina, USA - ASW-S_2 | ecosystem: Environmental > Aquatic > Freshwater > Wetlands > Sediment | place: USA: North Carolina... | reverse complement strand
GCCTCCCGTAAATCCAAACCACTAGTTTTTGCAACAAAGTAATAATCAACTAATGGAAGTGGATGAGCCACTGCATAAGACCAGGCCGAGAAGTCGCGACGGATCACTTCGTCAGGATCTTCTCCCATAGGCAATTGCAATACGTTAATCTCGGCATCTACCCGCTCTTCCAAACGAATCATACCGCGAGGTTCGCGCTTATATCCTGGCGATCTCATCAAACGTCTATCTGCTGCCATTGGCACAGGAACTACAGTACGATCGAACGCTTTCAACGCTTCTTGTATTCCATGCTCGGTCGCGGCTATTCCTGCCTCATCTGGATCCAGTGCAAGTGTAACTTGTTTTGTAAGTTTTTTAATCTGTTGAATGTGCTTTTCAGTGATAGCACTACCAATACATGCTACCGTCTGTTTTGTTCCATATTGATGAGCTATAACCGCATCCACATATCCTTCAACAATGATGACTTGTTTTGCGAATTTTATTGCGTCCCGTGCCATATCCAATGCGTACAGGACATTATTTTTTTCAAACAAAAGTGTTTGAGGCGAGTTCAGGTATTTTGGATGATTATCTCCAAGCGCACGTCCTCCAAATCCTATCACCCGTCCTCGGATATCCCGTATCGGAAAAATTATACGATTCCGAAAGTAGTCATAGACCCCGCCACTTTGATCTCTTCCCTCTGCACTCACACCTGTTGCAGCCAGTACTTTGCCCATTTCACGGGCACGCACCAATCCAGCTTGCTCCAATTCATACTCAGTGTAGCCTTGCCCGAGCAGATACTTACTTAATCCATCCCAGCCTTCAGCCGCATAACCGAGACTAAAAGACATCACCGATTCGGCTGAGATCCCACGACTCTGTAAATAAGTTCGCGCTTCAGCCGCATCCTTCGCTCGTAAGAGCATTTGATGGAACCAAAGAGCTGCTTCTTCATTGAGTTTCCGTAGCTTCTCTTTTAGAACATGAACTTCACGTTCATGCTCTGGATTAGCGCTGCCGTAATCTTCAACTGCGACGCCAGCTTTCTCTGCCAGGTAATGCAAAGCATCTCGAAAATCCAACCCTTGTTGTTTCTCTACAAAGGTAAAGACATCGCCACCTTCATTACATCCAAAACAACGCCAGGTTTGAGATTCGGGAAACACATAGAAAGATGGTGTACGTTCATTATGAAACGGACAAAGTCCCTGAAGAGATTTTCCCGACTTCCGTAAGGCAACTACCAGACCTACTTCTTCAGCCACATCTATTTTGGCCTTAATTGCCTCGATAAGAGATGTCATAATGAACCCTCTAGCAAAACGTGGTTGGCGAAGTTAATCAGTTACTCTCACACCAAATATAACGAGCAATAGAGCAGAAAGTCGCACTAAATAGCAGAATTATGCAAAGTTATGGTAACAACTATTCCAAATGTACTACCAGGTAGTACGGATTCAGGGAATTTCAAGTTGCTTGCGCTCACAGGAATACCCGTATACTTCTGAATGCGAAATATATTACGCTTCAATTTCGTTAACTCTCACAACCAGATGAGCGTCTTTGTATTTGATCAGGCAAAAATTCAAACGCACTTGTCAAGCAAAAGTAACTTATCCACTTTATCCACCTGTCCTATCTACTAAGATTCTTTTTAAAATATTTAAAAAAATATATTTGTAGTAGTAATAGGCGTTGTGGATAAGTGGATAGGTCGTTAAAACAGCGTCATTTCGTATCGCGTGATTGACGAAAACGAGCCTGTAGAGATGCTTTAATCCCCGTGGATAAGTTGCCCACATAAGTTTTAGAGATGTATAGTTTGGGGATAGACCTGTATTTGGAGTGGAGAAATTCCTGGATAATGAGGATAAGAAAAACACAGGTACCCAAACTTACATGGAATGGGGATAAGTTATCCCCGTATTGAGTGGATGAGATGAATTGTCTATCCACTGATCTAAAGCATGTTCATAACTCATCCACCACTATCGTTGATAAAATGCACGATTTTCTATGTCCTTATAAAGAGAATAAAAAACGTGGAAGAAAATCGGTTCAAAGAAACTTAACGTGCAATACAAGTGAAAGAAAAACTAGGGACTTTTACACAATTCTAAGTGGTTGTCCACAAAATTGACCGATTTATCCACTTTATTTTTCTTTTGACGAGCTTTTTGTAGATTTCGACTTGTTTCTTCTTCAACGATCCGAAAATTGAAAAGGACTAAATTTCAGTTTTCAAGGTTGAGTTAAATGGACATGAAAGAGCTAAAAGTGGAGAAAAGGGAAAACTTATCCTCAACTTTTGTGGACAACTACCGTTGGTAATGACTATGTTTTGGGAAAGTGCAAAATTTATCCCCTCAAAATGTGGAAAAGTTCAACTGAATCCACTGAATGAACATAGATGTGGAAAACTTATCCCCCAAAATTGTGGGAAAATAAACTTTTTAGCAATATAGAACCTTTTTCACAAACTTATCCACAGCGAATGTGGATAAGTTTGTGAAAAAATGTGCAGAAATGAGGAAATTTATTTAAATGGTTAGCGCTTGATTCTGATATCTGATACCGAGGTGCGCTAAAAGATTATAGATACGAAGAATTTCACCAGTACTTGTTGCAGATGCAGCCATATATCTTGTAACGTGGGGAGCATCACCGTCGAACACACCTCCGAGCATTCCCAGCATGCCCTCAGTAAATTGCTGTTGAAAAGATTCGAGTAGGTGAAGCCCGGTGTGCCATACTTGTTCCAGATGTGTAATGCTAACCTGGGAAATTTCCGTTGGGATAGCTGATCCTTCAACGCAAAGTAATGCATCTACGTATGGTCCGAGTAGCCAGGTCCAGACGCTACCTTGATGTAAGGCACGCTGTTGTTCCTCTATATTAGCCTGAAGTTGACCAACATAACTTGCATCGTTCGGAGCAAGAGATCGCAATCCGAAATGAGTCATGAGTTGCTCGGTAATGAGGTCCAGCACACTTCTTCTATGCTCTTGATCGAGAACAGGGTAACGTAAAGAAAATGCCAGAAGTTGATTTGGACGCAAGCTCAGATCATCTCCATCTGGTCCATCTATCACGTCATAAAGATAATTACCGGCAGCGTCCCAGAAGCGTGCATTAAAGTTTTGCTTACATTGGTCGCTTTGCTCTTTATAATTTGTGGTCTTATAATTTATTCTGCCTTTTTGGTACAGAAGTTGGGACCATTCATCCATTAAGCAGAGGGTGTGGTACCAGAGGGCGTTTACCTCTACTGGTTTCCCTTGACGCGGTGTAACTGGAGTGTGATTCACACGAGCATTCATCCAGGTCAGTGCTGCTCCTGGATGTTGTGCTACGAGCAATCCATCATGTGGGTTGACATGTATGTCATGATATGTACCCTTCATATACCAGGAGATAGCATCGACAAGGCGCTGGTAGACATCATCCAGTAGTTCATAGTCGTGCGTGGTACGCAGATAGTGGTCAAGCGCATAAAAATACCAGAGGTTCGTGTCTATACTTTTATAATCATCTTCCTTTAAAGGATGAGCAGATGTTGGTAATCGATCCGGTAACATGCCTTGCTTAAAGTAGCGAGCCATATAGTGAAGTATGTGTTGGGCTTTGGAGTATTGCCCGGTAGTCAATAGCAACCCAGGTAAGGCAATCAACATCTCACGTACGTTATCTTGCATATCGAAATAGCCAGGGATCAGTATGGGGACAGTTTCAGTGTCGTTAAAGAATGGAGATGGGAGGTGATTGCTTGAAAAATCACCGTATGGGATTGAACGCTTAGCAAAGAAGTGGTTCCCGGCCTGCCAAAGAAGATGAATAAACTCTTCATCTGTTTTTGATGGATGCGAGTCGTCGCGAATAGGCAATATAGGAAGAGTATGTATTGTTTCTCCACCTTCTCCAAAATAGTGTTGAGGTTGTTCATACGTGTGTTGGCTCTCTACAGCATTTTTATAGGAGTGAGTGAGTTGGCTGGTATTGAATATTTGAGATGATAATTCTTCAGTTGTTACGATGATTGTTACTGTTGAATCCTCACCAGGCCATAATTTTGCACGAAAGACTCCTGGAAGATAGAGATCATCTGTCGCCGCTAAACCTGCTGCCTGATCCAGGCGACGTAAAAAGTGCCAGTACCAGACGCCCGTGGGAAGAAAAGTTGTCTCACTGCCTTTACTACCTACTGCGAAAATATGATAGGGTTGCGCATCATCGCTCGCTCGAATCGTACAGCCTGCTATCTCGTCATCATTATAACTGCCGTGCTGTTTCTCAGCTTCAGCAGAAAAATCTTCAGTCTGGTGCGTTTGTATTTGAAAATGCCACTCATTGTTACCATATTGATGTTCGTTATAAAGACGATATGCAGCAAATGGTAATAATGTTAGTGCGAGAACGCGTTGATCTCCATCGGTATGCTCTGGATAACTACGCCCATTATATAAGCGTACATTTCTGTCAAAGCCATTTGAGAAGTTATTTTTATGTAATTGCCCATCTGGTGTATGTGTACGAAGTACACGATATTGAATATATGTGGTATTACATTCCCTGGCCATCCAAATGCGTTTTTCAAGCAAAAGCCCATCAATACCACCTATCCGATATGTAAAATTAGGAAAGCCTTCTTCCAGACGAAATGTTTCCAGGTGGACAAAACCTGCGGGATTGATAGTTCCATCCCTGTATTCATTGGTGCCTAAATAATATGTGCGCTGATCGTAAAGAATTTCTTCATCGATCTTTGCCAGCAAAAGTCGTGGAGATACTTCATTACTTAATGGAGCTACAAGCAATCCATGTTGCATACGAGTTAAAGTACCCGCAATGGTGCCAGATGCATAGCCACCAAGTCCATTTGTTATAAGCCACTCACGTGAAATGGTCTCATTTAAGTCACAGCAAATACTGCGATCAAATGCGATGGGCATCTATTCCTCTCAATCGTCTTCTATATAGCAAGCTATGTATAGGCGTAAGCAAATGTCATTCAGAAGTGGGTATTCCCATCGTGGTCAGATTCTGTATTGTAATTAACCTTACCCCGTCTGTAGTGTACCATACTCAGGCACGAAAGGGCGAATGTATTCTCAAATTCTTCTACTGTTTTCTTCGAATATCAAGAAATTGTGATATTTTTTCAGCCTATTTTATTAAAATTGTGATACACTGCTTGTTAGAAACGTAATTACAAACAGGTACAACGCTGGAAGATCGAGCCGATACCTATCCACATAAGCTCTCAGGTGGTCAGCAGCAACGTGTGGCTATCGCACGTGCATTGGCTATGAACCCTAAGCTCATGCTTTTCGATGAGGCCACCTCAGCACTTGATCCCGAGTTGGTTGGAGAAGTGCTAAAAGTGATGGACCAGCTTGCTAAAGAAGGTATGACGATGGTCGTGGTCACACACGAAATGGGTTTTGCTCGTGAAGTGGCCGACGAAGTAATCTTCATGGATAAGGCTGTAATTGTAGAGGAGGGGCCACCTGAGCAAGTTTTTGATCACCCTCAACACGAACGAACACGCGAGTTCCTGGGAATGATTCTCTAATATCAAGGTCTATAACCCGACAGGACTTGCAACATGATACGTCGTTTTTGTGGCGGATGGTATAGCACAAAGGCGTTGTGGCAGCGTAAAGTGTGCTTGTGAATCCAGGAGACTTAGGAGAGCGCGTACAATCCTTGGGTCAAAACTAGCCCCGGAACCTGATAACAGGCGCTCTCGCGCAGCATCTTTGGAGAGAGGTGCTTTATAAGGGCGCTGCGAAGTCAAAACATCATAAACATCCGCTACTGTCAAAATGCGAGCGCTCAGAGGAATCTCTTCCCCTTTTAGTCCGGATGGATAGCCTCTACCATCCCAGGCCTCGTGATGATACAGCACGGTCTCAACATAAAATGGATGTACGTCACAACCAATCAGAATCCGTGCTCCAATAAGCGGGTGGCGTTCCATCGTTTTACGCTCTTCGTCTGAGAGTGTATCAGCTTTCAGTAGGATGTCATTTGCGATCCACGTTTTTCCCAGGTCATGCACTAAAGCTGCTAATGCCAGGTCTCGTGCGTCACGCCTGCTCCACCCCACGTAGCGAGCCAGGCGTTGGGCATACGTTGCAACCCTGCGAGAATGATCATACGTGACAATGTCACGTTCCTGGATACTATTTGCAAACGATAGCAGTATGTGTTTATTTTCACTTTCGCGGTCGGAACGGGTCTGCCCACCCAGTAAGCTTCGCTCCTTGCGTGTGTAAAGATTTGTTATGGCATCTATGTTATTCATTATTTTAAGAACAGCGCCTTTGCTTATATAAAGAGATCAAAATCTGACTCTATAGAAACGTATATTGAACATTATATCTTGTTCAGTGAATCTTATTCTGGATAGAATAATAGCTTGTCTCTATTGAGTCAAACGGTTAGGACTTCTGGCTAGAAGCCACAACAAACGAAGTGTTGATGTGTGGAGGGTTTTAAGATATGGCACCCGGCTTCTTTGAACTCACAGAATATTCCTAAGCTCTACATATTAAAACACGTTACTGTCGTTAAAGTTCCTCAATCTGGTTGAACTATTACTTTTGTACCACAAAAGATGTGTGCGAGGTTCAGCATTCCGCCCCCCCAAATAGTCCCTCTTTCTATGTCACAAGTTTTTAAACTTCACTGTTTATGATAGACTCGTCATAAGTGGCTTAAAAATTTTGCGAGCGTAGATACAAGATATTTATTCATTTGGGGTAACCTTTGCCTATTTAATTCTGGTTACTCGTAAGTCAAAGCAGAACAATGGTGCAAACACTATGGAGCAGAATCCTGAACTCGAGCAAACGGAGAACGTAACAGTAGAACATCAATTGGCAGACGGCGTTATCACCATAGTTTTAACGGCAGACAATCATTTAGGATATACCGCGTCGAGTCAACCTCCACGCAAGCGCGAACTGCGCAAGCAACAGTTGCGCCACGCTTTTCAACAGGCAACGGATTTTGCTATCGGTCAGGGTGTTGACCTCTTTGTACAAGCTGGTGATCTTTTTGATACGACCAATCCTGATGAGCAGGATCGTAGCTTTGTCGCCGAGCGACTCGCCCAATTGCGTCATGCAGGCATCAGGACTTTTGCTATTGGCGGCGTTCATGATACGTCGATTGAGGCACCTTCCGCATTGGATGGAGCAAAAGCCGATTTCGCTTCGACTACTCCTGCTCCTCAACTCAGCTATGCACGCTTAGGAGCCTTACACTATTTCGCACGATCTGCTGATACATCTAAGGCTCTCAATCCAGTTCAGGCACAAGAAAGTAGGCAACTTGAACCAGTAGTTTTTGATATACGTGGTACTCAGGTTGGTATTTGTGGTCTAAGTGTTGTGGCTGGTCAAGATATTGATCCTTTAGAATACCTGCATCCGCACAATGCTTTAGACGGTTTGGCTATCTCCTTGCTCATATTGCATGCACCTATAGAAGGTTTTGCAACTGAATCATCCTTAGATGATATACGTACTCAAGTGAATCGAGCTAGTATAGCTAATCAATCAATTTTCCGATATATTCTGGCAGGCTATCACCATGCGTACCGGCATGTATCAATTGGCCAATGTGATCTTATTGTTGCAGGAGCTACGCAGCATATCGACTTCAGTGATCCTGATGATGAGCCGGGATTTGTTTTTTTGGGTCTTGCAGCCGATGGTATTCGTTGGTGCAAGCATATCGCAGTCGAATCCCTTCAACTGCGACGGCTGGTTGTGCCTGCAAAGGAATTGATGCAGCATGATATAAATGCAGATCATACAGATATTACCGAAAACATTTTAGAACGCCTGCGCCCTTTGTGTACAGAAGATGCTATGGTACAGCTTCGCTTTGAAGGCGAACTCACCCGTGAACGATATCATCAATTGGATCTCAACCAGATTCGGCACTATGGTGAAGATCATTGTTTTGCCCTATCAATTGACGACAGCGCCCTTTCATTCCTATCAGAACAAGAAATCGTTGCATCTGCGCGTGGGCATGGAAGTTCAGTGCAGAGAGATGAACGTTTCTCTCCGCGTGAGGAACTTATGACCCTTGCAGACGAGTGGATTGCTGCTGCCCCTGATGAACATGAACGAAAAGCCTTGCAGGCTACCAAAGAAGAACTACAAGCCGCCCTGAGGCATATATAGGTAGTAACATTCCGTATCTACTAGACCCACCATCGGAGTAAAAATACATGATAATTCTTAAACATTTGACGGTCGAACGTTTCAGGCTCTTGCGAGAGATTGATCTGCACTTTCCACAAAGAGGCAGTATTCTGATTCAAGGTCCAAACGAAGCTGGCAAGTCAACCTTGTTTGAAAGCATTTACTTTGCACTCTATGGTGAATCACTAACTACAAAGCGAAAAAAGCGTTCTCAGGATGAAAATAAACGCTATGATGATCTAATTCTTTATGGTGAAAATGAGGCTCATGTTACTTTAATACTGACGATCGGTCCTTCTGAGCTTATCATCAAGCGTAGCGTTAAACGAGGTAAAGGCCAGGAGGTCTCCCTTAGCGTGCGCAGACTTGGTATGCCTGAGGAACTTATTACTAGCCTCAATGCAGCCAACGCGCGGATTATCAGCGAAATTGGCCATATTGATGGAGCGACACTACGGAACTCCTGCTTGATAGAACAGAAGGCGTTGAGTCGTGTTGAGCAACTCAGTGGTAGCGAACGCGAAGCTACTTTGCATACATTGCTCGGACTTGAGAAACTCACACGTATGGCCGAGCAATTCAAAGTAACTGATGAAGATGAGCGTTTGCTTACTGAATCTCAAGAACTACTTGACCTGGCCGAAATACAGAGTCGCATACCAGATTTGAGCATTCAATTGGGCCAGCTCGAAGCAGCTCTCGACGCCGTCACCATTCGCGAAGGCCTGGTAGAAGTAAATAAGCAAGAAGATGAGATAGCAGAACAGGAACTCACGCTAAAACACATTCAACACAAACGTGAAGAATTGAAAATCCAGCAGAATCGTATACAGCAGCTTAGAAAAGCACAAAATATACTTAGTGAAATTATTACCGCTTATGAAACTATCGCAGAGGCACAGCGCGAGTTACCAGACCTTGAGCGCCAGCTTAGTGATATAGAACGACGTGAAGTAGATGAGTTGCCCGCTCTCGAGCGGCGCGTGCAAGAGTTATCCGATCTCACTCGATCCTTTGGCACTTTGGAACGCATGGCTGCAGATTTACTTGCCGCTGTCAACACCATCAAGGATCTTGAACAAGAACTCAAGCAAGATGAGCACATTCAGGCACAAATTGCTGAAATTGATGATGAGATAATACACACTCGTCTGCTCGTCGATGAGGTTCAGCAATCTCAGCAGGAATTAGAAGCGCAATTTCGTACAGCACGACCTCAGTTGGAAGCTCGTCTGCAACGCCTTCAGGCTTTGTCTGATCGGTTTACTGCTCTCGAAGAAATAGAGAAAGTGCGCACCAATAGAATGGAAGATCGTGCGCCTGCCGAGGAGAATAGCGTTGAACTGGCTAAAGTGAATGCAGAATTGCAGGAGACTGAGCAGAAACTTACTCTCGTCGAAGGTAAAGCAAAACAGGCACAAGAGCGTGCTGATGAGGTCGAAAAACATTGGCGACAACTCAGTATTCGTCATCAACTCGAAGAATGGCTGCGTGCTATGGCCCAGGCTCAGGACCTTGCAAATGCTGAACAGAATGTGAAGAATGCCCATGATCAGCAAGAGCAGTTGACACTTGCTGTTCTTGCAATGCGCCGAACAGCTACTATGCAAATCGGAATCTTTATCGCCTGCCTTGTTTTATTCATTTTCTGTATTATTGGCGCTTTTATCCAGACAACTCACCATTCATTTTTCGCCGTTCTTGTTGGTATAGTAGCTCTCCTCCTTCTGGTAGGAGCAGGACTAAGTTTTCGAAATTATACGAAAACTCGCGAAAAAGAGCAGCAAGCCGATCGGCCGATGCAGGAAGCAATCAGCCGTGTTGGTATGATGGTTTCCGCGCGCGAAACGGCTATGCGTATGGCAAGAGGTCCTGAAGCCTTTATCAGGATTGAGCAAGAGATTCGCTCGCTAGGTGGAAGCGTTCCACGTTCTGCACAAGAGGCCACATCTCTACTCCAGCAGATACCAGACTCAAACGACAGTTTAACGGACTTGCAACAGCAACTGACTGAATGTCGACAACAAACCCTTTCGGTTCAGAGTCAGGTCAATGCCACATTGGAAACTGTTGAGGAGCTGCGTAAGAAGCAACTGCATTTGCAAGATTTGCGCCATGCAAAAGGTTGGGACAATATTGACGAAAAAATCCGTGATAATGAAGAAAATATCGCGCGCATGCGTAGCGAGATAACTACAGCCGCGGGTGAAGAGGGGCTATCAATTGTCCTTG
>Ga0187812_1000873_pt1 | contig 10448 bp, 9 predicted proteins | sample NC_S_2_FD_130582 | JGI IMG/M metagenome (GOLD analysis project Ga0187812, IMG submission 130582) | Wetland sediment microbial communities from Neuse River Estuary, North Carolina, USA - ASW-S_2 | ecosystem: Environmental > Aquatic > Freshwater > Wetlands > Sediment | place: USA: North Carolina... | reverse complement strand
TCGCCAGGTCGGCGATCCTCCACGTAGACGAGGCAGCGTGGCCGCGTCGCCATAGGGCTGCTCCCTCCCGGACCTCGCCCGATTCGGCGATTAAGCGTCAGGACCTCTCCTTCGAGAGGACTGCACCTCGTGACCGCCCACCTCGGCGTGAATTCATCCTCCTTCCCAGTGCGGGTCGCGGGGAAGGTGGTTTTACCCGAAGGTTTCTGGCCACTGCGTATAGCCGGTTTCAGTCTCGTGGAGACGGCTGACCTCCCGGCCCTACCCACCGCCAGTCCGCCGATTACGGGTCGGTTAGATTAACGTGCTGGTGGACTTCGGCCTTGAGCCTGCAGACGCTGCAGAGGCCAGTGGACGAAGGCTTGCCGCACTTCGAGCAGGGCACAGATTTCCTCGCATCTGGAGAATTGTAGTTGGAGATTACGTCGAGTCCCGACCTGAAAAGTACGTTCTTCATGCCTGGATGCTTCACCTCCATCTCATTGAGGTAGTCCCTGACCTCGCTCCGCAGCCCTTCGTGCATGTAGGGACAGCTCACCGTTTGGAACGGGATGCCTGAAGCGTAGGCGAAGAGTGCGACCTCCTCCTCGTAGATCTCCATGAAGGGCTTCACTCGCCTGACCGGAAAGCTGCCGTCTTTGTACGACGGGTCGAGCCACCCAATCCTTCCGACGTCGCCGTGCAGCAGGTTCATGAGGAAGGTCTGGACGTAGTCGTCCAGATTGTGCGCTGTGGCCACCACCGCGACCCCGGCTTTGGCTGCAGCTTCGTCGATGGCCCGGCGCCTGAAGACGCCGCAGAAGCTGCACGAGGACGTGTCCCGCCCGTCCCAGCCGAGAGCCTGGTCGAGAGAAAAGCCGTAGAGGTCCTTGTAAGAGAGGACGAGGTGCTCCACCCCGAGCTTGTCCGCTGCTGCCTTTGCGTGGGCCAGAGCCTCGTCTCTGTAGCCCTGGACACCTTCGTCTACAGACAGGGCCACCAGCTCCCAGGCGTACTGCGTACGCAGTTCGCTCATCACGTGCAGCAGAGAGAGGCTGTCCTTCCCTCCCGAGACCGCCACCCCCACCTTCTCAGCATGGTGCACCATGCTGTACTTCGATATGGTCCGACGCGTCTTCTCGACGATTGAGTCCCTGAAACACCTGCGGCACAGCACCTCCCCCGAATACATCCTCGTGAAGAAGGGCGTCCCGCCACAGCCGGTGCAGACTGTCAAGACTCGAGCGTACAGGACTTACGGTCGTATTTAGCGCTGAACCCTTATAGCAAAAGCAGGGAGGGCGAACCGAAGAATCTCTTGTCCGAAATCAAGCGGTTCGAGTTCCAATACGGTCTCGTGCTGTTCAGGACGAATCGTTTCCAGTCGTTGATGGACAGGCTGGGGAAGTACCGAATCTCCAAGGCAGTCGGATGGTTCCTTCTCTACCTGATGCCCGTTGCAGCGGCGATAGCTCTGTACCTGTTCCTCACCCAGCTTGGAATCCTGCTTTCGGTGCGGGGTCAGGAGGTTGCTAGCTATATCAGGACGCTGAGCCCTCTTGGGAACCTGGGTCTTCCGGGGATCAACCCGTACCTCCCCATCGCAGATGGGTGGTTCGCTCTGATAGTAGCGATGGTGATTCATGAGGGTTCCCATGGAATAATCGCCAGAAGCCTGGGTCTGCCGGTCAAGTCAGCTGGGCTGGTCTTCTTCCTCGTCATACCCATAGGCGCATTCGTGGAGGTGGATGAAGACGCTCTGAAGACTGCAAAGGCCTCCTACTCAGGCAGGGTCCTCGCCGGGGGGGCGGGCATCAACCTCCTCGTCGGGGTGATTTGTCTGCTGTTGCTTTTCGGAACCGTGTCGGGGATGAAACCCAAGGTGGATGGAATCGGAGTGGCAGCCTTGTATCCCAACTATCCCGCGGCTCAGCACCACATCGAGCCGGGAGATTTCATAACAGCAATCAACGGGATCCCCGTCGACGATCCTCTGGTTGTGAACAGCAGTTCCTATTACGTGCCTGGTCAAGTGATCAACCTTACAATCTGGCGCGACGGAAGCTATCTTCAGATTTCCAACGTCACGCTCGGCTCGATCACTCTGAACAACACCAAGACCGGTGCACTTTCCACCAGGGCGTTTCTTGGTGTGGCTGATGTCGGTTACTCCGAACTCACCGGCCTCGTTACCACATACACAGGCTCATTCTTCGTGCGGCCTGTGTTGTATCTGTGCATACCCACGCTGCCCAACTGCCAGGGGCTTGCTCCCTTCTCTGACAGCAACTCGATGTTCTACACATCGTCCTTCGGGGCCTCGCTGACACCTTTGGCGAACCTGCTCTACTGGCTGTTCTTCATCAACTTCAACCTGGCCATCTTCAACTCTCTTCCGATCTATCCCTTGGACGGAGGACAGGCTTTCATGGTTGGGGTCAAAGCCTTGGGAAGGGGCAAGCTCTCGGAGAAGTCGCTTTCAAGAATCGTCACTGCCACCAGTCTAATCATAGTGGCAGTCCTGTTCGCCGTGATAGCTGGCCCGTACCTCATCTGAAAGTGCGTGGCGGGTTAAATACGCTGGCCGTTTCATTCTGTAATGCAAGAGAGGACACGCCGCTTTGCCGGGGCCATTGCGGTCCTCGGATGGCTCGATGTTCCACAGCCGCCGGACATGGGTGCTGTAATCCAGAATCTCGCCCAGCAGTTCACATCCGTCGCGTCGCTTCTACTGACTTCGGTCAACTCGGTAGTAATCGATGTATCGAGGCTGGCTTACATTTCTGTCCTCCTCATCGGTCTCCTGTTGTACTTCACACACCTGGACAGGAGGCACGGCAAGGACCTGATTACTGGGGGAGTCGTTCTTGCAGTGCTCTCGGAGTTCGTGTTCCCCTGGCTCAATAGGCTTTGAGCTGGTACCTCAGGAGGGCGACTATGCCCCCGAAGGAAGACACCTGCTTGCCGAACTCGAGTGATGAATCTGCGAGGTAAAGGGAACCCCTCTGCTCTTCTATCGAGTTCATCGTGCCAACGAGCTCCTCTTCATCGACACCCACGGAGAATATGTCGTCAGATACCACGCACGCCTCCACGGCACCCGCGGCTGCTGCAACCTTCACTCGGCTGAGCGTGTAGGCAACCTTGGTTCCTCCCGAGGAAATCCTCCGCACAGCCTCGCCGACAACCGCTCCCATCTCAACTAGCTCTGATTCCTTTGCAATGTCCTTGAACCCCTGGAACCTGACGAGCGCCCTTATCCCGTCGGGCCCCGTGAGGTCGAAGCCGTCCAGCACGCGGATAGGATTACGACCCTTTGTAATTGCTGTCAGCTGGTTGCCTACCACGTTCTTCGTCCTGCCCGGGCCAGCGACAACGACAGGGTCGCCCTCGCGGGCCGCCTGTGACACGAATGACGTGACCTTGGCCAGGTAGGGTCCGGAACTTGGTTCCTCTGACATCTTTCCGCCTAGACCCGATTCGATGTTGGTCAGCACTGACAGGTGGGTGCCGCTGAGGAGGCCGACGCCAGCTTCCCGCCTGTCGAGGGCCACCAGGACGTAGCGCGCCGATGAGCTCTTCGCCGACTCGATGAGCTTCGTGTCGAGTGAAGTCCACCTCTGCTTGCTGACCTTGACCGAATGCCCCGGAGAAAGTGTGATTGCGTGGGACCCGCTCTTGCTGACACTTTCGTCTGTCGACTCCGCTATGGTGCCCCTCAACCTGATCCGCTCGACGCTGCTGTCCAGGTGGACTTGGTCAACGATCAAGGACATCATCACCTTCACGCGCTCTCCCTTGTCGGGGCGTGAGTACTCGTCCTCCCTCTTCACCACCCTGGAGGAGCGGGCTACGACGAGGTCTCCCTTGCTGATCAGCCTTCTGAGAGTCCAGAGGTCGTCGGCCGATTCTATTGTTAGGGAGCAGAAGCCGTGTTTCGGGTTTAGTTCTGTGACTATCAACTGTGAGGCTTACTCTAGGCCAAGGTCTCTGAACGTGCCGATCCTCACGTCGTCGGACACGTTGCTGAGCTCTCCCGTCCTGTGGCCTATGATGCCCTTGACCCCGACCTTTGTGGCAGAATCGACAAGCCTCTGGGTTACTATGCCGTCGAAGACCAGGTAGTGGGCTCCGCTCGCAGACTCCATCTTCTGCACAAGCTCACTGATCGGGAACCTCCCGACTTCCTTGAGTCCTTCGTCGAGCAGCATCGCTTCTAGTGTGCCGTTTAGGGTTGGGAAAAGCTCCCGAGTCTTCACCACGATCGGCTCTTCGGGGCCTTCGGCAGGCGCTCTTTCCTGAGGTCTCTCCCTCCGCCGCTCTCCGCCAGACTCGGCCCGTTCGCCCTTCAGCATGTTGACTACGTCTATCGGCGTAAGCTCCTCAATCTCTTTGCCCGCGGGAGCGTGGTAGACCTTCTCGACTCTCACGACCTGCGCCAGTTCCTTCTCTATGAGCTCGCCTCCCCTATCCCCGTCGAGCACCGCGATGAGCCTCTTCTTCTTGCCGAGCTCCTTAACCGAGTCTGGCACGCTCGTCCCCTCAAGGGCGACGACGTTCTCGATGCCCGCCCTCAGGAACAGCACGACGTCTGCCCTTCCTTCAACCAGATAGACGAGGTCGGAAGTGTATACCCCTGGCCCTGCCGGGAGGTTCTCCAATCCGTAGTTGATCACCCTCGCCCTCTTCGTCGATTCGGAGACGTCCTTCAGCACGTTGTCTCCCTCGCTCGCAGTCTTCGAGCTCCACTCCCTCACTATGAGCTTGGCTCTGTCGACTATCTGCTTCCTCTTTACCGCCCTGACGTCCTCTATGGCCCCGACCGTGAAGCGGGCGCTGCAGGGCCCTACCTTGTCGACGCTTTCGACTGCGGCAGCAATCAAGGCTGCGGTGCCGATGTCTGTAGACATTGGAACTATCACTTCGCCGCGGGTCTTGTCGTTCTTGGACTCGAGGTTGATCTCTATTCTTCCGACCTTCCAGGTCTTCTGAAGCTCGTTGAGGTTCATTTCGGGCCCGAAGAGCCCCTCTGTTTGTCCGAAGATGGCGCCGATTACGTCAGCCCGTTCGACTACGCCGTCTACTTCAAACCTCAGTTTCACTAAGTACTTTACTATACCCGATTCTGGCAATTTCGTTCATCTCGTTTCACAGTTGTAAGCGGATTAAGCTTAACGAAAAAAGGCAAAATTTGCGTGAATATAAACACTTGGATTGGTCGCGGCTAATCTTCGGCGTCGGAGAACCTGGAGAGGTTCTCTACGTGGCGATACGCGCCCCTCGATGCAGCTCTCAGCCTCCGCCGTTCCGATAGCGATGGCCGAAGCCCTTCGTGAGAGAGCAGCTTGACGTACTTTGCTGCAAGGGTTCTTCCCTCTCTGTCGAGGTCCGTCAGAATGACGACCTTCTTTGCGGGAGCGAACGCCCTGGCGCCCAGCCTGCTAACCGAGGAAACGGTCGCTAGCCCACCTTCGTAACCCAGACCCCTCATGGCGGCCGCGTCCCTCTTTCCCTCCACCAGGACCGCCCAGCCATCTTCGGCGAGCTGGTTCAGGTGGCGGACGAACCCGTTGAGGAAGTCAGCGTATTCGTCAAACCGGCGCTGCTTGCCCGTTATCGTTTTCTCACCTTGGTTTGTTGCCCGTCTCTGACGAGCACGGATCATGTCCCAGCTTTGAGCGGGGAGCATCACCGAGCCTCTTCAACGGGCAAACGGCCTTCGTCTGTCGCGCGTCTGGGTAAACCACCTGCTCATCAAAGCGTTTCCGCCTTCGCAGCTGGCCGTTAAACGCGCTATAGAACGAAAGCCGTCTGGCCGAATGTGGGCTCAGCTCTATTTTAGGCGTTCGAAGATTGGACCCAGCCGCACCTCAAAGCCTGAGACCGGCACCCCGATGTTGAAGGAACTCACGGCTTCGGGTATGACCTCACCGACGTAGCCTATGGGCGCTCCGTCGAGGCGGACGGCCGCGCAGCGTCCGGAAGCGAAGGCCCAGTGGAGCGATGGCCTTGTGCTGACATCCCTCCCCGCCATCAGCCTGACCAGAGATTGGACGTGCATCTTCGCCTCGGTGTAGCTTGACTGGGAGTGCGCAATCAGGCTGCAGAGGCGCCACTCCTCCGCCACCGTTCCCTTCTGTCGAAGGTAGACCCTTCCTATCTCGAAGACCTTCTGCGGGTATTCCTCCTTCACGTTCCTCGACAGTGTGGCCATCAGCGACGGAATCAGCGAGTCGCGAAGGATCGAGTGGTCGGCGCTTCGCGGATTCTCCACTTGAATCTTGGCTGAATCGGACCGCCCGAAACGCTCGTAGAGGGAAGTCTCATCGACCAGCTCGTAGTTCATCAGCTCCACCATGCCAGAGCCAGCCATGACGTCTGCCGTCCTTTCGAGGAGCTGGGAAAGAGGATTGAACGCCCCAGGCTGCTTGCTTTCGGGATACAGCGGCGACAGCTTGTCGATACCATAACCGAGGGCGACCTCCTCCGCGACGTCCACCGGGTGGATGATGTCGAACCTGTACGGAGGAACTATCACCGTTTTCCCCTGGGCGCCGAGACGGCTGCGCCTGAGGCAGTCTACAACCTTACCCCTCGAAAGCCCGAGGCCCAACACCTCGTCGATCAACTTCAGGTTCAGCTCGACCTTCGAAGGCCTGAGGTCGGGAGTGATTCTAGCCAATCGCGAGTAGTTCACCTTGACCGAGCCTATCTTTCCCCCCATATCGGCGAGCGTTGTGGCAAGGATCGCGAGAACGTTGTCACCCGCTCGAATCTCCGTGCTCGTGACGTCAACGAAGAGGCTCCGAGTCTTTGTGGTGACCTTGGTCGCGTTTCCGTTGATAATCGGTGGGAACGAGAGGACCGTGCCCTTCGAGTCGGTGATTATTGGTAACAGGTTCTTTCCCCTGAAGACTGAGCCGTAGAGCTTCCCCTGGTCGGTTTCCCCTAGGATGTCGCGCAAGGACGCCTCCCTCTTGCCGTCGAGGGGTGTGAATCTGAAGCTGGACGGCATTGCGGAATACTTGATTGGCGGTACGACCGCCGCCATGTCGTGGAGGCCTATGGCCACTCTTCTGCGCTTCCTGCCCAGCCCGTTGTGGAGGTCCTCCTGCAGCGATATGAGCTGTCTGACATCCTCGTCATCCATCCGAAGTCCCTCGACGGTCATGCATCCTATGAAGGGCCTGACCGAGGCGAGGCGAGGGTCAACGGAGACCGAGATGCCAGAAGGACTGGACTGATACTTCGGTAGTCCGAGCTCTTTTCCCATTATGCCTTTCAGGGCCCTCGCTATTCCGTAGTCGGTGCCGAAGTCTGGTCTGTTCGGACTGTATTCGACCCTCACAGACTTTGAGTCGGTGCTTTCGATGTCCAGCCCAATGTACGGGAGCCTGTCCATGATCAGGCGCTTTTCCGCTCCTACCATCCTGCGGAACCTGTCCAGGGTTATGCTAACTACTGGCAATCTCCGGTCTGCTCCTGTACCATCCAAGGTCGCTGTCGTAGAGCTGTCTCAGGTCTTCCAACCCGTACCTGATCAGCATGAGCCTCTCAATCCCAGGACCCCACGCCAAGACAGGCACTTTCACCCCGAGTGGCCAAGTCACTTCGGGTCTGAATACGCCAGAGCCGCCAAGCTCGATCCAGTCCTTTGCTTTCTCTGAGTAGGCGGTGATTTCGAGAGAGGGTTCTGTATAGGGGAAGTACGTCGGCCACAGCTTGACGTCCCTGAGCCCGAGCTTCTTGTAGAACTCGCGGAGGAATCCCATCAGGTGCCTGACGTTCAGCCCCTTCCCCACTATGATTCCGTCCATCTGGTGGAACTCAGCGAGGTGTTTGTAATCGAGGTTTTCATTCCTGTAAATCTTGCTCACGGCGAAGACACGGGCCTCGCGCTCCTTGGATTCGGAGAGCGCCCTTACAGTCAGGACCGTGTTGTGAGTCCTGAGCACCAGACGCCTTGCCTCTTCCACACTCCACCTGTACGACCAACCTGCGCTCCCCGTCTTCCAGCCGTTTTCGTGCGTCCTGGCGACGGTGTCCACGAGGCCCTTGCGCGCCAGCTTCATGTCAGATTGATCCTTGATGTAAAAGGTGTCCTGCATGTCTCTTCCTGGATGATCCTGTGGGATGAACAGAGCGTCGAAGTTCCAGAATGCAGGCTGGACGCTGTCGCCCTGCAGCTCCGTGAAGCCCATTGAAACATAGGCTTCTCTCACTTCGCGGATGAAGTCCCGGACGGGGTGCCTTCTTCCTGGGTAAAACACGGGGGCCTTCGCTTCCACATCGATTGGCCGCAGGGTCTTGCCTCGCCAGCCACCCGATGCAATCAGCTCCGGGGTGAGCCTGTCAATCTGACCTACGCCGACCGCTGTTGAGAGCGCATCGTTCCCCTGCTGAGTTAACGCGACCGATACGGAACGCTCCTCCCTGTACTTCAGAATCCCTCTCTTCACCAAATCCTTCGACAATTCCCTCTGCCTCGGGTTCATGGACTCGTCGCCAGCTCCTCCTGCCACGGACGTGAGGAGTTCGTCTAGCATCCTCGGACCTTCGCTGTCGACTACCTTCACTACTGGTGGAGAGGAGGTGGAATCGATGTTCACCCAGCCTGCGGCCCGCGCCCTTCCAAGCGCAGCAGAGAACTCTCCGCTCGAGGTGAAAGACCGAGTCAGCTCTGCCAGCGTGGGTGGCTTGGGAGACTCGCGAATCCGTCGGACCAGCAGGAGTTCAGGTGGGGATGCGGAAACGACAACGAGCTTGCGGCTGACAGATTCTCTGACGTCGACCAGTTTCTTCGAAGAGAGCCACTCCAGGGAGCGCCTGACCTGGTCGGGGAGCAGTGCGGACTTCTCGACGAGGGCGTCGAAGTCGAGGGTCCCTGCTGCGAGGGCGGAGAGTACTTTCCTTTCGATTGGATGGAGAGTTGAAGGAGTTGACAACGGTTCACTTCCCTGTCGAGAGAAGATAGCGCCTGCTCTTGGCGAGAAGGTCTGCAGCATCCTTCATGAGCGCCGCCCTCTTCTTCCTGTGCCCAACCAGGAAATCCTTTACCAAAGCCGCCGCTTCTTGTTTGCACTCGCCACACATCCTTATTCCGCCTGCGCACTCCTCGTGGACGCGCTTCGCGTAATCGTCTTCTATAGCGAAATGAAAGTTGTAGAGGTCGAAAACTGGACAGATGTCCGGCTGCCCTCCGAGCCTCCTCTGTTCTTCTACGGTTGCCCGGCCTCCCGTGAAAGAAACTAGCACCTTCTTCGAGGCGACGTCGGGAGCCTCGTCGAGGGTGAAACCGGAAGCAGGGTCGCGCTTGGACATCTTGAATCCCCCCGTGAGCGCCCTCTCGAGCCTGTGGTAGATTGACGAGGGCGGAAAGAAACCGAATTCGTCGTGATACTTGGCTGCCAGATCCCTGGCCAGCCTGATGTGCGGGTCCTGGTCAGCGCCGACGGGGACGATGACCGGCTTCGGTCCCCCGAACTCTGGGAGCTGAGGCATCAGGATGTCGCCCGCCTGGACCAGAGCGGACAGGTAAAGGCTGATCTGCCTCTCGCCGTAGATTGCCTTGAGCATGTTGTTGGTAACACCCTTCGAGAAGATGGTGGCAAGCCGCATCACCCTCATCTCCTCGCTCTGCCGGTACACAACAGCCCTGTCGGGGTCCAGCCCGAGGGCGAGTATGTCGGCCACGTTCTGCACCGCAATCTTCGAACTCTGCTCAAGCGATAGCCCGTTGTCGTTGTAGGCCTCCACGTCCGCAATCGCATAGAAGACGCGCGCCTTCTTGGAGAGAGATTGGAAGAAGATCATGTCGTCGGCTGTCATCTTGTTTCCTAGGTGGAAGGTGCCGTCAGGCTTTATGCCGCTCATGACCGCGAATGGTTTGTTCTTGTCCACTGCGTCCAGCACACGCGCCAGGTCTCGCTGGCCGAAATCAATCCCGCGGCTGAGGTGTATCCCGAGCTTCTTGAAGCGCGGAAGCAGAGGAGCGACGGGCTCGATGCCGAACTCGCTCTGGAGGCGAGCGTAGTCCTTGATGTCGCTGGTTCCCCACGGGTCCAGCCTGTCTTTCTCCACGTTGCCTTTGGCCGCGGGCCTTCTGATTTAATCCCTTTCCAGCTGCCTGACGGGCCACATTCCGAGTATGGACATTTGCATGCCTTCGCCCTGAAGCATTCGTACTTTCATTGTTTCACCACTCTTCCTGCTTCGTCGATTTCTCCGGCCCTTATCCTGGTGGATGAAATCGGTCTTCCGTCTTCCGCCAGCACGAAGTCCACCGTGACGACCTTGAGGGGGGGAAAGCCCTTCTTGGCACGAAAGCTGTTGGCGAGCTCCACCCTCTTTGCAGTCTCAGAGCTGACCACGATCGCCTGTACGTCCGGAGAAGCGATTCCTGGGCCGAAGTAATCGTCTAGCTTGGAGATGACGTAGAGGCGCCCAGGAAACCGCCTGCCCAAGTAAGC
>Ga0187812_1000872_pt1 | contig 10450 bp, 7 predicted proteins | sample NC_S_2_FD_130582 | JGI IMG/M metagenome (GOLD analysis project Ga0187812, IMG submission 130582) | Wetland sediment microbial communities from Neuse River Estuary, North Carolina, USA - ASW-S_2 | ecosystem: Environmental > Aquatic > Freshwater > Wetlands > Sediment | place: USA: North Carolina... | reverse complement strand
CGGGCGGCGAGTTCGCCGAACTGGCGCTGGCGTCGGCGGACCGCCTAGCCCCCATGCCCGGCCAGGCGAGCTTCCAGGAGGCAGCCGGGCTCGTGATCGGCGGCGGGACCGCCTACGAAGGCCTGATCGACCGAGGGCGGCTGCAGTCCGGCGAAACCGTGCTCATCACCGCCGCAGCGGGAGGCGTGGGCAGCGCCGCCGTGCAGATCGCGGCGGCCATGGGCGCCCGCCCGCTGGGCGTGGCCAGTCCGGACAACCACGACTACCTGCGGGACCTGGGCGCCAGCGAGGTGTTCGACTACCATGCCGCCGACTGGGTCCAGCAGGTGCGTGCCGCGGTTCCCGGCGGCGTCGACCTGCTGCTGGACGGCGCCGGCGGCCAGACCCGCGACCAGGCCATCGGCGCGGTTCGCGACGGCGGCCGGGCGATCTTCATAGTCCTTCAAGGTTCCCCCGCCCAGCTGGAGCGCGGCATCACCGGCGAATCGTTCGCCGCCCGCATCAACCGGCAGCGGCTGGAGGCACTGCGCGGCCTGGTCGATGCCGGCACACTGCGCCCGCAGGTCCAGGCGGTGCTGCCGTTGGAGCAGGCTCGCGAAGCACTGGCGCGGGTCGCGGGCCGGCACACCCGCGGCAAGATCGTGCTGCAGATCGGGCAGTAGCGCAACGTCCCTAGCTGAGTCTGCGGCACAGGGAGGAGCAAAACGAAGAAGGTTCCGTCACCGTCGAAAGCGGTTCCGGCGGCAAGATCCAAGAGCCGCGAACCCAGTTGGCGGGTCGCTTCATCTGCCGGAGGCTTGTTCGTTACCGGCGTAGAAACGCCGCGCCGTTATCAGACCATGACGAAATATCGCAATACGGGCGGAAAGGTTTGTTCCACCGAGCGAGAAGCGTAAACCTTCGCACGGAAACTCGTCTGCAACCACAATGACTGCCTTGCCCATGTTGAACTTGTTGATCCAGTCTCCCGCCGAGTTATTTTCCGTCCATCTTGTATAAATTTCGGGTCCTCGCCTCGCACTGAGATGTATAGTCGAACCGCTTCCCGCAGTACCTTCACAAGGGATCGCATCGTGCTTGACGCCAGGAATCTTCAGGGCAAGTTCGGAGAGGACTACATCCGTGTCCTCGCATCCGCCGCCGGCCTGCTCGTCTATACGCCAGACAAGGACTATGACGGGGTAGACTTCCTGCTCCGCTGGCCAGGCCGTGTCGGCCCGGCGGCCTCGCCTGCGATTGACGTGCAGGTAAAGTCATGGTCACGGCCCCGGAAGTCCGGCGGAATCTGGCGGTTCGACGGCCTGACCGAAGTACAGTTCAATAAGCTCGCGGGCCGCGACTTTATCGTTCCCAGGTACTTGTTCCTGGTAGTCGTGCCGGATGACCCCGGACAATACTCGGAGATCTCGGCCGATGGCATGCTCTTGCGGTACCAGGGATACTACCTTTCGCTGCGCGAAGAGGCCCTATTCAGGGAGCCAAGCCCAACACGCCGACCGACAGTCCATGTGCCGATTGGCAATATCCTGACGGTGCGAACGCTGCAGACCTTAATGCTTCCTGCCCGTGTCCCAGGAGACTGCTGATGTTTCCGCGTCCGACGGTCCGGGATATTCAGACTTATCTACGTGATAATGGCTGGGAGCACTCGCTCACTTGGCACGACGCGCCGGTGTGGTCGCACGCGGACGGCTACGAGGTCCTGGTGCCGCCTCGCGATGATCTCGCGGACACAGACCTCCGGGTCCGGGAACTGCTGAATGTGCTGGCCGCCGCGGAGCAGCGTCCGGCGGACGACATCATCGTGGACATCAACGCGCCGTTGGATGACATCCAGTCGTTCCGGACGTTTCCCGAGGGCATGCCACCTGGGTTCACCACCCTGGCAGCAAGCATCCGCGCCCTCCAGGGTGTACAGAGCATGATCGGCATCGCCGCGCGGACCGTCGTCGAGGGTCCACTGCCCGAGTTTGCTGGCGGGACTCCGCCGACCGCCACCGACCTGCTGCAGCGCGTCCGGCTCGGACCAGGCCGTCCCGGAAGCTACGTCTTCACTGTGCGGGTACCGGTGGACGCACCTTCGCAACTGGCGGGGACCTACCCTCCGGCTCAGCCGGAAGAACCGCTCGGGCGACAGGTTGCCCGGCAGTTCCACGAGGCCATGACCGCAGCGAGCGGCGCGTCGGCCCAAGCGACGCTTGAGGATCTGACCGCCTTCGATGACACCGTCACAGCAGGCGTCTCCGCCAATTTGTGCCTGGCGCTGAGCGCACTCGCCGGCCGACAGTACGAGCAGGGGTTCGACGTCACCTTCCGCTGGAGTCACAGACTGCGTGCCGAACTCCTAGCGGACACCGTTCACTTCAACGACGGAGCCGGCAAGATCATCCGGGCCGCAGCCCGGCGCCTACGGAAGGTTCGCGTCTCCGGTACCGCCGAGGTAACCGGATTCGTCGAGAGTCTGCACGACCAGCCGCAGACCGGCGACCGTTGGCGGGTCAAGGTAAGGGGCGACCTGACCACCCGGGGCGGCACCGCATCCGGCCGCACCATCTGGGTCAGGCTCGAGGGACAGGCTTCCTATGACCGTGCGATAGCCGCCCACCAAGCACGGGATCTCGTATGGGTGCGCGGCGAGTTGTCCGCTCATGGGCGAGTCGAGCTCATCACAGACAGCACAGGGTTTGAAGTCATCGGCTGATCGCGACCATGAAAGGAACGCAATATGGATTCTAGTCAGCTCTCCGCCAGGGAGAGGGCCGCGCTGTTCGCCTTGCTCGCTGAGGCGCGCCCGCTGTCCAACCCGGAACTCGAAGAGCGAGTGGGTTTTCGGCTGGACGGAGCGCCATGCCGGAGGCTTAACCAGATGAAGCTCGTTAAGACCCTCCAGCCCAACCGCGCGTTCGTGCACGAGCTGACCGATGCTGGGTGGCGCTGGTGCGCGGACGAGCTCACCGCCCCGCGACATCCCGATGCCAAGAGCATAGAAAGCGCGCTCTATGCCCTGCTGGCCGTCTTCGGACGATACATGCAGGCCACCGGGCTGAGCCTGGCGGATGTCGTCAAGGCGAGCCAGGAACCTGCGCCGAAGACGCCACAGGAGCCCGACGTCGATGCGCGCATCCTGTCCTCGTATCACGAGGTCACGGCGGAGCCAGCCCAGTTCGTTAAGTTGACTGAACTTCGCTCGCGGCTAGCTGACTTGCCGCGTGCGGACATCGATGCGGCGCTGGACCGAATGTACCGGTCGCAGCGGATCAACCTGATCCCGCAATCCAGCCCGCGGGCGCTCTCCGCCGAAGACCGCGAGGCGGCGCTGCGGATCGGCGGGGAGGACAAGCACCTGATCTCGGAGGTGCTGCGATGAGCGCCGAAGACGAAGAGCTGGACGCCCTTGCCGCGTTGTCCTTCAACTGGACCCTCAACAGGGAAGACGTGTGGGCCCCCTCGCCGTATCACGTGGAGGGGCTGCACCCTGGGGCCGCATCGCAGATCCGCCGTGGGATCGTCGCAGCCGACGCCAGCAATGGGTCGAACCCGCTTGGCGTCGTCCTGGTGGGGCAGCGCGGTGCCGGCAAGACCCACCTGCTGGGGTGGGCACGAGAGCAGGTCCGGCAGCTGGGCGGGTATTTCTTCCTTGTCGGCGATCTGTCAAGCAGGACGTTCTGGGAGGAGACGCGAGCATCGATCCTCGAGCAGCTTCTCCGCCACGACAGCAGCGGGCGCCAGCTCGCCGCGCTGCTTGGCGACCTGGCACGAAGGACGAACCTGCCGGAACCTGTCCGGGACGCGGTAACCGGGCGTGTGCCGCCGACCAGAGGCGATCTCAACGCGTTCGTTGCGGCATTTCAGAGCATCGATAGGTCTCTCGACTTGCCTGGCCAGGATGTCGCGCGAGCGCTTGTCCTGCTCGCCTCTCCCGTGCAGGATCACTTTGAGATCGGCTATAGCTTCCTGGCGGACTATGACCTCGACCCAGAGGAGCGCCGCGCCTGGGGTATCCGCTCGTCGCGACGGGAGGTCAAGTTCCTGATCCACCAGCTATCCCGGATTCTCGCGCTGTCCGGTCCCACCGTCGTCGCCGTCGACCAGATCGACGCGCTCATCGACAAGGTGACCAAGGCTGCCGACGCATCCGCCACGAAGCAGGATTACCTGGTCGCCGAGGTGGCGGGCGACCTGATGGCGCTCCGCGACCTTACCCTCCGCACTCTCACAGTCATCGCCTGTCTCGGGGAAAGCTGGGATTACGTCAGGGAGTCCTCGCTTGTCACGGTCAAGGACCGCTTCTATCCGCCTCAGCAGCTTCTGAACCTCCCGACCCCGGAGGCAGGCCGTCAGCTGGTCGCCAAGCGGTTCACTGTCGCTTTCGACGAGATCGGCTTCAAACCGCCATACCCTACCTGGCCGATCCGGCCGACCGCATTTGAGAGGGTTACGGGTTACACGGCGCGCACCCTGCTCCAGCGGGTCGAGGATCACGTCAGTCGGTGCATGAAGGCCGGGCGCGTGCGCGAACTTGAGCAGCTCGACGATAGTGCGGACGCCGACGGCGAGAATCGGCCCCCCGGCCCCGACATGGCATCAGGCGCCACGCGGGACAGCACGGTTGACAAGCAGATCCTCGACCGCTTGGACGCGGAGTTCAGCGATCTGCGCGCTAGCGCCGACATTGACGCCGCGCTCGATCCGGCGAAGGAGGATGCGGAGATGCCCGGTCTGCTGGCGGCCGGCCTGGACGCCTGGATACGCGAACGCGGCGATCGTAGCCGCGGTTTCTACAAGGATCCCCGGCGCGCCGATGCCGCGCTGCACGCCTGCCTGCGGATGGTGAGCGAGGATCGTCTCGAACAGCAGCGGCGGTGGGCCTTCCGCGCCGTCACAGCCGACAATCCGCGAGCCGTGCAAAGCCGGATCAAGAAAGCTGTGGCTGCCGCGGGGATCAACGGGGAAAAGCGTGAGCGGCAGCTGTTCCTACTGCGGAACACCCAATGGCCGAAAGGGCCTCGCACCCAGGAAGTGCGGGCCGAATTCGAGGAGCTGGGCGGGGCGGAGGTCACGGTCACGACAGAAGACCTCAAGACCTTCGCGGCGCTGCGCCGCATGATCGATGGCAACTTCCCGAACCTCGATGGCTGGCTCGCCGCACGCCAGCCGGCCCACCATACGGAATTGTTCGCCAAGGTGCTTACCGACGTAGACGCCAGCGGACCGGGCGAGCAGGTGACCGCTGTGGGCGACGGGCTGGACACCAAGCCGATCCCGCCAGCCGATAACCGGTCCGCTGAGGCCGAAGGCCGACCCACCATCCGCATCGGCGCCACGTACCCCGGTCAGATGCCGGTACACGTGGACCTCGCCCAACTACGACGCCATGTGGCGATCTTCGCCGGGTCCGGATCAGGCAAGACGGTCCTGCTACGCCGGGTAATAGAAGAGTGTGCGCTACGTGGGGTTTCCTCGATCGTCCTTGACCCGAACAACGACCTCGCGCGGCTAGGAGACGCCTGGCCGCAGGCCCCCGAACACTGGCTCGACGGGGACGCCGAACGGGCACGCGAGTACCTGGCCGCCACCGACGTAACCGTATGGACCCCGCGCCGTCAGGGTGGCCGGCCGTTGACCTTCCAGCCGTTGCCAGCGTTTGCCGACGTCGTCGATGACGCGGACGAATTCGACGCGGCGGTGGACGCTGCGGTGGAGGCACTGGCGCCTCGGCTCAAGGCGAGCAAGGGAACGCCGAAGGCGGAACACGAAAAGGCGGTGCTCAGGCAGGCGCTTGAGTTCTTCGGCCGCCGTAAGGGTAGCGACCTCGACGCATTCGTATCTCTGCTGAGCGAACTGCCCGAACAGGCCAGCAATCTCGGCAGAGCGGCCGCCGTGGCGAGCGATCTCGCGGAGCGGCTCCGGGTCGTCAGGGTCAACGACCCGCTGTTCGGCGGCTCTGGCAAGGCCGCTGACCCGGGCATGCTGCTGACCCCGCCCGACGGCAAACGCGCCCGGGTCTCGGTGATCAGCCTGATCGGCCTGCCGGAAACGGAGCAACGGCAGAGCTTCGTCAACCAGCTTCAGATGGCCCTGTTCTCCTGGATCAAGCGGAACCCAGCCCGGGACCGGCCGCTGGGCGGCCTGTTCGTCATGGACGAGGCGCAAGACCTAGCCCCGTCGACCGGGACCACGGCGTGTACCGTAAGCACGCTCCGGCTCGTCGCGCAGGCACGCAAGTACGGCCTTGGCCTGCTGTTCGCCAGCCAGGCGCCTAGGGGACTGCACAACTGGATACCCGCCAACTCCACCACTCAGCTCTTCGGACTACTGAACAGCCTGGCACAGATCAGCGCAGCCAGAGACCTCGCCAAGATGAAGGGCGGCGACATCCCGGAGATCGGCAGCCTCCGCGCTGGCCAGTTCTACATCGCCACAGAAGGCAGCGCCTTCCGACGGATCCAGACGCCGATGTGCCTGAGCCACCACTCAAGCCCGCTCACCGAAGAGGAAGTCATCGGGCGAGCTCGCCGCACATAGTCATCTAGAACTCGGGCTGTGGCACGGGATTCTACTTTGATCGCCCCGAACGGGCCGGGCTGTCTCGCTCGGCGGACCCGGCGCTCTCGGCGATGCCGGAGCGGCGGCGTCGCGCTCCGCTTACCCTGAGATCCGGGTAGGCGGATGTACGCTGGTGCCATGACTACCGGCAGCGCGCTGCCGCCCGAGGAGCCGGTCCGCGGGCAGATGGTGCTGCTGCCGACCCCGCCGCCGGGTGGCTTCACCGCCGGTGACCTGCCCCGGCTGATCGAGGCGGTTGACGCCTGTTTCGAGCTGCTGGATGGTGAAGTCCTCCTGGTGGCGTCGGCCACTCACTGGCATGACGAAGTGGTGGACGTCCTGAAGCACGCGCTGCGGCAGATCGCCCCGCAGCCGGTGGTCATCGCCACGGAGAAGGGCATCGACTTGGGGCGCACAGTGCCCGAGCCGGACGTCCTGGCCGTGTCACGGGCGGCAGTGAAGTCCGACAGCTTGCTGTTCCAGCCAGGCGATGTGCATCTGGCGATCGAGGTTGTCTCGCCCGGCTAAAGACCGTACGCTTCGTCCGGCTCAGTACGCTGGCGCTGCGTGCCCCGCACCTGGAAGAAGCCGCCACGGTGCAAGCTGTGCGGATCGACCGAGGACTACTACACCAACGGGCGCTGCCGCCGCTGCCACCGCTCCGCGCACGTGACCGGCAGCTGCCTGGACTGCCTGGCCTGGGGCGTCACTCGGCACAACAGCTGGCTCTGCGAAGGCTGCCGCGGCTGGCGCCGACGGTTCAAAGAGCCCCGGGAATGTGCCTCGTGCTCGCGGATGATTACCGTGAACACCCGCGGCTACTGCCGGCTCTGCACCCGGCAGGCCGGCCTGGTGCGACTCCCGCACTGCAGCATCGACGTCGCCGACGCCTGCCGGCACGGCCACCAGCTGTACTTCGCCGACATGTTCCGCCAGAAACGCCCCCAGCCCGAGCCGCGTCCTCAGCGATCGCTTCCCTGGCCAGGCCAGTACCCGGTCCCCCACCGGCAGCTGGTGCTGTTCGACGCCGAACGCGACCTGGCCGCCGGACGCCGCGCCGGCTTCCCAGCCCCGAGGCTTCCCGATCTGGCCGCTGCCCTGGAGGACGTGCTCGCCGACCACGCAGTACGTCACGGCTGGGGACGCCAGCTTCAGGCCGTCACCCGCTCGGCGCTGCGCGTCCTGCTCGCCACCCAGGACACCCCCGGCGCCCTGATCCCGGCCACCGACGTCGAAGCGCTGACCCAGCTGGCCTTCAACAACGTCCGCGCCGTCACCGAGATCCTCGCCGCAGCCAGCATGCTCTGCGAGGACCGCGAGAGCGCCCTGGACGCCTGGTTCACCCGCCGCGCCAGCGGCCTGCCCGAGCCGATGGCCGCAGAGTTCCGCTCCTGGTTCGAGGCACTGCGCGACGGCAGCCGCATCCCGCACACCTGGGCCAGCGAGAGCCGCCAGTCGCTGCGCGAGATCACCCGCCAGGACATCCTCAGCGCCCTGCCCGTCCAGGCCAACCAGCACCGGCAAGCACTGTCCGCCCTGCGGTCGCTGTTCCGGTTCCTCAAGGGCCGCCGCGCCATCTTCGCCGACCCGGCCGCGTGGCTGCGGCACGACCGGCTGCATAACGGCCAGCCGCTGCCGCTGAACCTGGACACCGTGCGCGAGGCCATCCACAGCGGCCAGCCCGCACGGGCGGCGCTCGCCGCGCTGGTCGCCTTCCACGCGCTGCGCAGCGGCCAGCTCGCCAGCCTCGAACTCACCGACGTCCGCGACGGGCGGCTCCACCTGGACGGGAGGATCATCCCGCTCGCCGGACCCGTCCGCGAGCGGCTGGCCGCCTGGCTCGACGAGCGCGCCCGCCGCTGGCCCGCCACCGTCAACCCGCACTTGTTCATCAACTGGTACACCGCCGTGCGCGAATCCCCGGTCAGCAGCCCCTGGATCAGCCACACCCTCGGCATCTCGCCCCAGGCCGTCCGCGAGGACCGCATCCTGGACGAGGCCCTGGCCACTGGCGGCGACATCCGCCGGCTCTGCGACCTGTTCGGCCTCACCGTCGGCGGCACCGAGCGCTACACCCGGCCGGCCGAGACCAGCCGGTAGCGCCACGCAGTCCCATGCGGTCTCAGGCAAAGGCACAGAGAACTGGCCGTTCCCGATGCCGTGGATGCGGGGTAGCCTAAGTCCTGGCAGGAGCGCCTGCCGCACTCCGAGCTGTCCGCGGCCCGCGCCCGCGGCAGCGGTGAGGACAAGGGCCGCTGGTTCGCGCTGCCGGCAAGATCGGTCACTGCCAAGCCAGGCGATCAGGGCGCGGGACAGCATCGCCGCGAGGGACATGGCGTGACTGACGACAGCGCGTTCAAGAAGCAGGTCCGGGCCCGGATGGCCGAGACCGGGGAGAACTACACCACCGCCCGCCGGGCGGTCATCGCCGCGCATAACCCAGGCCAGCCGCCGCTGGTATTGCGGGTGTACCTGAATCCGCACGTGGACATGGAGCTGACCACCGAGGCCGCCCGGGCATTCGAGGCCGCTGACGAGCACGGCCGCCAGGAGATGGCGGTCCGGCTGCTGGCGGACCAGATCGAGGTAGCCGGATCCGGGGAGGCACGGGTCGCCGCTGCCTCGAAGATCGTGACGGACCAGGAACTGCGCGCCGAGGCGGAGGCCGCGGAGGACGCCGCGATCCGCAGCGCGGTGCAGCGGGCCGTAGAACGAGCCGTCGGGGTGTCGGCGGTGGAGGTCGGCCGGGCTGCGGACCGGCTGCGGGTCGATATCCGCGCCGCCCGGCCGATCTTGGTGGCCGGTCATCGCGGCGCAGAGGCCGACCGGCTCCGCGGCGAACTGGAAGAGCTGACCGGCAGACGGGTGCGGCTGGACATCCGGGAGGTGCCCGGCCCGCAGGAGGGGCCGGGGAGCGAAGGGTCCGGGCCTACCGCGGGCTGAGCACTGCACCTGGTGTCCGCCTCGGCGAAGGCCACTCCAGGGCGAGACCTGCTCACCGCCTCCCGCCTGGCCGGTAGCGCAAGGAAACCAAACCAGGAACCCGCGCATGTCCATGGCAAGCCCGCAGGACAGCACGCACCCTGCGTGACTTCCCGAACTCAAGCACGCCAACGTGCCCTAGCGCCGTCCCTTAAGATCGCCGACCATGTCGCGCCGGCGGAGCGTCTGGGCTAAGCGCGGCCCTCGGAACCGGCCTGACCGGCCGCATGCTGCTAGGGGAGCGGCCGATGCGCTGGGCTGAAGTCGGCCAGTACGTCCGCTTCGAGGGGCCGTGCTCCGAACCGGGGGTGTAGCGGGCTCTACCATCGGAGGGGAGCCCGCTCTCCCGCGCGGGCGCGGCGGTGCGCTTAGCCTGGTGACCATGCGGGAGACAGTGCGGCAGGCGGCGCGGGCCACGGCTCACCTGGCTGTGGCCGTGGGGATGGCGCTGGGGTCGTACCTGTTCATCAACCTGCTGCTCATCACCGTGATCGGCACGCTCGCGGTGGTGGGCGCCGGGTTGCTGCCTGAGACCGTGCTGCTGATACGCCGCTTTGCGGGGGCGAAGCGGCGGCAGGCGGCCGAGTGGACAGGTACCCAGATCCCGGAGGCCTACCGGCCGATCGAGGGCCGGCTCCGTGAGAGCTTCCGCACGGCGATCCGCGACCCGGGCACGTACACCGATCTGCGGTGGATGGTCGCCTACTACGGCTACGGCCCCCTCGGGATCCTGGCGCTGCCGTTGTGGCCGCTGGGACTCATCGTCGACGGCGTATGGTGCGGGCTGCTGCACCGCCAGCCGGTCGTCTTGCCGCTGATTAGCGATCTCGCGGATCTCGACGCCAGGTGGTCGGCGCGGCTGCTCAGGCCGTCGCCGAAGGCGCTGCTCGCCGCGCGCGTCGAGCAGCTGACCCAGACCCGG
>Ga0187812_1000871_pt1 | contig 10451 bp, 15 predicted proteins | sample NC_S_2_FD_130582 | JGI IMG/M metagenome (GOLD analysis project Ga0187812, IMG submission 130582) | Wetland sediment microbial communities from Neuse River Estuary, North Carolina, USA - ASW-S_2 | ecosystem: Environmental > Aquatic > Freshwater > Wetlands > Sediment | place: USA: North Carolina... | reverse complement strand
GCGTCCCCAGGCGAGAGGTTGATCTTGTCGTCCAGCATTGATCGGCCGTCGTGGAGGCCATACTGGATGTGGCCTCCCTTGACCTTGATCTTTGTGTTGACGCTGCAGAGCTTCTTGGTAGCCTCGTCGGCGCTCACCTTCGCAAGCGAGAGGCCCTTCGGCGTCGGGACCATCCTGAAGTCGGCTCCTTCCAGTGGGATGCTGATGACGTTGAAAAGTCCCACCGGAAACCTGGGGGTATGCCTTTCCTTGCCGTCCACCTTCACCCTCCCTGCCCTCATCATGAGCTTGAGCTCTTTCGAAAGGCTCGCCATGGAGGCCAAGTCCCTTACGACCACACCAAGCGGATAGGCTGAGGGGATGGGATGAGGTCCCGGCAGGGGCTTGAACACGAACCTGTTGGACTTCCTCGCTATGTCCCAGCTGCGAGGGGCAGCCAGGCGCTTCATCTTGTTCCGTCCGCCCTTCTTTCCCATCTATGTCGTTACCTCCAGCTTCTTCTTCCTGATCTTGTCCTCCAGCGCAAGGTTGGTGATCGCGACATTGGAGGAGCTGATCGGCACAGGTGAAGTCCCTCCCTTGATCTTCTCTCGGGTGACGCCTTCGACCATCACTGTGCCTGCGTGCGAATCAACATGAGTGACTTTTCCTTCGATGTCCTTGAACTCTCCTCTTACTATCCTCACGGTGTCCCCTACGCGGGGCCTGACGCTCCGCTTTCCGTGCCGTTCCCTGAGCTCTGCAGAGAGCTGCGACCCGAACTTCATCGAAACACCTAGATTATGATGGACGCCAGGTTGGCGATCCTGGGCCATTTTTCCGCTGCCTCGCTTGCCACTGGCCCCTTGATGTCCGTCCCCTTCAGATCCCCTTCTGGAGTGATAATTACCGCCGCGTTGTCCTCGAAGACAATCCGCTGGCCGCTCACCCTCCTTACCGGGTACTTCTGCCTGACAATCACCGCGCCGAAGACCGCCTTTTTCAACTCGGGCGGTCCCTTCTTCACTACGCATACGATGGAATCCCCAACTGAAGCGGCAGGTATGCGGCTGTGCCTCCCCTTTGCCTTCGTCACTTGCACGACCCTAAGCGTCTTTGCCCCTGTGTTGTCAGCGCAGGTAATGACCGCGTAGAGAGGTATAGCGCGCGTGATATAGTTCTTGAACTCCTCGACCCCCTTGGCCGAAACTGCGCGTGACTTCGTCGACACTAGGTTCCTCTCCTCGATTCAACGACGACAAAGGATATCGTCTTCGAAAGCGGTCTGCATTCCCCGAGGGTGACATCGTCTCCGTCACGGACGTCGATGCAGGGCGGTATGTGGGCGCTTACCCTGCTTCTCCGTCTCTCCCCCCTGTTGAACTTGGGAACCATGTGGAGGTACTGCATTTCCACCACCACGAAGCTCTTGCCAGCGGTGGAGACTGCTTTTCCAGAAAGGAGGCGGCCTCTGACCTTGATATTCCCGTGGAACGGGCACCTCTCGTCCTGGCATTTCTTCCGGGGGGCTGTCACTTCGAGACCAGCGGCCGTCATGCTCTCCGCCTCCCAATCCTGTCCTGGAGCCTGCCAGCTAAGTCGGAGCCCGTGACGACTACCCCCGAATTCATGATCAAGAACGCGGCCCCAGCTTTCTCCACTCGGAACGTGCGCCCTCCCTCGTCAAGAAGAAGCGTGTTGGCTGTGTCGAGGAGGACCCTTCCGGACCTTCCGGACTTCGTAAGGTCCCTTGAAGTGAGAACTGTAAGCTTCTCGCCTATGACGTTCACTCTGAGACCCCCTTTTCGTGCATCACAGTGACCACCCTGGCGATGTCCCTTCGGAGTCGCCTGATGTTGCCGACATCTTTCTTGACGACCCCCCTTTGTGCACCCCCGGCAAGCTTGGAGAGCTCTGACCTAAGGTCAAAGAGCGTCTGCCGAAGCTTGTCAGCGTCCTGCTTCCTCAGTTCCTTCGGCTTGAGCTGTGCCATCTAAGTTCTTTTCCTCTACTTTGACGTCTTCTTTTAGCTGGAAGTCTGGCGGCAGGGCGTCCTTCAGGGCTATCTTGACCTTGATACCATAGAGGCCAAGTTTCATCAGCACGTCTGTGGTGGCTTCGCTGACCGACCTTTCAGCCGTGTCCCCGCTCTTCGGAACAATGCCGGCCCTGTACTTTTCCCCGTGGGACCTATCGCTCCTGAGCTTGCCGGCGACTGAGATTTCGACCCCGGCGGCTCCTGCGTTCATTACGTTATTCACGGACCACTGGGCGGCCCTCCTGAAGGCTGTGCCGCGTGATACGATCTGGGCGATTCGGGCGGCCATGATTCTCGCATTCAGCTCTGGGTTCTCCACCTCAGTGACCGCGATCTGGGCGTTTGGTAAGCCGAACTTCGCTGTTACCTTGTCGGTTAGGTCCTTGATGCCCGTGCCCCGCCGGCCGATTGCGAGGCCAGGCCTCGCAACATAGACCTTCAGTGTCGTGCCTACAGGGGACTTCTGAACCTCGAGCCCACCGTAGCCCGCGTCTTTGAGCTCCTTCTCGAAAAACTCGTCTAGCTCGGCATAAGACCTGCTCGTCGTCAGAATCGACTTGACGGTGGTTCGCTGCTGGACGGACATGCCTATCCTTCCTTGCCTACGACTTCGATGTGGACCAGCTGGTGAAAATTCGGCGAGCTTCTACCAAAGGCCCTCGGCGTGTAGTCCTTCGTCGTCCTCCCAGCATAGCCCGCTGCATGGATTATGCGGACCCTGTCCGTGTCGAGCCCCTTGAATTCCGAGTTACCTTCCAGATTGTGAAGAACGTTCAGATACGCCTTGGCGGCCTTGACTGGGTAGGAGCCAGTGGGGAACCCCTGGAGTTCGCTCCTGTGGCCAACCTTCAGCTTGTGCCTCCTAAAGGCGATTGGCATTTTCTTGCTCTCCACAAGCTCAAGAAGCTCGATCGCCTTTGGAAGCGTCATCCCCTTGATTGTAACTGCTATCTCCCGGGCGGCTTTGGGAGATACATTGACCTCCCTCCCGCTAGCCCTCACGTGCACCGCTGGGTCGAAACCCTCGAAACTGTAACCGTAGTGAGGCACTTTACCCCTCTCGTGAACCCGGCCGATTGTGAGTGCGGTTATAAACGTGTCTTCTATGAAACGGGGCGAAGACAATCAGAAAACGGTCGTTTGCTCATTGTCTCCCACAGTTCTCAGCTTCTCGCCCCAGCAGGGAAAAATCCCTGGCTGGCGCCTTCAACCCACCACTATGAGAGTGACGAACCCTACGGCGAGGAAGAAGGCCATCAGAACGAAGACAATCATGTTCAGTAGCCACGTTCGCCGCTCGGGGTGCAGCCACTCGATTGCTATCGATCTGATTCCATTGAAGCCGTGTATGACCGCTGCGAAGAGCAAGAAACCGAAAATCACTTGGTAGTAGGTCAGGTTCCCTGTCGCGTAGCCAAAAGATAGGGTGGCGTCGAAGGCTTTGCCTGTCAGAGGGCTGTGCAGCAGCAGGTGGAAGGTGAGCACGAAAACGAGGATTGCCGCTGTTGCGTAAGTCACGACCATGTTCCAAGATTCCTTGATCAGGCTCCCGTCCTTCACGTTAGAAGGCCCTGCCATTTTCAGATCACCCCAACCCCAGCGAGCAAGTACGCCCCCGCCCACATCCAGATTGCGAGGACTACCCCGGTTAAAGCCCAGACAGCAATCTTCTGGTTCTTCCCCAGGGAGGTTGGGGAGAAGGGGTAAACGGGGAGAATCGGCTTGCCCATGAACTTCCCGAAGGCCTCGTTGAGGACAAGTCGGATCCCGTTGCCGCCATGATAGAGGGCCGAGCCCGCAACCACCCAGAGGCCGACCAGCTCTAAGGGACCGAGAGAATGGAGTGCCGCCATCGTGTTTGCCCACGCGGTCGACCCTGCCCCCAGCTGGAAGGTCTCGAAGATGTGCGCCATCAGATATCCAACCAAGATGACTCCGGTTGCTCGGTGGATGGTGTAGCTCCACCTCTCCAGATTGTACCGTGTGGGGTTAAGGCTGGAGACTAACCCTGACTTGAACCTCCGGTCCCGCTTCATTCCTTGGCGCCCCCAAAGTCAAACGGCGGGGGCTTGACGCCCTCCTTGGCAACTCCCGCCATCGGCGTAGTGACTAGTTTTGATCCTTCCTTTCCGCGCTTTCGGAGGACACGCTTCTTCAACACCTCCATCCTTGCAAGCTGTATAGCTTTCGCCGGGTCAACGTCCTTGGGGCAGACGAAGCTGCAGGCTCCGGCCATGTGGCATCTCCAGACTCCATGGGAGGTGTCCAGAAGATCGACGCGCTTCCCCCACCCCTCGTCTCTCGGGTCGGCCATGTATCTGTACGCCTGGGCGATGGCCTGCGGTCCTGCGTAGAATGGATCGAGCGCAACGGTCGGGCAGGCGGCGTAGCAGAGGCCGCACATAATGCAGTAGTCGAATTGGAGGAACTTCTCCACTTCTTTGGCGAGAACCCGGTACTCCCTGTCGGAGTGGTCCCGCTCGTTGACGTTGTTTCTCATGAGATATGGTCTGACAGAATGGTGGAGGTCGAAGAACGGGAGGATGTCGACCACCAAGTCCCTTATCACGGCCATGTTGTGCAGCGGCTCGATTCTGATCGTTTCCTTGTTCAGGGAAGAGACCTGGGTCTGGCATGCGAGCATAGGGAGCCCCTCGATAGTCATGCCGCAGGATCCGCAGATCCCCATTCTGCAGCTGTGCCTGTAGCCGAGGGAGCTGTCCTGCCTCTCCCTTACCTCTGTCAGGGCGTCAAGGACCGTCATGCCCTTTCTGTACTTGACTTCGTAGCTGACATGCTTCCCCTCCGACCGAGTTATTTTGAGAATGATTCTATCCATGCTAGTACTTCCTCTCGACTGGCTTCCACATTGTAATCGTCACAGGGGAGTAGCTGAACGACGGGCCATCAGCGGTCCTCAATGCGAGGGTGTGCCTTAGCCAGCCCGGGTCGTCCCTGTTGGGGTAGTCGGTTCGGGCATGCCCCCCTCTCGACTCTCGCCTGTTGAGGGCGCCCTGGGCAACCACCTCCGCCAGCTCCAGCATGATGCCGACTTCGAGCACGTCCTGGAGGTTGTAGTTGAACACACGGCCGCCGTCTGTGACCTTCGCCCCTCTGAATTCGTCCTTCAAGGCTTTGACTTGCCTGACAGCGTCGCTCAGGCCTGCTTCGTCCCTGAACACGTAAACCGACCTGTCCATGACGTCCTTGAGCTTCGCTTTCACAGAATAGACGTCGGCAGACGACTCCTCACGCCTGAAGAGATCTGTGAAGATTCTGTCCTCCTCTCTCGAAACAGTGGAGCTATCGGAGGGTGAAGGCGTCTTGGGCTCGGAGTCCAGGTAAGCACCGACGTCCTCGCCGACTATCCTTCCGTAGACCAGGCATTCAGCTGTGGAGTTTGCCCCAAGCCTGTTGGCGCCGTGTATGCTGACGCAAGCGGACTCACCGGCGGACCAGAGGCCCTTTACGAAACGACCCTCGCCGTCTAGCACCCTCCCGCTCCCGTCTACCCTGATACCTCCCATCGTGTAGTGCGCTGTCGGCTTGATGCGGATCGGCTCTTCGGCGGGGTCGACCCCGATAAACTTCATCGACAGCTCCTTGATGAACGGAAGCTTGGTGTCTATCTTCTCCTTCCCCAGGTGCCTAAGGTCCAGCTGGAGGTAGGATAGTCCAGAGTCTTCGTCCATGAACCCCCTCCCTTCGTTGATTTCCTTCATCATCGAACGGGAGACCACGTCCCTGGGGGCGAGCTCCATCTTGGAGGGCGCGTACTTCTGCATGAACCTCTCCCCCTTCGAGTTCACGAGGTATCCTCCTTCGCCCCTCGCCCCCTCGGTGATCAGTATCCCGGTTGGGATAAGGCCTGTCGGGTGAAACTGCATGAACTCCATGTCCTCTATGGGGAGGCCCGCCCGGTAGGCCAGGCCGATGCCGTCCCCGGTCGTGCTCACAGAGGTGGCTGTGAACTTCCAGAGCTGGCCAGCGCCCCCCGTGGCGATTATCCCCGCTCTTGCTCTGAAATACGCGAGGGCGCCCGTCTTCAGCTTGATTCCGATGAACCCCCTGAAGATTCCGTCTTGGACGACTATGGACGTGACGAACGTCTCGTCGTATCTAGCCCAATTGCCATACTCCTGTAGTTTGTCGTAGAGGGACCTCATCTCGAAGAAGCCGACCTTGTCCTGGGCGAAGGTGGCCCGATTGAAGCTGTGGCCGCCGAATGGTCTCTGCGCTATCCTCCCGTCCTCCCTCCTGCTCCAAGGTGTCCCCCACCGCTCCATTTGCCTAATCTCGACAGGACAGAGGGAAACGAACTTCCAGACAGAGTCTTGGTCTGCGAGGAAGTCGCTCCCCTTGATGGTGTCCCATGCGTGCAGCTCGAGGCTGTCCCCGTCCTCTGGGTACAGGACTGCAGCTGTCCCTCCCTCGGCGGCGACAGAATGGCTGCGCATCAGGGCGAGCTTCGAGACCACACCGAGGGTCTTTCCCGAGTCCCCCCAGCGGGAAAGGACCTCAACTGCGGCCCTCATGCCCGCGAGACCGCTCCCGACGATGACGACGTCGTGGTCAATGGTCTCGGCCATGGCATTCGGCGCCTGAAGGTGGGTTATACGCCGAGAGCCTAATTCGTAAGGATTGAGTTGGCGGCTCGGCTCCCGATGCAGGAAGCCCCCGTTTCGGTTTGGGGAAGGCTCCCGAAGGAAAACCTAAGAACCGTCGAGGGCGGCCCAGTTAACGAGCATCCGCTTGGTTGAGACCCTGAGGCACGACCTCATAATAGTCGGGTCAGGAATAGCGGGCCTGAGGGCCGCGATAGAGGCTGCGCGCGTCAGCGAAGGGAAGGCGGACATCGCTGTAATTACGAAGGTCCAGGCCATGCGGGCCCACTCGGTCAGCGCCGAGGGAGGGACAGCTGCGGTCTTGTACCCAGAGCTTGGCGATTCGCTCGAGTCCCATGCCTTCGACACGGTGAAGGGCTCGGACTACCTAGCCGACCAAGACGCCGTCGAGAGGTTCGTCGGCATCATGCCCCAGGAAATCTACCAGCTTGAGCACTGGGGCCTCCCCTGGAGCAGGAGGGAGGACGGGAGGATAGCGCAGCGGTGGTTCGGTGGGTACAGCTACCCGAGGGCGACTTACGCCGAGGACAAGGTGGGGTTCTTCGAGATGCAGACGCTCTACGATACGGCCACGAAGTACGATAACATCCACTTCTACCAGGAATGGTTCGTCACTTCGATCCTTTCAGACTCTGGGGAGTTCAAAGGGGTCACTGTCATCGAGATGAGGACTGGGGGGTTCGCCAGGATCCTCGGAAAGGCGGGGATAATCGCCACGGGGGGGTCGGGGCGCCTGTACAGCTTCGCCACATATGCATACAGCTCCACCCCAGACGGAATGGCCTGTGCCTTCAGGGCCGGCATCCCCCTGAAGGACATGGAGTTCATCCAGTTCCATCCATCAGGACTCATCCCCTCGGGGATACTGATCACCGAGGCCGTGAGAGGGGAAGGAGGCGTACTCCTCAACAAAGACGGAGAGCGCTTCATGAAGAAGTATGCGCCGGAGAAGCTCGAGCTCGCTTCGAGGGACGTGGTCTCCAGAGCGGTAATGACCGAGATAGAAGAGGGAAGGGGGATGAAGGACGAGCACTCGGGGCTTGATTATCTGCACCTCGACCTCTCACCCATAGGCGCTGAAAAAATCAAATCAAGGCTCTCCCAAATCAGGGAAATAGCGATAAAGTTCAGAGGCATCGATCCTGTGGAGAAGCCTCTCCCCGTTCGCCCCGTCTGCCACTACGTCATGGGAGGCATCGACACAGACATAGACGGCGCGACCAAGCTGAAGGGACTCTGGGCCGCCGGGGAGGCTGCCTGCGTCAGCATAAACGGGGCCAACAGGCTTGGGGCAAACTCGACGGCTGAGTGCCTGGTCTGGGGGAAGATAACAGGGGCCGAGGCGGCGAAGTACGCCGCCAGCAAGACAAGCGTAACTTCAGAAGCAGAGCAGGCGATGATTGAAGAGAAGAGGATCTTCGACGAGATATTCCACGGGAAAGGGGGGACCAACCCGTACGAAGTGAGGGACTCCCTGCAGAAAGTGATGGACAAGGGCGCCTTCGTTTACAGGACGGGAGAGGGGCTCACTGAGGCCCTCAGGACCATAAGGGAGTTGAAGGAGAAGGACTTCCTCCACTGCGAAGACAAAAGCAGAATCTACAATACGAACCTGAGCGACGTCCTCGAAGTGGAGAGCATGCTCGTCGTGGCCGAAGTGGTGGTCGCCGGGGCCCTGGCGAGGACGGAGTCGAGAGGGGCACACTTCAGGAGAGACTACCCCGAGAGGGACGACAAGAACTGGCTAAAGCACACGCTCGCCTATCCCGGGCCCGACAGGCCGAGGCTGGAGTATTCCAGTGTTAGCATCACGAAGTACCAGCCGGCGGAGAGGCACTACTAGCAATCTTTACAATGGAATGGAGCGAGTGAGAAACAATGGGGTCCAAGGGGTCTGCTCAGGCGAAGAACAAGAGAGGCATATGGGGGTGGCTGAACCCGTACCATTACAACTTGGAGAGGTGGGCCTACGTCTTTCAAAGGGTGACCGGAGTAGCGATCTTGCTTTACGTCCTCGGGCACCTCGGAGACACTAGCTTCTTCGTTGGCGGGCCGATCGGGACGGGGCCTAGCGAGTCAAGCTGGGCGTTCATCTCTGGGATTGTGGAGAACTCGTTCGGCCACCTGATCCTTGTGCTGGTGGTGCTGATCGTTTTCTTCCACGGAATGAACGGCATAAGGCTCATCCTTTCGGAGTTTGGGCTGATTTTCAGGAAGCCGTCGGCCATCGAGTACCCTTACAGGCCCAAGTCAATGAACCAATTCCAGCGATACCTCGTATGGATAGCAATAGCAGCCGCGATAATCGGGGCGGCATGGGCCTGGATGATATTATTCGGGTGAGAAGATGAGAGAATCTAGACTCATGCTGGTGCAGTACGCGACGGCGGTGGCGGCTGTCATCCTCGTTTCAGTGCACCTGGTGATGCAGGGGGTCCTTGTGCCCTATGCGACGGCCATCTCGTTCGGGAACATACTATCAATCTACGGTAGCGGGCTTTACGCCCTCTTCCTTGAGGCGCTGCTCGTCGTCGTCCTCGTCCACGGATTCAACGGAGTCCGAATAATCCTCCACGAGTGGAAGCAGACTGCCTCCTGGGGCACCTGGGTCGACATCGGAACCGTCATCGCCATCGTTGCTTCGGTCGGCTACGGGACGAGGACGGTAATCCTGGCCATATTCGGAGGGATGGCGACATGACCAACCTGAAGCTTGTGGTTCAGAGGTTCGATCCGCTGGCCGACCCGAAGCCGAGGCTCGTCGAATACTCTGTCCCAAGGAGGGAGGGAATGACTGTTCTCGACGCGCTGCTCTACGCCAGAGACTATATTGATCACTCCATAGCGCTGAGGTTCTCCTGCAGACAGGCGTCCTGTGGGTCATGCGGCATGAAAATCAACGGCAAGCCAAGGCTGGCGTGCTACACCCAGGTGGAAGAGCTACGGGGAGAGAAGCTCACGGCCCAGCCCATGGACAACTTCGCCATCATCAAGGACCTCGTGGTAGACCTGGACTCGTTCTTCGACAGGCACAGAGGGGTGATGCCCCACCTAGTCAGGTCGGATTCCAAAGAACAGGAGAATCCCACGGGCGAGTTTATCATGAAGCCAGAGGAGCTGGAAAAGGTGCTGCAGTTCACGTATTGCATCAAGTGCGGGCTCTGCACGTCGTCCTGCCCGACAGTGGCCACCGACGAAATGTTCCCAGGCCCCCAGGCGCTCGCCCAAGCGTACAGGTACCTGGTCGATGAGAGGGACACAGGGGGAGAACTTAGGCTGAAGGCCCTGGACACTCCTCACGGCGTCTGGAGGTGCCACTTCGCTGGATCCTGTTCCTATGTCTGCCCGAAAGGGGTGGACCCGGCGCTAGGGATCCAGCTCCTGAGGAGGCACGTCCTTTCGGGGAAGGTGCCCAGGAAGGAGGGAGCCAAGGTCTGAACACCTTATGGGGCATCCAAGACGCGACTGGGACTGATCCCTCTGGCGACCGCTAGGCCGTCGGGTTGGACCCTTCGGGGTCATCATAATGAGCCCCCAGATAGCCATAGACGCCCGTCTTGAGCACTTTCATGCCAAGGAGTGCGCACTTGACCCTCGATGGGCCGAGGTCGGGGTTGCCGAGCATCTTGAAGATGTCCTCCTTGGTCACCTGCTTCACCCAGTCTAGTTCCCTCCCTTTCGCCAGCTCCGTGAGCATCGAAGCCGAGGCCTGGCTATGGCGCACCCCTTCCCGACGAACTTGATGTCCTCTATCTTCTGGCCCTCTCCGACCCTGATTTGTATCTCGATCTCGTCGCCGCAGAGCGGGT
>Ga0187812_1000870_pt1 | contig 10453 bp, 7 predicted proteins | sample NC_S_2_FD_130582 | JGI IMG/M metagenome (GOLD analysis project Ga0187812, IMG submission 130582) | Wetland sediment microbial communities from Neuse River Estuary, North Carolina, USA - ASW-S_2 | ecosystem: Environmental > Aquatic > Freshwater > Wetlands > Sediment | place: USA: North Carolina... | reverse complement strand
GTAGAAGACCGGGCCTGCGACTATGTCACCGAAATAGCCGCCCTTGCGCGGGTTCTGCACGTTCACTGCGACGACAAGCTGCGGGTCGTTGCCGGGCGCCATGCCAATGTAGCTCGCTCCGTAGACGCACAGGGGGCATGTACCGTTGGCGTTAGCTTCCTGCGACGTTCCGGTCTTGGCGGCGATCGCGTACCCGGGGATGATCCCCCAGGGCTGGCCGCCCTCCTCGTCGATGCCCGGTACCTGCTGCAGGATCTGGAGCAGCTCATGCGCGGTTTTCGGCTGGATGACGCGCCGGGAGGCCGGCGGCCTGGCCGGGGTGTAGGTGCCCGCGGAGTTCGTGGTGCCCTCGATCAGCGTCGGGCTGACCCGGACGCCGTCGTTCGCGATCGTCGCGTAGACCTCGGCCATCTGGAGCGCGGTCACCGCCACGCCCTGGCCGAACGCCAGGGTGTACCGGGTGTCCCCGGACCACTGCGAGACCGGGGGGAAGATGCCTGGGCTCTCCCCCGGCAGCCCGATGCCGGTCAGCTGGCCGAGGCCGAACGCCCGCAGGTAGTCGTACTGGACCTGCCTGGGGACGTGGGCCGCGACCTGGGAGATGCCGACGTTGGAGGAGTGCGCGATGATGCCGGCGATGGTGTACCGCTCGCCGGGGCCCCACTCCGCGTCCATGATGCGCTGGCCGCCCTCGTAGATCGAGTACGGGATGTTGTAGGCGCTCATGGGAGTCTGCCCGCCGCGCTCGAACGCGGCCGCGGCGGTCATGACCTTGGCGGTGGAGCCCGGCTGGAAGACGTTCTGCACCGCGATGTCGCTGGCCTGGCTGACATCCGTCACGTTCGTGGGGTCGTACGTCGGCCACTGCGCCATGGCCAGCACGTGCCCGGTGTGCGGGGCGATGATGACGACCGTGCAGTTGCTCGCGTCGCTCTTGGCGACCTGCGCGGCGCAGGCCTGCTCGGCCGCGTACTGGAGTGCAGGGACGATGGTCAGGCGCAGGTCGCTGCCGTTCACCACCGGCGTGTCGTTGCTGCCCGCGAGCGGGATCGGCTGGCCGTTGTTGCTGATCTGTACGTGCTCGGTGCCCGCGTGGCCGGACAGCAGGGCGTTGTCGGACTGCTCGAGGCCGGCGCCGCCGACTAGGAGTCCGTTGCTGGTGGTGCCGGTGAAACCGATGATGTTGGCGGTGACGGAACCGTCCGGGTAGGACCTGGCGTAGCTCGGGGTCAGGTCGATGCCCGGCAGGTGGAGGGCGGAGATCTGGTTGCCGACCTGCGCGGATACGCCCTTGGCCAGGACCACGTACTGCTGCGAGGTCGGGTGCTGAATCTCGCCGATCAGCAGGGCCGCGGCCGCGTTGAGGTAGGGCGCGAGCTTGGTGGCGACCTGGGCCTGATCGGCGACGGGGATCTCCAGCGGGTCGGCGTAGACCAGGTAGGTCTCCACCGTCATCGCCAGCACCTGCCCGTTCGCGGCGGTGATGCTGCCGCGCAGCGCCGGCAGGGGGATGGTCTTATCCCGCTGTGCGCTGGCCAGATGCTTGTACGTGGTGGACTCGAGGCCCTGGAGTTGCACGAGCCGCCCGGCGAACAGGGACAGCACGAAGATGACGGCCAGCAGCGTGACACCGAGGCGCCGCCGCGGGTTACCGCGCGGGACGTGCCGGCGCGGCCGCACGGGAACGACCCGTTCGTACTCGGGGACGGGTTGTTGGTGGCGGATAAACCCGTGTCCCTCCCGCAGGTCGGCGGGGCGGACGCGGGGCCGCTCATACCTTTGCTCCGAACGAGCGGTGGCAGGAGCCCCGCGCCGCCCGGGCGGCGGATGGGGAAAGTCCTGCGCGCTCCTGCGCCCAGGTGGTGCGTCGGGAGCGCCCCTGGTCCGGGCCGGCGGAAAGCTTCCGCGTGGGCGCGGCGTCGGGGGGGTCGTAGGGGTTCGGGGGGGCGGAGAGCCCCCCCGAGCGCGGGGGGTTCCGGGGGGTCGCCCCCCCGGGCCAGCACTTCCCCCCGGGCCAGCGCTTCCGCCGGGACCAGCACCTCTCACGGGGTGTACCCGGGGACGTTGATCTGGGAATCGGCCGCGGAAACCTGGCCCGCGACGATCTTTCCCGTCTTGAGGTTGACGAACCGGAGGTTCGGGTCTTGCTGCATGCCGAACTGCTCGGCCTCCTGCGCGATCTGGGCCGGCGATTCGGCCTGGGCGACCTGCTGGCTCAGGAGCTGTTCCTGCCGGGCCAGGTTGGTGTTCTGCTGCTGCAGGTTGCTGATCCTGAACGATCCCTCGGCGAGGGTCGTGCTGATCATGAGCAGCGAGATCAAGGCGCCGCCGAGCAGGCCGACGAGCAGCAGGATGAACGGGGCCTTCTTGTGGCGCGGCCGGGGCCGTGACGCGGCGGCGGCCCAGGCGGCGCGCTTGGACGACAGCTTGAAGGAGGGCCTGGTCCGGGGTGGTTTGGCCGGCCTAGTGTGACGCGGCGCGCTGAGCGGGCGCGTCCTGGGGTCCCTGGTACCGGGTCGTAGGTTCGGGGCGTCCGGGTTCGGGCGGCGGCGTTCGGCCTGGTCGGGGGGGGCGGCACGGCGCGGCGGCTTGGTGCGGGGGGGTGGCTTGGTGCGGCCGGGCGGCGGCGCGGCGCGGCCGGGTGGCACGGTGCGGCCGGGTGGCGGCGGCGCAGTGCGGCCGGTCGGCGGTCCGGCGGCGCGGCCGGGTGGCATGGTGCGACCGGGTGGCGTGGCGCGGCCGCCGGGCACGGGGGCGCGGCTGGAGGGCACGGGGGCGCGGCCGGGCGGCACCGGGCGGCCGGGCGCCGGGCGGAAGGTGCGCGGCATCGTGTCAGTGCCCCGGTCCGTTCCTCGGGTCATGCGGCCTCCCTGATGCGCTCCGCGGCCCGCAGCCGGGCGGATGCCGCGCGCGGATTGACGGCGACTTCTTCGCTATCCGGACGCTCGGCGCCCCTGGTGAGCAGGCGGAACTGCGCGGTCGCCGCCTCGTTGGGGACGGGCAGGCCGGGCGGCGCCTGGTCGGTAGACAACCGCACGAGCTCGCGCTTGACGATGCGGTCTTCGAGCGAGTGGTAGGCCAGCACCACGACGCGGCCGCCGACGGCCAGCACGCCGAGGGCGGCGGGCAGCGCCCGCCGCAGGGTGCCGAGCTCGTCGTTCACCTCGATCCGCAGCGCCTGGAAGGTGCGCTTGGCCGGGTTCCCGCCGGTGCGCCGGGTGGCGGCCGGGATCGCGTCCTTGACGATGGCGCTCAGCCGGGCGGTGGAGGTGATCGGCGCGCGGGTGCGCTCGCGGACCACCGCGTCGGCGATCCGCCGGGCGAAGCGCTCCTCGCCGAAGTCGCGCAGCACGCGGGCCAGGTCCGCGGCCGGGTAGCCGTTGACGACGTCGGCCGCGGTCCGTTCCGCGGTCAGGTCCATGCGCATGTCCAGCGGGGCGTCGTGGGCGTAGGCGAAGCCGCGCGCCGGATCGTCGAGCTGGGGCGAGGAGACGCCGAGGTCGAACAGCAGGCCCATGACGGGCGCGGGAGCAGTGGCCACGATCGCGGGGATCTCGTCGTACCGCGCGTGCACCAGGGTGACCCGGCTCGCGTAGGGGGCGAGCAGCTCGCGGGCCGCCTCGATCGCGGCCGTATCGGCGTCGATACCGACCAGGAGCAGGTCGGGACAGGCTTCCAGGAGGGCGAGGGCGTGCCCGGCCCGGCCGAGGGTGGCGTCCACCAGCACGACGCCCGGGCTGGCCAGGGCAGGCGCGAGCAGCGCCGTGACCCGGCCGACGAGCACCGGCACGTGCGCAGGTGAGGCCATGCGTCCCCCTCTCCCAGTTCGGTCCCCGCGGTCCTTGCTTCCTGCGGTCCCCATCCGCTGCGCCACCGGCTGGCACCGGGGAAGTGATGCCAGCAGGGAACGGCGGATGGGGACCGTCCCGTCAATCCCCTCATCGCCCGCGATCGCTACAGAACTCCCGGGAGCACCTCCTCGGCGGCGGCCTCCTGCGCGGCCTCGTAGGTCTCCCACGCCTGCGTGTCCCAGATCTCAAGCCGGGTGTTAGCGCCGACCACCACGCAGTCCCGCTGCAGCCCGGCGTAGGTGCGCAGGCTCAGCGGGACGGTGATCCGGCCCTGGCGGTCGGGAATCTCGTCGGAGGCGCTGGCGAAGAAAACACGGCTGCGGTCCCGCACCGCCTGGGTGGTCTCGGGCTGGCTGCGCAGCGCCTCCGCGATGCGGGCGAACTCGTCCCGCGGGAAGACGTACAGGCAGCGCTCCTGCCCCTGCCCCTTGGTGATCACGATTCCCCCAGCCAGCTCGTCCCGGTACTTGGCAGGCAGGATCAGCCGGCCTTTGTCGTCCAGCCGCGGCGTATGAGTGCCGAGGAACACCGGCACTCACCTCCTGCCACCATGAGCCTCCATCGCCCTCCACTGTACCCCACTTTCCCCCACCGTCAACGTCAGATGGGCTCAGATTTGACGCTCACCCCCACTGAAGGGCAGGTAGCGGGGGGTGGAGCGAAGTGGGGGACGAGGCGCGGGCGCCGGTGCGGCGCCGGGGGGAGCCAGCCTGCCAGCCCCTTGAGCCATGACCGAACGCCGCAGGTCAGGGGTTAACGGCGGGTTTGGGAGCTTGTGAGCGGGATAGATAAGCCTGGCCAGCATCGCGTTTTGACCAGAGAAAGACGTACTGTAGCGATACGGCGGCTCGGCCGGGGCCTGCCACGTGACGGGAGACCAGGCGTGCTGGCGCCCTGCGCCAGCGACCCCTAGGAGGCCATGTGGTTCTGGACACCGGGCGGCAGATGCGGGGCGCCATCGATGACCTGGTACCGGCCGCGCACCGGATCGGCAAGGCCGTCGAGTCGTGCATCGAGGGCAAGCCCGAGGCGATCAGGCTCACCCTGGCGGTCCTGCTCGCCGAGGGGCACCTGCTCATCGAGGACGTGCCCGGCGTCGGCAAGACGATGCTCGCCAAGGCCCTGGCCAGGGCGATCGACGGCACGGTGCAGCGTGTCCAGTTCACGCCGGACCTGCTGCCCAGCGACATCACCGGGGTGAGCGCCTACAACCAGGAGCGGCGCGACTTCGAGTTCAAGCCGGGACCGGTGTTCGCCAACATCCTGCTCGGCGACGAGATCAACCGGGCCTCGCCCAAGACCCAGTCGGCCCTGCTGGAATGCATGGAAGAACGCCAGGTCACCGTGGACGGCACGACCTACGCGCTGCAGGCGCCCTTCATGGTCATCGCCACCCAGAACCCGGTGGAGATGGAGGGCACATACCCGCTGCCCGAGGCGCAGCGAGACCGGTTCACGGCGCGCGTCTCGCTCGGCTACCCGTCCGCCGCGGCCGAGCGGGCCATGCTCGACAGCCACGGCGCCACGTCGCCCCTGGACCAGCTCGAGCCCGTCGCGCGGGCCAGCGACGTGCAGGAACTCGTGATCGCGGTGCGCAGCGTGATGGTCTCCGACCAGGTCAAGGAGTACCTCATCAACCTGGCCAACGCCACGAGGACCTCGCCGGAGCTGCGCCTGGGCGCCTCACCGCGGGCCACCCTGCACCTGCTGCGGATCAGCCGCGCCTGGGCCGCGCTCGACGGGCGCGACTACGTCATCCCGGACGACGTGCAGGCCCTGGCCGCACCGGTGCTCGCGCACCGGCTGCTGCCCACGGCGGAGGCGATCGTGGAGCGGCACCTGCCCGAGCACGTGGTGAAACGGATCGTCGCGCAGCTGCCCCTCCCGCGGCGATGACGTTGGCGGGGCCATGCATGGGTTTTTCGGCTCACTGACCACGCGGGGCAGGTCGTTCATGGCCGCCGGCGGCGCGGCGATGGTGTGCGGCCTGGCCGTACCGGAACCCGACCTGGTCCGCGTCGGCGCCCTGCTGGTCATCCTCCCGCTGGTGTCCGCGCTGATCGCGCGGCGATCCCGCTACCGGCTGTCCTGTACCCGCAGGCTCGATCCGCCGCGGGTCCCGGCCGGGCAGCCGACCATGGTCACCGCGCGGCTGGAGAACGTCTCGCGCCTGCGGACGGCCGTGCTGCTCGCCGAGGACGTGACCCCCTACTCACTCGGCAGCAGGCCGCGGTTCGTGCTGGACGAGATCGAGCCGGCCGGGCACCGGGAGCTCACCTACCAGATCCGTTCCGAGGCCCGCGGCCGGTTCACCATCGGCCCGCTGCGGATCCGCGTCGCGGACACGTTCGGGCTGGTGGAGATCACCAAGTCGTTCAGCACCACGAGCACCCTGGTGGTCACGCCGAGGATCTACGACCTGCCGCGGGCGGCGGCACCGAGCAGTTGGCTCGGCGAGGGCGACGGGGGCATGCGGACGATCTCCGCGATCGGCGAGGACGACGCGGCGCCGCGCGCCTACCAGGAAGGGGATGCGCTGCGCCGGGTGCACTGGAGGTCGACCGCCCGGTACGGCGAGCTGATGGTGCGCCGCGAGGAACACCAGTGGCGCAACAGCGCGTCCGTCTTCCTCGACACGCGCCGCAGCGCGCATTCGGCCGGCAGCACCTCCGCCACGTTCGAGTTCGCCGTGAGCGCGGCGGCCTCGATCGGCGCGCACCTGTCCGGCGAGGGGTTCCGGGCCAGGCTCATCACCGAGGACGGAGAGATCGCCCCGCGCGGCACGTTCCAGGACACGCTGCTCGACATGCTCGCCGTCATCAGCCCCTCGCAGGTCGCCGGGTTCGGGCCCGGGACCACTGCGCTGACCAACGCCGGCGGGCAGATCATCGCCGTGCTGGGGCGCCTGTCCGCCGACGACGCCAGGATGCTGGCCGCGAGCAGGCGAGGGAACGCGCCCGCGATGGCGCTGGTGCTGGCCGTTTCCACCTGGGCGACGGACGTGGCAGCCGAGGACACGGCCCGGACGGTGGAGATCCTGTCGGCCTCGGGCTGGCGGGTCGCCGTGGCGAACGCCACCACGCCCCTGGCCGCCGCCTGGCAGCAGCTGCACAAGCCCGCCGACCGGCCGCTGTCCGTCGGCAGCCTCGGGGGTGAGTGGGGATGATGCCCAACCGCCGGATGACGGTGACGTGCGCGGTCGCGGTCGTGCTCGTCTCCACCGCCATGTACCCACTGTTCAACTTCTCCGACTGGTTCTACGCGGGAATCGGCGCGGCGGCCGTGGCCGCGGCGTGCGGGGCGCTCACCAGGCTGCGGGTGCTGCCCGTACCCGTCTGCCTGGCTGTCAGCGTGCTCGGCCAGCTGTACTACCTCGACGTGGTGTTCGAGGCACGCCATTGCCTGCTCAGGTTCCTCCCGACGCCGATCTCGATCCGCCTGCTGTGGGATCTGGCGAGCATCGGGATATACGACGCGCACAAGTACGCGCCGCCGGCGGATCAGGCGACCGGCCTGGTGCTGCTCGCCGCGGCCGGGATCGGCGTCACCGCGGTGCTGACCGACCTGATCGCCGTCCGGCTGCGGTCGACGGCGCTGGCCGGCCTGCCCCTGCTCGTCCTGTTCACCGTGCCCGTCACCATGAACGCCCCGAGCGGCTGGGGCACGATCATCGTCTTCAGCCTGGGCACGGCCGGATACCTCGCCATGCTGAGCGCGGACGGTCGGGAGCGGATCCGGGTCTGGGGCCGGCTGGTGTCGCTGTGGCGCACCGGTCCGCTGCACGAGGTCGCATCGGGTCCGGGTCGCCGCGGTTCCGAGCGCGAAGGCCGGTCCGGGGGCCGCGGCCAGGGCGCAGGCCCCGACACCCGCGCGCTGGCCGCGGCGGGGCGGCGGGTCGGGCTCGCGTCGGTGGTGCTGGCGCTGGCCATCCCCCTGATCGTGCCGGGCCTGCACCCCGGCAGGCCGTTCGCCACGGGCCCTGGCATCGGCGGCAACGCCCCGGGCCAGGGCGGCGCGGCTCTCCCCGACGTGCTGGCGCAGACCCTCTCGCAGCTGCGCCAGACCCACCCGACCCAGGTGCTGGCGTATACCACGTCGGCCTCGCCGACCCTCCAGCGCGATGATGCGCAGTACCTGCACCAGTGGGTGCTCGACACGCTGGGCGACCCGGGGACGGGCTGGGAGGTCACCAGCTACTACACGGGGGCCACGCGGTCCACCGCCCTCCCCTCGCCCCCCGGGCTGACCGTATTCACCTCCGCCACGCCGGTGACGACCACCGTGACGACGGTGACCAGGGGCGCGCTGACCTCAAGTTCGGCGCCGACCTTCCTGCCCGTGCCCTACCCGGAGAGCAGGGTCAGCGTCGCCGGGACGTGGCTGACCGACCCGGAATTCATGGTGTTCTCCGCCGCGAACGCCGCCGACGTCGAGTCGTACCAGGTCACCAGCTACGCGGTGGATCCCACCCCGCAGGAGCTGGAGACGGCTGCGGCGCCCCCGCTGTCCTCCCTGACCGGGGATCTGCAGCTCCCCCCGGCCTACCGGACACCAGCGCTCCTGCACATCGCGGACGCGATGACGGCCGGCGATCACACCGAGTATGACAAGGTGACGGCGCTGGCCGACTGGCTGTCGGGGAGCGAGTTCACCTACGACGAGGGGGCGAAGTCCTTCGACACCCCGGACGGCCTGCTGAACTTCCTGGACAAGACGCGGAAGGGCGTGTGCGTGCAGTCCGCGTACGCGATGACGGTGCTCACCCGCCTGCTCGGCATCCCGGCCCGGATGGTCCAGGGCTACACCGCGGGCACCCCGGCCAAGAACTACTACGTGGTCAAGTCCTCCGACGCGCACGTCTGGACGGAGGTCTACTTCAGCGGTTACGGCTGGATGAGGTTCGAACCCACGCCGAGCGGCCAGGGCACCGCAACGGCCCCCAACTACATGGGCCCGCCGAAGACGGGGACGGGTCAGCTGAACAACGGCAACCCGCAGCCTTCTGGCGGCCCGACCGGCGGCCCGCGCGCCGGCGCCAACACGGGTCAGTTCAGGAAGGTGCCGCTGCCGCCGGGCGGGAATCCCATCGGCGTCTCGAGCAGCAAGTCGGCCGGGTCCGGCTGGGCGGCCATCCTCCTCGCGGTGCTGGCGGCGATCGCGCTGGCCTGCGGGGTCATCGCGATCGTGGCGCCCCCGGCGCACCGCGCCCTGTCCGCCCACGCCGACGCGCCCCGGCGCAGGCCGGTGTCCCTGACCACGGCGGTCCTGGCGGCGACCGTGGTCGCCGTCGTCCTGCTCGCGCTGTACCGGGTCCTGTCGCACGCCGGGATCGACCTGCGGGCCGGCTGGGCGACGGTCGGCATCGCCTTCGGCGCGGCCGGCGCGGCCATGCTGATCGCGCCTGCGACCAGCCGGTTCGTCCTGCGGCGGTGGCGCTGGGCCCTGGCCAAGGACGACGTGGGCCGGGCGCACGCCGCCTGGCGGGAGTTCCGCGATGACCTGGCTGACCTCGGCGTCAGCGCCAGGCCGAGCGAGCCACCGCGGACGCTGGCCGGCCGCGTCACCGCGGGGCTGCCCGAGCAGGCCGGCGACGCCGTCCGCAGGCTCGCGCTGGCCGAGGAGCGGGCCAGTTACGCGTCGCGCCCGGTCGACGGGGCCAGCCTGAGGCGGGACGGCGCGGTGGCCAGGCGCGGGATCGCGGCCACGGCCCGGAGCGGCGCGCGCTGGCGCGCCCGGATCTTCCCGGCGTCGGTGCTGACCGCGGCGGCCGACGGCGCGGCGGCGATCTCCGATCGCATGTCCGCGCTGACCTCGCGCCGGGTGACGGAGCGCAGGCAGGCAGGCTAGAAATGCGGCACCCGTGAGAACGCAGCCCTGATGTCAGGGACGCGCAGAACGGAATCGTCGCGGGGATGGTACGCGCCGGGGGCGCGGGATTACATCCGGCGGTCACCTTCCTGGCGGCGGCGCCAGCGTTCTTCCATCCGTTCCATCATCCGGGCCTTCCAGCCCAGGTCCGACCGGCGGCGCGCGGCGGACCGGCCCTGAGCCGACGCCCTGGCCCGTTCCTGCACGGACCGCACCCGGGCCGCGTGCCGTCGCCAGGTGACCAGCGCCCACACCAGGGACAGCAGCACGACCGCGGCTCCGGCCGCCTCCAGGTACAGATGGCGGGTTACCACGCCCGCCGCGACGAGGCCCGCGCCGACCAGCATGCCGATCATGGCCTGCACCAGTTTGCGCTTGTAGTGCACGCGCGGATCGCTCAAGCGTACGAGACGCCCGAACTTCGGATCCTCCCTGTAGAGCGCTTGCTCGATCTGCTCCAGCTGGCGCTGCTCGTGTTCAGAGAGCGGCACGACGCCTCCCATAAAACATTGCGCCCGGCACGTGTGCGGTGACCGCCACCTCACATACCCGGTTCATTTTCCAGAATACGAGCGTTGACACATTACGTGGAAGACCGCACCCCATAGCAGTAAGAAAGCGTCCGGTCCGGGGCGCTCCGGGTCTTCCACCAGGGAAGCCGGCCGGATCATGCCGGATCCGAACCGGCGCGAGATCCGGTCCACCGCCTGCTCCGCTTCCCGCCAGCCGACCGG
>Ga0187812_1000869_pt1 | contig 10466 bp, 10 predicted proteins | sample NC_S_2_FD_130582 | JGI IMG/M metagenome (GOLD analysis project Ga0187812, IMG submission 130582) | Wetland sediment microbial communities from Neuse River Estuary, North Carolina, USA - ASW-S_2 | ecosystem: Environmental > Aquatic > Freshwater > Wetlands > Sediment | place: USA: North Carolina... | reverse complement strand
TGCTGCTGGGGAGCCTGGAGCGGATCACCTCCCCCGCCGTCGCCAACGCCGGCCAGGCCGTGGTGTTCGGGCTCGCCCACCTGGCCATCGTCTACCAGGGGCCGCTGGCGCCGTTCGTGCCCCTCACCATGGCCCTCGGCCTTCTGCTCGGCTGGATGACGCAGAAGACGAAGTCGCTGTGGCCGGCCATCGTCATCCACATGGTGGCCGACGTTGCGGTCACCTTCGCCGTCCTCCCCGGGTTGTACGGCTCCTGAGCGTCGGGGCCACCCCGCGCCGTCACCTCACGCCGTCCTCCCGGGCGGCCGGCTCCTGGGCACGCGGGACCACCCCGCCGGGTCAGCCGGTGGGCCCGGCCGCCTCAGGACGTAGACGTGGTTCATCCCGGCGTCGCTCGGGTCGTCGGAATCCAGCTCCCCCGTCCAGGCGCGCTGAAAGCCGACCTTCTCCAGGGCTCGCCATGAGCGGCGATTCTCCATATCGACGTTGACCACGATGGCCGCGATGTCGGGATAGCGCGGCCACGTCTCTTCAACAAAGCGACCGATCGCCTGCGGTCCCAGCCCGATGCCGATGAGATCATTCGATCCGATGAGGTAGTCGATGCCCGCAGCGTTGTGGGGGGTTCCCGCCACCGACATCGCCGACTGCCAGGCGCGATTGTCAGCGAACCGGTATCGCTGGATGAGCCCGATGGGCCGGCCGCTGCGTTCGACGACGAAGACCTCGGTCGGATCCTTCCCGTCGACGGGCGGGCCGTAGCGCGCCTCGATCGCGTCGAGGTCCGCCGGCTCGCGCCACCAGGGCTGCACGTGGGGAGCGCTGAACCACCGCGATAGCGTCCCGAAGTCGGAGCGAGTGAGGGGGCGGAAGGCGATCGGAGCTGGGATCATCGGCAGTGGAACTCTCCCACGCGGTGGCGTTCCGCCGGCCCGCACGGTCTCGCCCCTTCCAGGTTGTTCCATCCCCCGACCTCTTCCCCGGCCACCCTGCTCAAGTGATCAAGAGCATCAATCCGCCCGGCTGCGTCGTCGCCACCCCTCTCCTCCACGTGGGATGCCATTAGGGACAAGCTTGACCTTAATGTGGGTTGCGCCTGAAGGCACTCCTCGGAGCTCCCCCAGGGTGCGCCGCCGGCCTCCACCAGGTGACGGGACCGTCGCGTCGCGACTCGCCCGTCAGCCCCGGATCGAGGGTTTCACCACCCTACCGGTGGCCGCGCTCCGCCGGGCCGCCTCGACGACCGCCATCACGTCCCAACCGGCCTGCGCGGGGACGGGCACCGGTCCCTCCCCCCGAATCGCCGCCGCCATCGCCGCGTAGAAGTCGCCGTATCTCCCGGCGGGCAGGCGCAGCTCGTTGCTCTCGCCGCCCTCACCTCCACGGGTCAGCACGGCGCGCTGGCTTCCGTCCGGCTCGCCGAAGCCGGGGTCGGTCGGACGGCCTCCGGCGCGGATGTATCCCTCCTGGGGGTCGAGGCCCCAGATCTCCAGCGCTTCGCGCGTTCCCCACACTCGCCACCGCGGCCCGATCGAGGGCGCCAGGTTGGTCGCCCAGAGGTGGGCGCGGGCGCCGTCGGCGAACCGCAGGGCGAGGAAGCAGTCATCGTCGGAGGTCGAGCCGGCGCGCACCTGGGCGATCTCTGCGTACACGCCCTCTGCGCGGCCGAGGAGCAGCAGCGCCTGATCGATGAGGTGGCTGCCCAGGTCGAGGAGCAGGCCGCCTCCCGCCTCCGGTGGCGTCGTCTCCCGCCACGCCGCCGCTGATCGCTCCGGACGGAACCGGTCGAAGCGGCTCTCCAGACGGAGGAGCCCGCCCAGGCGGTCCTCGTCGACCAGGTCGCGGAGCAGCAGGAAGTCGCTGTCCCAACGACGGTTGTGGAAGGCAGCGAGCAGGCCGCGGGTGCGCTCGGCCACATCCAGCATCGCTCCCGCCTCGTCGGCACTGAGCGCCATCGGCTTGTCGACGACGACGGCGAGGCCCAGCTCAAGGGCGGTGATCGCCTGCGGCGCATGGAGGTGATTGGGCGTGGCGACCACCACCAGCCCGATGTCGGTGACGTCCTGCCAGAGCTGGTCGGCGGTGGCCACGAGACGGGCATCGGGGAAGTCCCGTGCCGCCCTCTGCCGGCGCTCGGCGTTCCCACTGACGATCGCCGCCACCTCGAGCCCTGGCGTGGCCGCGATCAGGGGGGCGTGGAAGACCGACCCTGCCAGTCCGTACCCGATGACGGCCACCCCGATCCGGCTCACGACTCCGGAAGTCTGGCAGGCTGGCCCGCGCTGCCGTCACGGCTGCGGCGACCCTTCCACCCGGGCCGTGCGCCGCGCATGTGCCGGTCGGCGCAACCAGCTATTCTCGTCGCACCTCCCCCTTCCCACGCTCACTCGGAGTCGCTCAATGTCCCCACAAGGAAGCCCCCCGAACCGCGACCCCGGCGGTCACGGCGGCTCCGACCAGCCCGCCCCCGGCGCCCAGCCCGGCGAGCCGGACTGGTATGCGCCGTTCACGCCGGCTGCCGATCTGACGGCGGCACCGGCTCCCTCGAACCTCCCGCCGTGGCCAGGACAGTCCGAGGACGACCCCTTCCCGGTCGACCCGAACGCAGCAGGTCCGTTCGCCCAGGGCCCGTACGCGCAGGGTCCGTATGCCCAGGGCCCGTACGCGCAGGGTCCGTATGCCCAGGGCCCATACGCCCAGGGCCCCTACGGTGGCCCCTCCCCCAACTTCCCCATGGGGCCTCCCGGCTGGCAGGGCAGGATGTTCATGGGCCGGCGGCCGGTGGGCGCCTACATCCGCCGGCGCGCGATCACCCACATCACCATGGGCTTCCTTCTTCTGTTCGCCGGGATCGCGATCACGGCGGGCTCATATGCCTCGGCCGCCAACAGCTCTGACGGAGGCCCCTACTTCGTCACCTGGGGCATGATCATCTTCGGTATCTTCTGGATCATCGGCGGCTTTGCCATGCTGGCCAGGTCGGCGCGACTTCCCTGACCTGCCCCGCAGATGGCCCGCGCCCGACGACCACCCCGCCCCCCGGATGCCGCAGTCCGGAGGTTTCGTTACCAGGCGCGGGGACTCATCGTCGTGGGATTGATGATCGGCATCCTCGCCACCCTCGCTCTCATCGACGGCTGGACCACCACGCCAGGGGGCATGCTGGGACTGTCGTTGATGCTGGTGTGCGGGCTGCTGTCCTGCGTCGTGGGCTGGGTGGCACTCACGTGGATCTCGAGGCGGCTCCGCTGAGCTCCTGATGGCCGGGTTGGGCGTCCGCGTGCGGCGGGCTGAGAACGTCCGCCGCGGGCTGCTAGCGTGTGGCGCATGCGACCTCCGCGCGACCCGGTGACCGGCTCCCCTGCAGGGGCCCGACGGGCGGGTTGGCGGAGGCTAATCGGCATGGGGACGTCACTGGCTCTGCCGGCCTTCCTGGTCGCCGGCCTGGCGGCGGCAACGCCCGCCAAGGCCGCCGCGCCCTGGTGGCAGCTCGTGGGTTTTGCCGGGCAGAGGGTCTCCCAGGTGGCCGTGGTCGAGGGCCGGGTCACCGCCCTGGTGGGGGACGAGGCGATGGTGCAGACGGCCAGCGGCTTCGTCCCAGCCGCGGCCCCCCTGCCCCGGGCGCCGGCGAGCGTCACCGCCGGCACGCGGACCTGGTCGATCGACGCGGCCGGCGACGTGCTGGTGGCTCAGGAACAGGGCGGGCTGCTCCAGGGGCGCGCGCCCGTCCGCGATCCCGGCAGCCCCAACCTCGGCCCCGGCGCCCACCTCATCGCGGCCCCCCTGGCGACACCGGGGGTGGTGATCGCCGTCGGCGATTCGGGGACGGTATGGTGCCGGGCCGCGGGTGGCGGCTGGTCGGTATCCCTGCTGCTCCTGCCCGACACCCTGGTGACCGGGACCCCGGCTGTCACCGGGATCGCCGCGTTCAACACCCTGGCGGTCAGCGGTGTCGTCTACCTCGCGACTGACGGCTACGGCACGCTGCTCACCAACGATGGCGGCAACGACTGGACCAGAGCCGATGCCGGCCTGCCCGATGACGTGCTCAGCCTGGTCGCTGACCCCTCCACAACCGCTCCGGCGGTGTGGGCGGCCACCGGACAGGGCCTGTACGTCCACCATCTCCAGGCGATCCCCCGCATCCCCAACTACTCCGGTGGCAGTCTCACCGGCAAGTGGCTGATCACCATCGCCGTCTGCGTGCTCGTGATCGCGCTGGGTGGGACGGCCCTGGTGGTGTGGGCCCGCCGGACGCGGCGATCACCGGAGGCGGCTGCGTAGAGCGGTCCCGCCGGAGGCGAAGGGCAGCGAGGCGGCCGCGCCGAGCGGTTCCATCGGACGCGGAGGGCACCGAGGCGGCTGCTCGGAGCGCTCCCGCTGAGAGAATGCAGCGCGGGCTGGGTGATCTGCGCATGACCGTGTCGACCACGGATGACGCGGGCCGGCCAGGTGATGGACGCCGCTCTCCCACTCAACTACCGGAGCCTGATCCGTGTCCGCGGGCTGCCCCGCCTCATGGTGGCGGCGCTGCTCGGCCGAACCGCCGGTCAGATGGGGTCGGTGGCTCTGGTTCTCTACGCCCTGCAGCGCTTTCACTCGCCCGCCATCGCCGGGGCCACCGTCTTCGCCAGCGCCTTTCCCGGCATCGCCGTCAGTCCCCTCGCCGGGGCAATCCTCGATCGCAGCGGAAGGATCAAGCTGATCATGCTCGACTACTCGGTGGCCGCCGCCGTGATGGCGCTCATCGTCGTTCTCGGCGCCACCGGCTCCCTGAACGCGGGCCTGCTGATCGCGATCGCCGCAGCCGGGTCGTTCACCAACCCGCTGAGCAGCGCCGGGACCCGGACCCTCTTCCCGATGCTGGTGCCGCGCCCCCTCTGGGATCGGGCCAATGGCGTCGACAGTGCCGGATACGTCATCGCCGCCGTGGTCGGGGCCCCGCTGGCGGGGGTCATCGCGGGACTGGTGGGACGCCCCGCAGCCATCGTGGCGACCGCGGTCGTCTACGCCGCCGCGGCCGTATCGCTGCTCGGGATGGCGGCTCTGCGGCTGCCTCCGAGACGCGCTGCCGCCCGTTCCATCCTCCACGACGCCTGGGGTGGCCTGGTCTACGTGGCCCGCAATCCGACGCTGCGCGGGCTCGCGGTGAGCCTCTCGGTGGGCAACGTCGCCTCGGGGCTGCTGATCGTTGCACTCCCCGTCCTGGTCCTCGACCACCTCCATCAGAACCCGGCCGTGGTCGGAGCGCTCTGGGCGCTGAGCGCCCTCAGCGGCGGCATCGTCGCGGTGCTGCTCGGCCACCGGGGCAGCCACGGGCGCGAGCGTCCCTTCATCGTTGCCGGGATGGTGGTCGGCGCCGCGGCGATGGCGGCCCTGGCCGTCGCGCCGGACCTGCTGGTCGTGTTCCTGGCCATGCTGGTCTGGGGAGCTTCCGCTGGTCCGATCGACATCGGGATGTTCTCGGTGCGCCAGCGCCGCACCGACCCCGCCTGGTACGGGCGTGCCTTCGCGGTGAGCATGTCGCTCAACTTCGTGGGCAGCCCACTCGGCTCAGCGGTCGCCGGTCCCCTGATCGGCGCCGGTCTCGGCGTGGCCCTGGCGGCTGCGGCCGGATTCTCGTTCGCCGCCGCCGTGCTGGTGCAGCTGATGGTGCCGCGCCATCCCACCCCGGCGGGACCGACCGACTCCGGCGGCCACCCATGACGGCCGCGTCCGGCAGTGGTCTGCGATGATCGTCCGCGCAGATGGTGACCACCGGCCCGGCCACGGCGCTGCGGAGACCTCCGCGAATCTTCTCCATCGTCCTCGCCGGCGGTGAGGGAAAGCGGCTCTGGCCGCTGACCAAGGACCGGGCCAAGCCTGCCGTCCCCATCGGCGGTGTCTACCGGCTCATCGACTTCGTGCTGAGCAACCTGGTCAACGGCGAGTTCCGCCGCATCGCCGTCCTCACGCAGTACAAGAGCCACAGCCTCGACCGCCACATCAGCCAGACCTGGCGGCTGTCACCGCTGCTCGGCAACTACGTGACCCCGGTGCCGGCCCAGATGCGCCGGGGGCCGCGATGGTTCTCGGGATCGGCGGACGCCATCTACCAGAACTTCAACCTCCTCGGCGACGAGAAGCCCGACTACGTCCTGGTCTTCGGCGCGGACCACCTCTACCGGATGGATCCGCGCCAGATGCTCGCTGCGCACATCCAGAGCGGCGCCGGGGTCACGGTGGCGGCGGTCCGGGTCCCCCGGTCGGAGTCCAGCCAGTTCGGGGTCATCGAGGCCGACGGCGACCGCATCGCCGCCTTCCACGAGAAACGCACCCAGGCCCGCGGCCTTCCCGACGACCCGGAGAGCTGCCTGGCCTCGATGGGAAACTACGTGTTCACCGCCCAGCTGCTGGTCGACGCCCTGGTCGAGGACGCCGAGCGCAAGACCAGCGGACACGACATCGGCGGCGACATCATCCCGCGGCTGGTGGAGCGCGGCGAGGCGGCGTTCTACGACTTCGCCCGCAACGTCGTGCCCGGCGGCACCGAGCAGGACCGCGCCTACTGGCGCGATGTGGGGACCCTCGATGCCTACTACGACGCCCACATGGATCTGATCTCGGTCGTCCCGATGTTCAACCTCTACAACCTGGAATGGCCGATCTACTCCTTCTACGGACCGCTTCCCCCCGCCAAGTTCGTCTTCGACGAGGAGCATCGCCGGGGGGTCGCCGTCGACTCCATCGTGAGCCCCGGGGTGATCGTGGCTGGAGGCATGGTCCGCCGCTCGGTCCTCTCCCCCGGCGTCCGGGTGGGGCCCGGGGCGGTCGTCGAGGACAGCGTGCTGCTCAGCGATGTCGAGGTCGGCGACGGCGCTGTGATCCGCCGGGCGATCATCGACAAGGAGGTGCGGGTGCCCGCCGGCGCGGTGATCGGAGCTCACCCCGACGCCGAGGCGCGCCGCTACACCGTATCGTCCAATGGCGTCGTGGTGGTCGCCAAGCGCCAGGTCATCGGAGAGGCAGCCCCCTGATGCGGGTCGGGATCCTCACCCGCGAGTACCCCCCGGAGGTGTACGGCGGCGCCGGGGTCCACGTCGAGCACCTCGTCGCGGAGCTCGCCAGCCAGGTCGAGGTTGCCGTCCACTGCTTCGGCGAGCCGCGCAGCTCGCCGCTGGTGGCCGCGGCCTACCGGCCGTGGGCGGCGCTCCAGGGCGGGCGCCCCGAAGACGCGGCGCTGGCGGTGATGTCGGTGGACCTGGCCATGGCCCACGGGCTGGAGGCGGTCGATCTCGTCCATTCGCACACCTGGTACACGCACCTCGCCGGCCACCTCGCCAAGCTGCTCTGGGGCGTTCCCCACGTCTGCACCACGCACAGCCTGGAGCCCCTCCGTCCCTGGAAGGCCGAACAGCTCGGAGGCGGCTACTCCCTTTCTCTCTTCTGTGAGCGCACCGGCCTGCTCTCCGCCGACGCGGTGATCGCGGTCTCGGAGGCGATGCGGCGGGACCTGCTCGCCTGCTATCCGGATGTCGACCCCGGGCGTGTCCACGTCATCCACAACGGCGTCGACGCCGAGGCGTACCGCCCCGACCGGGATGACGCCGCCCTGATCAGCAACGGCATCGACCGGGCCCGGCCGCTGGTCGTCTTCGTCGGCCGGATCACCCGTCAGAAGGGGCTCCCCCACCTCCTCCGCGCCGCTCCGCAGATCGACCGCTCCGCCCAGCTGGTGCTCATCGCCAGCGCCCCCGACACCCCGGAGATCGCCGCCGAGGTGGGCGAGCTTCACGACGCGGCTCGGGAGCAGGGCGCATCCATCGTGTGGATCGACAGGATGATGCCGCGGCCCGAGGTGGTCCAGGTCCTCAGCCACGCCGCCGCCTTCGTCTGCCCGTCCGTGTACGAGCCCTTCGGCCTGGTCAACCTCGAGGCGATGGCCTGCGAGGCCGCGGTCGTCGCCAGCGCGGTGGGGGGCATTCCGGAGATCGTCGTTGACGGGGAGACCGGTTACCTCGTGCCCTGTGACCCCGAGGGGATGGCCCGCGACGCCGAGGCCGCTCGCGTCTTCGAGGCCGGCCTCGCTGAGAGGATCAATCAGCTGGTCGCCGACCCCGCCCTCTCCGCCCGCCTGGGAGCGGCAGGCCGGCGCCGGGTCCTGGAGCGCTTCGCCTGGGAGCGGATCGCCGCCCGGACGGTGCAGGTCTACCAGCGGGTGCTGCCGCCGCCGAAATAAGCCTCGCTACCAGCTACCGTGCTCAGACGGGTACACGTCACTCCACGGTTGGGCTGGCGGGGCGCGCCTGGGGCCGACATGCACGACTCGGGGGATCGTTGTCCGTCTGGGCGTCGCCTGCTACCATGGTCCACATGGTAGATCGCAATGCACTTGTCTCGCAGATGCGCCGGGGTGCGCTCCAGTACTGCGTCATGTCCCTGCTCGCCACCCGGGAGCGCTACGGCTTCGAGCTCGTCCAGGATCTGGCCCGGGCCGACGGCATGGTGATGGGGGAGGGGACGATCTATCCGCTGCTGGCCAGGCTCCGCCGCGAGGGCCTGGTGGAGACGACCTGGCAGGAGTCCGCCAGCGGGCCGCCCCGCCGCTATTACCGCCTCACCACCGACGGCCACCAGGCGCTGGGGGTCTTCACCGAGGAGTGGCGGCGCTTCCGCACCACCGTCGACGACCTCCTGGAGAGCCGGCCCGGGGTCTAGCTAGTTCCGGACCTTGCGGCGGAAGCGCGCCCGACCGATCAGCCTCTTGGGGAGGTCGTGGTCGCGCCCCGAGGGAGGCGTGAGCGCGATCTCGACCGCGGTGGCCAGGCGACGGCGGCCATGGCGCTCCCAGTGCGGGCCGCCCACGGTCAGGCCAGCGCTCTCCACCGCCTCGGCGAAGTCCCAGGCCCGGGGGTGGCGTTGCGCCGGCAACTTGGCCATCGCCTGGCGCACCACCGGCGCGACCTCGACGGGCAGCGCTGAGCCGGGAAGCGGACCGTTCAGGTGCTGTTCGCGGACCACGATCGTCCCCCCGCGGTACGGGGGGGCCCCGGTGAGGCACTCGACCAGCACCACCGCTGCGGCGTAGACGTCCGAGGCGATTGTCGGCTCCTCGCCCAGCCACAGCTCTGGGGCCATGTATGCCGGGGTTCCCGGCATCCAGCGTCCGCCCGGAAGCCGAGCCGCCACCCCCAGGTCGGCGATCCGAGCGACCCCCTGGCGGTCGACCACGATCTTCTCGGGGCTCAGGTCGCGATGGAGGATCCCCTCGCGGTGGGCCACTTCCAGGCCGAGGAGCGTGTCGCGCACCACCACCAGGGCGGCCTCCGGGTCGCGCAGCATCCCGGTGGCCATGAGCTGGCGAAGCCATCCGCCGTCCACATAGTCGGTCACCAGGGCCAGACCGAAGGCGTCCTCCACATAGGCGCGGGTGCGCACCACGTAGGTGCCGTCGAGGTGGGCGATGATCGGCGCCTCGGCTCGGAACCGGCGGAGGAACTCGGGGTCGCCGAGGTACGCCTGGGGGAGCTGGCGGAGGGTCACCACAGCGCGATCCCCTCCGTTCGCTGCGTCGTCGCCGCGAGCGCCGGTCTCCGTGTCCCCGCCAGGCGACATGAATCCCCGTCGTGCGATTCAGGGCCGTGGATCGGTTCGTCTTGTTGGTGTGGCCTGAGTCGTCCTCCGAATGGTGAGGGGCGCGAATGTTCGATGTCAACGTCGGGCGGAAAGCGGTGCAAAAGGGGCTTCGGCGTCCGCTCACGCGCAGGTCGGCGGCGCTCAGTGGCCACTGCGATAGCCTCAGGCCGATGCCCAACCGTCTCGCCGCGGAGTCCAGCCCGTACCTCCGTCAGCACGCGGATAACCCGGTCGACTGGTATCCGTGGGGTGCCGAGGCGTTCCGGACCGCGCGGGAGCTGGACCGGCCCATCCTCCTCTCGGTCGGCTACAGCGCCTGCCACTGGTGCCACGTGATGGCCCACGAGTCGTTCGAGGATCCGGGGATCGCCGCCGTGATGAACGAGCTCTTCGTCAACATCAAGGTCGACCGCGAGGAGCGCCCCGATGTCGACGCCGTCTACATGCAGGCGGTCGTGGCCATGACCGGCCAGGGGGGCTGGCCGATGACCGTCTTCCTCACCCCCGACGGGTCGCCCTTCTTCGGCGGGACCTACTTCCCTCCCGAGGCACGCCGCGGCATGCCGGGACTCCCCACCGTGCTCCGCGCCGCCCACGACGCCTTCCGCCGCAGCCGCGCCGACGTGGAGCGAGCCGGCGCCGAGATGCGCCTCTCCCTTGCCGCCCCGCCGCTCCCCGACGGCGATTCGCCGGCGGCTGAGCAGGTTCAGCGAGCGGCGGCGCGGCTCGTCGAGCGGAGCGACCCGCGCCACGGCGGATTCGGTGGCGCCCCCAAGTTCCCCCACACAGCGGCGACCGAACTGCTCCTCCGCCGCGGGTTCCTCGACGGCGACCCGGAGGCCGAGGCGGCG
>Ga0187812_1000868_pt1 | contig 10471 bp, 11 predicted proteins | sample NC_S_2_FD_130582 | JGI IMG/M metagenome (GOLD analysis project Ga0187812, IMG submission 130582) | Wetland sediment microbial communities from Neuse River Estuary, North Carolina, USA - ASW-S_2 | ecosystem: Environmental > Aquatic > Freshwater > Wetlands > Sediment | place: USA: North Carolina... | reverse complement strand
TCGCCGCGAGCAGGTGGTCCGCCGATCGGGCGCGTAGACGGGCCGCGAGCCGGGCGCCTCCGGAGAGCACGAATTCGTCGGCGTGGATCTTCACGCCGAGGCCGAGGGCGAGCGCGGCCCGCAGGATCCGCTCGGACTGGGCCCGGGTGAAGAACCCGGGCTCGCAGAAGACGTCGCAGAACCGGGCCAAGTGCTCGCGCGCGACCGCGGGCAGCGTCCGACGGACGATCTGATCGACGTACCCGTCCGGCCGGTCCCGAAACTCGGGCGGGACCGCGTGAGCTCCGAGGTAGGTCGGCACGAGACGCAGGCCGGTCCGGCGCGCTAACCGAGGGATCAGCCGAAGGAGCCGCAGTTCCCCCGCATGGTCGAGGGCATACCCGGACTTCACTTCGACCGCCGTGCTGCCCCAGGCCGCCATCCGAAGCAGACGGCCTGCCGCCGCGTCCAGCAGCGCACGGTCGCTCGCCGACCGGGTGGCCCGAACGGTCGAATACAGTCCGCCTCCTCGACGGGCGATCGCTCCGTAACTGGCGCCGGCGATCTTGAGCGGGAGCTCGAACGCGCGGTCCCCCGCGAACAGGACGTGGGTGTGCGGGTCGACGAACCCCGGAACGAGCGAGCCACCCGCTCCGGAGACTCGAGCGCCTCCCCTTCGCAGACCGACCGATCCGGCGAGCTCCCGCTCGGGACCCACCCAAACGAATCGCCCGTCCGCGATGGCGACCGCTCCCCGCGGGATGCGACCGAGCTCGGCCATCGCGGCACCCACCCGGGGAACCGGTCCTTTGGAGAGCGTCGCGACCTCGGAAAGGTCTGTGACGACCAGGTCGGCGCGGATCATGGTTGATGGATCAGATGATCGAGAAGGTCGCGAGCGGCCAGCGAGCCGGGGAAGACGACCCGCGCTTCGGTCACGAGCGGTTCGAGTTCCTTGTAGCGGGCGGAGAAATGCGTGAGGAAGAGCGTGGCCACCTCGGCCGCGCGAGCGAGGTCGGCCGCCTGCCGCGCGGAAGAGTGGCCCCATTGGTTCGCATCCGCCTCCAGGTCCTGGGTCGTGGTCGACTCGTGGATCAAGACGGTCGCCCGGTGGGCGAGCCGCCGAACGTCCTCCGACGGCGCGGTGTCCCCCGAGTAGACCACCGAGCGACCCGGGCGAGGCGGTCCCATGACATCCGAGGGGTAGACGACGTGGTCATCGACCCGAACCGACTCTCCGGCCTCCAGCCGGGCAAAATCGTGGCCACGGATGCCGAGCGAGCGCGCCCGCGCGCCGTCGAACCGGCCTCGCTTCGGCCCTTCCTCCACCCGGTAGGCGAGCGCCGGCACCGGGTGGTCCGCCCGGGCGGTTCGGACGGTGTATCCGTCCAGCTCCACCGAAACGTCGGGGGCGAGGGCGTGGACCACCACGGGGAACCGCAGGGTGAAGTACCCCATCTTGAGGGCCCGTCCCACCATCTCCTCCGCGTCCGGCGGGCCGTAGATGTCGAGCGGTTCGGTCCGATGGTTGAGGGACATGCTCTGAACGAGCCCTGGGAGGCCGAGGAAATGGTCACCGTGAAAATGCGTCAGAAAGACCCGGCGGACGCGCATGAACGAGGCGCTCGATTGGAAGAACTGTCGCTGGGTCCCCTCGCCACAATCGAGCAGAATGAGCTCCTTGTCGAGGTCGAGGGCGATCGCGCTCGCCGACCGGTCCTTGGTCGGCCAAGACCCGGCCGTACCGAGGAACGTGACCTGCATGGTTCTAGCGCACCCGGTCCCGGGTAAAAGGCCATGGGCCTGAGGGACCGTTCCTACCGGGCGTTCCTCGGGAAAGCGCTGACCGAGGCAAAAGGGGAAAAGGAGTCTCCCGGTTCGACTGTCGATGGTCGATTGGGACCGCGTCGAGGAGCTCCGGTCCAAAGGTTGGGATTGGGACCGGATCGCCGACGATTCGAAGGTGGGGTTCCACCCCGACGCCTCGGTCCGCGAACCCGGGCGAGCGTTGCGAGGTCTCTACCACCGCCAGCGCTCTCGGGAACGGCGGCAGGGAACCGCCTCCGCACCCAGTCCGAAGAAGGTGGCCGAGGAGAAGGAGCGTCGGTGGACCCTCACCCGGGTCGGGTACCTCCTCACGCCCATCTTCGCCATCTGGTTCGTGATCGCGTACCTCATCCCTTCCCCCGTCGGCCTGGTCCTTCCCGCCATTCCCTACCTGGCCCTCGGTCTCACGGTCGCGGCGTTCGTGCTGTTGTTCGGACTCTGGCGGTCGAAAGCCGAACGCTGGTCGAAGCTGCTCCGGACGACCGTCGTCACCGGAGTCGTACTCGGCCTCGTCATCTCTGGGGTGATCGCGCTAGGCGGCGTTCTGTTCTTCGGCTGCCCGTTCCTCCCCTCTACGACGAGCAGCCAGCCGGGACCGGGCTGGTCGTCCGTGAGCGTGAACGCCTGGCAGGACGGGGGACGCCCGGTCGTGTACTTCTACGGCGCGACCTGGTGCCCGTACTGCTCGGCCAGCAGCTGGGCGGTCTGGAAGGCGCTGACCGAGTTCGGATCCGTCACGGGCGCGTCCACCGGGTATTCGTACGGCTCCCCCGAACCCTACACGTACACCCCCGAAATGATTCTCACGAACATCCAGCTGGCCTCCTCGACCATCTCGTTCCAAGTGAGCGAATATGTCGCCGGCGCCGATTCCGTGTTCCCGACCACCTCGAACTGCTATCAGCAGGCCTACGTCACGGCCTACAGTGGAGGGTCCATTCCGTTCCTGGTCGTGAACGGCCAGTACATCCACGGCGGCACTTCCTTGGTCGACCCGTCCACGCTCGCGGTCTGGGCCGGGGGTTCGAACGGAGGAGCGACCGCGGTCCAGACCGCCGTCCTGAACGAGGACACCTCAGCCGGATCGCCGTGGCTTCAGATCCAGACCCAGGCGTGGTGGGTCATGGCGTTCATGGCGAAATCGACTGGAGTCCCGATCGGCACGCTCGCCCTCGAGGTGTCCCCGCACTGGACGTCGGCGACCCAGACCGCCGTCCAGAACGACCTCGTTCAAATCCACTGAGGGAGCGGCGATGCGGACGGCGACACTGCGTACCGTCATCTACCTCGCGGCCGGGGTGGGTCTCATCGTCTCGGTCTTCGCCGCCCTCGAGTTCTACGAGGCCTCGCTGCAGAGCCTCTGCTCGATCAATGCGTTCTTCTCCTGCTCCACGGTCGACCGGAGCGGGCAGACCTCGACCCTCGGGGTCCCTGACTACCTCTGGGGGATCGGCGGGTTCGTCGTCGTTCTCCTCGTCGCCGGGATGGCCGAATCCCGCCCGCGCGACCGACGGTGGCCAGTCCTCCTGCTCAGCCTGACCAGCCTCGGCACGGCGTTCTCGCTCTACTTCTTCTGGGTCCAGCTGGCCGTCATCGGGGCATTCTGCGTCGTGTGCACGAGCGCGTACGTCTTCGAGTGGGTCGCCTGGGTCGGCGCGATCGCCCTCGTCCGTCGCGGGCCACGACCGGCCCTCGGCACCGACGGGGATGCGCCCTCGGACGGGGAAACGCCCGCCGAGTGACCGGATCCTGCGGCCCTGGGAGGGGCCGCGGACTCCGAGCGGCCGCGGGCGCTTCTCTATCGTGAGAAGGGCGTTCACGGCGGTCGTTTTGGTTATATACGCGACCTCGCTCGGCCCGCCCGGGTCAACCAATGCCGCTGCCGTCCGATTACGCCGATTGGGCTGCGCTCGCCGCCGGGATTGCCATCGCTGGGGGCCTGATCGGGACCGGCATGGCCCAGTCCGGCATCGGGGCCGCCGGAATGGGCATTATCGCCGAGAAGCCGGAGAAGTTCGGCCAGGTGCTGTTCTTCTTCGTGATTCCCGAAACGCTCTGGATCATCGGGTTCGTGCTCGGGATCATCCTCCTGCTCGGGATCTTGCACACGTAGGCGGCCGGCTCGACCCCATGAGCCTCGAAAGCCTCGTTGACGAGATTCGCCGCAAGGGCGAGGCCGAGCTCGAGTCGATCGCGCAGCATCGAGCCGCCGAGACCGCGCGGATCTCCGCCGACCGCGACGGTAAGGTCGGAGAGATCCGGACCCAATCCGCTCGGGCCACCGACGCGGAGGTCCAGCGCGAACGGGCACAACGGATCGCCGCGGCAAAGCTCCGCGCGCGGAAGCTCCTCTACGAGGCGCGTGAAGAGCGTCTCAAGAACGCGGTCGCCGAAACGCGCGAGCTCCTCCGTGGCTACACCGCCTCAGCGGCCTACCCGAACGTACTGCGTCGAATGTGCGCGGTCGCGACCGACGCGCTCGGCAAGCCGGTCCGCGTGAGCGGCCGGGCGGAGGACGCCGGGCTGCTCGGCAAGGTCGCCGGGAAGTCGTTCGACCCCACCCCGCAACCGATCCTGGGTGGACTCATCGCCGAGACGCCCGACGGGACCCGTCGCCTGAACCTTTCGTTCGACGAGCTCCTGCGCCTGCGCGAGGACAAGGTCCGCGAGCTCCTCGCGTAGGAACGGATGCGATGGCCGGCTCCCCGTATGCGAGCGCGCTCGGGCGGTTGAAGCCCGACTTCCCCTCGTTTCTGGCGAAGGGCCTGTATCCCTCTCTGATCGCCGCGAAGGACGCCAACGACCTCGCGAAGCTCCTGGAGGCGACCCCGTATGCCGACGACGTCGCGCGCGCCCGGGCGACGCACACGGGCGCGACGCTGGTCGAGATCGCGATCAACCGGACGTTCGTTCGGCGGAACCGCCACGCCTACGAGGCGACCCCGTTCGCGGGTCGCCCGGTCATCGCGGCCTACCTCGGTCGATGGGACATCCAGAACATCGAGCTGATCCTCTCGGCGAAGGTGCAAGGTCGCACGGTGACAGAGACGGAAGACCACCTCGTGTCGAGCCGCGAGATCCCCGCGGGCCTCTACGCGGGCGTGATGACGCTCGATGACTTCCGCATCCTGCTCGGCCAGCCGAGCCTCGAGGCGACCGTCACTGCCCTGGTGAAGTACGGCTACGGGGCCACGATCCTCCCCCACCTCGAAGCGTTCGAACGGACCCACGACATCTTCCCGGTCCTCCAGGCTCTCGACCGGCAGTACTACCGCAGCGTGCTCGCCGCGGCCCGGTTCTTCCAGGGCGATGAGTGGACGGTGCGCGCGCTCCTGCAGAGCGAGATCGACGTCCGGAACGCGCTCCTCCTGCTCAAAGGAAAGAGCGCCGACCTCCCGCTCGAGGACGTCCTGGTGCGCTGGCTCGACGGCGGCCTCCTCACCTCGACCCAGGCCCCGGACCTCTATGCCGCCCGCGCGGTCCCCGATCTCGCCGAACGACTCGCGAACCGGTTCCCCTCCATCGCAGAGGGGAGCGCCGAGTACGCGAACGGCGGGAGCCTGACCGGGTACGAGATCGCGCTCCAGCGGGACCGAGCCGTGACCGAGCTCCGCCGGCTGCGCGCCTACCCGCTCTCGCTCGGCGTGATCTTTGCCTACTTGCTGCAGGCCGAGCTGGAGCGCAGCGACCTGCGCCGAATCGTCTTCGGGCGCCTCTACGGGATGACCCCCGAACGGCTCGCGCCGCTCCTGGTCTCCGCGCGCCTCTGAGAGTCGCGGCGGCCTACGGCTCGGGGGCCCGAACGATCGGTCCGCCCGCCCCGCCCTCCGCGAGCGAGGAGACCGTGTACGTCCGCGGAGCCCCGAACGGGTGGAACGGCCTCCCGTTCCCGGAGTAGAACTTCGAGAAGTACTCGACGAAGATCAACCGGGCCCCCTGGATGCCGGGCTCGAAGACCCCGATGATCACGTTGAACGACTGACCGATGACGATGATTACGAGGCCGATCACGATTCCCACGACCGTTCCGCCGAGGACGAGGCCCCCGCCGATCGTGTTGATGACGAGGGCCAGGATCACGCTGGCCAGCAGGATCCCCACGAGCCGCGTGTAGGAGAGGATGTGGCTCACGACCTCGATGAGCCCCATCATCCCCATCTGGACCCCCTCTCCGCCGACCAGGAGGACCAGGCCCACAACGATCAGGCCCAGATAGACCCCGAACGGCGAGGGGAGCGTGAGGGACGTCTCGCGGTGGATCACCGCGAGTCCGAGGAACGCGATCCCCCAGGCGAAGAGGATCCCTCCGACCTTGGCGACAACCCCCCGGCGGCGGTGGTGGAAGTACTCCTTCAGCGCCCCGAAGAGGAAGCCGAGGGTCACCATGCCGAGGCCGACGTACCCGGCGAAGACCAGCAGGAGTCCCACGTTCACGCGCGGGTCGATTGGAGCGGTATAGTGAAAGAGCTGCCCGAACAGGTTGTACCCGAAGAACTCGTCCCAGTAGAGCCCGAGCCCGATCGCGAGGGCGCAGCCGGGCAGCAGCGCGTAGGCGAGCTGCTGCATCCCTTTCGGGCCCATGATCAACTTCACGAAGTTCCGACCAAACTTCGGCAGGTAGCGGGCCCCGGGGAACCCCGAGATCATCCAGAGCGAGATCAGGAGGATGACGAGCCCGTACCCCCAGTCGCCGAGCATGAACCCGAAGAAGATCGGGAAGACGACGGCGAACACGAGCGTCGGGTCCCATTCGGTCCCTTGCGGGAGGGAGTAGAACCGGATGAAGAACTCGAACCGCCGGACCCCCCGCGGGTTGCTCATCAGGGTCGGGGGCTCCTCGTGGGTCGGAACGTCGTAGAAGTACGTCCGACCGTTCGTCGCGCTCTGGACGACGGATTTCAGGCGTTCCACGTCCCGGGCGGGGACCCACGCCTCCAGCGCGAAGGTCGTGCGGCTCGCGCCCAGACGTGCGACGACCTCCGCCTTCCGGTTTTCGATCTCGAGCGCCTCGTCGATCGCCGCCACCGTCGGGTACCATTCCTGAGCGATCGCCGAAAGCCGCTCCGCGATCTCGGCCCGGCGCTCGGCGATGTGGGTCCGGCGGGCCTGCAGCGTGGCCGTCTCTTCGGCGACCGTCCCGTGGAGGCGAGGGATCGCCACGAGGCGGAGCCCGTGGGTCTGCGCGACGCGGCTCAGCGCGTCCGCGCCCGCCGGACGCGAGAGGACGAGAAAGGAGACCTTCTCGACGGGCGGGCCCGTGAAGAACTGCGCATCCGCCTCGGGCGGGAGCGCGTCCCGCAACGTTCCGAGGACCTCGCCCGGGGCTTCACTGTAGAACGCAAGGAAGTTCGGAGAACGGAGGTACTCGAGACGGTCCGGGAAGAAGGTGAGATGCCCGAGCAGCTGGAGCGTGTCGTCGACCGCCTTCTGTTCGGTCAGGAGCCGGTCGTCGTCGCGCTTGAGCCCACCCACCTCGTCGTCGACCGGGACGGCCTCGGCTGCCGCGAACACGTCCGAGAGGGTATCGAATCGCCGGGGGGTGGGCGTACCGACCGCGGGGAGCGCGCTCAATAGGCCGCGGAAACGCAGCGTCTCGTCCCCTACCCGGCGGAGCGTCTCGCTCCCTCGTTCGGGCGCGAGCTCGGCCATCGCGTCGGGGGAGAGCGGTTCAACCTGCGCGACCCGAAGGTCGTGCAGCACGGTCAGGACCCGCTCTTCGTCGTCCCGTAGGCCGAGGAAGCCGACCTTGGCCATCCGAATGGGACGCAGCACCATCGCGCGACCTTCAGTCCTCGCCGAACGATCCCAGGACGGCTGCGAGGACCTCGGCCGAACGGTCGGCGGGACGCTTCCCGGTTCCTCGGGCGGCGGCCTCCGCCGCCTTCGCGCCTTCGGCGACGATCGTCTCGGCCTCCCGGTCTGCGTTTGCCCGCGCTCGCTGGACCGAAGCGCTCCGCGCCCCATCGGCTTCGGCGTGGGCCGCCTTCACCGTCGCGTCGCTCTCCTCGGCGAGCCGGCGGAGCGCGGCTTCAGTCTCCTGGCGGGCGCTTGCGATCCTCTCGTCCCACTCCGTCTCGGCCGCCTTGATCCGCTTGAGCGCGTCGATCGAGCCGAGGTCGGACGGGCCGAGGGCCCCTGAGGAATCGCTCACGAGATCCCTCCCAAGAAACGCAGGACGAGGTAAGCGAACACGGCGACCGCGGCCAGCTTGACCGCGATCGAAATCGCCCAGACGGCGGTGAACCGCCGCAGGACGTCACGCGAAGGCCGCACCTTCTCCCTCCTGCTGGATCTTCCGCTTCACGGTCTTCAGCATGCTGAACGAGTCGCGTTCCATCTCATCGAACCGGAACTTGATGTAGCGCACGATCCCCTGAAGTCGCGGGATCAGGAGGTTCTCGATCGCGCTCGCGCGGCGCTTGGTCTTCTCGATTTCCTTGAGGAGCCGGCGGAGGGCGTTCTCCTTCTCCGCGATGTCGAGGACGACCTGGTAGATCCCCTGGAAGTGGCGGATCGACTCTTGGACCGAGGTCGGGAGGTCGAGGAGCGTGGCCGCCTCGGTGGGCAGATACCCGCCGCGATCGAGCCGGGGCGTCCGCACGCCCATGACGTTCTTCGTGGAGACCTGCACCGGGTGGACGTCGGGCAACAGCATCGAGATGTTCTCGAGGCGCGTCGGGCCTTCCATCATCTCGGCCAGGCGGATCGACTCGTACCCGCGCGCGATCCGTGCCTGGAGGTTCCCCCGCAGCTTGAGCGCCTCGCGCGAGAGCGCGAAGAACTCCACGATCAACGCCGAGCGCTTCAGTTTCAGGAGGTTCAGCCCACGCTGGGCCACCCCGATCCGCCGGCGGGTCCGCAGGAGCTCGAGGCGGGTCGGTCGGACGTTCTCGATGGGCACGGAACCCCTCGGGCGCGGGCCTACTCTCCGGCCACGGGCGGATGGGCACGATGCTGCTGGAGGTACTCCGGCCGGATCCGCTTGAGCTCGGAGTCCGGGAAGTCAGAGAGGATCTCCCAGGCGATCGCGAGGCTTTGGTCGATCGTCCGGTCCTCGTCGGGGCGCTGGTTGACGAACTCCTTTTCGAACCGGTCGGCCGCGCGCAGATAGAGCCGATCGGTCGGGCTGAGCGCCTCCTCCCCGACGATCGAGGAGAGCGCCCGCTGGTCCTTGCCCGTCGCATAGGCGGCGAACAGCTGGTCGGAGACTCCGCGGTGGTCCTCCCGGGTCCGGCCCTTCCCGATCCCTTGGTTCATCAAGCGGGACAGGCTGGGCAGGACGTCGATCGGCGGGTAGATCCCCTTGCGCTGGAGCTCGCGGCTGACGTACATCTGGCCCTCGGTAATGTAGCCCGTGAGGTCCGGGATCGGATGCGTCACGTCGTCCGACGGCATCGTCAGGATCGGGAACTGGGTGATCGAGCCCTTGCGGCCGTGGACCTTGCCCGCGCGTTCGTAGAGCGTGGCGAGGTCGGTGTAGAGGTAGCCGGGGTATCCGCGGCGGCCCGGCACCTCCTCGCGCGCCGCCGCCACCTCGCGCAGCGCCTCACAGTAGCTCGTCATATCGGTCAGGACGACCAGGACGTGGAGGTCCCGCTCGTACGCGAGGAACTCGGCGGCCGTCAGCGCCATCCTCGGCGTCACGACCCGCTCCATCGAGGGGTCGGAGGAGAGGTTCAGGAACACGACCGCCCGTTCGAGCGCGCCGGTCGACTCGAACTCCCGCAGGAAGAAGTTCGCCTCCTCGCTCGTGATCCCCATCGCGGCGAACACGACCGCGAAGCCCTCGGTCGAGTCCCGGAGCTTTGCCTGGCGGACGATCTGCGCAGCGAGCTGGTTGTGCGGGAGTCCCGCCCCCGAGAAGATCGGCAACTTCTGGCCGCGCACGAGCGTGTTGTTGACGTCGATGGTCGAGATGCCCGTCTGGATGAACTCGCTCGGCTCTTCGCGCGAGTACGGGTTCATCGCGCTCCCGACGATCTCGAGGCGCGTCTCGCTGACGATCTTCGGTCCGCCGTCCCGAGGTTCGCCCAGGCCGTTGAAGACCCGACCGAGCAGCTCGTCCGAAACCGCGAGGGTGGCTACCTCACCGAGGAACTTCACGGTCGTCTCCTCGACGTTGATCCCCATCGTCGCGCCGAAGACCTGGACGATCGCGAGGCCCTTGCGCGAATCGAGCACCTGGCCCCGCCGCCGCTCGCCGGTCGGGAGCGCGATCTCGACGATCTCCCCGTACGCCGCGTTCGCGACGTCGCGCACGAAGAGGAGTGGGCCGGCCACGCGGTCGATGGTCCGGTAGTCGACCGGGACGCCCGGCGAAGCGTGGGCCGCCGCCGCGCCCTTCGCGGCCATCAGGCCCCTCCCGCCGGTACGAGGGTCTGGACCGATTCGGCGGATTCGAGTTCGAGCTGGTCGAACTGGGTCTGAAGCTCGGCCTCCGGGATCCACTTCATGCGAGAGAGCTTCGTGCGGACGGGCAGCTTCTGGAGCTGAGCGACGGTCGCCCCTTTCGCGACCGCTTCCTGTTCCTGGTCGCCGAAGGAGAGAATCACGCGGAGCATCCGGAGCTGCTTCTGGATGGAGGTGTACGTGTCGACCTCATCGTACGCGCTCTGTTGCAGGTAGTCCTCCCGGATCATCCGGGCGACGTCGAGGGTCGCCTTCT
>Ga0187812_1000867_pt1 | contig 10482 bp, 10 predicted proteins | sample NC_S_2_FD_130582 | JGI IMG/M metagenome (GOLD analysis project Ga0187812, IMG submission 130582) | Wetland sediment microbial communities from Neuse River Estuary, North Carolina, USA - ASW-S_2 | ecosystem: Environmental > Aquatic > Freshwater > Wetlands > Sediment | place: USA: North Carolina... | reverse complement strand
GTGGTCGCGATGGCGCCGGTGAGCCCGAAGTTCCCGACGCTGCTCTCGATCACGACCACCGGCTTCGGAAAGCGCAGCCCGACGGACGACTACCGGGAGACCAAGCGCGGCGCGAAGGGGGTCCGCACGATCAAGACGGGCGGCCGGAACGGCACGGTGGTCGCCGTCCTCCCCACGGGAGACGCTTCCGAAGTCCTGGTGACCACGCATCGGGGCATCACGATCCGCATGGCGGTCAAGGGGATTCGTTCCCAGGCCCGCAACACCCTCGGCGTTCGGGTGATCCGTCTTGACGAGGGCGACGAGGTCCGGGACGCCGTCATCCTCGAGCCGACGATCGAGACCGAAGCGTCCGAAGCTCCCTCCGGTAAGCTCGGCCCGACCCGCGTTCCCGACGAAGAGACCGAAGAGGGACCCGCGGAGGAAACGGAGGGGGACGAGAAGGACCTTCTCCGCTCGGAGGACGGGGCTGAGAAGACCGACGAGGACGGGGAGGACGACGATGCGCCGCCGCCCGAGACGGGGTAAGACCGTTCTCCTCTGCCCGCAGTGCGGGTCCGCCCGCGTCGACCTGGTCGCCGGTTCGATCATCGGTCAGGTCTACCGTTGCAAGAAATGCGACTACGTGGGCTCGCTCGTCTTCGAGACCGAGGTCTCGGAGGATGGGACGCCGGGCCCGGACGCCTAAGCGTCCGGGTCGATCGCGGGCAGGGTCTCCGGGGTCGCCGGAGGGCGCTCGGCGAGGTCGCGGGCCGCCGCGACCAGCCTAAGCGCCTGGACCGTGGGACGGACGTCGTGGGTCCGGATGAGCGCGACGCCCCGTTCGGCCGCCAGGACGGCCGCCGCGAGCCCGGCCTCGAACCGCTCGAGCGGCCCTGCCTCCCCGAGCATCCACCCGAGGAACGATTTGCGCGACGCGCCTAGGACCACGGGGTAGCCGAGGCAACGGAGCTCGCCGGCATGCACGAGCAGCTCGAGGCTCTGCTCCGCCGACTTCCCGAAACCGAGCCCTGGGTCCACCAGGATCTTCTCGGGTGCGATGCCGGCTCGCACCGCCGCGGCGGTCGCCTCGGCGAGCGCTCCGAAGACCTCCCCGCGAAGGTCCGTGTAGTCGAGGCGCTCCTGCATCGAGGTCGGCGTGCCGCGCATGTGCATCACGACCACCCCGGCGCCGGTTCGGGCAACGACCTCGCGCATCGCCGGGGAGCGAAGCCCCTCGACGTCGTTGATGATGTCTGCACCGGCCTCCACCGCCTGCCGGGCCACCTCCGGGTGGCGGGTGTCGACGGAGATCGGCACGGAGAGGCGCCCCCGCAGGCCCTCGAGCACGGGGGCGATCCGCTTCCACTCCGCTTCGGGCGACACCGGCGTCGCATGGGGTCGCGTGGACTCTCCGCCGATGTCGATGAGGTCGGCCCCTTCCCCCTCGAGGCGCACGGCGAGAGCGGTCGCGGACGCTGGGTCGAGGAACTGGCCGCCATCGGAGAACGAATCGGGGGTCACGTTCACCACCCCCATCACTCGGGGCCGGTCGCCCACCACGAGCGAGCGATGGGCCCCCGGTACCGTGCGCGGGCCGTGGGCGACGTACGCCCGGAGCGCCCGGTCGACCTCGTCCGCGATCTCCTTCAGGCGGAACGGTTGGCGACGCAATTTCGGCAGGAGCCGACGGTACTGGCCCCAGGTCGCCAGCAGCACCACAGGACTCGACTCGACCGAGTGGTCGGCGACCCCGCGGGCGTGCGCCGCGTCGCCCCCGACGGAGAGGAGTTCCTGCTTCAGCAGCGGCGCCGCTTTCAGCGGGACGCCCGTGAGCCGGATCGGGAAGACCCGACCCTTGCGGGTCATGATGCCCACCCCTTCCGGGTCGCTCTCGGTCCGCTCGATCTCGCGGGCGATCTCCGCGAGCGTCTCCCACTCGAGCACCCGGGCCCCGTACCGATGCTCTGGGGCCCCGACGGCGGACGGTACGCCCACGAGCACCGCGATGCGGCCGCTCCGTCAAAAAGACGGCGGAGCCGGACCGGGAAGGTTTAGACCGCCCGAGGGCTCGAACGGTCCGAGGGACGTCATGGACCGCCTCGGGTGCATCGTCGCGGTCGAAGGACCCTCCGGCGCGGGGAAGACCACGGTCGTCCGCGCGGCGGCCCGGGCCTTCGGTTGGCATGCCTTGCCCGAGGCGTTCGACCGCATCGACCCACGGCCCTCGCTCCGCTTCCGGACCTCCAAGGAGCTCCTCGCGCTCGAACGGAAGCTCCTCGCCGAAGAAGGTCTTCGGTATGGCGAAGCGGTCGCAGGACGCCGTCGAGGACGAACGGTCGTCGCCGATACGGGCTTCCTCGGGCCGATCACGTACACCGCCGGCCTCGTCGCGCTAGGCGGCGCGCCGCCTCACGTCCTGCAGGCGTTGAGGTCCCTCGTCGCGGAACGCGAACGTTCGCACCGGCTCGGCCTTCCGGACGCGATCGTGTACCTCGACGTGCCGGCGCGAGTCCGTCACCGACGAGTGGTCCGCGAAAGCCGCGGTCACCCGGAGGAATTCCGGGAACGCCACGAAGCGGTCGGGCGCATCGAGCGGCGGTTCTACCGAAGATTGGCCCGCGCGACTCGTTCCGGCCGGGTTCGGTTCGTCCCCGGGACCGGACCCCCCGAGACGGTCGCTGCTCGGTTGCGAGCAGCGGTTCGCTCGCTGGGGAACCGCAGGAAGAGTACGCTCACCCTACAGAGCGCGCTCTCTCTGCTTGAGGGCACGGCGGGCCGCCGACCCGCCGCGGGGGACCTTCGGCCGCCACCGTTATGAAGACCGCCCGGCCTTGCCGCCCCCCGCGATGAAGCCGCTCGACGTCCTCCAGCAGAGCCTGCACAAGCGGGTGTTGGTCGAGATGAAGGGCGGCCGCTCGTTCCGGGGGGTCCTCGACGCCTTTGACCAGCACCTGAACCTCGTCCTCTCCTCGGCGGAGGAGGTCGTGAAGGACGAGGTCACTCCGAAGAGCGGGCTCACGCTGCTCCGAGGGGACTCGATCGTCTACATCTCTCCGTAGAAGGCACGTCCATGGGAAAGGGAACACCATCTCGGCGCGGTGGCAAGATCGTCCACATCATCTGTCGACGCTGCGGCCGCCACTCTTTCCACCGCCAGAAGAACGTCTGCTCCTCGTGCGGCTTCGGCGCTTCGCCCCGCCGCCGCGGATACGAGTGGGCGAAGCTGAAGTAGTTCGGCCGCCCGCGGGCGGCCTCGGTCGGGAGACCCACTCGTTCCCCGCCAGCGCGAACCGTAGGCGTCTACGGGTCGCGCGATGGATTCCGATTCGCGGCCCCACCACGACCGCTGGGGCGATGGTCCCACTCGATTCGAGCAGAATCCGCGTATCGGTGGGCAGGTAGGCCCCATCGTCGGTCCGGCGGATCCCCAGCGCCCGGCAGAGTCGTCCGGGTCCCGACGGGTTTTCCAGGCCCTCTGTGAGCGGTTCACCGGCGCGCAACAGCACGGCCTCCCCCCGCCGCGTGACCAGGTTCGCGCAAACCACCTGGTGGATCCGGTAAACATAGAGGGTACCCGGTCGGGAGAACATCGAGCGGTTACGCGGGGTTGGCCCTCGGTAAGCGTGGCTGGCGGGGTCGTTCGACACGTACGCCTCCGTCTCGACCAGACGGACCGCCCGACGCCCGCCAGTGTCCTGGACCGAAAGGACCGCTCCGAGGAGGTCCCGCGCCACATCCACCGTCGGGCGGTCGAAGAAGGCCCGACCCAGCCGCTGGCCCCGACGCCGGTCAGAGGATCGTGCCGCGGTCCGTGAGTGGGGCTCCGTCAACGGCGACCGTCGCCTCCCCGAGGGTGATCCACGAAAGAAAGCGGCAGCGGTTCCGGCCTCCGTAGAGCGTGTTCCCGCCGATCGCGAGGGTCACGGTCCCCGCCTCCTGGTCCTCCGCCTGAGGCACGCTTGGTGCTAGGGCCGGGTTCAAGCCGAGGGCGAACAGCGCGACCGTCTCCCGGCCCCGGGGAGCGGCGGTGAACTCGCGCTCGAACGACTCGCCGCCTTCGGTGTACCAGTAGTTCCTCAGGCGCCCTCCTTCCATCTCCCATTGTCCTCCCTCTACCCGCCCCGGCGATAGAAAGCTCGGCCGGTTCGCCACGACGGTTCCCTCGGCGGACCGCTCGTCCACGGCGACCACCACGGACCCTCCCGGCGCGGCGGCCAGGTTCCGGCCCCTTCGGAGGTCCTCCGCGTCGACCGCCCCGTCGTCCACCCAAGGCGTACGGCCTAGCAGGCGCAGGCGAACATCGGTTCCGTTCGCGGCCGTCACCCTCAGTTCTCGACCTCGGACGAGGAGCCGACTCGCCCGGGCGGCGCTCGCGCGCAGCGCTCCGTAATCGACCTCGACGATCCCTCGGATCAGCTGGCCGCGCCACATCGCGCCCGGAACCCCCCAGTGCTCGGCCTGGGCGTCCGAAGCGTACCCGAGGAGGCAGCGGACCCCTCGAAGTCGATTCGATCGGGCTTGACGGTACCACTCGTCCTCGACCCCGAGGAACGGGGTCTGAAGGTGGGCGGGGAGCCCACGGAACCGCGGTCGGTCGGCGGGACCGGGGAAGTAGACGAGCGCTTCCGCATGGCGGAGGGCGGCCCGCACGGGCGCCGAGATCCCGGACCACCCACGCGTCGACGGCGAGAGGTCGAGGCTCTTCCAGAACGCTCCCTCGTCCTCGAGGAGCATCACCGGGCGGGCACCCACACGTCGGGCCTCGGCCACGCAACTCGTGGCCCACGGGAGGGTATGGTTCCACGTCACCACGACGACGTGCTCGCCCCGCTTCACCGCGAGCGCGCTGCCGACGAGGGCGCGCGCGACCGCCTGCGGGCTCGCCTCCTCCGTAGCCATCGACCCGGCAGGGGAGCGGTCCGATTAAGGATTCGAACCGCCCCAGAATATGATACCCGACCGTAGACCTCAGGGGACCTCGGGGCCTCCGGCCTTCGTGACCAGAACAAGACGTGCGGGTCTTCCGCGCTTCGCGGGTGTCGGATACGATTCCTAGCGTGAGCTTCGAGGGTCGAGTGCCCGGATACCGTCCACCGAATCCCCTCGGAACTGGCGGACGATCTCAGGGGCTTCGCTGCGCCCCCGGGCCAGCGCTCGGGCGACGGCGAGCAGGAGCACGCCTGCATCGTGGAACGGGGGGTCGAATCCGGAGCGACCGGGCCGGGACCGAAACCGCTCCCACCCTCGAATTCTTCCCGTGAACCGGCGAACCACGGCGCCGACCCGACGGCCCCGAGAGAAGTCGGCCAGGTCCCGCAGCAACCCGTGGGGCGCGCCCTCGGTGCGAGCGAGGCCGAGGAGGGCCGTGATCTTTTCCGGACGGTGGCCGCGGGTGCGCCTTCCGGAGCCGAGAACGCCGTTGAAGTAGAGGAACGGCCCCCCCACCTCCAGCGCTTCGAGGAGCGTGCGGCTCCCGGTCACGATGCGCAGCTCGGCCGATGCGAAGCGCCGATGCCAGGCACCGGGGGCGACGGGCGCCGTGACCAGGGTCCAACGGAGCGAGGCCGGCACGCGGGGCCACGGACGCGGCGACCGAACGTACAGCCGGATCGGAGGACGTGACCGTTCCAACCCTTCCAGGACCGCCGGCGCGAGCCGCTCGGCGCTTGCCGGGCTCGCGTACCACACCCATTCGCGCGACCGGGAATGAGGACGCGCCTTCGAGTGGCGGGCGTATCGGCCCGACCAGAGGGGACCCGTTTGGACCGCGTTCGGGAACTCCTTCGCGAAGCGGCGGTCGGGTCGGAACGTCGCAAAGAGGTGGAGGACGTTCGGCCGGTCGAACGCGCGGAACCGCACGAACGCCCGACGGAACGTTTCGACCTCCCCAGCATCCCTCGCAGCTACGGTCCGAGTGAATAGATCGCGGGACGGCACGCCGCCCTCGCGCAGACGCTCGCGGGTCTCCGCTTCGAGGTCGAGGGTCCGGGCGAACTCCTCCAGGCTGACGTGGATGGTCCGGTCCGGCCCGTAGGCGCGCTCGATGTCGCCCGCTTCCTCGGCCCAGGCCCCGCCGCGGCCGAGCCGCCCGGCCCCTTCGGGGGCAGCGCTCAGCCCCCAGGCCGGAGCGATCGTCAGCGCGGCCCGGGACTTCGGCGAGACTCGGTCCGTACGCTCGAGGGCCGGCCAGTCCCACGGACCCTCGACCGAACGAGGAAGCACGCGGCCGGGGCGGCGATACAGGACAATCCGGTAGCCGGCTCGGCGGAGCCGGCGGCCCGCGGCCAGAACCTCCTCGACGTCGCCGAGTCCGCCTCCGACCACGGCCGGCAACAAGTACACGTCGACCCCCCCTCGGCGGGGGCGAGTCCTACGCGACCGGCCGGTAAAGGGTCCAGAGCGGGATGGCATCGTGGAACCCGGCGCCTTCGAGCGCCGCACGCCCGCGGAGGTTCTCCGCCGGCAGCATCGTCAGCACGCGGGGGGGGCGCCGGACGGCACACCAGGCCCCCGCGGTCGCCACGAGCGCGCGGGCTCGTTCCGGGGCGACCGTTGCGGCCACGACCGGCGCGGCGAGATGAGCGGCCTCGGTCGCTGCCGAAACGCTCGCCGCGGCCCACGCGACCGGGCCTCGACCGTCATCGAGCACCCACGCCGCGAGTTCGCTGCCCAGGATCGCCCCGACCCACGCGGAGCCGGCGAGATTCCGCGACGTCGTCGGGAGGACAGCCTCCACCTCGGGAGGGTTCTCGCGGCGGGCGATCTCGGCCAGCGGCCGTGCATCGCTCCGCCGGAAGGGGCGCAGGCCGGGAACCGCGGTCGGCCCGGGCAGGAGCGAGGCCGGCTGCTCGTGCACGAGGTACGAGGCGGCGCGCAGAGGGCGGTAGCCGAGCGACTCGTAGAGTGTCCGGGCGGGGGTATTGGCGGCGAGGACATCGAGCGCGATGAACGGCTTCCCCCGCGCCCGGGTCGTCGCACGAGCGCGCTCGAGGAGGGTTCGGGCCCATCCGCGGCGACGGTGCGCGGGGTCGACCACGACCATGCTGACGTATCCGGAACGTTGGCTGAACGTGAGCAGGGTCGTCGCCACGATCCGGTCGCCCTCTTCCACCACGAAGAACCGGAAGATCGGCCGGCCGATGAGGCGCAGCAATCCGAGGAGGAGCCGCGTATCCCACCGGAAGACGCGGCGGGCGATCTTCACGAATCCGTCCGGCCGGGTGCCGAGAAGAGCTTCCTCCTCGGGGAACTCGTTCTTCAAGAAGTCGAGGAGACTCGGAGTGTCGACCGCCCGAAGGTCGCGAACGGTCACGGTTCCTCATCGTCGGCCGAGGTGAGCACCGCGATCGGGGACACTCCGGGTCCACCGGACGGGGGCTAAAAGCCTCCCCCGGTGCCGAGGAGCTCGCCCAGTTCGGATTGGTTCTGCCGTTCGGGGGATCGGTAGGATTCCCGCGCGGGCACGGACCCCACGTTCCATCGCGCGAGGAGGTCCGCGCGGTCGACCCCGAGGGGGGCGAGCAGCGTCTCTGCGTCCCGGGCGAGGAGGTCGAGGTAGGCCTCCACGTCGTACCGCTCGTCGCCGTCGAGCAGCTCCGCGGCCCGGACGCGGTGGCGGAACGAACGGTTCCTCCGGTCGAGGAGCACGAACCGGACGACCTCGCCCGGACCCCGCGAGGCACCGGCCTCCGCGAGCTGGCGCAGCGCGGCGACCGAGTCGGTGAACGTGACGAACGCCTCGGGCGCCTGACCGATCCGATGGCTGACCAGGAGCTCGTCCACCGGCCAGTCGCCCGCGCGGACGCGCTCGGCGAACAGGTCGGCCCGGGCGAGGGCGCGCGGGAGGAGCGCGCGCACCCCATCGGCGTCCCGCGCCCGGCGGAAGAGCGAAAGGACCTCCTCTTCGAAACGACGGACCAGCGTCGTCGTGTCGTGACGGCGACCGCCGATCCCGCGGAGCTTGAACTCCCCGCGCTCGTAGAGGCCGTAGTAGCGGTTCGGTACCCCGAGCCCGTGCGTGACCGCCGGCAGGAAGACGATCCAGCGGTACCGACCCTCGTAGCCGAGCGGGAGGTCGAACCGCTCGCTCATCCGGCGTGCGAACGCCTCGGGGTCCGGCGGGCGGTCGGGGTCGGTCGGCCGTAGCCAGAGCGAGTCGACGATCCCGTGGACGACCGAATAGCCGGCCTCCTCGGAGGCGGGCACGAGCCGGGCGAGGAGGTCCCGGGCGTAGGCGTTGATCGCTTCGTGGCACTCGATCCGTCCGAACCGGGCGTTCCGGTACCCCTGGTAGCCGAACGCCGTGACGAGGATCCACTTCAGCATCTTCACCCGCCGCGTGAGGCGCGAGGCCTCCTCCGCCGGGATCCCGCGACGCTTCAGCGCGGCCTTGTAGGCCAGGCGACGGGCGAGCAGCGGCGCGAGCGTGCGCGGGATGAGCCCGACCCGGCGCGTGCACGAGCGGTATCCGAGGCCCGGAGCACGGAGCGGGCTCTTCGGACAGCACCGGCACTCGAGCGTCTCCGCGGAGAGGTTCTTCCGCACCATGATGTGTGGGTAGAGGCTCGCGAAGTCGAACTCGTCGATCCGGTCGTGCACGCCGACCGGTGGCAGGAAGATCACCCCGCCCCGGTCGGCGGCGACCAGGTGGTCGGCACGGCGGAAATCCTCGGGGCGGTTCTTTTTCCACGGAACGTGCGCGCCGAGCGAAAGGGCGTGCGCCATCTCCATCGCGGTGAAACAGGTGCCCGGGGACTGGCGGACGACCGTTTGCAGCGAGAGCCGGGAGAGGCGGGAGGCGTCCACGAGGCCGGCGACCTCGGCGTCGTCGTAGAGGAACGAGTTCTCCCGGTCGATGTGGAACCGTCCGGGGAGCGGGTACGAGGCGGACCGGTGAAGGATGCGGCCGTACGACTCGAACGAACGGGCGGGACGGGAGGGGCGGAACGGTACCCGCTCGCGGCCGAGGGCGAACTCCGGTGGGGAAAGGCCGCACGCCGCCGCCCGTCGGTAGAGCCACGGGAGGTCGAACGAATCCCCGCCCTGGGTGAGCAACAGGTCCGGGTCGCTCCGCGCGAGCTCGTCGACCAGCGCTCGCAACAGGTCTTCCTCGGGTCCCTCGAGCGTCACGTCCCCGACCCGGACCGAGCCGATGCGCCCGTCGACCGGCGGGATCCGGCCCCGGCGCTCCCCGGCGATGTGGACCTCGAACCGGGCGACCCGGAGCGGCGGCACGGCGTAGTCGATCGTTTCCGGAGGCTCGGTCGCACAGAGGTCCGCGCCGGTCCCGGTCACGGGCGCGAACGGGTAGAGCGCATGGCCGAGGTGGTAGAGCTGGGGTGGGGTGAGGTCGACGTCGTAGAGCGTGAACGTCTCGTACCCCCCGAGCGCGTCGACCGTTCGTGCGAGCGCGCGGCGCCCCGGGTTGTGCGCCGGCGTGACCGTGAGGACGGGACGCACCCGACGGTCGAAGAGGGAGGGACGCCCGCTACCGAGCGCGACGGTACCGACCATGGGGAGGCCGGCGAGGCGACGGGCGAGGCGCTCGAGGTCGGTCCGGGGTCCGCTGACGAGGAACGGAGGGCGGTACTCGACCGCGGTACGGCGGACCCGGCTCGTCCGCCGCTCCTTGACCCAGAGGACGACCGAGCGGCCGTCCTCGCTCTCCGTGATGTCGAGGAGCCAGCCGTCGGGCGTCAACGCCGACGCGACCACGCACTAGCGCGGGATCGCCCGTGCCGAGGCTTCCGCCCGCACTCGGGAGGCGAGGTCCGTGAGGACGGAGAGGAGGATCGATTCGAGAAGGTCCGGGCTTCCCACGTACGTCGCCTGGGCGGCGTAGCGACGGGCACCGGTCCGGACCATTTCGAACGCCGCCCGCTCCTCGGGCGTCGTGAGGAGCCGCGCGAACGCGTCCCACCGTTTCATCCGCTCTTCGAGCGCCTGGCGGTACGTCGGGGCGGTACGTCCCATGCGATCACCTCCTCCCTAGACCCTCCACCGAACTCTTCGATCCCCCGCTGGCCGGCCGGCCGCGGGACCAGCGTCAAGCGCGCGTCGTCCCGCAGCGCCCGGACGCGCAGCGCGACCGGCCCGCGCACGAACGAGACGAAGTCGCACCAGCGGGGTCCCTCGTCGGCGAGGCCGGGAAAGCCGTCGAACCCTCCGGGGCCGAGGGTGAGAAGGAGGGGGACACGGACCTCGCGCACGAGCGCGGAGAGCGTGCGGGCGATGTGGCGGAGGAGCGCCTCCTGCTCCTCTTCGGGGATCTCATCGTCCGTGAACAGCGCCGGGAGGTCGTGCCCGATGAGGAGGCTCGGGGGGTGCCGGCAGGCCTCGGCCGCCCAACCGTCAACGAGCGCGACCATCTGGTAGGCAGTGAACGCCCGGGCGAGGCGGATCCGCTCGAGGGTCTCGGTCGCGTCGAGGCCGAGGGAGCGCCCGAGCTCGCCGATGCGGTACGGGTGGAACCGGTTCGCTCCCTCGACGAGGGAGATCCGG
>Ga0187812_1000866_pt1 | contig 10484 bp, 6 predicted proteins | sample NC_S_2_FD_130582 | JGI IMG/M metagenome (GOLD analysis project Ga0187812, IMG submission 130582) | Wetland sediment microbial communities from Neuse River Estuary, North Carolina, USA - ASW-S_2 | ecosystem: Environmental > Aquatic > Freshwater > Wetlands > Sediment | place: USA: North Carolina... | reverse complement strand
GGCCGGTTTACGGGCTGCGGCCCGCGGCGCGGGAACTGCCGGGGAGCAGCAGGAGGCCGCCGCCGTGCTTTCCTGTGATTTAGCGTCGTGATGCCGCTGCCGTCGTCGGGCTCGGGCGTGTGGCTCTATTCTGGCTCACCGGTGCCGTCGTTTCCGCAGGTCAAGCGCCCGGGTCGCTTCGGCTGCCCGGCGCTGCCGCCTCTGCTCAGCTGCGAAATTCCGGCCCGGCCGACCCTGTTGTGTTAGCTTGGACTGGTGATAGATCCCCGATTCGGGGATGTACCACCACCGACGGGGTTCAAGTCCCCCCTCGGACACAAACCACACTTCCCTGACCTGCGGTTCCCTGTTCCGTACACGGAGCCCGATTGGCAAAGCAGCAGGTCATAGGCATGCGAGTTCAAGTCCCTTCCGGACACCAACCATTCGGGCATGGGACGATGCCGCCGACACTCCCTGGTCAGCAGGTATGGGGTTTTTGGTGCAGACGCCCCGCACAATTAAGCCCCCGCGCCTGCGATCATCTGGGCGTTCAGAGATCGAGCCGTGCGTAAATCTTCCTTAGTTGTGGATTTTCCAGCTGTTGAGCTGCTTCACGATCTGCGGGTCTTCGTGCTGGACGAACAGCCCCTTTTCCTCGTCGAGGGCACGGATTGCCTCCATGTCCTGGTCGGACAGCTCGAAGTCGAAGATGTCGAAGTTCTCGCGGATCCGCTCGGCGTGGACCGACTTCGGGATCGCGATGACCCCGCGCTGGATGTGCCAGCGCAGCACCACCTGGGCGGCGGTCTTGCCGTACTGGCCGCCGATCTTGTGGAGGACGGCGTTGGTGAACAGATCCTGGCGTCCCTCGGCGAACGGTGCCCAGGCCTCTGGCTGGACGCCGTACTCCCGCATGACGTCGACCGCGGTGTGCTGCTGGTGGAAGGGGTGCAGCTCAATCTGGTTGATCATGGGGCTGATCCGGTTATTCAGGCACAGGTCGACGAGCCGGCCGCTGGTCTGGTTGCTGACGCCGATAGCCCGGACCCGGCCTTGGTTGTAAAGCTCTTCGAATGCCCGCCAGGCCCCGTACACGTCGTTGTAGGGCTGGTGGATGAGGTAGAGGTCGAGGTAGTCGAGCTTCAGCTTGTCTAGGGATACCTGGTAGGCGGTCTTGGCGGCCTCGTAGCTGGTGTCCTGAACCCAGAGCTTGCTCGTGATGAACAGTTCGCCGCGGGGGATGCCGCTGCGCGCGATCGCGCTGCCCACCGCTTCCTCGTTCTGGTAGGCCGCGGCGGTGTCGATGAGGCGGTATCCCGCTATGAGGGCGTCATAGACAGCCTGCTCGCATTCGGCAGGGTCAGGGACCTGGAAAACGCCGAAGCCCAGAAGCGGCATCGGCAGGCCGTTGGCCAGCGTGACAGTAGGGACGTGCGTCATGAACGAGCCTCGCATTCTGAGGCGTTAACGGGTCGCGCCGACCAGGGCCTGCCTGGAATCTGGGGAGACCAGATGTTGCGGAGGCACCGCGGACCGAAACGGACATCAGTTGTCCACTTCATGCTACCACGGAACCGGACACGGCAAGTCCGCATCTACAACCGTGACCAGGCCCGCCGGGTCTCGCCAAGCGGCATCGTCAGCTCCCGCTTGCGGGGAGCGGGACGGCGGAAACTCTCCAGGCCCTGCGTGATTGCTGCCTGGGCTTCCCCGGGAGTGAGGGCGCTCACCGGGAAGGCAGATCGCGGCCCGCAGTCAGCGCGGATGCCGTCGAGGAACATCGTGAGGTACCGGCGGTAGAGAGCCGGGTGCAGCTCGCGGGTCCGGTCCATGATCGGCGCGAGAGCGTACTGCAGGAACAGCAGGTCGGTTGGCTCGAAGTCCGCCCGGAGCGCGCCCTGGTCTTTAGCCCGGTCGATGATAGCGCCGATAAGCGGGGTGATGCGGTCGCCCGGACCGTCGAAACGGTGAGCGTGCCGGGGGTTGTTAAGGATTTCCATCAGGCCGCGGTCCTCCTGCTGCAACTGCAGCAGGCGCTCCAGGAACGTGGTCAGGCCATTCCAGGCGTCGGGGTCTTCGAGGGCGCTGGCGGCGATGGCGGCGACCTGGGTGACGTGCTCGCCGAACAGGGCGTCGATGATCTCGTCTTTGTTGGCGAATCGGCGGTAGGCGGTACCGACGCCGACCCCGGCCCGGGCGGCGATGTCGTGCATCGTCACGTCAAGGCCGGACTCGGCGAACACCTCGCGGGCGGCCGTCAGCAGGCGCTCGCGGTTCACTTCGGCGTCCTTGCGCAGCGGCCGCCGGGCGGCCGCTGCGGCCTGCGGCCCGTTCGGCTGTTCCCTCATAACGCGATCCTAGCAAGTGGACATGAAATGTCCACTTGGACGTAAGATGTGGACATCATCCGTCCGGTTAACTTGGGAGGGCTTACCCGTGCAAGTCACAAACCTCGGAACCTCGGGCCTGAAGGTCAGCCGCGTCGCTCTGGGCGGCATGAGCTTCGGCACCCCGACGCAGTACGGGCCGTGGACCCTCGACGACCAGGTCGCCGAACCGATCTTCCGGCAGGCGGTCGAGCTCGGCATCACCTTCTGGGAGACCTCCAACAACTACGGGATGGGGAGTTCGGAAGAGATCATCGGCCGCGCGCTGCGGAAATACGCCAGCCGCGACGACATCGTCCTGGCGACCAAGCTCGCCATGCCCGTGCACCCGGGCCCGCGCGGCTCGGGCCTGTCCCGCAAGGCGGTTATGGAACAGATCGACGCGTCCCTGGGACGGCTGGGCACCGACTACGTCGACCTCTACCAGATCCACCGCTTCGACCCGCAGACGCCGGTCGAGGAGACGATGGAAGCCCTCCACGACGTCATCAAGGCCGGCAAGGCCCGCTGCATCGGCGCATGGTCCATGTGGGCCTGGCAGTTCGCCGAGCTGCAGCACGCCGCCCAGGCCAACGGATGGGCACGGTTCGTCTCCATGCAGGACCAGTACAACCTGCTGCAGCGGGAAGAGGAACGCGAGATGCTCGGCCTGCTCGCCGATCAAGGCACCGGCGCCATCCCGTGGAGGCCGCTGGCCGCCGGGAACGTCGATCGCGTCGCTCATGTGCACCGTGCCGTCGCGTCACTGCCGCTATCGCTACCCGTTATCCGGCCCGCGCACAAGCGGGCCATGGTCACGGCGCTGCTACCGTGGGCTTGCTGGCGAGAGACGCCGCTTGGCGGTAACGCTTGAGCGGCTCCGGGCGGAGGGTGGCACATGGCGGCGCTGGTAGGCCGTGACACCGAGATGGCTCGGCTCCGCGGGTTGCTCGAAGACGCCGTGGCAGGCCGCGCGGTGACCGCGCTTGTCGGCGGCGACGCGGGCGTGGGCAAGTCCCGCCTGGTCGCCGAACTGATGACGGTAGCCGGGCGCAACGGCTTCACGGTGCTGTGCGGCCAGTGCGCCGAGATCGGCGACAGCGTGCCCTACCTGCCGTTCGCGGACGCGTTCCGCACGGCACCGTCGCATATCGAGCAGGCGGTCAAGGCCCGCCCGGTGCTGGCCAGGCTGCTGCCGGACGGTGGCGAGCCGGCCGAGGGGACCGACCCGTCCGGCATGGCCCGTCAGCAGATGTTCGGCGCGGTGCTCGGGGCGCTGGCCGAATTCGCCGCCACGAGCCCGGTGCTGCTCGTCCTCGAAGACCTGCACTGGGCTGATGCGACAACTCGCCATCTGGTGACGTTCCTGGCCCGCATGCTGCGCCGCGAACGCGTCGCCATCGTCGGTACCTACCGCACGGATGACCTGCACCGCCGGCACCCGCTCGGCGAGGTCGTGGCGGAGCTGGGCAGGCTCCCGTCGGTCGCGCTCGTCGAGCTGGGCCCGCTGCCTGCCGCCGCGCTCGCGGAGCACCTGTCGAGCCTTCCGAACGGGCCGTCGCGCCTGTCCGCCGCCCTGCTCGGCACCCTCGTCGACCGGGCTGAGGGTAATGCCTATTACGCGGAAGAGCTGCTTGCCGCCTCGTCGGGATCGCCGGGAGTGCTGCCCTCCGGTCTCGCCGCGCTGCTGCTGGCACGGGTGGCGCGCGTGTCCGACGCGGCGCAGCAGGTCCTGCGGGCCGCGGCCGTGGCCGGGCGGCGCGCGAACGACCAGCTGGTCCTGGCGGCTTCCGGTCTTGACGACGCCGGGTACGAGGAAGCGGTCAGGGAGGTGGTCGCCCACCAGCTGCTCGTCCCCGACGGGCCCGACGGGTACCGTTTCCGGCACGCGCTGCTGCGCGAGGCCGTCTACGGCGACCTGCTGCCCGGGGAGCGGACCAGGCTGCACGGACGGTTCGCCGCGCTGCTCGCGGACGTGCCTGGCGCCGCGGCCGAGCTCGCGTACCACAGCCTCACCGGCCACGACGTCACCGGCGCGCTGGCGGCCTCGGTCCGGGCGGGGGAGGAAGCCGAGCGGATCGGCGCGCCCGCCGAGGCCCACCGTCACTACGACCAGGCCCTCGAGCTATGGGACCGGGTGGCGGACGCAGAGAGGCTCGCCGGGATGAACCGCGGCGAGCTTGGCGTCAAGTCCGCCCTCGCGGCAGCGACGAGCGGCGACGTGCCGCGCGCGATTCAGCTATTGCGCCACCTCCGGGCGGCGGCGCTGGCCGGGGACGCGACGGCGGAGTTCCGTGCCCGGACCGGTGAGCGGCTCGCGTACTACCTGCTCCAGTCAGATGAGCCCGGGTGGGCGGCCGAGGCGCTGCGGGTGATCAACGAAACGGTCGAGCAAACACCGGCCGATCCGCCAAGCCCGGTCCGCGCGCGGGCGATGGCCACGTCCGCCATCGCGTGGATGGCCAGCGGCGACAGCGCCGCGGCAGGCGAGTGGGCGCAGCGGGCGCGCGCGGAGGCGGCACGGTCCGGCGCGGACTGGATCGGCGCTGACATCCTGGTGACCCTCGGCATGATCAGCAGCCGCGAGGGCAACGCCGAAGAGGCCATCAGCCTGTTCGCCGCCGCCCACACGCAGGCGGCCGACACGCGCATGTTCGGCGTGGAGCTACGGGCCGCCTACCATCTGGCTGCGGCGCGGCTGGCGCGCGGGGATCTCGCCGGGGCTTCCGCCGCCGCGGGCGCGGGAGTCCGGCGGGCGGAGGCCGAGGGCCTCGGGCTCGCTCCCTACGGGCTGGACGTGCAGCACCTGCTTCTTCAGGCGCACTACGCGGACGGCGACTGGGATCACGCGGAGGCACTGGCGCGGAACTTCCCCGTCTGGGTGACCAAGCAGCCGGAGGCAGTGTTGTCGGCAATGGCGCTGTTCATCGACGTGGGCCGCGGCAACGCGGTGGCGGACGAGCGGCGGACCTGGCTTGAGCCATTCTGGGATGACGTCTTCGTCGCGTACATCGCCCGTGGGCTGCTCGCGGAACAGGCGCTCTGGCGCGGCGACACGGAGACGGCGCTCGCCGAGGCGGAAGCCGCGCTCAGCGCGGACGCGCGATCGGGGCGCTCCCCCGCCGCCATCCGGGTAGCCGCGGTCGCGCTGAGCGCCCGCGCCGACCGGGCGTCCGTCGCGCGGAGGGCCGGAATCACCACGGCCGTAGCCGCGGAGGAGGCAGCCGGAGCGCTGCTGCTCGACATGGCGCGCGAGGCCGCCCGGTACCCGGCACGGCCGAAGTCCGTCCTCGGCCCGGAAGGCCGGGGCTGGCTGACCCGCGCCGAGGCGGAGTACCAGCGGCTCATCGGCTTGAACGCCCCTGCGGGCTGGGAGAAGACGCTGGCCGAGTTCGGCCCGGGCTATGTATACGAGACCGCGCGGACTCAGTGGCGGCTGGCGGAGGCCCTGGCAGGGAGCGGACGCCCGCGCGAGGCGGCCGACGTGTGGAGTGCGGCGTCGACGACGGCCGCGGAGCTGCGCGCCGAGCCGCTGCGCGCCGCCCTGGACGACCTGGCTCGCCGGCTGGGCCTGGACGCCGGCGGCAGCCGTGACGCGGTCAGGGATGATGAGAACTCTGTCCCGGCGCTCACCCGCCGGGAACGCGAGGTCCTGCGCCTGATGTCCCGCGGCCTGTCCAACCGCCAGATCGGCGAGGAACTCTTCATCACCCAGAAGACCGCCAGCGTCCACGTCTCTAACATCCTCGCCAAGCTAGGCGCTGCGACCCGGACCGAGGCAGCGGCCATCGCGCGCGCCGAAGACACCTGAGGACCTTCCCCAACCGGGCCGGGGCAGCGTCATCGTCCGTGTTGGCCAGTGACTGGAATCATGACCAGTCATGTTTTGATGCGTCAAGATTAGCGGCGACGGTAGCCGGGTTCATCGAAAGCAACCTGGACGACCGCGACCCCAGTGCGGAGTGTCGCCCCACGCTGCAAACCGTCAGCTTGACGGCTCAATTGCTCATGCTCCAGAACGGGTTGTTCCGCACGCGCCAACTGAAAAGCGCTGAGTGTTCCCGAAGAGCGCCGAACGGCGGTTATCTGAAGTCGCCTGAGGATAATGCCTGGTAGGCAGGCATTTCTGCGGCGTAGACATGTCTTCGCCGTAGCGCCCGTGCTAACCGCCGACCTCATGCACGGACATCAGCTTCGTTGCTCCCCGTAGCGGTTCCCGGATGCTGGAAAGCACTGCTGCCACGCCGCTTCCGGTGCTCGGGCCGCGGGCGGCCCTGCGCGCCGGGACGGCTTGCCAACGGCAACCTGGGGTCCTGCGAGTGCAGGCACAGGTGCCCGGCGGAGATATCGCCGGAACCAGCTGCTCCCCTCCGGTTCCTGCGGACCGGACTGGCCAGCCTCGCCGCACCCGCGGTCAGCGACCGCAGCCTGGCAGCCGCCACCCGTGCTTACACCAGCGCCATCGACGACCTTGCCCGGCAAGCCGGCCTCGCAGCCTGACCCGTGCGCGCCATCAGCCCACTATCCCGACCTGCAAACCCAGGACTTGACTCAGAATTAAAGACCCAGGTCACCCAAGCTTGCTAGCCACGCCACCACCATCCGAGACGCCCCGACCTGCACCTGACCATTGCCAGCCGCATGACCGCAGGGGAGTTCGTGGTCGACGAGGAGCACGAATCAGGAGTGCACTGCGGTGACCTGCCGACCGAGCTGACGGTCCTGAGCGTCTACCGGGTCATCGATAGGAAGATTGCCAGACTGATGCTCCTGTTCTGACCACTACCGGCAAGCTCGAATGCACAGAACGCGGACAGCGGCGCCGGCTCAGTGCACGAGATCGCTGAATACGAGCGGCGTCGCAACCGTGCTGGCAGTACGCGTGCGCGCGCCGATTGTCCGGTAACCCTGCCGCAGGCGGGACTGGTCATCCCCCTCGGCCCCGCTGCTTGGCCACCTGCACGGCGTATTTGCCCGGGCCAGCGCCGCCGCCGTTGGTCAGTACCTGGTGCCTCTGGCGGCGTGCAGCCAAATGGCTACATGCCGTGGTCTGGCTCGGGCGGCGCCGCGGGATCGGACCCGTTGATTGCGGCTGCTACGTGCGGGAACTGGCTTTCCTGGCGGCTACAGCGCGGGCCTGGACGCCGGTGCCTTGTCTGTCTGTGGCGTGTCTGGGCGAGATGGGTCTTGGGACCTTTGCCTCTACTTGTTGTGCCCGCGGCCGGATCTGATGGGGACTGATCCGGGTCGCCGCTCCGTGCACGGCGCCGATGGACGTCGATCTGCCCGGCATCAACCTCAGCGAAGACCGGTGGATGCGAGGGAGCGGATCGGCCAGTACATGGATGTACCGGGCTGGGACGGCACCCGCATCACACAAAACCTGGATTTCGGGGTTGCGCGAGGCGCCGCAGTGCGGGAGCGGCAGGAGTCAGTCATGAGCACATTCGATTCGGGAGTCGCCGAGAACCCAGCCATGAGTTCGTTCGAGTCGGAAATCGGTGAGACCGCAAGGTGGCTGGCCAGTCCTCGGTTCGAGGGCATCAGGCGTTTGTATTCTGCGCGTCAGGTGGTGGAGCAGCGGGGCAGCATCCCCGCCGACTACACCGTGGCGAGAGTGGCGGCCGGGCAGTTCTACGATCGGCTCCGGCAGCTCTTCGCCGAGCGCAGGCAGATCACCACCTTCGGCCCTTATTCGCCCGGTCAGGCTGTGACCTTGAAGCGGATGGGTATCGAGGGTATCTACCTGGGCGGCTGGGCCACGTCGGCCAAGGGTTCTGTCACCGAGGACCCCGGACCCGACCTGGCCAGCTATCCGCTTTCGCAGGTGCCGGAGGAGGCCTCGCCGATCGTCCGCGCCCTGCTCACGGCGGACCGGAACCAGCGCTTCGCCCGCTCGCGGCTGAGCGAGGCGCAGCGTGCTGCCGTCCCGGAGATCGACTACCGGCCGTTTATCATCGCCGACGCCGACACCGGACACGGCGGTGATGCTCATGTCCGGAATCTGATCCGCCGGTTCGTCGAGGCCGGGGTGCCCGGCTACCACATCGAGGACCAGAAGCCCGGCACCAAGAAGTGCGGGCACCAAGGTGGCAAGGTGCTCGTCGGGGTGGACGAGCAGATCAAGCGGCTGAACGCCGCCCGCTTCCAGCTCGACGTCATGCGGGTACCCGGCATCATCGTGGCCCGGACCGACGCCGAAGCGGCGACCTTCCTGGAGGGGCGCGGGGACGAGCGCGATCATCCGTTTATCCTGGGCGCCACCAACGCTGGCCTGCCGGCCTACAAGGCCGGCTATCTCGCCATGGTCAGGAAGCTCCACGAGCTGGGGGTCGACGGCGCCCGCGGCCATCTGCTGTACAAGATCTCCGGGGAGGAGTACGACCAGGCCAGCGCCTGGCTCGGCCAGATGGGAGTGCTACGCGAGGTCGAAGAGATCGCGAAGCAGTTCCGGCAGGCCGGCGGGTCGTCGGTCGAGGAACTGCTGGACAGGGCCGAGACGCGGTACCTAGATGCGTGGCTGTCCGAGGCCAACCTGAAGAGCTATCCCGAGGCGGTCGCGGACGTGATCGAATTCCGCGCCAAAGAGGGTGAGGTCTTCGACATGACCGCCGGTGAGTGGCTGGCTTTCGCGAACCGGACGTCCTTCCCCGCCGCCCGGGCCAGGGCCAGGTCAATGGGCATCGACATCTTCTGGGACTGCGAGATCTCCAAGACTCCCGAGGGCTACTACCAGGTGCAGGGCGGAATCGAGTACGCGATCGCCAGGTCTTTGGCGGTCGCCCCGTTCGCCGACATCTTGTGGATGGAAACCAAGACCGCGGACCTGGCGGACGCCCGGCGCTTCGCCGAGGCCATCCACGCCGAGTTCCCCGCCAAGATGCTCGCATACAACCTGTCACCATCGTTCAACTGGGACACGACCGGGATGAGCGAGGAGGAAATGCGGCGATTCCCGGAGGAGCTCGGCAGGCTCGGATTCGTCTTCAACTTCATTACCTACGGCGGGCACCAGATCGACGGCCTGGCGGCGGAGGAGTTCGCCGCCGCGCTCAAGCAGGACGGCATGCTCTCCCTGGCCCGGCTGCAGCGGAAGTTCCGCCTGGTCGAATCGCCCTACCGGACGCCCCAGACGCTGGTGGGCGGGCCGCGGCTGGATGCGGCGCTCATGGCTTCTTCGGGCGGCACCGCGGCCACCAAGGCGATGGGCAAGGGCTCGACGCAGCATCAGCACCTGGTCCAGACCGAGGTGCCGGTCAAGCTGCTCGAGGAATGGCTCGCAATGTGGGCCAAGCACCACCAGATCCCGTATTCGCTGACTGCCGGGCTGCGGCCGCACACGGCGGGCTCGGAGTTGCTCGAGCTCACCTTGTCCAAGGCAGGCGGCGAAAAGGTCGCCAACATTGTCTTCGACGTGATCGTGGATCGCCGGGGGCGCCGGATCCTGTCGGTCCGGGACCAGAACACCTTCGACAGCAACCTGCGCAAGAAGCGCCTGATGACGCTGAACCACCTGTTCCTGATCCACCGCTACAAGATCTGGTCGGTCCACTACGTCAGCCCGACCGAAGACAATCGTTACCAGGCCCAGAAGATGAAGACGCACGGCCTCTTCAGCGACGTCCACGACGAGGTCGGCGATGTGATCGTCGCGGACGTGAGCGCGGACGGTGTCAAGGCACTGCTCGCCCCGGATCAGGACCGCCTGAACGCCCTGATCCAGCGGACCTACCCGTATGCGCCGGTCGACGTCGCCACGCAAATCCCGTAAAGGACTGGTCAGGGCGAACTGAAAAGCGGAAGGCTGGTTCGACGCTGCCCTGACAGTTTCTCCCGTCATCGTTCGCCGCGTAAGTAGTCCCGGCCGTTACGCACAGTGCGACACCACCGCATCACCAGACTCAGGCAATGCGCGCGGATCGCCGACTCGGAGTGGCTGCGAACCGGGCGGTCGTCGTCTGCTGCTGCGCGAAGATTGCCTGATTATGGGGGTTCCTCCGGGAGCGGCGGCCGGATCCGCCCGCGGTCACAGGCCGAAGGCATGCAACCGAGTGACGAGGCCTGTGTCGAGGTCGTAGTACGCACCGACGATGCCCAGATCGCCGCTGGTCACGAGGTCCGCCAGCGGGCCGTCGT
>Ga0187812_1000865_pt1 | contig 10487 bp, 18 predicted proteins | sample NC_S_2_FD_130582 | JGI IMG/M metagenome (GOLD analysis project Ga0187812, IMG submission 130582) | Wetland sediment microbial communities from Neuse River Estuary, North Carolina, USA - ASW-S_2 | ecosystem: Environmental > Aquatic > Freshwater > Wetlands > Sediment | place: USA: North Carolina... | reverse complement strand
GCGTCCTGTAATTCTGACTCTGTAGTGCCTGAAGCTAGGGCAGGAGCAAAGGAGAAAAAACAATGACAAGCGAACAAGCGAACAAAGCAACAATAGAAAATCTCTCGGCATTGGACATTCGGCAGACAGGAGCAAGGATAGACGGCAGAAAAGTTTTTAAACTGACTCTGAGCGATACAAGGACAGGACAAGTAATTGTCTCTCTGCCTGTAACCTCTCAGCCAATGATAATGACTTATGCGAGTCTAGACAATTAAAGGAGAAAAAATGCCAGAGCTACAATATGCAATTAAATGGATTGCCAAAACAAACAAGGAAGATTATTTCCTTGGGACACATTCTGAAAATCCGTCAGAGCTTTACAAATATGCGAAACGTTACAAACCCCACTTTGTGAAAGGAAACAATACAAAGTGGACTTTTCAGATTGTCAGAGTAGACAGTTCAGACAACATACTTTCTGTAGTCACTAAAGAACCAATTAACATTAATACAGCGGCAGTCATTGCTGCTAATATTGCACAGGAGAAAAAACCAATGCAAGCAACGTACAATCCTTATGCAAGCTCCATTACACGCAGGACACAAAAAGCTCGTGGCATAGAAGCACTACGAGCAGCGCATTTTAACGTTCCATCTTTTTCTGTCATTGGCCTAGATGAGCTAAAGGCAGAGATAAACACAAATCAGTTAGAGCTATTCTCTGACAATTTCCGCATCTCAGACAATTCGACAAAGCTCGGGCAACTAATCGGAAAATTTGTTCGCCCGTGTCCAATGGTCCCGCGTCATGGTTTTGTAGACTCACGTCCGATTAACTCAATACCTGAAGCAAAAGCGATTATCTATGAGACTGCAAAGGTAGAGGACAAGGCAGAGTTTATCGCAATGCCTTTTATCAATGCTAAATACTCTGCCGTTTACGTGCCCGGTAATTTGACCATTGGAACATCAAACGATGGCGCAACGGCAGGACACTCTAGCAGAGCAATCGCAATGCTAGGGTCTCTTGTGACTCCTGAAGCAATGGTAGCGGCAGGCATAACGGAAGCTCCTTACACAGAATTAGTATGGGAAGATTACGGTTTGGACACTCCTTATTTTGTCCAATTGAGGAACGGTCCGATTCCACCTAACGGAATTAACTTTGTTCCTCAAGAGATGACAGTAAAACAAGTCATTTTAGCTCGTGCTGTGCAGATTGAAAAGGACGGAATAAAGACTGCGATTATTCAGGACAAAGACGGAAAGGAGATTGACTTTGTAGCATGGGAGAGTCTAGTAAAGACTTTTCCAAAAGGCACAGTAGTATATCATCCGAACGGAAGTCTTACATCTCACACAGCGGTCCATTGCGTCCTAAACAATGTGCCTTGTGTTACAAGTTTTGAACCCAAAATAGGACAAGTCCTAAAGCAAGAATCAGAGACTAGAGAATTAGACATTAGCAAGATGCGCGCTGGCTTTTATTATGGCGCAACTAACAGGCATATCAATTACAGAGAGTCAGCGCATATGATGCTGCTAGGATGTCACAGCACTAGTGCATGGCTCGGCAGGCATGATTACTTGCTTGGGGTCTCTATGGGGTGTACATATAGACTTCTCATTACTGCTGGACTTGGAGAAATGAGGCACCACCCCATGAGAAAGCGTAGACCAGAGAGACAAGCGGTATACGAGAAAGTTTGGAATAAAATTCTGACTTTGGGTACTCGCACAAGGTATGTAAAGATGCTAGAGAGTTTTAAAAGTGATAAACGCTGGAAAGGTAGTGTAGGCGGAGTCGCATGGTACAATGCGACACGTTATGCAGGAGAGATATACAATGCTCTGCTAGATAGTAATGGGAAACATGCATTAGAGCTTTTAAATGAGGCTATACATACAGAGCACAATACAGGATGGACCTTTAATAAGTTTGCAAAGGCAGGAGAGATGTCTGTATGTGCAGCTAATCCTGTGCAGACTGCCGTTAAACTTCCCCATGCTTTGTATAACGGTACACTAGAGAGTGAAAAGGATTTGTCGGAAGCTCTGGACTTCTGGAAAGGAAAGAAGCATTTTGATTCTGACTTGATAGACGAGAAAGAAGCAAAGGCAGACATAGAGGAAGAGGAATCAGACTGTGAGGATTCAGATATTTATTCTATGTGTGGCAATTCCACAAGTCCGAATGAAAATGGACAATGCGACAATACAAATTGTAAGACTTGCTATCCTGTAGTTGAAGAGTCGAAACCTTGGACTATAGAGAAAGTAGCTTTAGCACAAGTCAAAATTAAAGAAGGGCACTTGCATGTACAATACAAGCTCGAAAGTCAAAAGGAGTCTGATGTATTTTATAAATCTTGTGATATTCCATTTTCTAAAACAGGATTAAGTTTAGAGAACTGGCAAACTGCAATTGATTCAGGTATACAAGTCCCATCCTTTGCAGGAGCAAAAGATGGTAAATCTGTATCATATTATGCAAGTTTGAAACCATACCCTTGCGACTGTGCTAGTTGTAAAGGAGCTTTCAAACTAGGTGGATATTCGCTCAGACTAGATTGGAGTCTATAATGAGCTTTTCAGACTATTGGAGCAAGACAACTAAAATTCTACTTGGAGAAAAGACAATGGAAAATCAAAGCGAAAAAGAGACTAATCAAGAGACTAGTCTAGTAAAGCGTAATCATGACACAGAAACACAGATTGTTAAACTCGGAGAGACTAACTCACAGTTTGAGATTAAAGACAAAGATGGGAACTGGACAGTCATAGACTTGGACTGTCCAAAGTGTAATAGTAATGACAATGTATTTTGTGAGGATGATTCGGAGACTTGCTATTGTGTTAGATGTGGGGTGACTTTCAACGGATGGGATGTATTGAAAGGAGAGACTAGAGAGATTGTCACAGAATCACAGTCGGCATTAGAGGCAGAGCTTGCTGGTAAGCTAGCAGATGCAATTCTAGCAGGAGATACACAGAAACAAATAGAAGTAGAGGCAGAGCTAATCGCTCGAAATGATGCAAACAAGGCAGCAATAAAAGACAAAGAAGAAAAAGACAAACTAGCAGACAAAGGAAAGGACTTTGTAACAAGTGTAGGGTACACTAAAGACACAAGTACAAAGTACAATAGCACAGGATACGATTGGAAAAAATCTTGTGTTCATATGCCGAAAGAGATTATCTCCGCGAGAGGATGGAGTGTATGGGGTGGAAAGAAAGAGGATGTTAAACACAGATTAACTGACTTTGATTTGGTTCTCAATCTAGCAAACTACGGTCCGGTAAAACAAACTCACGTTATACCTATTCCAGAGCTAAAGGAGTTTGAAAATTTCGACTCATTTACAGAAGTCCAATTAGATTGGCCTGACTTTGGTACGATTACTCTGCCTAGAGAATTTTGGGATAAGCTAATCGCATATATCAGGACTAATAACCAAAAAACTCTAGTCTTTTGCCAAGGTGGACACGGAAGGACAGGCACAGCATTAGCTTGTCTTATTGTGTGCTCTATGAACTGGACTGCACAGGATGCGATAGATTGGATTAGAAAAAACTATTGTTCTAGTGCAATTGAGACATACGAGCAAAGGTTATATATTGAGAAAATTTGGAAGGATGGATTAACTGATAATGAGCTTGTGGCAATAAAACAGGCAGAGGATGTAAAAGCTCTTTCGGAGAAAAAAGACCCAAACAAGAGACACGGAAAAGATTGCAGATGTTGCGACTGTGTTAACTATACCGAAAGAGACACAAGCCAATTAAACCTTTATCGCTCGTATTCAGATTAAAGGAGCAATGACAATATAGTTCTAGCTCCTGTCCTGTGCTCCTGCCTTTCGCAATGAGAGGCAGGAGCTTTTTATTTGTGCTGTGCTCTGCCGTCCTGCCTGTGCTCTGCCGTCCTGCCTGTGCTCCTGCCTTGCTCTGCCTCTCCGCAATCTCCTGTGCTCTGCTGTGCTCCTGTGTGCTCCTGCCTGTGCTTTAGGGTCCGTCCTGTGCTGTGCTCCATTGCTTGTGCTCCTGCCTGTCCAGAGCGAACCATGAGCGATTAACAGGCACTTTACAGGCACAGGACAAGAGACAAGGAGAGTCAATCACTTAGGCTATACTGTAAAATGCCGTTTAATCGCGTCCTGTGCCTTTCTAAGCGATTCTCTAGCTCTGCCTGTGTCTTATACTGTCCAGAGTCTATCAATCGCTTATAAGTCAATTAAACGCGATATTTTGTCAATCTATTGAATTGACAGGACTTAGCTAACGTGTTATAATTCAATCACTTAGAGGCAGGAGATTGAAAAGAAAGGAGTTAACTCTGGTAACGGTACTTTGGTAATCCGATAGGTTACTGGTAACGTTACGTGCATGTTACTAGTAATGTTACTGGTAACGTTACTGGTAATATTACGAAAGTAACGTGACTAAAGTTTAGTAACGTTACGTAACGTGTTACTATCGTAAGTTACCAAAGTTTTCCCACCGGACTGAGAAAAAATTTTTCAGCCCGAAAAGTCCGAAAATCGGCAAAATTTTGCTAGACTTACAAAAGTTTTCAATTCTTTAGCCACAGACTTACAAAAATTAAATCAGCTTTTAGGAGTTGACAAACCGATTTAAATTTGGTAGTCTTACAAATGTCTAGACCGCTTGACCAGATACTTCAACCTGACGGGGGAGAGGTCGTAAAGCTGGCAATCAGGCTATACGTAAAAGCCTTTTTAGAAATTTAAAGTTTGTCTTATCGCCATCTGAGGGACAAATAGATTACAGGCAAATCGTGGATGGCATTTCCGAACGAGTTGCCTTTATACTTAATAATATAAATTATATAATATAGTAAATAGGGACAAGTTTGACCACAGGGCAAGCCGATTCTGACCGTGGAAATGAGCCGCGTAATGCTTGGAAGCGCGGCTTTTATTACTTGACAGTAACGCACAGTTCTGATAGGATGTGTTTATGCAACACACAATGATTAAAATACCCGGACCTATTTTTGCTAAATTTCTCAGGGAATATGCTCATCGCATTTGGATGGCATATACATTCCCTACACTTTATAAATACTGGAGATAAAAATGCTGCAAATTCTAATCGAACCTAATTATAACGAACCTTCTTATGATATTGCTGCGCTGGCAGGAAATACGAAGCGCAAGCGTAAGCTGCATAGAAAAAGCGGCCATGCGCCGGGAGCACAGGGCAAATATAAGATTGTCAGCTATTGTCCTCAACATGAAAATGTGCAGATGATAACAAAGACAGGCGAGTTGTTTTACGCGGTTGTTAGTGCTGATTCTGCAAGTGCAAGCTGTAAGGCAGGGCATACTTGGGAGCTTAAATAATGTATAAGATTATGATTCAAAAGCCGGGAGAAAAAGCTAAAGAATTGTATCGTGTAGATACTGAGGCAGAGGCATATAATTATTATCACGATTTATTGGCACTAACTAGTGATACTTTTGTCTGGATTGAAAGGACACAACTATGACGCAGATTGTTTATACTAATCATCAGTTTGTGGCAAGGACGATTAAGGATGCATCTGTTACTGACATTAGGAATGTTCGACTGGATGGTATTGATGTAGAGAAGTTGGCAGGTATGTTGCAGCGCAATCCTAATGTGTGGTATACTCTTAATGATGATTACAGGGTGAGAAATGGCTGAAGAAAAAGAAGAATATGTTGTTCAATTGCCTAATGGTAAATGGGTATTTATTGATGAAACTTGGAATTATTCTATCGACTATGACACAAAAAAAGATGCGGAATCTGCTTTAAACCTATATGTGAAAGAAATTTTGAGGTAAAAATGGCTAAGAAAGAAAACAACAAAAGAAGCTATGATTTGAACCGCAAGTGGCAGGAGCGCAAGAAAAAGCGCAATAGTGTGAAAAAACAGCTTTGGAATGATAGCACTAAACAGTGGGATAAAGTAATTGTTGATAGTCATGAATAAAAGTGCTCAATATCTTGCGGGTTTAATTGATGGTGACGGCAGTATATTAATCGTTCGACGCGATAGAAAACGAGCAACGACTGGTGATCGCTATCGTGGAATAAGTTTTGAAATTGTAGTTAAAATCGGCGGTGAAACCAATCATTTAAATGTATTACGTGAACTTTGGGATGATATTGGTTATATTTGGACTCGTAAAAGAAAAGGACAAAGGCATCTTTCGGAATGGATAATTTCTGGTAATAACGCCCGTTATCTGTTGCCTAAGATAAATAAGCACTTGATTTTAAAGGTGAAACAAGGTTACAATGCTTTATCATTTCCACAATGTAAAAGTCGTTGGGATGCAACACCTAAGTTTCGTAAGGAACAAACTAGACGTTGGAAGTTGCAAAAACAATTAAACAGCCGCGTAGGACGTGGCAAAAGGGGATCAATATGGCAGTAGAAGCTAAAAGAGGTTGCGGGTTCAGAAAAGTTGGTGGTTTGTATCTAGTTGGAATGATGGCAGGGACTACGTGTGATCGTTTGCCCTTTCGTTTAAATGTCTGTCCTTGCTGTGGCGAAGGCATTAAGCAAGCAATGGGCTGGACTTGGATAGATGTTCCTAAATTGTTTGGTGGGAAGCATCAAATTAAAAACCCATTGAACCCTGATATTCCGCCCAAGGAATATTATTGTGGTAAAGGGGCTATTATGCATATGCCTTATACTTGTGTATTGTGTAAGACACCAGAAGTAATAGGCAAAGCCGGATTGCTTTGGGTCGGAAAGAAGTTTTATCCAACACCCATTCATTTTGAAATGGAAGCTAAAACGCTAGGAATTTCTAAGCGTATAAAGGGAATTCCACATGGTTTTGAGCTTGGTAAGACTTGGGTAATGTTCGCACATCCTACGGCTTATGTTCAATTTAAGACTATAGTTGATGTAGCTAGTGGTGAGAAAAAAAAAACCATTGAAACTGCTCCTGCTATCTTTAAAGCTTGGTTGCCTCAGCGTCTTGAGAAGCTTTTTAAAGAAAGCGACAAGGAAAGCGATGCAGTAAAGAAAGCTGTAAAACACGGCATTACTCCGGTCTTTGTTCCTGATAATGACAAAGATCATCAGGGCAGCGTATACGATAAAGAGGAGCAGCTAGAGTTTGAAGGAGTAATTAGCAAGCATGGAATCAGTAAATCTGAAATTCAAAAGGAATTAGATAAAATCTTGGACGAAGCTAATGAAGTATTTGACAATAAGTGAAGTTCATAACCTATTAACGGAAGCTCGTAAACATAGCAAGCGTGACTGGATGATGCTTTTGCTAGCATATCGTCACGGTTTGCGAGCTTCCGAAGTAGTAGGAATAAAAGGACTTAAAAAGGAGAACTTTGCCAGTGGAAAGTTGTATGTCGAACGATTGAAACATTCGGAAACTACTTTGCATCCGTTGTTTCCTAGTACACAGGATATATTAGATGAGACAGAAATTGCAGAATATGTGGACTCTCTTAAAAACGGTGATTATCTTTTTATTGACGATGATGGCAGTTGCTTGTCTAGGTTCCAGTTCTATAGAATTATGCAAAAATATTGTAAGAGAGTTGGAATCCATTTTTCTGCGTCACATCCCCATGCTTTAAAACACAGTATTGCAAAGCAGAATATTGGAAAGATGGGTATTGAAAAAATGCAAAAGTTTTTAGGACATAAAAACATTAATTCAACTGCACAATACATCAAATGTACTGATGATGAAGCTTGTGCAGCAATGATGGAGAGTATGAGATGATCTTGTCAAAGGAAGAACTAGAAATAATTCAATATGCTTTACTTTTTGTAGATGATTATCGTAAATCAGGTGTCTTAGATGACGATGAAGAAAATTTATTATTAAAAATACAAGCAGAATTAGAAAAGAAAAAATCATGAGAAACTTTACAAAAGACGAATTGGAAATTCTATCACTATCAGATTATCGCTTTGCTGATCGTGTTGAAAAGTTAATGAAAAAGGGTTTACCTAGAGAGGATGCCCAAGACATTGTAGCAGAGGTTATTTTGACAAAGGAGTATCCTTATGACTGCGGTGAAAATGTTTCTTAGGTGGCTATTTGATTGCCATCACAATTGGAGCATGGTATTTTACCGTAAGGACTCGTCATATAGAGTTTGTCTTGACTGTGGGCTAGAACGTTGCTATAATATTGATTCGATGAGGTTTGGGAAGGTCACTCCCCGCTATAAACACGAGCAGTTTGATGGGACTAAATTTGGGTGGGAAAGGATTAAGTAATGGATAAAGATTGTGTACAAGCTAAATGTAATGGCTTTTGCGGAGCAACTTGGTATATTATGGGAGTGTCGATAGGAAGCTTGGGTAAGCCTTGTCCTGTGTGTTCAAATGGCACTCTAGTTGCTAGACATGAAAAAGATATTCCGAAAGTACCAGAATTGCTAAAAGGAGATTTTAGTCCGTCTTATCCTTATCGCATCCGTTGGGAACGTAATAATAAAAAGTCACCTTATTCCTTTGCTACCACTGAAAAAGTAACATTTACAGGTCATGGTGTATGCGCTCTTAATGCTTATAAAGTAGCAAAAGAAATAACTGATCCGAATACTAATTATTGGTGGGATTGGGAAATTGTAGACAACAAGGGGAATATCATACCAAAGGAGCAATTGGCATGAATACTAATCCTCATGTATATACTGATAGTCCATATTGCATTAAATGAAATAGTAAAGAAACCAGCTACAATTATTTTACTGAATATAGGAAATGTGCTTTAAAAGCCTATCAGGAAGCAATAAAGTCCAAAGGATATTGTTGGTACAACAAATATACTTGGGAAATTGTGAAAATTAATAAAGATGGAACTTTTGATATTATTCCAAAGGAGCAATTGGCATAATGGAAACCGGAACACAAAAAGTCGGAAAGAAGAAGATAAAAAAGTGTGCTCAGATCGTCGGTAAGCCGGTTGTTTCCGGTTATGTCAACGGAACGCTGCCCCATTATATTATTATGGCTTTTGTTAGCCCAAGAGAAGCTTACTTGGTTAATATTAAAAAGCTAGTTTCTTGGCCTTATATTACTGATGGACGATTTGTTATGAGGCGAGCATCTGATATTATCGTTGAGCAAAAGGAATATAAACCAAGAACTGAGATTGTTGTTGAAGGAGAATATCTGCCTGAAGAAGTAGTTTTTACTCCTGAAGGCAGAGCTTTTGATAATTGGAGCGATGTATCATGACTAAAATCAAAGAAATAATAGGATGGGTGTTTGTCGGGATTTGTGTTTTGATCTATGGCGTATGTAGTCTAGTCCTTCTAGGCTTACCATTTTTGTTGCTTATTGGAGTCTTTAAGGAAAAGCATCACTATCATGGGGGCGGAAGCTAATGAGTGTTTTTACTGCACACGAGAAACGCGGATATAATCGAGCAATTAACGATATTATCGCGGCATTGGTAAAAGATTTGCGTAATCAAGATATGCCAATCGCTGAGGATACACGAGAATATATCAAAGAATTGTTGTCTGATCTAAGGGAGTGGCAAACATGAGAGAAGAATATGATTTTTCGGGGGGTGTAAGGGGTAAATATTTTGGGAAAATAACGGCAAATATGACTAGAGAAGAAAAATTAGAAGATGCATTGATAAGATTGTATGGAATATGCAAATTTATGATTACCGCTGAAACTATTAAAGATTGTCCTGCTCTTGAAGATCAGTTTAAAGCTCGCATGAAAGCAGCAGAACGAGTGTTATTTGAAAAGGAGTCAAATAGCGTATGAAGGTGATTTTCTTGGATTTTGATGGAGTAATCATGCCGGGATATGACCGCACATTTACTGGCGGATTTGATCCCTTGACCATAGTACACTTGAACAACATTATTGAAAAGACAGATGCTCATATTGTTATTTCAAGCTCATATCGCCATGCTTGTACTATGGAATCACTGAAGCAGTGGCTAGAAGAAGAAGGAGTTAAGGGTGTTGTTTTAGGCAGGACTCCGTTTGCGATGGACATAGTAAGACGATCTGGTTATAGGTCAGCTAGAGAGTCGGAAATATCTTCTTGGCTGGAAAACTGGAAAGGGGAGCCGGTTGAAAAATTCGTGATTTTGGATGATATAGATGAATTTCACGTTTTGAAAGATGCTTTGGTCCAGACTGATAAATGGGCAGGATTGACGGGAGATGACGCAATTAAGGCAGTTGACAAATTGACTCAGATGTGATATAATAGCACAATGACTAAATTAGAGCAACAACAGCCTGAGCTAATATTTTTGTCGGCTGGTCGTAAGGCGTTTCGTATGGGTGTCCCTGTGGCAAACAATCCATATAGGGATCACCCATATCGAAAGCTGTGGGAAAAGGGTTATCGCATTGAAAAGAAACGATTTAAGGATAGGAAAAGATAATGTCTGAAGTCATTATAAAGCGCGGAAGAGGACGACCAAAAGGCAGCAAAAACAAGCCAAAAGTTAACGTCCCTGTTTTCACAGACTTACAAAAAGCCT
>Ga0187812_1000863_pt1 | contig 10502 bp, 10 predicted proteins | sample NC_S_2_FD_130582 | JGI IMG/M metagenome (GOLD analysis project Ga0187812, IMG submission 130582) | Wetland sediment microbial communities from Neuse River Estuary, North Carolina, USA - ASW-S_2 | ecosystem: Environmental > Aquatic > Freshwater > Wetlands > Sediment | place: USA: North Carolina... | reverse complement strand
GCTGCGCGGTACCGCTGCGGCCGGACTCGCTGCAGAGCCGCCGGGCTTGCCGGCCGAGGGCGGTGAGCAGCGGGCGGCTTAGCCGGGCGGGCTTGACGGCCTCATGGCCGACCTGCCGGAGACCGACCCGGGTCCTTCCCTTGCTCGCGCTGACCCCGAAGATCATCTGGGCACGCGGTAGCGACCCTGGCCATCTGGAGCCGGTTAGGGCCTGCGAGGGCGGGCATGAGGGATACGCCGCGATCCAGGCGCTGCCGGGCATCGGCCCGGTGCTGGCCGCCGTCATCGTCGCGGAGATCGGCGACATCCGCCGGTTCCCCGGGCCCGGGCAGCTGGCCAGCCGGGCCGGGCTGACCCCCCGGCACCGCGAGTCCGACGTCAAGGTGACCCGCGGGCACCTCACCAAGCAGGGCTCCCGGATGCTGCGCTGGGCGGTCACCGAGGCGATCCAGCGCCAGTCGGCCGGGGCGCGGCCGCGCGAGGCCAGGGACGCCATCATCGCCCGCCGCGGCAAGCAGGCGAAGAACATCGCCAAGGTCGCCGCCGCCCGCGAGCTGTTGACCCTGGTCTTCTACAGCATGCGCGACGGGCGTATCCGCCGCCTGGCCAGCCCGCGGCCGGCCACATGACAGCCGAAGACCCGGGCGCGCGGCCGCCAGCTATTCTGTCCCCCGCCACCGGGCGCGAGGCCGCCGAACATTCTGTCCCCCGCCGGGACCAGCGGCCCGGCCAGCCCGGCCCGGCGGCGCGGACGCCCGTCTGATTGACCCCGCCCGGCCCCTGACGCGAACCCGCCCCATGCCCCCCGGCAGAACATCAAGCCGGGGACAAACGAAGGGATGAATGCAGCCAGCGGGCTGCCCGGCTGGACGGCCGGCCATGGGGTGCGCACACAACCGCACACACGCGACACCGCCGCGGGCCCCCCTTTCCCCGCAGGCATCGATTACCGGCTCGCGGGCACCCGGGTCAAGGACGCCTCCAGCGCCGCTGGCGCGGCCGGGCTCGCCCGGTCCTTGACCCAGCCCGCCCGCTCGCACGAACACGGGCACCTGCGCAGCGAAAGGGGAAGCCACCAGGCCAGTCCGTCATGCCCTGCAAAGGCCGTACCTCAGCCAAAACCGCAGGCCGAACCCCCGCTTGACACCGGCCCGCTCCCTCAGGGATGAATAGCTACAAACAGTATGACCATTTCCGCAAGGCCGCAGTCCGGGTGAGGTGCCCCGCGAGAACTGTGCACATGGCGGCCCGTCCACAGGACTAGGGGAGTGATGGACTTTCAGCATTCCGGTGAGATCTGGCGTGCCTTCCCTGAGCTAGTTCCCGGGGTTGTCTTCGCCGACGGGATCACGCACGGCGTCCAGGTCGGCGATCGCGCCGCCCGGTTCACTGCCATCGCGCGGTCGCGGCTGGACGGGGCGGCGGAAAGCGAGCTGCCGGAAATCCGGGCCTGGCGGCATGCGTTCACCAGGATGGGACTCAAGCCGACCCAGTACCGGTGCGCCTCGGAGGCGCTGCTGCGGCGGTTGCGCAAGGAGGGCGCCCTTCCGCCGGTGCACCCACTCGTCGACATTTGCAACGCCGTCTCGGCCGCCTTCGCGATCCCGGTCGCCGTCTTCGATGTCTCCAAGGTCACCAGCCGCCTGGAGGTGCGGTACGCAACCGGCGATGAGCAATACCTGACGTTCTCCGGCCAGACCGAGCATCCTAGCCCTGGCGAGGTGATCTTCGCCGACCAGGCGGGACAGGTCCATGCCCGGCGATGGACGAACCGGCAAAGCGGCCTGTCGGCCGTCCAGGCCCAGACGTCCGCGGTGCTGATCGTGGCCGAAGCCATGCACGACTCGGCGTCATCCGACATGCCCGCGCTCATCGCGGCTATCGCCGGGGAACTGAACGCCATCTGGTCCATCACGCCGGGAGCCGCCCTGCTCAGCCAGTCGGCGCCAAGGTTCGCGTTCCGGACGTGACCACCAGTCCTGTCTCGGCCGCACGGGCCCATCTCCGGCAAGTCATCCCGCCAACGGCATGAGAGCACGCTTCCGCAGAAGATGGCGCGCTGGCTACAGGTTCATCCGCGTCGGGCGCTACATTATGCAGGCCGAGATACCGGGTCTTCGAGCGTCAAGATGTGAGCGGATTTGTGTAAGGACGACTCGGGTGGAAGGCCTAGAATATCACGATAGTCCCTTATGGGAAGACCCGTCTCGCGGCTCTCAACCGATTGTTGTCCGGCCTGCCGGACCTGCTCTTCATCGCAGTAGAGCCCCGGTGCTGGAGTGCCTCAATTGAGATTCGAGTAACGAAATCTACGACACGATCCCCTGGCTCGTTGCGGGCCATGCTGCCCACGAGTAGCTATCGGCGACCACGTCCCGGATTTCGGATTCGCTAGTGCCGTTGCTGCTTAGGTTTGCCCTGTCGGCTCACATCTAGGCCAGGGCCCGGGTTAAACAGCCGCGGGGTGCCCCGACTATCGGACAATCGGCGACAGGGAAGTCCGGCACCCGAGCGCCGACTTGCTCGACACCATTTATCAATGCGAACGGCGGCAGGACTGGTACCGGCATTTCGGGGATAAAGATTCCCTTGGATAGCCGAAGCCCGCGGAGTTCTGCTGCCGCGGCACCCGCGGACGCCAGGTGTTCTCGGGTCCCGCCTGCGGCGGGAAGTCGTTTCCCGGCCTGGACCTGAGGCGTCCTGGCGGAGGATAGGCGGACTGCGGCCCTGACCCGGGTCTATGGGGGGCGGACGGCTGGCCTGGCATGCCCCGCCAGTAACCGGGCGGGCGCTGACCTACCGCAGCGGCGGCGGGATGCCCGGCGTCCGCCCAGGGCGGCCCTGAAGGAGACGTGGTGCCAGCGAGCCGGCCGTTAGCTGCCGCCGGATGACGCGCAAGGCGCGGCGCGGGCCCTGCCTGATCGCCCTGCCGCGGACGCGTTTGCGCCATGCGGGCAGCGCTGACAAGCGCCTGCAGGTAGATGTAGCAGAGCAGCGAAATCCCGGTTAGCAGTGCCATCCACAGAGACGCCTTTGACTCGCCGTTCTTCACAAAGAACTCACCGGCGATGAACGCGCCGACGATCGCCCCTAGGCCGGCAGACGCCGGGAGAATCACTTTCCTGCTGCGCACTCTGATGGCTTTGACTAGGAGCAGGACCGCGGTGCCGATCAGGAACGTGCCGACCAGGGCATGGACGGTAAGCAGCAGCGGGCCATTCTTGATCTCCTGTGTGATCCCGGCATGCTGATCGGCGGCCGGGACCTGGACGTATAGGTTCAGCCACATGCCCAAGCCGAATTGCACCACCAGCGCAATCAGGGTTGCCAGACAGGTGCGGCGCAAACCCGCAAGGCGCTGCGGGCGAGTATGCCTACCGACGGCCAAGGCAATGATCGGCTCGCCTGTTTCGTCGTACACTGCCGCCTTCCCTCCTCTGCTCCCAGCCGTAATCACGGCCCGTCGGGGTGGGTGGTTCAGGCGATTCTGAAATAGGCCAGAAATGATATATCTGCCCCGGAATGCCTAAAGTTTTGATTCAGGCATGAAGGGACGAAACGGGCGTTAGTTTTTACGGCCGGGAAGCCGCTAGCCGGTAGTGGCAGCCATCCCTGTCCCTCCCGCAGACTGCCCGCCTAATTCTGCATAGCTTCACCGATGAGGATGTCGACCACCTGTGTAACCTCAACCTGATCCCGAAGTCATGTGGTTCCTCACCGGCAGCCAGAATCGCCTGTTACGCGCGGCTGCGAGCGCAGGACTTCGCCGCGCCCGGGCCACCCAGATCGGCGGGTCCTCGCATCGGTGGTCCAGGTGTGCACGTCACGGGTGGCCGTCAGGTGTCACGGCCAGCGGCGGGCGTTGCCCTCGTGAAGGGTGCCGGGCGGGTCGGGCAGGACGCAGAACAACAGCCCGGCCGGGTCGCGCATCACCTGCCAGGCATGCACGCGCTGCACGCGGCGGGCGCCCAGGCGCTCCAGCCGGGCCACCTCGGCGTCCAAGTCATCGGTGTGGATATCCAGGTGCACGCGGGCGGTTCCTCGCCCAGGCGCTGGGTCAGCAGCCAGAAGTCGTGGCCGTGCAGCGCGGCGCCGTGGTACTCGGGGAAGCCGAACGGCGGCAGCGGCTGGTCGAGGGCCGCTTCCCAGAATGACACCTCGCGCTCGTGGTCGCTGGCGGGCACGTCGATGACGATCTTGTGCAGCCTGCTGAAGCGCGTCACGGCACCCACCTACGCGGCGCTCAGGGCACGAAACCTTCGTCGAGGTCGCGGTTCTGGCCGGATAGCAGCCTTCGCCGTGTCTCAGGCCGGCAGGCTGATGGCCCGCCAGCAGGCGGCGGCGATCTCGTCGAGCTGTTCGTCGGTCAGCTCGGTCCCGCCGGCCGCAAGCCGCACGGCCGGGCTCAGGCCGAGCTCGTAGATCACCTCCGGCGGCAGCGGCAGGAGCCGGGCGGCGACATCGGGCCTTGCCGCGTGCGCCGCCAGCGGGTCGTCGCAGGCGATCGCCGCCTGGTGCGCGGCGCTGCGGTAGGGCGAGTCGTCGACCTGCAGCAGGAAGCGGGCGTGATCGGGGTTCGCCTTCAGATGACGGTAGGTGGCCAGCCAGATGCCGCGAAATTGCGCGGCTGGCTGCGCGCCCGCGTCGAGGCCTGCCATGGCGGCCACGGCGAGCTGCGCCTTCGTCTCGCGGTAGGCGGCGAGCACCAGTTCGTCCTTGGACGCGTAATGCGTATAGGCGGTACCGGTCGCCACGCCGGCCTCGCTGGCGACGGCGCTCATCGAGGCGCCGTGAAAGCCGTTGCGCGCGACGAGCGTGCGCAGCGCGCCGCGCACCGCGGCGGCGCGGTCCACCGGCGGGACCGTCATGCCGCCGCCGCGGCGCGCACGTCGATCGCGATTCCGGTCTCGCGCTCGGAGACCTCCCACAGCGCGGCGATCGCCTTGTCCATGCCGAGCCTGCGCACGATCGGCTTGCGCACCGGCGGCCCGCTGTTGACGAACCGCGGGCCGTAGAACTCGCCGCCTTCGGCGGCCGGGTCGGTCGCCGCCCGCAGCTGCGACAGCGCGCCGTCGGCCGCGGACATCCCGGTGCGGCCGGCGAGGAAGAGGAAGAACCGCTGGCTCGCGCCGCCGCCGGACTCTCGCACGCTGACCGCCTGCAGGTCGGTGTTCGACAGCCCCGGATGCGCGATCAGGCTGGCCGTGCCCGCGCCGGCCTTCTCCAGCTCGCGCTGAAGCCCCAGGCCGAAGTGGAAGTTCGCGAGCTTGGCCTGGCCGTAAGCGCGCCATGGCCGGTAGCGGCCGTGCAGGTGCGGGTTGGCCGGGTCGACGGCACGGCCCATGTGATGTGCCGTGCTGGTCACGGTCACAATCCGCGCGCCGGGTGCGCGCAGCAGCGCGGGCAGCAGCAGCGCGGTCAGCGACCAGTGCCCCAGATGATCCACGCCGAACTGCATCTCGAAGCCGTCAACGGTCTTGGCCTCGGGGATCCCCATCACCCCGGCATTGTTGATGAGCAGGTCGATGCTCTCGTGCGCGGCCATGATCTGCCCGGCCGCGGCACGCACCGACGCCTGCGAAGCCAGGTCCAGCGCCACCAGCTCCAGGGAAGCACCCGGTACGCCTGCGCAGATCTCCTCGACGGCGGCCGCCGCCTTCTGCTGGTTGCGTACCGCCATCACGACATGCGCGCCTTTCGCCGCCAGCTGCCGCGCGGTCTCCAGCCCGAGCCCGCCGTTGGCCCCGGTCACGACCGCTGTGCGGCCGTGCTGGCCGGGGATGTCTGCTGCGCTCCAGCTCACGGCGACTCCCTGAGTGAATGTTCATTCGGCCATTTCACAGTACCACGTGCGCGAAGCCCAGCTGTCAGTACGCGACGACCCGAACCACGACTGGTCCCACCCCTATTACTGGGCAGCATTCACCTATCACGGATAGTGATCGGTCCACGCAGATCCGCTCCCTAGAACGTCATGGGCGCAAGGTACGCAAGATCCGAGTGGACTGCAGGGCTGGTGTTTGGCTGCTGCATGCCGGATGCGGGACGGGGCTGCCGCCGGGAGGCGGTCGCCATGGCCGCAGGCGGCAAAGCGTATGTCGTGGAGGACTCCGACGAGAGCGGCGACTGCGGGACACCGCCTTGGCTCTCCCCGGCACTTCAGGGGCTGCTCGAGGCACTCGACGGCACCAGGTTCCGCTGCATTTCTCTTGATAGAATCAAGAATATTCAAATTAGGCGGGGCGCATCGGACCCACGCCTTACTCGCGATGAAGACGAATATGTGTCGCCAGCCCGTACTCCGATATCGACGCCGAAAGTACCCATATCATCCCGTTCTGCGCGTGTAGGGTGACGGTCGCGAAGGCCAAGGCAGCGCGCAAGTAGGCGGTTCACGCGCGTGGAGAAACCGAATCTGTCACCCACCGTGATAGTGCTGTTCGTGGCGACGGGCACGTGATCTCAGGGGTTGCGCCGCAGGGTGTTTTTCCAGCAGCATCCAGCCCATGGCCCCTATGAGCGCCGATGCCGTCGTGGCCCTGGGAGGCGGCATCACCGCCGACGGCCAACCGCGGCCACCGACCGTGGCGCGTGCCCGCCGGGCGGCCGCGTTGTACCGCTCGGGGCGGGCGCGGCGGATCGTGATGTCGGGTGCGTATGGCATGTACGATCCGCCGCCGCCGCGCGCGGAGGCTACGGCCATGGCGGAGATCGCCGTCGCGGCGGGCGTGCCCCCGGGCAGCATCACGGCCGAGTCCCGGTCGCGTGACACGATCGGCAACATCTGGTTCACCAAGCCGCTGCTGGGCGAACCCGGAGGGCAGTGCGTCATCGTGGTGACATCCGGCTGGCATGCGGCGCGCGTGCGCTACCTGACGCAAGTGATCTGGGGCCCCGGCTACCGGGTGGCCGTGGAGGCGGTGACCGGCGAGGCGGCCACGCGGGCACCGGAGGAGATCGCCCGCTGGGAGGCGGGGCTGCTGGCGGTGTCGCGGCGCTGGTTCGCCGCGATCCGCCCAGGCGATGACGCCGCGATCGCTGATGTCCTGGCCCGGGACCACCCGATCTACGCCGACCATCCGCAGACCACGCTCGCCGGGCTCGCCGAAATGGTCACCGGCCACCCGCGTGACCGCGCGTAGGACTGCGCCGGCGCCCCGATCGTCCGGTTCGGTGCGGCCCGGATCGGCCAACTTCACAACCCGTCAGAACGCCAGATCGGCTACGTGCGCGCTTCAAGGACGCCTCGTCGCTCGCTACACCGAGACTGGGATGGGCAGGCCGACTGTATGAATATGCAACCCCCGGCTGGCGCTTGGTGATGCACGCTCATGCCGGTGACAGGACGTCGACCCGACGGTTGCGTCTATGACGTTTCCGCGGAAGCGCTTTGTGCAGTGTTTCACAAGCCTCTTCCGTAGAGACGCGCTCTCATGCCGCGAGGCGCGCTCGTGCCGAGATCGGGGCACGTGGACGTCAGGGAGCCAGTGGCCTCAGATGCTCATCGAAGAAAGCAACAATCCGGGTTCTTGCGTCGCCCGTCGCCTGTTCGTCGAAGCCCATCCCGATCAGCGGCCCGGCGATCAGGCTGACGACCGTGAACACCCGGGGCAGCGCCGCGTCCTTGCCCCCCGCACCTGCGAACGCGGCCAGCTTGCCGGGATGGTTGTTCATGAAGGAGTGACCGACGCCCGGGTAGACCTTCACGTCATTGTCGATACCGCTGCCGTCCAGGATTCGCTTCAACCGGGCCGGCGCGTCCCCCACCGACCGGTCACGGGCACCGTAGCTGGCCACCACCGGGCAGGCGTTCCCGAGCAGGTCCTCGGCGTTTTTGGGCAGTGCCCCATAGTTGACACTCGAGGCTTCGAACCCATGCCCGGCCGCCAGGACAACGGCGAACCCACCGCCCATGCAAAAACCGATCACTCCGATGTGCCCAGTACAGCTGGGCTGGCCTGCGAGCCAGGACCGGGTGGCGTCGATGTCACCGAAGGCAGGACCCCGGCCCCGGGCGATGTCCTTGATGGTGGACACGACACAGCGGAGCTTGCCGCCCCAGGAGTAAAGATCCGGTGCCACCGCGAGATACCCCGCACCCGCCAGCCATTCCGCCTGCGCGCGCAGATCCGGCGTCATGCCGACCGCGTCATGAATGACCACGACACCCGGCCAGGGCCCAGGGCTCGCAGGAGTCGCCAGATAGCCGCGCAATCGCCGCGGGGATGGAATCTGGACCTCGCCCATGCTGGCCCTCCTGGTTCGCCGCCGGGCGGGACGCCGGATCCAGCCGCGGGTTCACCCGAGCGGCCGCGGGGAGGCTGTCCCGGCCCACGCAGAACCACTACCGGTGGAAGATCCGCCGCCGCTCCAGGTCGAAGTTGGCAGGATCATGGTAATCGCAGCCGGGCAGCGCCGACGCGACGCTGCGCTACAACCTGGACAGCACGCTCGACATCTCCCCACCCGTGCCTCCGCCGCGGCACCGGTCGGCCGTCCTTGGCTGGCACCCACCTCGACAGGCAACGCCCGCCGGCCGCGAGCAACCAGTGCACGAACGGGTCATCTGCGCGGCCGGCGGCCGACGCGGGCGCTTGCCGCCCCAGCGCATCAGCTCTTGTCTTCGCCGGGCAGGATGCCAGGCGGCACCACATCGGTGTCCGGGCGCGCGGCGGCGCGGCGGCCGCTGGCTTTTTGCCAGTAGGCCTCTTTACCCAGCAGCGACTCACCGAATCGGTCGAACTCGGAGAGCACCTTCTGCGTCGCCGCCGTAACCGCCTCACCGGTCCGTTCACCCAGTTCCTCCAACTGCCGCGACACCTCAGCCTGGATACGGGCGGCCACTTCGTCCGCTGCTAGGTCGCGCACCTCCTGCCTGGCCTCTCGCACCGCGGCGCGCAGATCCTTCGTCGCGGCGTGCGCTTCGCGGATCATCTCCCGGCACTCGCCGACCGCGGCTTCCAGCCGGCCTAGTTCGCTCACGGCATCCTCCTCGCCCGCCGACCGAGCCAGGCCCGCTTCGATCCCGGCCAGCCATACAGTTACGCGCACCGCCCCGGACGTCGCGCGGCTCAGCGGCACTTCATGGACTACCAGGGATGAACCAGACCTGGTTCTGCGCGCCCACGGGGAAGCGGAGCCGCACCCGCCAGGCTACCAACCGCCACCATGCCGGCTGACTGGCCAGCATGGGCATATCACAGCATAGGCACGGCAATTCCTGCCGGTAGCGGGGCCTGGGCGGTGTCGATGATGCGTGCACCACGAACGTGATGAGGCCGGGAGGAAGCGAGCCGCCTCAGTAACCGCCGTTAGGCATCCGATCACGAGTTGCTGATCCGCACGCTGGCGGACGGCAGAAGGATTGATCTGTTCGGGTATCGCGTGGTCCTAGGTCATAGCGTGATCACGATCTTGCCGTGGACGTGGCGTCCGGCCTGCAGTGCCACTGCGTCGCGGATCTGCTCGATCGGGAAGGTCGCGGCGATGGGCACGGTGATCTCGCCGGCGAGGATCGCGCCGGTGATCCGCTGCAGGTCGGCCGGCCGGGCTTCGCTGCCCCCGGTCGCGCGCACGCCGCCGGGAGGGTTCGGGCCTGCGGCGATCGTGGAGATCCGCGCTGGCGGTACCCCGAGCGCGAGCGCGGTCTCGGCCGTCTCGGTGCCGAACAGGTCCGTCGCGGCGGTCACGCCGTCGGGAGCCAGCTTCCGCACACGGTCCGCGAGTCCCGGGCCGTATGCCACGGGCTCTGCGCCCAGCTGCCGCAGGAACTCGAAGGTGCCCTGCGAGGCGGTCCCGATCACGGTCGCGCCGGCGAGTTTGGCGAACTGGACGGCGAACACGCCCACGCCGCCGGCGGCGCCTCCGACCAGGACGGTGTCACCGGGCCGCAGGCCGATCGCCTCCAAGGCAGCCGCGGCTGTGAGGCTGGCCACCGGAAGCGTGGCCGCCACCTTGTCGCTGATGCCGTCCGGTGTGTGAAACAGCGCGCTGGGCGCCGGGGCTGGAGTCTTCATGACCAGGAAGTCGGCGGCCGCCTTCGCCATCGCGCCTCCGTAGACGCGATCACCCACGGCGAAACCATCGGCGCCGGCTCCCGCTTCGTCGACGACGCCGGCGAAGTCGTACCCGAAGCCGGACGGCACGGTGACGCCGAACATCGCCGCCGCCTCGGGGATCGAGGCGATGCCCCAGTCCATCGGGTTCAGGCCGGCGGCTGTCACGCGGACGCGCACCTCGCCCGGGCCGGCGTGCGGCTCCGGAACGTCTCGCAGCTCCAGTACCTCGGGACCCCCGAACGTTTCATAGATGATGGCGCGGCTCATGGCGACCTCCGGCGACCAGACAGTGATGGGACTTGGTACCGTCACTATACAGCATGACGGGACCAAGTACCGTACACTTTTCGCATGGCCCGCTGGCGACCGAACGCATCGGAACGACTCGTTCTGGCCGCCCTCGACCTGTTCGCGGAGCGGGGTTATGAGAACACGACAGTCAGT
>Ga0187812_1000862_pt1 | contig 10512 bp, 8 predicted proteins | sample NC_S_2_FD_130582 | JGI IMG/M metagenome (GOLD analysis project Ga0187812, IMG submission 130582) | Wetland sediment microbial communities from Neuse River Estuary, North Carolina, USA - ASW-S_2 | ecosystem: Environmental > Aquatic > Freshwater > Wetlands > Sediment | place: USA: North Carolina... | reverse complement strand
CGATACAGGGCTGAGCCTACAAGAGGCACTTGGACTTGTCGAAAGTTTAGAGCCATTGGCAAAGCAGCACAATCTTAATATTGGCGTCAAGTTTAGCAATACCCTTGAAGTTCATAACAGCCTGGGACGCTTACCTGACGAGGTGATGTATCTCTCCGGTCAGCCGTTGCATGTCATCGCTGTAGCGTTGCTGGCAGAATGGAGAAGAGCTACAGGAACGCGCTATCCTGTTTCATTTGCAGCGGGTATCGATCGCCGTAATATCGCCAATGCTGTTGCTATGGGGCTGACTCCTATCACGGTTTGTACCGATTTGTTGAGGCCAAAGGGATATGGTCGTCAAGAGGGATATTTCAAGGACCTGGAGACAGCTATGCGTAAAGTAGGCGCAGGTACTCTTAAGGAGTATATCCTCAAGGCACGAGGACAAAGTGAACAGGTTGGTGGTGATCTTGAGCAGGCTATTTTAGACAATACTGCAATTATCGCTGAAGAAAGTGTTCATGATCCACGTTATAGTTGGATACAAAACAGTAAAGAGCCACGCAAGATCAATAGTCATTTATTTGTTTTTGACTGCCTCTCATGTGACAAATGCGTGCCTGTCTGTCCCAACGATGCTAACTTCATCTTCGACGTAGAGCCAACCCGTTTCAAATATCGTGACTATCGTCTGACGCGTGGAGTACTTTTGCCTGATGAAGTTCACTGGTTTTATATCGAGCAGGCGCACCAACTCGCAAACTTTGCCGATTTCTGCAATGAGTGTGGCAATTGCGATACGTTCTGCCCAGAGTACGGAGGCCCATTTATTGAGAAACCAGGCTTCTTTGGTTCGCAAATGTCATATGCAGGTCGCCCCACACACGATGGATTCTACGTTGAACGTGTAGATGGCACTGAGTGTATTATCGGGCGTATCAGAGGGCAGGAATATAGAGTTGAAATAAAGCGTGCGGACGATTCTGCATTGTTTAACGATGGTGTAGTCTTATTGAATATTCAGCTATCGACAGGAAAACTGCTTAGTTGGAAAGCTCTTGATTCCGCTTTGGCGAAGATTGATCCTGCGCGTGAGCCATTTGGACATATGCCCGATCACGTAGTTTCTATGGTGAACTTTTATCGCATGGAGGCATTATTGCGTGGAGTATTGAATATGAAGAAGGTGCATTATGTAAATGCACAGTATTTGTCAGTATAAAAGATATGTAAACAAATCAAGAAAGGGTAGTTATGGACATTCGTGAAACACAAATCGCCGTCAAGCAAGAACTAGTAAAACATCATGACATAATGATCCAGTTTCTGCGAGACATCGTAGCAATTCCAAGCTTCGATAGTCAGATTGGTCCAGTTGGGGATGTTATAGGCGCACGCATGATGGAACTTGGTTTTGACGAGGTGCGGCGTGATTCTATGGGCAATATCCTGGGGAGAATAGGTAATGGATCTCGTGTATTACTCTATGATAGTCACATTGATACGGTAGGTGTAGCTGATGCTACACAATGGGAATGGGATCCTTTTAAAGGTAAATTCGAAAATGGCATTATCTATGGCCTCGGTGCCGGCGATGAAAAGTGTTCCACTCCCCCTATGATCTATGCGATGGCCACTTTGAAAAAGTTGGGGCTGGCCAAAGACTGGACACTCTATTATTTTGGCAATATGGAGGAGTGGTGTGACGGAATCTCAGGAAATGCGCTTGTAGAACATGAGGGCATACGTCCAGATTTCGTAGTAATTGGCGAATCCACCAACATGGAAATTTATCGTGGGCACCGTGGGCGTACCGAAATCAGTGTCACCTTTAAGGGAGTTAGCTGCCATGCAAGTGCGCCTGAACGTGGGGATAACGCGCTCTATAAAGCCATCCCATTTATTCAGGGCGTCGAGCAACTGCATCAAGAGTTAAAGAACCGTCCAGATTCATTCCTGGGTGCTGGTTCTATCACAGTGACCAGTATCAATACGCATAGTGTCTCGCTCAATGCAGTTCCTGACGAATGTTCCATCTATCTTGATCGTCGTATGCATCCTGCTGAGACAAAAGAAGTTGTGCTGAATGAATTACGAACTTTGCCAAATGCTCATCTGGCTGAGATCGTTGTGCCAGAGTATGCTGAGCCGAGTTATACAGGCTTTGTGTTTCCAGTCGAGAAGATATTCCCAGCATGGTCATTAGCTGAGGATCATCCTTTTGTACAGGCCGGCAAAGCCACGTTTGAAAGCTGCTATGGTCGTCCCGCAAAAACTAGCAAGTGGGTTTTTTCTACCAATGCCACATATTGGATGGGCAAGGCGGATATTCCAGCAATCGGCTTTGGCCCTGGTGAAGAGCATTGGGCACATACAACTCTCGACCAGGTCCCTGCTACCGAAGTTGCGCAGTGTGCCGATTTCTACGCGATGTTGCCACTTTTCCTTGAGGGGGTCAGATGAGTAAATTAGCTGTTGTTGCTATCGGTGGTAACTCATTGATAAAAGACGAGGCACATCAAAGCGTGCCTGACCAGTTTAATGCTGTGCGTGAAACAGCAGTACATATTGCTGGAATGATCGAACAGGGTTGGAACGTGGTCGTCACACATGGGAATGGACCACAAGTGGGGTTTATTCTACTGCGTTCAGAACTAGCGAGCAAAGTAATGCACACTGTGCCTCTCGATTCATGTGGTGCAGATACCCAGGGCGCAATCGGTTATATGATACAGCAAGCTCTGTATAATGAATTTTTACGACGAGGCATTCAGCGTCATAGTACGACGTTGGTTACACAAGTGATTGTGGACCGCAGCGACCCAGCAATGCAGAATCCCAGCAAGCCCATTGGCACTTTTTATAAAGAGGAAGAAGCACGTGCGAAGATGAGTAAAGAGGGCTGGATAATGGTTGAGGACGCCGGGCGAGGTTGGCGTCGAGTAGTGCCATCGCCCATCCCAAGAGAAATCGTCGAGCGTGATGCAATAGATAATCTCATTAAAAGTGGCTTTATTGTGATCGCAGTCGGTGGAGGTGGCATCCCTGTAGTGCGAGATGATTCTGGAACTCTCTCAGGAGTAGAAGCTGTTATTGATAAAGACCTTGCTTCGAGTTTGCTTGCCAGTGAATTAAATGCTGACCTCTTACTGATATCTACTGCTGTTGAGAAGGCTGCACTCAACTTCAAGAAGCCTAACCAGATTGATCTTAATCGTATTTCTCTAAACGAGGTTAAGCGATACTACGAGGAGGGTCATTTTGCTAAAGGCAGCATGGGACCAAAGGTCAAAGCAATCATTAATTATCTTGAACGTGGTGGAAACGCAGCTTTGATAACTATGCCCGAAACTATTGGCAAAGCTCTCAAAGGAGAGACAGGAACGTGGATTGTAAAGGAATAGAAAGGACGATATAAAATGAAAACTAATTTGCGTGGTCGAGACTTTATTAGCACGCAAGAATGGACCAAAGAAGAATTGGAGACTGTGCTGAATCTCGCTTTTGACCTTAAAATGAAATGGGGTCTTGAACTACCCACTCGTTTACTCAAAGATAAAACGCTGTTTATGCTTTTCTTTTTCTCTTCGACACGCACACGCAACTCGTTTGAAGCAGGGATGACGCGCTTAGGAGGGCATGCAATTTTCTTAGAACCGGATAAGATGCAAATCTCCCATGGTGATACCCCTAAAGAGATTGGAAAGATTCTTTCAGCGTATGGTCATGGCATTGCAATTCGCCACTGTGATTGGGGTGATGGAAATGTGTACTTGAGAGATGTTGCCGAACATGCAAGTGTGCCGGTCATTAATATGCAATGCGACATCTATCATCCTTGCCAGGCTATGGCTGATCTCATGACAGTCATTGAGAAGAAGGGGGACGTTCGAGGCAAGAGAATAGTGATGTCATGGGCATATGCCAAATCCTATACCAAGCCACTTTCACTTCCTCAATCAATAATTGAGATCTTCACACAGTTCGGTGCTGAAGTTGTTCTGGCACATCCACCTGAGTTTGAGTTGATGCCTGAGATTTTGGATAATGCTGCTGAAAACGCACGTAGAACAGGCGGCAGTTTTAAGATTGTCCATGATATGGATGAAGCGTTTATTGGCGCTGATGTGGTATATCCTAAGAGTTGGGGTCCTCTGGTTGCGGTTCAAGACACGTCAAACATGGTAGATACAATTGGACAATATGCTCACTGGATCTGTGACGAGCGTCGAATGTCACTAGCAAAAGAGGATGCTATATATATGCATTGTCTACCTGCAGACCGTGGTATTGAGGTGACTGACGCAGTGATAGATGGCCCACAATCAGTAGTGTATGATCAGGCGGAGAATCGTATGCACGCACAGAATGCAATTATGGCTCTTACAATGGGAGGACGTTGATTTCCTGCATCATCCTATCCTCCTGTGATGTATTTGTGAGAGCAGTGTATATGAACTTTGATATGCATTAGCTATACTGTCTGTAGAGGATACCTATTCATAATACTAATTGCCAGTATGTTTGCTGAAGAGCCTGGCTGGTTATAAATAAAGTGAGGTACTGTATGGACAGCACATTAGTTGATGCATATGTTGATTATATTGTAGTTGATGATGAGGCAAGGGCCATAATTACATTCACATTCGTGCATTTGAAAGAAGATACTCATGTGTCTCTTATTCATGATAAAGCAAAAAGTGGTATAGAACCATATGTAATAAACAGAGGTTCACCAGCTTTGATGTTGAGCGCACAGCACGATGAAGGAATCCTGGTTAATGTATGGCTTGGAAACAAAGTTATTGCTAGCGGGGTGTATCGAGTAGATGCTCAGAGTGATGACTATATTCTTGAGACTATCTGTGATTATGGAATGCATTTTATGCAGGAGGGCAAGTTATCCTCAAGCGCAAATGAAGAATTCGAGTGGGTCTGCCAGTTTGCAGAAGATTAAAATATTGCTCAATCTGTGACTGTTGACCTTAGAGGCATTTCTCTTACATATAACAAGACGAACAAGCTGAGTTGTTCGTCTTGTCTTTTTTTTATATGATCCAAAGCTGAATTGGTTCCGTCTTTGTTCTGTAGAAAGGTTCGGAGCAAATGATTTTAAAAAAATTATGACAGAAGCGAACCTGTGTACGCTTCAAAAGCGTGAAGCTCTATCTGTAGAGCAAGAGAGATATTCATGGCACATTAATAATTATGTAATACTACATTCGTCAAAGGTATCTCAGATCTGGCATTTTGCCGAAGGAGTAAAGTAAGATGACAAAAACGGAGACAATTAAAGCCTTTTCAGCAGCGTTGGAAGCGAGAGAATTTGAGAAGGCAGGTTCCTACCTGGCCGATGATTTCGTCTTCACCGGTCCTGTGCCACAGCCAGTAGGTAAACATGAGTTTATCGCAATTCAAAGCGCATTTGAGAGCGCATTTGAAGACTGGTCTTTCAACTCTCATGATGAGGTAGAGCAAGGTGATAAGGTCGTAGCTGCAGTACAAATCACAGGGACACACACCCGCGACCTGGTTCTGCCTATGCCAGGAATGCCAACTATTCCAGCCACTAAAAAGAAAGTTTCTCTTCCAGAGGAGCACCTGGAATTTACTTTCGTTGGCGATAGGATTGCTTCTTTGACATCCGACAATGTGCCGGGTGGTGGTATTCCAGGAGTTCTTCAACAAATAGGGGTCCCGTTGCCGACAATGTAAGCAATATATGAACAGCAAACCGATATATTGATAGTGAAAAGCCGGGAACCTGCTTTAAAGTTAAGCAGGTTCCCGGCTTTTGTATTGTGATCAGAGAGTAATCAACGCAATGCGTGTTCTCTAAGAACTTCCTCGACGGTTTGTATAAGAGCTTCATCAGAGAAAGGTTTGGGCAAATAACGGTCTGCACCCTGGCGTAGCCCCCAGGAGTGATCGAGGTTCGTATTTTTAGTACTTACCATAATGATTGATAGGTTTCGCTGTGGATCTAATGCGCGTAATTGACGGCACAAACCGAAACCGCTGATTCCAGGGAGCACAACGTCAATTATTACACAATGTGGGCGTTCCTGTAGGGCTTTGGCCAATCCCTCATTTCCATTAGAAGCGGTATGTACTTGATATCCAGCTTTTTCAAGTGCGCGGGCCATAATTAAACAAAGGGTAGTACTATCATCGATGACGAGAACTTTGGCGGAATTTGGCACGAGATAATGATCCTTCTTTCGAATTGTACTTATCTGAATGTAGATTCGTATTAGGTATTTTGTATAAGTATATCGTAAAAGATGCCACAAAGTACAATTTAAGAGGTAAGACAGGTATTTTGGCCTATCCAAAGGTATTGTGTAAACCAAAGTAGCCACTAAGGTAGTTGATTCAAAGGGGGGCATGATATCTGTGATAGCTATCATATTGCGTAACTGAAATGCAATAACCTTAGTAGTTATCCAGTTATGACCATCCTGAACGTTGGTTACCAATAACTGGAGAGAAATTCAAATGGCTTATCAGGCGGCCTCTTTTTCCGCGTTAGCACGGATGTGTTCGGTGAATATAGTGGTTATTTGTTTGAGATTACTACTACGGGTAAATACAGAATTTCTCTTTTTTCTCAACGCATTAGCGCGACTATCACTCCTTTGAAGAATTGGACGTTTTCACCAGCTTTACGACAGGGCTATGCTGCAAGTAATACATTGCAAGTTATTGCACAGGGAAATAGCTTATCTCTGTCTGCAAATGGCGTATTTCTTGTTCAGCTAGCTGATTCAACATACACGTCGGGTTTGATAGCTTTTTTTGCTACGACTGATGGTATAAAGCAGGCTGATGTAGTATATGGTAATCTGAAGGTGTACCCGATGGCGTAAATCTTGGTTTTGTAGAAGGAGCTTGTAAATGCGTACAGTTATTACCAACGGCCGTATCATTACAGCGACCGATGATTTTCAAGGTGATATTCTGATTGAGGATGAGCAAATTGTCGCAGTTTGTTCGCCTGGTACCTTTGCTTCGATGCAAAGCGATTCGGTACTTGATGCACAGGGGAAGTATGTCTTTCCTGGTGCTATCGATGTGCATACACATATGGAACTACCGCTGCCAACGACTGTTGCCAGCGATAACTTTGAAACAGGAACAATAGCTGCTGCGTGTGGTGGAACCACCTGCATCATTGATTTTGCTAATCAGCAGAGGGGGCATGCCCTTTCTGAAGCTCTTCAATCCTGGCATACTAAAGCGGCAGGAAACGCAGTAATCGATTATGGATTTCATATTACAATTACTGATCTTGCATCGGCGCCTGAAGAGGCAATGGATGAAATGGTTGCCGCTGGAGTGACGACTTTCAAGTTGCTGATGGCCTATCCAGGCACGTTTATGGTCGATGATGAGACGATTTATCGTGTCCTGCGTCGCTCTGCTCGTCTGGGTGGATTGGTCATGGTACATGCTGAGAATGGTATTGCCATCGATTTTATAGTGCGTGAAGCAGTTGCTGCTGGTCATACAGCCCCAATATATCATGCACACTCACGTCCTGCGATCCTGGAGGGAGAGGCAGCAGAGCGTGCCATTACACTTGCAACACTGACAGAAGCGCCACTCTATGTTGTGCATGTCAGTTGCGCCCATTCATTGCATGCTGTCGCTGCAGCTCGTATGAGAGGTCTACCAGTCTGGGGCGAGACGTGTCCGCAATATCTCTACCTGGATGACAGTTGTTATGTTGCTCCTGGCTTTGAAGGCGCAAAATACGTTTGTACACCTCCTATACGCAGTGATTCTGACAATGAAGCACTCTGGATTGGCTTACAGCGTCGAGAACTACAAGTGGTTTCAACGGATCATGCACCTTTTAACTATCATGGGCAAAAAGAACTGGGTTTGCATGATTTTACCAAGATACCCAATGGTTTGCCAGGAGTGGAGCATCGCGTAATGCTTTTGTATGATGGTGTGCGAAAGGGAAAATTGGGTATTCAGCATTTTGTGGATCTTGTTTCAACTACGCCAGCAAAACTCTTTGGGCTTTTTCCCCGCAAAGGTACGATTGCCCCAGGCAGTGATGCTGACCTGGTCATTTTTGATCCTGAACGAAAGTTGAAGATCAGTGCCACAAATCAGCATCAGCGTGTCGATTATACTCCTTATGAGGGTATGCAAATTCAAGGAATCCCAGATACTGTGTTATTGCGTGGAAAGGTGATAGTGCGCAACGGTGAGTACGTAGGTGGTAAAGGAGGAGGGCAGTATTTACCGCGCAAGACTTTTACTGCGCCTTAGTCCAGTCCCTACAGCTTGTTCTTTTGCTGTTCTCGTGGTGGAACGAGCTTATGTTCGACGGCAAATGCTGCCGCCTCACTACGTCTTGAAAGCCCAAGTTTATCGAGAATGTGACTGACATGATTGCGTGCCGTCTTTTCGCTAACGAACAACGTATTGGCAATTTGTTTGTTGGTAAAACCGCGTGCAACCAATGTCAGCACTTCTCGTTCGCGTTCAGTAAGTTCACTCCCGGGCATCTGTGTCAGGCGTTCCATTGCCTGTTTAGCGGTATTCGAGTCGATTAATGAGTGACCTGAAGCTATCAGACGAATAGAACGTAACAGTTCGGCCCGACTCACATGTTTCAGTAGGTAGCCACTGGCTCCTGCAAGAATCGAAGAGATCATGGCATCATCGTCAGTGTATGAAGTAATCATCAAGATATGTACATCGGGATTGCGACTTTTGATTTCGCGACATGCCTCAATACCATTCATCTTCTCCATACGTACATCCATGAGTATTAATTGAGGATCAAGCACGGGTATTTTTGCTAGAGCTTCTGCACCGTTACTCGCTTCTCCAACTACTGTGAGATCAGGTTCTGCTTCGAACGCAGCACGCATGCCAAGGCGAACCACCTCGTGATCGTCAACAATCATGATGCGTGTTTTTGTCATATATCCTCCTTAGATAGGAATGCGGGCCTGAACACAAGTGCCTCCTTCATGCCTCGGCTTTAACTCAAATGTCCCGCCTAATTCTTCTGCTCGTTCACGCATGCCTCGCATACCGTGTCCGGAATAGATTCGTTCTTGTGCTCCATCGGCACCAAGTGCGTATCCATCAGGTTCTGTATGCAAGCCTTTTCCATCATCTATAATCTGAACTTCTATACATTGAGGTAGATATTGGAGGTATACTTTTACCTGTGTTGCGCCGGCATGTTTGTAGGCATTGGTAAGTGCTTCCTGGGTAATACGGAAAATTGCAGTTCCTACCTGGGCTATTTTGCGTGAGTGCCTTTGATCTCCGTTGGAAGATAGTTCGGCGCCCTGAACTTCTAAATGTGTTGATAAACCGCTGATGGCCTCAAACTCGCGTAACTGGTTTGTAAGCATCTGTGTCAAAGTAGTCGAGCCACTCATCAATGGTTTGAGTGTGAACATATAGTGGCGTGTCTCCCACAGTGCCTGCTTTGAGATGGTCACAAGCTTATCAAGTCGCTCGGCAACTGGAGCTAGCAGAAGCGATTCTTCAGTGGAAGTGTCGGAAATACGCTTTAAAAGAGCAACGCATGTTTCGCTACTCAGACTCAACATGTAGATAAGTTGCGCTATACCATCATGAATCTCGCGAGCGATACGACCTCGTTCTGCAGCAGCGGCAAGGTCAGCTGCCTGTTCGGTCAGGAGCATATTCTCTAGTGCCATCATAAGTTGTGTTCCTACAATTATTAAAAAATTCTCTTGCCTTTCTTCCAGTGGTGTTTTACGACTCATTTCGGCCCCTATCACCATGTGCACCTGGTCTTCTTTTTTAAATGGTAGATAGAGACGAGCCAGACCAATTGATTCAACCTGTCCTTCTATGTGCTGTGGCTCGAATTTGATCAGTTTATCCCCTGATTGTGCCACTTGATGAATTACATCTTTGCTTGTTTCGGCTGGTGTTGCTTCAACCTGCCCTGACTCTACAGACGCTTCTATCTGGGGATGTGGATGATCAGTGTTTTCTCCATAGGTAATCATTGCGATGATGAGATATTCAAAATGACCACCCTGCCGAATCTGTTTAACACTTTGCAGTAACAGTTGTTCAATATTGCTGGCTCCGGCAACTAATGTCTCACTCACACGTAATAAAGACCTTTGTCTGCGAACACTATCTTGCTCACGTCTTTTGAGGCGTGTAAGGCTGTTAAGTAAAGTCGTCATATATGCAGTTAAGATAGCGATAAGTGGCGCATCAAGTGTAGAACCTAGTAGTTCTTGTGGCATGAGTGTATAGGGCAGATGAGCCATAGGCGGTGGGAAGAATAATCCGAGCACTACAAATAGATCGTAACCAATAGCAGCTGCAAGGCCTCCACGATAACGATAGGCGAATGCCGCTGCAAATATTGACGAGAATCCATAGCGGTAAAATGGTGAACCATCGCCAAAGGGAGGAGTTCCCACAATAGCACTAAAGTACATCACAAGCCCGCAAATGATAACGTCGGTACCATAGATTGCAATATCTCTGTAGGGGTTATTCGAT
>Ga0187812_1000861_pt1 | contig 10516 bp, 9 predicted proteins | sample NC_S_2_FD_130582 | JGI IMG/M metagenome (GOLD analysis project Ga0187812, IMG submission 130582) | Wetland sediment microbial communities from Neuse River Estuary, North Carolina, USA - ASW-S_2 | ecosystem: Environmental > Aquatic > Freshwater > Wetlands > Sediment | place: USA: North Carolina... | reverse complement strand
GCTTCTTTAATTACTTTCTTTAATGATTTTGAAACAGTAGTCTTTTGATATTGCTTTCCGTCGCTCCGGACAAAAACAAATCCTGTTCTTTCTCCGCCCAGCAGGGGATAAAGGGGCGGGTTGCCTTTCTTAAGCTGCCGGTTGGAACTCCTTAGTAATATCCTTTCCATTCTTTCATTAAATGGTATCCTTCTAACCTTTTTCGATTTTGTCTTGAATAATTTATTCCCGATGGTAATTACCTTATTCTTAAAATCAACATCGCTCCACCTTAAATTATTTTCTTCATCCAACCTTAATCCTGTTTCCACCGCAAAGAGAACCATATCGGCAATTACATCTTTACCTATCGCTGCAAGCTTTTCGCAAACGATGCGTATTTGCTCCTCTGTAAATACAACCGGTTCATCTTTTTGCCTTTTAGGAAGTTTTACTTTTAAGAATGGATTTGAAGTAATATAACCCCAGTCAACAAAAACATTAAATATTGTCCTAAAAACTTTGAGGTAATTGTAACTTCCGAGAGGGGCAGACTTCGAAAGCTTCATCATTAAATTTTCGGCATCTTTTCGTTCTAATGTATTTAATGATCTATTCCCCGGTATGAATTCTAAGAATCTTCTTTCAGCAGTCTTTGCCGATTCAACTGATTTTTTCGTTAGGTTAAATTCTATAAGCTTATTATACTCATTAAATCCCTGGTCAACATTTATTTCTCTTTTCGCCGGCTGCTGTTTTCCTATCCCGAGTAATCCGGCGAGTAGTTTTATCTTTTCCATTTCCACATCGGAAAAGTTCATGAACATCTTCAGTGGATCACTTTGTACCATGCCATCTGCTCCATGCAAATCTTTTGTCTTATCTAATCCTTCCATAAATACTCCCGTCATATTTTCAATATTGCAAATCATCAATCCTACAATCCTTCAATCATCAATCCTTCAATCATCAATTCTTCAATCCGATTACGGCGGCTCCGTTTCTTCTTCTTCATCAAACAGCCCCGGCTCCCGGCTTCTGTCCTCTTCTAATTTTGCATCTTTAATTTCTAATTTTGAATTTTGAATTTCTAATTTTGAATTGTTAACAATCCATTCGTCCAGCTCATGTTTAAAAAAGTACAGGTATTTCCCCGCGGGTTTATGAAACGGAATTTTTCTTTGACTTGTATACTTGTAGAGTTGTGAATGTGATATGCTTAAATACTGTGCGGCTTGGTTTAAGTTTAGAAGTTCGATTTTGTTATTGTTGAGCAGGCTCTCTATTTTTTCAAGCCTCTCAATAATTTCGTCCTGCAGACGCTTCTTCATCGTTAACGCTCCTTGCTGTTAGTTCAAGCGTTAACTTAAAAATTGAAGTCAATTAAAAATCGTATTTATCGTATATACGATTTTCTTCTAACACAGTCTATGTGGTTTGCAATCTTATCTAAAAATTCAGGTTTCCCTTTATAACTAATATCGATTAAAGTATTTATAAAAATCAGCAGCGATTCGCTAGTCGTGCTTCTTTCTTCTTCAATTAAATCTTTTTTCCTTGCATTAAATCTTGAAGCAAATTCTTTAACATCAATCTTTTCATTAAAGAAAATTCTTCCTATTTGTGTAGCCTCTGTCTTTAACGAGATTATCTCAGCAGCTTTCATCGCTTCAAAAATTCTTACTACATCGGGTATCCTGCCCGTTATTTTTACTACTTCGGCAGCTCTCACGCCTCTTTGTGCGTTACAGGTTTTCAGCAGTAATTTCCTATATGAAATTTCATTCTTGATGTAGTTTTCTAAGGTAGGTATCTTTCCGGCGTTACAGTCTAATTCCGGCGGATTGTTCTTCCTTTCCAAAAGAACAAAGCCAAGATATCTTATTTGTTCCTCTAGTGTAGTTAGTTTGTTGCAGTATTGTATTATTTCTTCCCGGTTATATTCAAATAACGGTCCCTCTCCCAAATTATCCTCGCCCAAGTTTTTCCTCCTAAATTGTTTTGATTTATAAAACAAAATCATTATTTTTTTACAAAAAATACAATCATTTTATGTAAAATGTAAGGGTTAAGGCGAATGGGGTTCCGATTTCCTGTTCTTGCATAGATGCATTTCTTTTTTTGTCATATAGTGCATATTGATCACTCTGTGATCAAAGCAATATTACACTTTCTTAATTCGGACGCTAAGGATATCGTCGCAGTCATTCCTATCGATAAGAAATTCTTAAAGCTTCATCTAAAAATCAAAGCTAATTTTTTTAAAGATTATTATGATGAAGTTAAAAATATTATTGTAGACAACTGGACAAACATAGTATGCGCCGAATACTTCATTACGCAAAACATCAATAAGTACGACAGTCAGCTTCATGCTATGATCGACAAGATTCGTTTTCATTTTAAAAAGTTTCCTTGCAACTATAAACGGTGCGCCGATTTTCCAGTCAACGTACCTGATTACTTTGACGAGCTTTCTCATATAATAATTCCTAAAGGAAAAAAGAACGATCCTCGGTTTTTATTAACTGCTAAAGCTATTATACTTCTCTTTTTTGTACACGGGGAGTTTGGTAAAACAACCCCGCATGATCCGCCGTCTTTATTTACAAAGTTTGATGAATCTATAAACGAATCTCCTTAATCCTTCTTTGCAAAATTCTAAGTTACTTCAGCCATTTTTTATGACGGTATTTTGTTGTCTTAAAAAATTCTTAGCTTATAGTTTTACCTTATTAAAATTTTGATTAATATACACTTATGAAAAACTATTACTTTACAATAAAATAATACTTTAAGGGGATTTCACTTAAATGCCTAAAAGAAATACTACTCCTTCCGATGAACCATTAGACAAAAAGCTCACCAGTCTTTTCCGGCATAAATCAATAAAGAGCAGGTTATAATATGAAAAAAGAACTTATTGCCGAACTCTTCCAAAAATTTGAACATGCATGTTATAACCTGGAAGGTGTTGAATGCTGGAGTGCAAGAGAGCTGCAAGTAATCTTTAACTATACCGAATGGCGGAATTTTCTTAAAGTAATTAATAAGGCTAAAGACTCTTGTCTTAATAGCGGTGAATCGGTTTCAAACCATTTTGTTGATGTCAACAAAATGGTCTCAATTGGTAGTGGCGCTGATAGACCTATAGATGATATCGCTCTTACAAGATATGCATGCTATCTTGTTGCTCAAAACGGTGATCCTGCAAAACCCGAAGTTGCTTTTGCTCAAACTTACTTTGCAGTACAAACACGTAAGCAGGAAATCATTGAAAAACGCTTGCTCGATGTTTCCCGCGTAACCGCACGTGAAAAGCTTTCTCAATCCGAAAAGAAACTTTCCGGTATTATTTTCGAAAGAGGTGTTGGCGAAAAAGGCTTTGCTGTCATTCGCTCTAAAGGTGATCAAGCATTGTTCGGTGGGCTCAACACCCAAACCATGAAAGCTAAATTAGATGTTCCGCCTGGTCGCCCCTTAGCCGATTTTTTACCAACTCTAACAATTAAAGCCAAAGACTTCGCAACTGAATTAACAAGCCATAATGTCGTTGAAAAAGACCTTAAGGGTCACCGTCAAATATCCGATGAGCATGTTGAAAATAATCTCGCTGTTCGGAAAATTCTAAAAGAACGCGGCGTTCAGCCCGAAAATCTTCCTCCGGCCGAAGACGTCAAAAAAGTTGAAAGACGGCTTAAGGGTGATGAAAAGAAAATTCTGAAGGAAGTAAAAAAAACTAAAAATAAAAAATAAATTGGAAATTACTATGTATCTTTTTTCAGTCGTAAATTTAACTACACTGTTCCGCCCGGAAATAATTTACGATGGTAACGAAGTTTTGGAAGGAACTAAATAAATAATTATTAGCTTATAATTTTACCTTATTAAAATTTTGATTAATATACACTTATGAAAAACGAATACTTTATAATAATGTAAAATTCAAAGGGGTTCATTCTCAAATGTTTATAAAAGTTCTTTTAAACTTCTTAGATAACAGCGATACAGATCAATTCCAAAAAATAATTTTCATTTTCCAATTTATGGATATTAACTAACCATGTACGAACAAACCTTCAAAAACATTGACGATATACTCTTCAAAGACGCAGGCTGCTCCAACGAATTAGCTTACTTTGAGCAAACCTCATTTAAGGTCAAAGATTTGCATTTAAAAGATTCATTTACCCAAATCAGTTCTCAACTTAATCGCACTGTGGATGCTTATAAATATTTAAGAGTTTCTTTTTTTTATTGAAATAATTAGTTTTTTAATGCTTTAGTTAATAGTAAGGCAAAAATTATGATTAGATATTTTTTTATTTGGGTTAGTGATTTATTTGCTGGGCAGGTTGATCGAGTTGCATTTTGGACATTTGCGTTAGTAATAGCCACTCTTCTTTTGTGGTGGATAGCCAAAAGACAACTTGGTGGAATAAATAAAGTAACTAAAGCGGATTTTATTAAAAAATTCAGTGATAGTTTTTTTAGTGACACCACTCGTAGAATAATAATGCTGTTTGATTATAATGCTCTAAGTTTTAGGGAGACCGAAATTGAATATGGAGAAGATATTCCTACGAAGATATTCCCTTACTTTATTATCAATGAAGATGTTGTGCGACAGTTAATGATTAGTTCAAAAGAACAAAAAGAATTATTAGATAAGAAATGTTATAGTGGCTTTGAGATTGATGATTATTTACTTAGTTTTTTTGAAGACATTGGGTCATTTGAGAAAAAGGGGCTTATTAACATTAGAGATGTTTATGATTGTTTTGATTGGTATATAGATACTATTTGGAACAATGAGGAGGTAAGAAAATACATGAAGCGCGATATTGAAAATGAAAAAGACGGCGATGATATTTCTGAAGACTTTATATATATTTATGGAAAGTGTAAATCTTATCGTAAAGCAAAGTTAAATGGGAAAAATATGTGGTGGTGGAAAATAAAATGGAACCTTGGTATTTCTAGAACATGAATTAATGAATGCTCAAAGAAAAGCATTGATGCTGTAGGCAAAATGATTGAACGTGAAAAAATAGAAAACGAAGAACATTATTTAGATATATAATAATTCGATATTAAAAAAATATGAACTCCAAAAACAATTTTAAACGATATTGATGGATAAACCCTAACCATGTTCGAACAAACCTTCAAAAACATTGACGACATACTACATAAAGATGCCGGCTGCTCTAACGAATTAGATTACGTTGAGCAGACATCCTGGATACTCTTCTTAAAATACCTTAATGATCTGGAAATAGAACGCAAAACAAAAGCAGAATTAACCGGAAAGGAATATCAATTTATTATTGATAAAAAGTATTCTTGGGATGTTTGGGCTGCACCTAAAAATGGTGACGGCAAGATTGACCGGAACAAAGCTCTTACCGGTGACGATCTTAAAGATTTTGTTGATTTAAAACTTATTCCTTATTTGAAGAAATTTAAGAAGCCAGATTATGCGACTACTATTGAATATAAAATAGGTGAAATATTCCACGAACTTAAAAACAAGATACAAAGCGGTTACACTTTACGCGGAGTTATCGATCTTGTAGATCAATTGCGTTTTCAAAGCAGCGCCGAAAAACATGAGATGAGCCATCTCTATGAAGATAAGATTAAAAACATGGGTAATGCCGGGCGTAACGGAGGAGAGTATTACACTCCAAGACCGCTTATTAAAACTATAGTAAAAGTTGTTGCGCCGGAATTAGGAAAAACTATATACGACGGCGCGGTTGGTTCTGCCGGATTCTTGTGTGAGTCTTTTGAATACTTAAAAGAACACAATAAGAATCGTTCTGTAGCCCAGGATAAAGTTTTACAGGGCAAAACATTTTACGGCAAAGAAAAAAAGTCACTTGCTTATATAATCGGCACAATGAATATGATTCTCCACGGTGTTGAAACTCCAAATATTGTGCATACAAATACCTTGAGTGAAAATCTAGCTGACATTCAAGAGAAGGACCGTTATGATATTGTGCTCGCCAATCCTCCTTTCGGCGGAAAAGAAAGAGCGGAAGTACAGCAGAACTTTCCTATTAAAACAGGCGAAACGGCTTCTCTGTTCTTGCAGCATTTTATAAAAATACTTAGAGCAGGCGGCAGGGGTGGCGTAGTAATTAAAAACACTTTCTTAAGCAATATGGATAACGCTTCCGTAAGTATGCGTAAGCTCTTGATAGAAAGCTGCAATCTGAACACTGTCCTTGATTTGCCTGGTGGAACGTTTCAAGGTGCCGGAGTAAAAACAGTAGTTTTGTTTTTTGAAAAAGGAAGTCCGACAAGAAAGATTTGGTATTACCAGTTGAACCTTGATAGAAATCTCGGCAAAACAAATCCCCTTAATGAAAAAGATCTGGAAGAGTTTGTAAAATTGCAAACAACTAAAGCTAACAGCGAAAATAGCTGGACAGTAAAGATTGCCGATGTTGATAAAACTACTTTTGATCTTAGCGTTAAGAACCCTAACAAAAAAGAAGAAACAACACTCCGTGAGCCCCAAGAAATTTTGGAAGAAATGAAAGCCTTGGATATAGAAAGTGCTGATATTCTTAATTCAATTTTAGAAATAATATGATGCAAGGTTGGGAAATTAAAAAGTTAGGTGATTTAAGTAAAAAAAAGAATGATGTGGTTTCAGGTCCCTTCGGTTCTGATCTCAAAGTATCTGATTATAAAACTGAAGGTGTTCCAATTTTGCGATTACAGAATATTGGGAAAGGTTATTTTATAGAAAAGGACATTAAGTATATCAGTGAAATAAAAGCGGAGGAATTAAAATACCACTCATTTATTTCAGGTGATATTGCACTTGCAAAACTTGGCATTCCAATAGGGAAAACATGTATAATACCAAGTCATCTAAAATATGGAATCATTACAGCGGACATAGTTAGAATAAGACCTAACAGAAATATTGTTGATTATAACTTCTTAGAATATTATTTAAATACAGATTTATCAGTTTCTCAACTAACTCGGAATATTTCCGGAGCAACTAGACCTCGCGTTAATTTATCTAATGTTAGAGAAATTGAAATCCCACTTCCTCCTCTCCCCGAACAAAAACGTATCGTATCAATTTTAGATGAAGCATTTGCCGCAATAGCCAAAGCAAAAGAAAACGGCGAAAAGAATTTGAAGAATGCAAAAGAACTTTTTGAAAGTTATTTGCAGTCTGTGTTTGCTAATCCGGGTGAAGATTGGGAAGAGAAAACTTTAGAACAATTAACATCTATACTGGGAGATGGACTGCATGGAACACCAAAATATTCTGAAGATGGCGAATACTATTTTATTAATGGAAATAATTTAGAAAACGGAAAAATTATTTTCAAAGAAAGCACTAAAAGAGTTACTTCTGCGGAATATGAAAAGTATAAGAAGAAACTAAATGAAAAAACAATCTTGGTGTCAATTAACGGGACTTTAGGAAATGTTGCTTTTTACAATAAAGAGAAAATAATCCTCGGTAAAAGCGCTTGTTATTTCAATTTACTGGAGGGGATAGATAAAGACTTCATTAAATATATTATCATTAGTCCTTATTTTATCAATTATGCTAACAAAGAAGCAACTGGTGCTACAATCAAAAATGTTTCTTTAAAAACAATGCGTGAATTAAAAATTTGCCTTCCAACACTAACAGTACAACAAACAATAGTACAAAAATTAAATTCACTATCAACCGAGACTAAAAAGTTAGAATCCATTTATCAACAAAAGCTAAATGATTTGGATGAACTCAAGAGAAGCATATTAAAAAAAGCGTTCAGTGGCAAATTAGAGACAACAAAAGATATTAATATATGAATGCCCATGGAATAATTCTTATGTGACGGTCATGTGATAGTAGGGCTTTTTTGTTTTATAAATGGTTCAAAAACGAACCTTTTCATATGTTAGTTATGTGATTATATCAAAATAAAAGACAATATTATGAACGAAGCCGAAACCAGAGCTGAACTAATCGATCCCAAGCTGAAAGAAAACGGCTGGGATGGTAAAGAAAACCCGGAAGTAAAAGTGCACAGGGAATTTCCGATTGCACCGGGTAAAATAAAAACAAGCGGTGGACGCGAAAAAGCCCTTAAAGCAGATTATGTTCTCGCATACAAAACCCGTAAGCTTGCCATAGTAGAGGCAAAGAGTGACGAGCTTGAAGTTGGGGAAGGCGTAGCACAGGCAAAAAATTACGCTGAGAAATTAAAAGTTGACAATTCATATTCGGCGAACGGAAAAGAAATTTACTACATAGACATGGAGAATGCTTCGGAAGGATTAGTTAAAGAGTTTCACACTCCCTACCAATTATGGGCTAAATCTTTTCCAACATTAACTGAGTGGCAGAATAAATTTGATGATGTCCCTTTTGAAAATAAAGGCGGCAGCATGGGCGGAAGATTTTACCAGGATATTGCAATTGAAAAAACAATGGATGCCATTGCCGAAAAGAAAAACAGAATTCTTTTAACATTGGCAACCGGTACAGGCAAAACTTTTATCGCGTTCCAAGTAGCTTGGAAATTATTTAACTCGAGATGGAATCTACAATTTGATGGAAATCGTAGACCACGGATTCTATTTTTAGCCGATAGAAATATTCTTGCAGACCAGGCTTTCAATGTGTTCTCAGCATTTCCGGAAGATGCTTTAGTCCGGATTAAGCCGAATGAGATTCGCCGACATGGCGCCGTACCTACTAACGGCTCAATCTTCTTTACAATCTTTCAAACCTTCATGAGCGGACCTGATAATACTCCGTACTTTGGTGAATATCCTAAAGACTTCTTTGATCTTATTTTTATTGATGAATGCCATCGCGGCGGTGCTAATGATGAAAGCACCTGGCGGAGTATATTGGAGTATTTTTCTCCTGCTGTTCAAATTGGTTTAACCGCAACACCTAAAAGAACCGAGAACGTTGATACGTACAGATATTTTGGCGATCCTGTATATATTTATTCTCTTAAGGAAGGAATTAAAGACGGCTTCTTAACGCCATTCAAAGTTAAGCGTATTAAAACTTCGCTTGATGAATATACCTATGAACCGGATGATAAAGTAATCGAAGGAGAAATTGAGGAAGGCAAAACATACACCGAGAGTGACTTTAATAGAATCATACAAATTAAAGCCCGTGAAGAAAAACGCGTAAAGATTCTTATGAGCTTAATTGATCAAAAAGAAAAGACAATTGTTTTTTGCGCTACTCAAGATCATGCTGCTGCAGTAAGGGATTTAATTAATCAAAACAAGAAAAGCAAAGAACCGAATTATTGTGTAAGGGTTACGGCAAATGACGGTGAATTAGGAGAACAATATTTACGAGAATTCCAGGATAATGAAAAATCTATCCCGACTATTCTAACCACATCCCAAAAATTATCTACCGGTGTTGACGCGCGGAATATCAGAAACATTGTATTGATGCGTCCGATAAGAAGCATGGTTGAGTTCAAGCAGATAATAGGAAGAGGCACCAGATTATTCGACGGCAAAAACTATTTCACGATTTATGATTATGTAAAGGCCAGCGATAATTTCAAAGATCCGGAGTGGGACGGTGAACCCGAAGAACCGGAGCTTTGTCCTAAGTGCGGTAAATATCCTTGTGAATGTGAATTTACACCGCCACAGCCCTGCCCGGTATGTGGACAAATACCATGCGTATGTGAAAAAGAACCGACCGAACCATGCCCCAAGTGCGGACAAACACCATGCGTATGTAAGAAAATGGTAAAAGTAAAATTACGTGATGGCAAAGAATACGAAATAGAACACTCGGTAGAATCAACATTTTGGGGCCCGGACGGAGAGCAGCTAACCGTTCAAGAATTTCTTAATATGCTGTACGGTAAACTCCCGGAGTTATTCAAAAGTGAAGATGAGCTGCGTTTTATATGGGCAAATCCGTCAACAAGAAAAGCATTACTGGAAAAACTTTCTGACAATGGATTTGGAATAGATGAACTTACATCCTTACAAAAATTAATTGATGCCGAGAATAGCGATCTGTTTGATGTATTGGAATTCATCGCATACTCTATAAAACCTATTTCAAGAGAAAACAGAGTAGCTGCTGCGCAAACAAATATTTTTGCACTACTGGAGAAAGATCAAAAAGAATTTATAGACTTTGTACTATCAAAATATATTCAGACTGGTGTTGAAGAACTTGACCAGGAAATGTTACCCAACTTACTTGAACTAAAATACAATTCAGTCAGCGATGCCGCCGAAAAACTTGGCAGTGTTGCGAACATAAGAGAAATGTTTATTGGTTTTCAGAAACATCTTTATAACAGTGATTTAACTTTGTAATGATCGAGAATAAAACGTAAACTAAATCAAAGAAAAAACAAACTTGATTTTTCAAGTGATATTAGAAGAAGCATTGGTTTCAAAAAATCAGATTAATTTTATTTAAAGGTTTAATTCTATGGATAAAACTGAAGCTATAAATTTATTTATCAGAAAATATTTCAAATTATTGACTGATCCTGAT
>Ga0187812_1000860_pt1 | contig 10520 bp, 3 predicted proteins | sample NC_S_2_FD_130582 | JGI IMG/M metagenome (GOLD analysis project Ga0187812, IMG submission 130582) | Wetland sediment microbial communities from Neuse River Estuary, North Carolina, USA - ASW-S_2 | ecosystem: Environmental > Aquatic > Freshwater > Wetlands > Sediment | place: USA: North Carolina... | reverse complement strand
TTGGAGCCTAACGGCGCAAAAAGTCCAGCGCATTATGAATGGAGAACTTTTAAGGGAAATAATCAAAGGACAGGGAATAAAAGTGTAATTATAACCGATGTAAAGAATGAAACTCCAAACCGGATAAAGGAGTTCATGCTCTTCCAGAACTACCCGAATCCATTTAATCCGACAACAATAATAAATTATTCGGTACCTAAAACAAGTTTAGTAACAATAAAGTTGTATGATGTTTTAGGAAGGGAAATTGAGATATTAGTGAATGAAGAAAGGAAGCCGGGAAGTTACAGCGTTCAGTTATCAGCGGTCAGCAGTCAGCTATCTAGCGGAGTATATTTTTATAAGATGGAAGCCGGTGGTTTTGTAGATACCAAGAAATTGATATTGATGAAGTAAACAAACTCAATTCTATGTACAGTAATAATTAAAAATAAAGAAAATAGTAAGTTTTATGAGTAAGAAATTCAAATTAATTCTTGTCAATTCGGTTCTGATTTTTATCTTTTCGGGAATAATGCCGGCTAAAACAATAAATGTTCTAAAAAAAAGTTTCATCTTTACAAGGTTGGAATATGATTTAGCACCATCAATTTTAGTTTCAGCCGATTCTTTGGAATTCGGTACCATACCTGTTGACTCTACTATCAAGATGCAAATGGAAATAAGAAATAATAGTAATTCTGATTTGCATATTTATGATAGTTCATTTTCATCAAATAATGTTTTTAGATTCACCTTCACTTCTAAAACTCTGAAAGCCGGGGATTCAATCAACGTAATAATACAATTTACACCTACTACGAATAAGCAATATATTGACAGCTTAACTATAAAGAGTGATGATCCGATAAATCCATCGTATAAGATTCAATTAACCGGAGCAGGTACATTTATTAATCAAATAATTCCAGCAATTAATTCTGCAATAAATGATTCATCAGTAATTAAAATAAAATTTAATCAAGCATTAAATGCTGCAAATATTACTAATACCATGATGTCTGTAAAGGGGGTCTTAAATGGCATTTATACAGGTACTTTAAGTTATAACAGTGCAGATTATTCTTTAACATTTACACCTTTAAGAAAGTTCACTGTAGGCGACGAAATTTCTATAATAATGAAAGGGACACTGATAACTGTAAATAACGATACAGTCAATCCTATCACCTGGCAATATAGAATAAAGCCGAATGCCGGTTCGGGTAAATTTATAAACGAAGAAAAAATAGAGATCGGCAACGATGTAAACGGTTCTTGTATAGCAGTAGATATTAATAATGATAGCTATCCAGATCTGGTTTTTACAGGGAATTCAAGCGGTAATGTTTATATCTTGAAAAACTCTGCTGATAATAATTTTACGGAGACCACGATTCCGATTGGATATGGTCTGAACGGAAGTGCAGCTTCGGGTGACCTGAATAATGACGGATTAGTAGATTTGGTCGTTACCAGCGATTCATATTCCGGCGGAGGTTCTATAAAAATTCTAAGGCAAAAGAATGACGGCAGCTTTAGCTTATCATCGGTCAATACAAATTATTCAACTTCCTCGGTTAAATGTGCTGATGTTAATGGCGATGGACTACTGGATATTGTTGTACTTTCATCTTATCCGCAGCCATGCGTACTAGTATATTACAATTTAGGAAACATGAATTTTAAATTAGGTCAACAATTAAATTTCAGTCAAGCATGTAAAGATATAAATGTAAATGATTATGACAATGACGGGGATATGGACATAATAGTATCTTCAAACGACATGTATATAATCGAAAATATTAATAATAAGGGATTTGCTTTACCAAAAATAATTGGTCAAAATATTGGACCTGCTAATTTAATTTCCGGAGACTTTGATAACGATGGTTATATTGATATTGCATATATGAACGGATACGGGAGCGGTTCGATAGGTTTTCTTAAAAATGACGGTGGACTTAAGTTTTCGAGTAAAGGAAGCTTTCCGGTTGCAAGTGCTGTTTCCTTCGCAGTTGCTGATTTTAATAACGATGGGCTTTTGGATTTATTCGTCCCATCGAATGGAAATATATATACATGTTTAGTAAATAAAGGTAATTTTAATTTTCAGAGTAATTATGTCAATTTATCTTCAAGCTGGTCACGTGCAGCAGGTGCAGCAGACTTTGATAATGACGGAGATATTGACTTTGCATATATGAACGGCGGCAATACTTTGGTTATAGGAAAAAACAGAAATAATGCCGCATCAATAAGTTTATTATCGACATTTCATGATTTTAATACATGTAAACCGGATAGTATTAAAACGACATCATTTAAAATATATAATGACGGGGCGCAGCAGCCTTTACAAATAACCAATATAACTTCTTCCAATAATGTATTCAGTATATTTCCCAAAACAGGAACTATAAATCCCGGCGATACATTATCCTTTGCAATCCAGTTTAAACCTGACAAATCGGTATTCTATAATGACAGCATTACAATTTTCAGTAATGATATTCAAAACCCGAACGAGAAATTTTATGTTAAAGGAAGAGGAGATGAAATTATTTATACTTATCCTAAAGTATATTCATCAACTGCTTCCGATACTACACCGATTTTCATTGAATTTGGATTTGAATTAGATAAATCAACCTTGTCTGATTCAACACTGATCGTAACGGGTTCTTTCTCAGGAAGACATAAAAGCCAAATCTTGAGCTACGATCAAACATCGAACACATTACAGTTTATTTCTTTAAACCCGTTTCATAAAGGTGAAAGAGTTGATGTGGAACTTACTTCAGGAATAAAACCCAGTAATCTGTTAAATAGAATTACTCCGTATAGTTACAGTTTTAAGATATTGCCCAAAAGTTCTTCATCAATATTTAGGCTGAAAAAGACTATACAAGTATCCGATGGACCTTCAATGGTAGAAGCGAAAGATATTGATAATGACGGCGACTTAGATCTCATAGTTTTGTCTCATGATTCGGGGAAATTGCAAATATTTAGAAATGACGGTAATTGGAATTTCACGAAAGTAGTAGACATGGACGCAGGATTCGGACCTTCAAGTTTCTTAACATGCGATTATGACGGTGATGGGAAGATAGATATTGTTATTACTAATGAATCATCATCCCTTATTTTTCTAAAAAATACCGGAAACTTTAATTTTATAAAAAGTACTCTCTCAGTACCCGGCTACTTGCAAATACTCTCGCAAGGTGATTATGACGGAGACGGTGATATTGATATCGCAGCTGGAAGTCCATTAAGCATAATTAGAAATAATGGTGATTTTAAGTTTTCAGTATTAAGTTATAATCAGTATTCTACGGATCATATGATATCGGAAGATTTTGATAATGATGGGGATGTCGACCTTGCATTAGCAAATAACGGAGCAGAGTTTTTAAGAAATGACAGCACATTTAAATTTACAATATTATACAATGATTCATTCCTTTCTCCTCCACAAGGCGGGTGGGCAATTTGGGACTATGATAATGATGGGGACCTTGATTTTGCAGATTGCAGCGGAAGAGGTGAAGCACAGATTGATAAAAATCAGGGTGATTTTAATTTTACTCCAATCAATATTAATTCAGGAGCTTCATTTCAAAAAGTAACAGCGGAAGATTTTGACGGAGACGGCTTAGTAGATTTATGTTATTGCAATTCAAACACCGCGGTAATTTATAAGAATTACGGTAATATGATTTTTGGCGCTGTAGATACTATAGTAGTACCGTACCAGATGTGGAGTTTAGCAAGCGGAGATTTAGATAATGATGGAGATAATGATTTAGTCTTTGCAAGCATAAATTCAAATGTAGTTACTTTATATGAAAACAGAGACAATTTCGGCGAGATTGCTTTAAGTGACAGCTTCTATAATTTTGGGGCTGTAGAATTGGACAGCATGAAATCACATTCTCTCTCAGTGATAAACAAAGGGAACATCCAGTTGAATATAGACAGCATTATAACTTCAAATAAAGTCTTATCGGTTATTCCTTCAAGCGGTGTAATCCAACCAGGAGACACAATGAAGATCTCGGTTACATTTTCACCGAAAGACTTTAAAATATATTCAGACAGTATTTTGATCTATAACAGCGATCAAGATTATCCAATCGTAAAATATCATATAGCAGGAAAGGTGAGACAGAATTTAATAGCATCAGTCTACCCAACTCAAAATATGATAAATATAAACCCGGATACTATTTCTGTTAATTTTATTGAAGACATTAGCCCAACATCAATTAATGAAAATACAATAAAAGTATATGGTTCTTTAAGCGGTTTAGATACATGTACACTTTTATATGACTCGCCTACAAAAGTACTTAAAATTATAAGTCGGAGAAGGTTTATCACAGGAGAATTAATTTCTGTTATAGTTACTAATAAAATACAACTTCAGAACTCTATTCCGGTATTAAACTCATTTGAATGGAGTTTTAGAATAGGAGTTAAAGCAGGTTTAGCAAAATTTACCAAGATGAATGATATCACTGTCGGTTCATATCCTAGATACCTCTGCTGTGGAGATCTAGATGGAGATGGTCTTTCAGATCTTGTAATTTCTAATACAAGTTCAAACAGCATTTCAATTTTAAAATCTATTTATGGTAAAGGACTAGTATTTGCAAAAAATATTAATACCATCGACCCACCATCAGATATTATCTGCCAGGATATTGACGGCGACGGGAGAGTTGATATAGCATTCTGTACTTCAAATTCACTTCATATATTAAAAAATACCGGTAATTTAAACTTTATAAATTATTCTGTACCCGTAGCCTCTGAAATTGAATTTTTGACAGCGGGTGATTATAATGGGGATGGTAACATTGATATTGCTGCCTATAGTTACAGTACCCAAACCATGCAAATATTAATCAATGAAGGCAACTTTAAATTTACACAGTATAAAATTATAGGTGACTTTGGTAATGTTCTCCAGTTAATTTCTGGTGACTTTAATAATGACGGATATATTGATATTCTCTGCGCAACAGAGTCTAATCATAATCTGATACTATTAAGAAATGACGGGCAGATGAATTTTAATGTTCAGTATCCGGGTAATAGCTCAGGTTATATTTCGACAATGGTAGCGGATGATTTCAATTCTGATGGAAGAATTGATATTGCAATTCAAAATGGCGGGAGTAATACGGCATCAATATTAATTAATGATGGAAATTTAATTTTTCACAATGAAGCTCAATTAGGTATTGGGTATGCTCCATTGTGTTTGACGGGCGGGGATTTTAATGCGGACGGTAATATTGACTTAGCGTCAGTTAATAACGGTTATTCTAACACGGGATCAATTTATCTCAATGATACTTCAGTGTTTAAACAAGTTTCTCAGTTTCCTATTATTCCAGGCTCTCAAAATATAGTTAATAGCGATTTTAACGGTGATGGCAGCGTCGATCTTGCATTTGTAAATGAGGGTTCGAGTTCAATTAGCTGGTTATTAAATACCGGGGAAAAAAGTTATGCGCTTTCAACAAATTATTTATATTTTAAAGATGCAACAATAGAAAATAAAGAAGACAGTTCAATTATATTAACTAACACCGGAGAAAAACAAATTATAATTGATAGTATATATACTCTAAGCAAGAATTTTTCAGCCAGTATAAATAATTATATTATTCCCTCTAATGATTCATTGATAATCAGTATAAGTTTTAAACCGGACTCGATTGGAAGTTTTAACGATACATTAAATATTTTAAGCGATGCAAGTTCAAATAACGTAATTATTTTACATGGCAAGGGGGTAAACCCGTCTGATATTTCTAATTCAGGAAAAGCAATCCCAAGTAAGTATCAAATTTTTCAGAACTATCCGAATCCATTTAATCCGACAACAATAATAAATTATTCGGTACCTAAAACAAGTTTAGTAACAATAAAGTTGTATGATGTTTTAGGAAGGGAAATTGAGACATTAGTGAATGAAGAAAAGAAGCCGGGAAGTTACAGCGTTCAGTTATCAGCGGTCAGCAGTCAGCTATCTAGTGGAGTATATTTTTATAAGATGGAAGCCGGTGGTTTTTCTGAAACCAAAAAGTTAATTTTGATGAAGTAATGCATAGTCAACTAAGTTCTAATTTGTTTCAATACTGTATTCACAGTCCGACTTATTCGTGCTGCTAAGTTAATTGTTGAGTACTCATAATGGGATTTCTAATTATGTGGCTTCCTACGTGTTTCGTAAGACGAGATTAATGAGAAATAGAATCTCTTTAATAGGAGTTGTATCGGTGTTTGTTTTGATTAAGAACTCCGAAAAAAGCGGAATAAGTGTTTTGAAAAAAATATAATGAAGTTTTTAATTTTGTGCCGGAGAGTCTATATGGCTGTTCACAATTAGAAATCAATATATTTAAATTGAATGAAAAAAGTAAGAATTTTAATATCTCCAAATAGCTATAAAGGAGTCGCTTCTTCAGTTGAAGCGGCGGATTATTTTGAAAAGTATTTATCAAAAGCAAAAGATGTAGAGCTAATTAAAAAACCTGTAACGGACGGAGGCGACGGCTTCCTTGATGTCTGCAAGATAAATTTTGGCTTACAAATTTTCAAAATAGATATTCCTGCTCCGTTCGTAGATGAGACCATAAAATGCAGACTTGGATATGATGAAAAATCGGAAACAATATATATTGAATCTGCCGATATATTAGGGATGAAAATAATCCCTCCGCAAAAACGGAGACCGGTTAATTTAAATTCTTACGGTCTTGGTATTTTGTTGATGATATTGAATAAAAAAAATCTTGAAAATGAATTAAAAATAAATCGCGTCGTCATCGGCATAGGCGGCACCGGGACGAATGATTTGGGATTAGGCGCGGCATCAGCATTTGGTATAAGGATTCTCGATAAAAACGGTAACGCTTTAAATCCTTTTCCAGCTACTTTTAACTTGGTAGAAGATATTCGTGTTCCTAAGATACAACTTTCATTTAAGCTAATAACGGTAACTGATGTAGTGAATCCATTAACAGGCAGGCATGGAGCCACCCGGATGTTTGGAAAGCAAAAAGGAAGTTCGGATGAAGAAATAGAATTAATTGAAAAAGGATTTGCCAGGATAATTAAGATTCTTAAAAGAAAAAATTATATAAAAAGATCGATGAGGCTGAACGGCTCCGGCGGCGGTCTTGCGGCAGGGTTGAAAATATTTTTTGGTGCAAGTCAAATAACAGCTTCCAGCTTTGTCTTAAATTATCTCGGCTTAAAAAAATATAAAAACAATATTGATTACGTAATCAGCGGTGAGGGCTTTTTTGATGAGCAATCGTTAATGAAAAAAGCAGCAGGGGTTATAATTGATTTCTATGTAAACTCCAGCGTAAAAATATTTTTATGCTGTGGAATCATAGATGCGGCGGTTCTTAAAAAAGCCGGTGCAGGAATTATCCCGATAGAATTTATATCATTCTGGAAAACCAAAGAGAAATCATTAAGCTTATTTGAAGAGTCGATAATAAAGTCCTCAAAGAAAATTTTGTATTATATAAACAAAACCAGGAATGAATTAGAGGAACATCCTAAGCAATCCAGATTTAAGACAGAATGAGATAAGTATTGCCGCAATATCTTTCCGGATAATTACAAACATTATTATTATGAAAGGAAGAACTCGGCTTCCGGATGTGTGTACAGTTATGTAAATGATGCAACGGCAAGCCATGAATAAATAAACTACAGCCTGTTTGCAAATTAAGGGAATACAATTTATTCATCGAGAGACAGAATTACTGAGTCCGGTTATTATTATACAAGATGTTTTTCGTTAAAGGGTGACAGTGTCTTCGGAATATCTACACAATGTAAAACTTACTTTGATTAGTCATTCGTCATTTGTTACGTTGAAGGTATATTATGAACTTGGAAGAGAAATAAAAACATTAGTAAATTAATATAAGTCTTCGGGCAAATGCTCAGTCAACTTTGATGCACGCGGCGGTTGCAGCCCATGATAATATTATTTTGGAAATTAACTTTTTGACCGTATTTTATGCAAAGCTTAAATATACATTCAATAATAATTTAAGGATAAAAACATGGTCAATTTATTTTCTTTGTGGCTTCCAATTATATTATCCGCTGTCGCGGTTTTTATTGTAAGCTCACTTATCCACATGGTTACACCGTGGCATAAGAAAGATTTTTCTAAAATTCCGGATGAAGAAAAAGTAATGGATACGCTTCGTCCTTTTGCGATTCCTCCCGCTGAATATATGGTCCCTATGGCTTCGAGCACTAAAGAAATGCGCTCACCGGAGTTTAAGGAAAAATATGAAAAAGGTCCGGTAATGATATTAAATGTTTTTCCTAAGCGACCAATGTCTATGACCAAAAATTTAGTACAATGGTTTATTTATTCAGTCATAGTCGGAATATTCGCGGCATACGTGACAAGCCGCGCCGTAACTGCGGGTGCAGAATACCTGCATGTTTTCCGGTTTGCGGGAGTAACAGCCTTTCTATCTTATTCGGTAGCATTATGGCAAATGTCCATCTGGTATAACAGACCATGGAGTCTAACTCTTAAGATAACAATTGATGGTCTGATTTATGGGATTTTAACTGCGGCTATATTCGGCTGGCTCTGGCCCGGTATGTAAAGAAATTCTTTTGAAGTTTTAAGGCTGCTAATAGGCAGCCTTTTTTATGCTATCCCTATTAATGCTTAACATTTAACAATTATTTCCGATAATCAACTATAAAGTTAAAATTCAAGCTGTTTACAGATATATATTAATTTGAGGAATAGTTATCAGCGATATATTTTTAGATCAAGATTGTTATAAGAGCGAAGGTTTAGAAGGCTGTTCGGTAAGAGAGATACGTTCCGGTCAGATACTAATATGTCTCGCAAATAAACCCGCTTGTCATGATTATTTACAAGTTGGTAATGATAAGTTTTGTAAAAACCCTTTAATTAAAGGAATGACAAAACAAAAGAAAGCCGAGTCAAATAAAGAAAACACATAATATATTCAATCATTCTACCAATTATTTTTTATTACCCGTTCAAGTAGTATAGTTCATAACCTCTCATTTTATATTTTGTCCCAGCAATCATAATATCACTCTGTAAAGAATTAATCCGCAAAAGATTGAATGTATTAATATTTAAATATAAATTCTATCCGGCATAAAAATAAAACTTACTAAAAAGTTTGGTTATTAGGATAATTTATGGGTAAAAAGACTGCTTCCAAAGACAAAACCGCAGGGCGTAAACATGTCAAAACCGCATTAAATGAAAGCGAAGAAAAGTACCGGCTAATATTTGAAAACGCTCCTTCCGGAATTTTCCACTTTGATCAGCACGGCGTAATTACTTCGTGCAACGACAATTTTGTTGATATTATCGGTTCATCATATAAAGCGCTTATCGGTTTGAATACACTTAAGCTTTCAAATAAAATTATTGTTGCGGAAATCAAAAAGACACTAAAGGGAAAGCCCGGATATTACGAGGGCATTTATCAGTCGGATACCGGGCATAAAACAACCCAAATACGGGCACAGTTTTCACCAATAAAACCTAATGGAAAAACAGTCAGCGGCGGAATAGGTATAGTTGAAGACGTAACCGGACGAAAAATAGTTGAAGAGAGAATTAATCAAATTGTAAATGAACAAAAAGCAATTCTTGATACGGTTTCAATCGGAATAAGCCATGTTATTGATAGAAAAATTATTTGGGCAAATGCCGCGCACGATAAAATTTTCGGATATAAGACCGGTGAGACCAAAGGAATTGAGACCGCGGCTCTTTACCATAACAAAGCTGCTTATGAAAAACTAGGAAGGGAATCTTATCCATTATTAAAAGGCGGCAAAAAATTTACTACCGAAATGCAAATGCTGAAAAAAGACGGCACCGAATTCTGGTGCAGTTTAACCGGACATATAATAAATACTAAATCACCTGAAGACGGATACATATGGATAGTTCAGGACATAACAGAGAGGAAGGAAACAGAAAAAGTTCTTCAAGAAAATGAGGAACGATATAGACTTGTTATGGAAAACAGTTTAGACGCAATTATTCTTGCTGTATCACATGGACCGTTGTATTCAGCAAACAAAGCAGCAAGAAAAATGCTTCAAAGAACGGAAAAGGAAATTTGCAGCTCAAAGAGAGAAGAATTAATTGATTTCAATGATCCAACTTTTAAAACATTTGTTGAAGAAAGAAGACGAACCGGCAAAGCAAAAGGTGAGCTATTCATGTTTAAAAAAGACGGGACAAGATTCCCGGTAGAACTTTCATCAACCGCATTCAAAGACAGCCAGGGGCACATTAAAACCGGATGGATAATACGCGATATAACAGACCGTAAAAAAGCGGATGAACTCATAAAGGAAAGTGAATCAAGACTAAAAGCCGTGCTCAACAATTCCCGTGACGCGATCGGAGTCCATATTAACGGGTTATGGGAAATGTGCAACCCGGCGGGGCTAAAACTTTTCGGATT
>Ga0187812_1000858_pt1 | contig 10525 bp, 7 predicted proteins | sample NC_S_2_FD_130582 | JGI IMG/M metagenome (GOLD analysis project Ga0187812, IMG submission 130582) | Wetland sediment microbial communities from Neuse River Estuary, North Carolina, USA - ASW-S_2 | ecosystem: Environmental > Aquatic > Freshwater > Wetlands > Sediment | place: USA: North Carolina... | reverse complement strand
CGAAGCCGGCAACGTGGCCGACAAGGTCGTGGTCCGCGATACCAAGGACCGGGACAGCGCGGTACTCACGTTCGCGCCGCAGGCATGGCGCGAATTCGCCGCGAAGATCAAGACCGGCGGCTGAGACGCGACCTCTCCCTCAAGTCAGAGCGTCCCCGACCGTGCCGATCGAGGGCCTGAGCCCGGCCAGCAGCAGTGTGTCGGCGAAGTGCACCGAGGTGTACCACGTCTCATGCGCTTGGGCTGCTAGCGCGCACGGGCTACGTGAGGTACGTGGCCGGTAAGCCTTTCCAGGTCATTCACGGGCATGAGGGGAGGGCGGATTCATGACGGTAGGCCCTGAGCACAGGAAGCCTGCGGATATGCGCTCGTGGGAGCTGACCGCGATGGTCCGCCACGCCCGCACGCTGATGGACTTCTCGCCGAACGCGCAGCTATCGCGGGCGCTGGTCAACTTCATGTTTGCCGCGCTACGAACTGCGGCAGCGCGGGACCTGCAATGACGAGTACCTGAACGTAGTAGTGAGAGCCTGCCTGTTCCCGCGCGCAGGGAACTGACCCTCCTGGGTAACAACGACGGTGCTTCTAGTTCCCGAGTTCAGAGCAGGTCAGCGTGACGTGCCAGCGCAGCGCGCCGGATGGCGTAATCGGTATCCATGCCGTCCGTGCCCCGTGACTGCACTCGGCGCGGGCGCTAGCCAACGCCCCCGACCAGGTCGGGTGCTCCCGGTCCCGGTGAGTGACGTTCCAGCTCGTGGTGACCGACCAGGCCAGGCAACCGGCGAGTGCGGCGCACACGAGGAGGGCGGCGAACCGGGGAACGCCGGCGAGGCGCCGCTGCGCTGCGGTCCTGATCCGGCTTGTCCACAGGGCGGCGCCGCCGCGCAGCACGGAGTCGAGCAGCACGGTCACGGCGTACGCCAGCAGCAGGAACGAGCCGACGTTGTACCTGTCGGAGCCTTGGTTTACTAGCCCGCTGAGGATTATCAGGACGGTGAAGTAGCCGACGCTATAGACCAGCGCGAGAGCGGCGAGCGCGAACTGGCGCGGTCTTCCCGACGCGGCGACGAGCACCAGCGCGGCCAGCGCCGCGATCATGACTGCGCCTCCCAGTGGCCGCCACGGGAGAACGTACCGGATACCAAAGAACCCCTGCCCGGCAACTCGTTCTTCGTAGAATTTTTCGATCATGCCGAGGTGGATGGCGGAGTAAGTCTGGCGGCCGCCAACGATGGCCATGTACGTGGTCTGCAGCGCTACGCCCGCCAGGGTGGCCAGCGGGATCACTGAGCCCCGGTCGCCGCCGAGCGCGGCCAGTCGCACCACTGCGATTGGCACGAGCAGCAGGCCGAACGGGCTGGTGAGCGTCAGCAGCACAACCATTACCGAGCCGACCGCTATCGGCACCAAACGCCGCGGATTCCACAGCAGGACGATAATCGCGACAAAGTACATCGGCCACTGCAGGTTGGTGATCGCCCCCCAAGTTTCCTGTCCGACGGGGTACGCGGCGGTCGCTATGGCCGGGATCGCCCGCAGCCAAGGGTTGCGGATGTGCTCGCCGCATGCACGATACACGAGGGCGGCGAGCAGCCCCATCACAATCGCATCAGCCACGGCGATCGCCACCGCCGCCCAGTTGACCGGAAACAGCGACACCACTATGGCGATGATCCGGGGCGCGGCCTCCCAGTACCCGGCCCACGGCTCGACGAACGTGTGCAAGGGGTTGGTCAGCGCACCGTGGTAGAAAACCTGCCCGTCCTCGGCCCAGATCGTGTTCAGTCCCGCCGAACCCTGGCGCGCGACGGCGAGCACCGCGCAGCCCACCGCGATCAGAGTCAGCAGCCAGCCGGGTGACCCTGCCTCTTCAGCGGGAAACAGACTCCCCGCAGTCGCCTGCCGGATCCGCCGCGCCGAGGCGAGCGCCTGCCTTGCGGCGGCGGGCTCCTCCCATGCCCCGCGCGCCGACTCTGATTCGCGGTCAGGCGCGCGAGAACCCGTCAACTTATGCAAACTTCCTCCGAGTCGGCTAGCCAAGAACTCGGCACAGTTCGGCGTATCGCGTGATTGACTATACTCCGCAAGCAAATCTGACTCATAGTAATCAAGAATTTGCCGACCTCTAGTCATCGCGCCGAGTGCGCGGTGACCAGCGTCCCGTCCATGTCGATCACCACCCAGCCGGCCAGCGTTTCCCGGGATGACCAGTACGCCCGACGAGCCGGGGACGGACCGCCTCGGCTCGTCGGGACACCAGTCGCAAGACGCAGGCGGTCTACGCCGACGCCACTGCGCGGGTATACCTGCGCAGCCACGCGGAGGGCACGCGGCTGTTTGACGGGTTGGAGATCATTGCACCGGGCGTGGTGCACGTGGGCGCGTGACGCGCCGAGCCGCGACCGGGCCGTACGCTCATGCATGGCGGCATGGCGGCATGGCGGCATGGCGGCATGGCGACATGGCGCGCAAGGCCCGCTGAGTCATCGAAAAGTCAGGGTCGCCAGCAGCCGGAACCGCCGATACCAGACAAAACATGCGACTGTCAGGTGACGCGATTCCGTTCGAATCGGCGGCTCTGAGCTTGCTGAACAACTTGCTGGCAGGCACTTCGTGGATGATCTTGGTTCTGATTTGACAGATTGCGCAATCGACATCGGGCAACCGGGGCCCAGCCGGTGCGGCGCACACCGCCGCGTGCCGGCTCGCCTGGTCGGCGGCCCGGAGCACGGGCCGCCGTGCCACGTTCGCACCAGGGGCACATCTTGTCCCGGCTGTCGTCCCGCGATCCTGGCCGTGCGCCAGGTATTCCATGATCACGTAAACCTTTGGCTGGTATAACGACCACAACTCTTCGTGATCATGGAATCGCGGCGCGCGAGCACGCGCGGTGCGATAACAACCGTCGCAATCGCCGCGCTCGTCATACCGGACGCGTGGGCCGACTTCCCCCGCCCCGCTCGCCCTTCGCTGCCGGGCTCATCTGTCGATTGCGCGATCGACCCGCCGCCGGTCCGCTCCGGCCGGGGGCCTCGGGAGTCCGGGAGGGGTGTGGGAGTCTGGGGGTATGGATGAAGGGCCTGAGATACGGGACTTGCCGGTCGGCATCGGCGAGACCGGGCACCGGCGGGAAAGCGACTCGATGGGGGTCATCCAAGTGCCGGCCGACCGGTACTGGGGAGCGCAGACCGAGCGGTCGCTGCTGCACTTCGGTGACATCGGCGCGGACCTGATGCCGCGGGAGGTGTATCACGCCTTCGGCTACGTGAAGAAGGCGGCCGCGCTCGCCAACGGGAAGGCGGGGCGGCTGCCCGCATGGATGGCGCAGCTCATCGCGCGGGTCTGCGACGAGGTGATCGACGGCGAACTTGACGAGCATTTCCCGCTGCGCGTGTGGCAGACCGGGTCCGGCACGCAGACCAACATGAACGTCAACGAGGTGATCAGCAACCGGGCCATCCAGCTGGCCGGCGGCCAGATCGGCAGCAAGGTCCCGGTGCACCCGAACGACCACGTGAACATGGGGCAGTCCTCCAACGACACGTTCCCGACCGCCATGCACGTCGCGGCCGTGCGGACGGTGCGGGAAGACGTGCTGCCGAGCGTGTGGGCCCTGCAGCAGGCCATCGACGCCAAGGCCCGCGAGTGGCGCGCCGTGGTGAAGATCGGCCGCACCCACCTGGAGGACGCGGTCCCGCTGACCGTGGGCCAGGAGTGGTCGGGGTACGCGCGGCAGCTCGAGCAGGCGATCAACGGGCTCGAGCGGGCTACCGAGGACCTGTACGAGCTCGCGGCCGGCGGCACCGCCGTCGGTACCGGGCTGAACGCCCCGCCTGGCTTCGCCGTCGAGGTGGCGGAACGGATCGCCGCGGAGACCGGCTACCCCTTCCGCACCGCGGCGAACAAGTTCGCGGCGCTGGCCGGATCCGACGCCGTGGCCGCCGCCTCCGCCGGGCTGCGCGGGCTCGCCGTCCCGCTGGCGAAGATCGCCAACGACATCCGCTGGCTGGGTTCCGGGCCACGGGCCGGGCTCGGCGAGCTGATCCTCCCGGCCAACGAGCCGGGCAGCTCGATCATGCCGGGCAAGGTCAACCCGACGCAGTGCGAGGCCATGCTCATGGTCTGCGCGCAAGTCCTCGGGCACGACACCGCGATCGCGTTCGCCGCCTCCCAGGGCAACCTGGAGCTGAACACCATGCGGCCGGTCATCATCGCGGACTTCCTGCACTCGGCGCGGATCCTGGCGGGCGCCTGCCGGGCGTTCCGCGAGTTCTGCGTGGAAGGCGCCGAGCTCAACGAGGCGCGCATCGCCCAGCACGTGGGCCGTTCGCTGATGCTGGTCACCGCCCTGTCCCCGGTGATCGGCTACGACCGGGCCGCCGAGATCGCGCACAAGGCCGACGCGGAGGGCAGCACGTTGCGCGAGGCGGCGCTGGAGCTTGGCTACATAAGCGCGGAGGACTTCGACCGGGTCATCGATCCGGCGTCGATGGTGGGTGACGCCGAGCCTGGGTAGGAGGGGTTGCCTACGATTGGTGGCGATCACGAGGAGGCGGGATGGCTGACGTTTACGACGTCATTGTTATCGGGGCTGGGCCTACTGGGGAGAATGTGGCTGATCGGGCGGTTAAAGGGGGGCTGACCGCCGCCATTGTCGAGTCGGAGCTTGTGGGCGGGGAGTGTTCTTACTGGGCGTGCATGCCTAGTAAGGGGCTGCTGCGGCCGGTTGCCGCTGTGGCCGAGGCGAATCACGTGCGTGGTGTCTCGGGGGCCCGGCTCGATCCCGCTGAGGTGCTGGCGCGGCGGGATGGGTTCGCGCATCACTGGAAGGATGACGGGCAGGTTGAGTGGGTCAAGAATGCCGGGATCGACCTGTTCAGAGGGCCGGGGCGGATCTCTGGCGAGCGCGTGGTCAAGGTCGCGGATGCCGAGCTGCGCGCACGGCAGGCCGTTGTGGTGGCCGCCGGGACCCGGGCGGTTGTGCCGCCGCCGCTGGCCGGGGCCGGGCCATGGACGAGCCGCGAGGCGACCAGCGCGCATGCGGTGCCCGCGAGCCTGGCCATCGTCGGGGGCGGCGTCGTGGCCTGCGAGATGGCAGCCGCGTGGTCGGCGCTCGGCGCGCGGGTCACGCTGCTGGCCCGTGGCGGGCTGCTCGGGCGGCTGCCTGCCTTCGCGGGCGACCTGGTAGCGAAAGGGCTGCGGGAGGCCGGCGTCGACGTCCGCCTCGGCACGAACGTGACCAGCGCCGCCCGCGACGGAGATGTCACGCTGACGCTCGACGACGGGACCACGCTAGAAGCCGCCGAGGTTCTCGCGGCCACCGGCCGGGCCCCTCGTACCGAGGACATCGGCCTGGAGTCCGTCGGCCTGTCCCCCGGCTCGTGGCTCGAGGTGGACGACACGATGCGCGTAACCGCCGTCGACGGCGGGTGGCTGTACGCGTGCGGCGACGTCAACCATCTGGCTCTCCTCACCCACATGGGCAAATACCAGGGCCGCATCTGCGGCGACGCCATCGCCGCCCGCGCCAAGGGCCAGCACCCAACGGTCACAGACCGGTCAAGCAAGACCTGCGTCCCGCAGGTGATCTTCACCGTCCCTGAAGTCGCCGCCGTCGGGCTGACCAGGGAGCAGGCTGAAGCCGCGGGCCACACCGTCCGCGTCATCGACTACGAGATCGGCGACGTCGCGGGCGCGAGCCTCTACGAAGATGGTTACGAAGGCCACGCCCAGATGATCGTCGACGAAGCGGCGAAGACAATCCTCGGCATGACGCTGGCCGGCCCGGGCGTAGGCGAAATGATCCACGCCGCCACGATCGCCGTCGCCGGCCAAGTCCCCCTGGAGACGCTATGGCACGCCGTGCCGTCATACCCAACGATGAGCGAGCTCTGGCTCCGCCTCCTGGAAACCTGCGGACTCTGAGATGCACTCGGTAGGGATAGTCCTGCACCCGCAGCGCGATTCGGCGGAAGCCGTCAATGCCGTCCTGGACTGGGCTGACCGCAACGGTGCCACCGTCTACGGCATCGGCAACGAGATCGCGAGGCTCAACTGCGCCGCTACGGCGGTGACCGCCGACGAGCTCGGCAAGCGCTCGGACCTGCTGGTGAGCCTTGGCGGGGACGGCACGATGCTGCGCGCGATGCGCCTGGCCGACGGGCAGCGCGCCCCGGTGCTCGGCGTCAACCTGGGCAAGCTGGGCTTCCTCGCGGAGGTCGACGTGCCCGACCTCCCCGCCGCGCTGTCCGCCATCGACAAACACGACTTCACGATCGAGCCGAGGCTCGCGGTCGACAGCGTGGTCGCCGGGCAGCGTGTCACGGCGTTCAACGACATCGCCGTGGTCCGGGTGCCCGGCGACGGCCTCGCGGCGGTGGCGGTCCAGGTGGGCGGCCAGCCCTTCGTCTCCTACTCGGCCGACGCGGTGATCGTCGCCACCCCGACCGGCTCCACCGCCTACAGCTTCTCGGCGGGCGGGCCGATCGTCAGCCCGGCCGTGGAGTCGCTGCTCGTCACGCCCGCCTCACCGCATTCCGCGTACAACCGGGGGCTGGTGCTGTCGGTGATGGACGCGGTGACGCTCGAGGTGCTGCCCGCGAGCGGCCGGCTCGCCGTGGAAGTGGACGGGGCGGTGGCCGGCCATGTCGAAGCTGGCGACGCGCTGTCGATCGATTCGCGTCCCGCGGCCGCCCGGGTCGTCCGGCTCGGCCGCACCACGTTCTACCAGCGCGCCCGGCGCAAGCTGGGCATCTCCGACTCCGCCGAGATCGTGCCCGCCGCGGCGAGCCTCCCGCGGCCCCCGGTGAGCACGTGACGTAACAGGACAACTACGTAAAAAATTTGCGGATGGCGTGTAACGCTCATACCGGGTACGGCGTTTTAGATACAGGGCTTTCCCCCGCCAGGGGCCCCCGGATGCCCCCCCGTCCGGGGGCCCCTCTCAGCGGGTCCGTCGGCAGACCCCTCGGGTGGAGCCCAGTTGTCCGTCGTCGGCCGCGGCCCGCCATCAGCCGCGGCCGATGAACGGCACCGTCTCGTCCGGGTCAGCTAGCCGCTTGTGCCGCATGCCGGGCGGTTTCTTCCGCCCTCCGCACGGCGTCTATCTGGCCGGCGACCGAGCACGGGTAGCCGAGCGGGATGCACCCGGCGGGCACCGGCTCCACGGTGCCGTCCTCCTGGCGGCGCTGTTCGACAACGACGGGAAGTTCCGGGCGCTGGCGCCGGATGGCGGCCGCGACACCCAGTCTGGGCTCGAGTCCGTGCAATACCACGTCAGCACCGGCCACCAGCAGGCACGGCTCCCCGCGCACGAGGGGGCAGCCGCCCGGGTCGCCACCGGGGCCGCCGCAGAAGGCAACATCGAACCCGGCGTCCTGGAACAGGGAGAAGTCCGAGATCGCCAGGACCGGCCGGCCGTCCTCGATCAGCAGCCGGGGACGCCGCCCGGCGAGGCCCGGCGCGGACCATTTCCTGGGCATCCGTTGTCTCATCTGCTCACCCCGCTTCCTGTCGCCATATGCCTCCTAGTAAGCGCCCGGGTCCGCGCGCCGTGCAGGGCCGTTGGTCCCGACCGTGACGGACTCAGCGCACGAAAAAGCGAACAGGTCGACGGGACGTCATCCTCAGCCGCGGCCGATGAACGGCATCGTCGTCGCCATGATCGTGATGAACTGGACGTTGGTGTCCAGTGGCAATTCCGCCATGAAAAGCACCGCCTCCGCGGCATGCCGGGGGTCGAACGTCGGCTCGGCCAGGATGCTGCCGTCCGCCTGCGGCGCGCCCGCGGCTATCAGTTCGGTCATCTCGGTCGCCGCGTTGCCGATGTCGATCTGGCCGCAGGCGATGTTGTACGGCCGCCCGTCCAGCGAGATCGACTTCGTCAGGCCGGTGATCGCGTGCTTGGTCGTGGTGTAGCCCACCGAACGGGGGCGCGGCGAGACCGCGGAGATCGAGCCGTTGTTGATGATGCGGCCGCCCTGCGGGTCCTGCGCCTTCATCATCCGCACCGCGTGGTGCGCACACAGGAACGACCCGGTCAGGTTCGTCGCGACGATCGACTGCCAGCCCTCCGGGGAGACCTCGTCGACCGCGCCCGCCGGAGCGCCCGTTCCGGCGTTGTTGACGAGCAGGTCCAGCCTGCCGTGCCGGCCGGCCACGGCGGCGAACAGCGCCGCGACGGAGTCCGCGTCGCCGACGTCGGCCGCCACGGGGTGCACCGAGCCAGCCGGGGCGAGCGCCGTCGTCTCTTCCAGCGGGGCGATGCGGCGGCCGGCGGCGGTGACCTGCCAGCCTGCCTCGGCCAGCGCAAGCGTGATGTGGCGGCCGAGACCGGAGCCGGCTCCGGTGACGACCGCCACTCCCTTGGTTGTCATGCCCCTACGGTAAGACCACCGCCGGCGCCCCGGCTATGAATGGTGCTCGACGAGCGGCAGCTCGCTGCCTCCGTCGTCGTAGATGCCGGCCAGCCAGAACTGGCCGCCGATCTGCGTGATGCCGCCGGGAATATTGCTGCCCGAGCCGGGATCGGGGGCGCCGTCGATGGTCCACGGACCGCCCTTGACCGAGCTCAGCACCAGCGCGTTGTTGTTGTCGGTGGCGGGGTCCACGTAGGTGCCGACCGCGTAGACCGTGGTCCCGTTGGTCGCGACGCCGTACAGGTTGGACCAGTTGGCCTTGTCCGGGACGGCGGGCAGCGTCTCGGCCTGCCAGCCCGATCCGGGTGCGTAGTGCTCGATCAGCGGCTGGCCGCCGCCCGCCGGGCTGTCGGCCTCGCCGACAGCCCAAAGCTGGCCGTCACTGGCGCCGGTCACGCCGTCGAGGAGCACGTCCGGCGACCCCGCCCCGGGGACGTGCACCACGGACCAGTAGCTGCCGTTCCAGTGCTCCACCAGGGGCTGGTCGGGCGTGCTGCCGGTGAGCTCCTGGCCGACGGCCCAGATGTCGTCAGGGCTGACCGCGTACACGCCGTACAGGTGGTTGCCGGCCCAGCCGGGGTCGGGCGTGGGAACCACGCTCCACGTCGAGCCGTCCCAGTGCTCGGCGAGGGTCTCGAAGACGCCGTCGCCGCTTTCCTGGTCGCCGACGACCCAGACGTCGTCAGGAGACAGTGCCGCCGCGCCGAACAGCATGTCGCGCAGCGAGCCGGGCTGGGGCGTGTCCGCGATCGACCAGGAGGAGCCGTTCCACACCTCGACGAGCGCGCGGTCCTGGTAGTCGGCGTTCAGGTGCTCGCCGACCGCCCAGGCGTCGCCGTCCACCGCGGCCACGCCATAGAAGGAGTCGAAGTTGGGACCGGTGTTCGGGGTGCGGACGACGGTCCAGTTCTTGCCGTTGTAGTGCTCGGCGAAGCTGAGCGTGGCGTCCTGGTTCGAGTCCGCCTGGTCGGGCAGGTAGTCGCCGACCGCCCAGACGTCGGTGGGGCTGGAACCGGCGACCGGGCCGAGGCTGTTGTCGCTGGTCCCGAGCAGCTGCGTCTTCTGCACGGTCCAGCCGGCCGAGGTCGGCGCGGACTTCGTGGTGGACAGCGGCTCCTTCGGCTGCGACGGCGTCGGAGTCGGCCAGGTCAGCTGCGGCTGCCACGTGGTGGCGATCGCCGTGGAGCCGGTGATCGCGACCAGGCTGGACAGCGGGCTGACATGCGTGGTGTCGCAGGTGAACTGCAGGCAGCCCACGCCGAGGGCGTGCTGGATGGTCGACAGCGTCGAGTAGTGGTTGGCGGGCTGGGCGTCCTTGACGCCGCGCGGGCCGTGGCTGGTCACCACGACGGTGGCGACCGGGCCGCCGCCGGGGTTCGCGTCGCAGCACCCTTCGCTGTTGTCGCCGTTGTCGTAGGTGATGATGATCGCGTTGTTGCCCTCGGCCCAGAACTTCGCGTGCGTGATCTCCGCGACCAGCTGGCCGAGGTAGGCGTCGCCGACGGAAACCAGGTGCTGGTTCTGCGGGTCGCCGATGTTGCCGCTGTCCAGGCAGTACGGCGGGTCGCCGTGCATGTCGTGGCACTCGTCCGGGACGACATAGCTGAACTGCGGCACGTCGTTCCGTCGCAGGTCCTCGCCGAGCTGGCCGATGGACACCTGCCGGGACCAGTCGGCCGCGGTCCAGTCGGGGGTGAAGTTCTGGATGGCGTCGTGCTTGGAGACGTACAGCGGGTCGCTGTCCGGCGCGCCGTTGCACTTGGCCGGGTAGCAGATGCCCTCATACCCCGGGTACGGCAGGGACTGAAGGTAGGCCTTCCAGCTCACGCCGGCCTTGTCGAGCTGGGTGATCAGGGACGGCGCGTCGACCGTGTTCTTCCAGTACGCGTCGTCGCTCGTCACGTTGAAGGTGCTGCCGCCAAGGATCCCGACGTAGTTGGACTCGCTGCTGTCCGGGGAGACGCCGTAGTAATCGGTCGCGACGCCGAACGTCTTCGCCAGGTAGTTGAGGTTGGGGGCCGCCTTGTTGCCGATCACGTCGGTGAAGCCGTTGTTCTCTTCCATGATGAGGAAGACGTGATCGAGATGGGGCACCGCCGGTGCCGTTG
>Ga0187812_1000857_pt1 | contig 10527 bp, 12 predicted proteins | sample NC_S_2_FD_130582 | JGI IMG/M metagenome (GOLD analysis project Ga0187812, IMG submission 130582) | Wetland sediment microbial communities from Neuse River Estuary, North Carolina, USA - ASW-S_2 | ecosystem: Environmental > Aquatic > Freshwater > Wetlands > Sediment | place: USA: North Carolina... | reverse complement strand
CCTTCATGTAGGCGTCCCGCTTGCTGTGCCTGGGCGTGAGCCGCCGCTGCGGCTTCATCACGGCGGGCTCCGCCACGGCGAACGCGTCCCAGAAGTACTTCTCCGACTTCGCCAGCATGATGACGTGCTCGTACGACGCGGTCGGGCGGTCCTTCACGCTGGACGGCATCACGTTCGGCTTGCTCCAGATGATGTCGGAGCGGACGAACCAGCCGTCCTCCTGGGCCGCGATGGCGACGCGGGCCGGGATGAGGCAGAGGTCCTTCGGCTTGAGGCCGGGGGCGGACGGGCGGCAGGAGTCGGCGCCCGCCGCGGAGGCGCGGTTCGTCCCCTGCTTGTACCCGACGCGGGTCCCGTGCCCGACCCGCCCGGCGGCGTTGTAGGAGTCGCCGACGTTCCAGAAGCACAGGCCGTCGTCCCGGAGCACCCGCCGGACCTCGCGCAGGATTTCGACCGTGTGGCGGACGTACATCTCGGGGGACGGTTCGAGCCCGAAGGCCCCGCGCCAGGCCCCGCACAGCAGGCAGGTGCGCCCGGTTTCGGGGTGCAGGACCACGTTGTCGGCCAGCTTGTTCGCTGTCTTGTTCCGCTGGTGTTGCGTGCCGCGGGTCGGCTCGCCCCATTGGTGGGCGCAGGCGGGGTCGCCGCCCCACACGAGCTCCTGCGCCCCGGCGTACTTGCGGAGCCCCCAATAGGGGGGCGACGTGACGACGCACTGCACGGTTCCGTCGGCGAGCGGGATGCGGCGTGCGTCCCCCTGGACCAGGCATATCATGCGGGATAGTACTACAGAAGGGCGAGCAGCTCGGCGGTCCCGAAGGGCTTGCGGAGCACGTGCACGGACGCGTGCGCCGGGGTGGCGACCTCGATGAGGCGCCTTTCAGGCGGGTCGCCGCTCATCAGCACGGCGACGGTGCCGGGGGCCAGCATGAGGATGTCGGCGAGCATGAGCAGGCCGTTCCGGCGCGGCATCTGGTAGTCGGAGACCACGGCGTCGAAGTGGCCGTTGCGGAACTTGGACACCCCTTCCACCCCGTCCACGGCGGTGTCCACCTGGTGGCCCGCCCGCTCCAGGACGTGCCCGAGCGTCTTCCGGACCTCGTTGTCGTCGTCAACAAGCAGGATGTGCATGGCGTGTTTCCTTTCGTTATTCCGCGCCGACCAGCACCTCGACCGTGCCGGCGGGGCCGTTGCCGACGGCCATGACGATGCGCCCGCTGTCGATGCCGTTGCGGCCCAGGTAGCTGAGCGCCCGTTGCGCCCTCGCCGCGGTGGCCACGTCGATGGGCTTCACCGCGTCGGCGGTCTTCACCGTGTACTGGTTCCCGACGATGAACAGCCTCAGGTCCGGGTCGGCCTTCAGCTGCCGGATTGCCTCGTCCAGGACGGCCTTGCAGAAGCTCGGCAGGCGGTCCGGGTTGCAGACGCCGACCGTGCTGCGGGCGGATTCCTTTGCGGCGGGGGCCGAGGCCTGTTCCACCATGGGCGGGGCCGGGACGGTCACCAGGGAGCCGATGATGCGGTCCGGCGGGACATTGACGGCGACTTGCGGCACCGGGGAGGCCGGGGTTGCCGGGGCCGAGGCCGGGTCCACCGCCATGGGCGCCTGTGCCATGCAGTCGGCCAGCGTGACGCCCGCATCCTTGGACCGCTTGATTTGGACCATGACCTTGCAGGCGGCCAGGCGGCTGCCGAGCAAGGCGTAGGAACGGGCGATTTCCCGGGAATCGCAGCCCGGGTCCACCTTGCCCCCGCCGAAGCTGAGGCCGACCGCCATCGTTTGCATGCCGCCGCTCATGCCCTTGAAGCAGGGCACGGTGGGGAGCGACGTGGGGGCGTAGGCCGTCGCGACCGGGACCTGCGACGCGGCGACGTTCGTCACCGTGTTATTCGAGCCGTTCCCGTTGCCGTTCCCGTTGTTGCTGGCGCTGGACTTGGATGTCTGCGTTTGCGCCTGGCCCTGCGTGGCGTTGCCGGAGCCGCTCACGCTCCCGCCCTGCCCGCCCGCGCCTCCCGCCCCCCCGGCGCCGCCTTGCCCACCCGCCCCGCCCGTGGCGGTGCTTGTGTTCGTATTGTTGGAATTGCCGCTGCCGGAGACGGAACCCCCCGTGCCGCCCGTGGCGGTGCTGGTGTTCGTGTTCGAGTTGTGGGAGTTCCCCGAATTGCTGACGCCCGAAGAGCTGGAGGAATTGCCGGAATTGCTGACGCCGGAAGAACTAGAGGAATTTCCCCCCGCGGCATTGCCGCCCGTAGCATTTCCGCCTGTGGCGTTGGAGTTGCCCCCCGTGGCATTCCCGCCGGTGCCGGTGGCGGCCGCGCCCGAGGTCGCCGTGGAAGTCGCCCCGGATGTCGAGGTCGAGGTAGATGTTGAGGTTGGGTTGCTTGCGGGCAGTGTTGCGGGCGCGGTTTGGCACTGAAAGGTCAGGCCGTCCCCGGTGGCGTAGATTGCGCCCCCGGCGCTCGACGTGCCCGACGGGACCTGGACCCAGTTCCCGCTGCACGCGGGCCATGCGGACACGGAAACGGGAAAAAGCAACGCCGCGGCCAGGAGAAGCCCGGCCAGCACGACTGTTCTCTTGAGCATCGTCTGCCCCCCTGTGTGTGGTACCGCAATCCGATACAGGCACAGGATAGCAGACCGCCCAGCAAAAGTCAATTATTTCAGCGGGTCACAGGACGGCGACTCGTTGCGCAGGCTGCCCGTGCCCGACCCCATAATGAGGCAGCCCTCGTCCGTTGTGAGCTCGTCGAACGTCTTGAGGCCCCCGCCGAGGATGGGGAACTCGCTGGACGACTTGCCGGCCAGCCGTTCAAGGTCGCTCGGGCGACCGTGCACCATCAGTGCGCGGGTCAGCAGGTTGAGGACCTTGATGATGCGGATGCGCACCGCCCCGCCGTCCGGCGTGAAGTTGGTGTAGGCCAGCTTGGCCTCGTCCCAGTATTTCTCGGCGAACGTCAGGAAATCCATCATCGAGTAGGGCTGCCCGGCGAGCGGCGCCAGCGGGTTCACATCGGAGTCGTGGACGCCTTCGACCTTCGAGACCTTCCTCTTGCCCTTGTTCCAGCCTGTCGAATAGTCCCGTTCCCTGCGGATGCACTCGAAAACCTCGTCTATGGTCAGCATACTATCGTCCCTCCTTGTGGGGTTTGCCCCGGTGCACTCGCCTCGCTGTGGATGAGGCAGGGCCGCGGCTTGCGGCAAAGCTCGGTGAACGCCCCGATGTCGGCGTCCCAGTGGCGGGGCACCCTCGCCTGGCATTCGCCCTCCACGGTGATGACATCGAGCGGCTGGCTCACCTCCATGGGGCGCACCATCCCGACCAGGCTCTGGAAGACCTGCTCGGTCACGACATAGTCGGCGGTCTCGAACACGGGCTTGAGGATTTCCACCGCCCGCCGGTCCCCGGCCCGCTCCGCGTCCGTGTAAATCATGAAGAGGTCGCGCTTGAACGGGTTGTCCTGGATGCTCTTGACGATGGCCGCCTCGGGGTCCATCTTCGAGTCGTCGGCGGGGTCGGTGCGGCGGTTGATTTGCTGGACTTCGCCCGACCTGATTTTGGCGATGAGTTCCTTGGAAAGCCCGCTGGCCAGCGCGAGCTGCCTTGCCTGGCGCTCCGCGAACGGGACGGCGTTCTTGGCGGTGACGAACGTGACGATTCGCTGCACCAGCTCCAGGCGGTCGTCGGGCCAGTTCGAGGTGTAGACGATGCGGAGCAGGTCGTCGGTCTCGGCGTCGGTCAGCCTTTCGCCCCCGGAGATGTACTTCGAGAAGCCGAGGCGGTCCAGCACCTTGGCGGCGACAACGCGGAGGCTGCCCCGGAGCGTCAGCGCCTTCTCTAGGAGGTCGACCTCGACGTAGATGACGGGCGTCTCCCCGTCCCACTTGTCCTCCTCGTAGACCTCGCCCGTCTCCGAGTTGACAAACTCGTCCACGAGCGGGACCTGGGCGTAGTCGTCTATCAGCCCGACGAGGTCCTCGCGGAGCAGGTCGTAGAGGGTCGTCGCCTCGCGATTGGGCTTGCCCTCCTGGGTGAACCAGTTGGGGCAGAACTCGTGGATGGCCTTCCAGATGACGGAGCCCGGCTCCTGGTGGAACGTCTTCGGGTGGCAGGGGTCGTTGTCCTCGTCCAGGACCGCGCCCGCCGCAATGGCGTCCCGGAAGTAGCGGCCCTCGCCGAGGATGGTGGCGTACTGCTCCAGCGCCTGGAGGTCGATGGCGAAGCCGGCGAACGCGCCGGTGACGGTTTCCCTCCCGAGGAGCGTCGAACCAGGGCTGAACATCTTCTTGCGGGTGCGGATGAAGCGGTTCTCGATTTTCGTGAAGCGGGGGTCGTGCACCATGTTCCAGGTCGGCCCCAACGTGGCGATGACGCCCTTCTCCTCGTCGAAGAGGTAGCTGTACAGCAGCCGGGAGCACTGGAACTCCTCGCGTTCGACTTCCCCGACCTCGTAGACGTACACGCGGCGGTCGTCATCGATGAGCCCCAGCAGGTTGCGGATGGGGTCCATCAGCGCTTCGCCTTTTTCCGGGGCTTCCGCTTGGGGGTGGCGGCGAGGGCCGCGTCGAAAACGCTATTGAGCCGGGGCTCCGCCTGCCGGAGCAGCCGCCGCACCTTCCTGCGCTTGGTCCCGGCGGGGGCCTCGATGTTGTCGTTTTCCCGGAAATCAAAGTCGGCGAGCGACTTCTTCGCCGCCTTGAATTTTTTGGGGTTCTGGGACAGGTCGTGCCTCAATGCACTTAGGCGGCGGAGACGGAAACCCCGGACGGGCCCCTGAATCACTTCGAGAAGTGCTTCATGCGCCCCGGAGAACTCCTTTGCGGTCGTCGGCTTCGGGTTCCAGCCCGGGCGGCGTTCGAGGACAAACTTCGCTACGTCATCCACTTGTTTCATTTTTGTCTCTCAGTACCAGCGGCAGGCGAAGGCCTGGCCCCTTATGATAAGCCAGGCGGCCTTGAGGCGGGCCTTGACTTCCCAGATGAGCGGGCCGTTCTCCGGCCTCGCTATTTGCCAGGTCCCGTTGTCAACTTGGCGCAGGGTGCTCGTGGCACGGCGCAGTTCGGACAAGGTTTCGGCGACCATGCGCTATAATACCGCCGGGGAAACCAACTGCCGAACCCTTTTTTGAGGCCCGCCGAAGGCGGGCGAATCCCACCCCCGGAGGAACCTGCCTATGCCAAAAAGCCAGCAGTTGAATCCAGAACGGAAGGAGACGTTGAAGGAACCTACCGAAGCATAAAGGGGGTGGTTCAATATCTGCACGGACGGACCCGGTCGAGAGGCCGGGTCTTCGTGCTTCAGTAGCCCATCCAGCGGACGACGTGCTCGGGGACGTGCAGGAAGTGCAGGATGGCGCCCATGTGGGCGGTGACGGAGTGGGCGGCAACCGTCACGGCTATGGACACCACGACGGAGATGCAGAAATGGTCAAGATGCTCGACAGCCCACTTGACGGCCGAATTTGGCGAGTTTGACTGCATGGCTACTGCACAACGATAGTGGCGCCGTCGTCAGTCAGGCTGACGCGGCGGAAGGGCCTGCTGCCCGCCACGCCCGCGATGCCGTTGATGAAGCCCTGGAATGCCTGGCGGGCGGTGTTCGCCGCCGCCTGCGCCGCCTGTGCGGCGGCCTTGAGGGCTGCCGCCTGGGTTTGCTGTGCCGCCGTGAGGGTGATTGTCTGCATGGTTTTCTCCTGTGTTTCTACTGCGGGTGTCCGCCTTGTGTGCTGCGGCGTTGAACTGCCCCAACTAGGGACCGGAAGTCGCCTAATGCGCGGCGCCCGATGCGTCGCGCCAAACCGTGCCGTCGCTCCACAGGGGGTAGGAAAGGGTGAGGTCGTAGTACTGCGTTCCCGCCGGAACGCTGTTGGCGGCGGTGCGGGCGCCGGTTGTCGATGGCGCAAGGATGGCGCTGCCCGGGGCGGCGACCCACTTTATGGCGCTGCCCGTCGAGCTGAGCAGTTGGCCGGATTCGCCCAGCGATGTGGTCGAATCGCGCAGACCAACGGACAGGTACAGGTTGCCGGACGCATCAACCTCGACGACCGGGGTGCCGCTGCCGTAGGGGTATAGATTGATGATGTTGTGGGAAAAGCCGTCGCCGCTTATGGCAAGCGCGGGGATGCCCGGGCCTGGGTTTGGCTCGTCGCTTTCGGGTCCCTGGATTATGACGGTGGTGTTGAAAAAATAGACCGAATCCTGGTCGAATGAAACGTCCAAGCCGTAGCCGCCGCCCCCGCCCAGGTACAACGCGCCCGGGAGCAGGTAGGTATAATCCCCGGCCAGGCTGTCCATCATGCTGAGCGTCAATCCGCCGGCGGATGGGTGGAAGATGTTGGGGCCGAAGCTGGCGTCGGGGGTCCCCGAATCCCCGTTTGCATACAAGTTGAGGAGATTGTCGCCCTTCGCATCCCCGGTGATTGTCAAGGCCGCCTTGGACGTGGCCGCCGGCATCCCCGACGGGGTGATGCTGAACTCGCCGTACGGGTCCACCTGGGCGACAACCGCACCGGGTCCCGCCAGGGTCCACTGTTGGATGGGGTTGGCGAGGGCGCTGTCGCCGGAGACGATGAGGCCCGGGTGGTCGAAGTAGAATTCCAGGGATGCGGACTCCCCGCCGAGGGGGGCCATGACCAGGGTGCCGGGGGCGATGACGGTGTAATCACTCAGGTTGTCCGAGAGGTACATGCTGACCCCGCCATGCCCGTCCCCAACGTCGTTGAAGTCTGCGCCCGGGCTGCCGGAAGGCCATGCGGAATGGGTCCATATGTGGAAGATATCGGTGTATGCGGTGTCGCTGCCCACGACCGACAGCCCGGCCTGCGAATAGGCCGAGCCATTGCCATAGAAGAAGGCCCCGTTGCCGCCGGCGGTGATTTCGGCGGCAAGGAAACCCGCGGATGCGGTGTAAAACTTTGCGATGTCGCTGCTGTGCGAATCACCTGAAATGGTGAGTGCGACGGCGGTTCCTGCGGGGGTGACCGAAACCGGACCCGTAAAGGCGGCTCCTATTAGCGCGGCGGCCCCGGTGACCTGTGCAACGGTGTAGTCGCCGCTTTCTGCAATGACGGCGCCTGTGCGCCCGAAGACCGAAATCGCACCGGCACCGTTCGTAGCCATGATTTGCCAGTTCGTGCCGCCGTCGGTGGACGGGTTGACCCCCGTATTGGCCGCTACAGCGACCCAGGAAGACCCCAGGAGCGACACAACGTCGTTAACATGGTAAGCGGTCGTCCCGGACCATGCGCCCCGCCAGGCGAACCCCAGCCCCATTGCGCCCTGCGGCCCTTGCGGCCCGGTGGCCCCCTGCGCCCCCACCTCGGCGATGAGTTGCCAATGGGGGGTGTCGGTGGTCGGCGGGGAACCCAGGACGGGGGTGCCCGAGGCCGCATAGGACGACCCCGCGTAGGAGACGATGTTGTCGGCCTCGTACTGGACAGAGGCACTCCACAGGCCGGAGAACGTGAAGCTCCCGGCCGGGCCGGAGCCGCCCGCCGCCGCTAGCAGGCCCCACTGGCTCGGGGACGAGTCGGGGACATTGCCCCCGTTGGCGTTGACGCGCGAGATGTACGAGGCGTTGTTGTACGACACGGCGTCGAAGGCGTTGTAGCTCGTCAGGGACGACCAGGCCCCCCGCCAGGCGTTTATCCCGTTCTGCCCCGCCGCCGCAAAGAGAAGCCATTGGCTGGATTGCCCGGGGACGTTCCCGACGTTGCCGGACACGTTCGAAATCCAGGTGCTGACATTGGGGCTGTAATACGTGCCCGAGGACTGCATGAAAAGGGGAATGGACGGCGAGTAGTACGACACCAGGTCGCCCTCGTTGTACGACGTGGCGAGGGAGAACGGCCCGGTCCAGTTTGGGGTGAGCGCCGGCATACTACCTAGATTTTGGAAGCCTTATTTTCCCCGGTACCCGGGCTCCAGGCGCCGCCGGACCGCCGCGCGGGCGCGGCGGAGCAGGTTGACCCGGTCGCGGTCGCAGAGCCAGGAGTCGCAGGTGAAGCAGTAGGTGCAAAGCTTGGGGAGGGTGTCCTTGTCCAGGAGCCGGCAAACGTCGCAGGTTTGCAGTTGCTTCATCTGGTGCGACATCCGGCCCCCTAGACGTGTCGCCCGGGCAGCAAGGGCGGCTCCCCGTGCGGGTGGACGACCGCCCCCGAGGGTTCGCGCGTGAACACGAGGGCGCCCTCGGCGCAGTCGATGTACACCGTGTCCCCGTCGTTCACCTGCGAGGTGGCAAGGAGGCTGGCCAGCGGGTTGGTGACGAGCCTCTCGACCGCCCGCTTGAGGTGGCGGGCGTTGTAGCGGTGGTCGGTGCCCTCCCGGAGCAGGAGCTCCCGCCCGGCGCCGGTGACGTGGAAGACGAAGTGTTGCCCGGCGGAGCGCAGCACCCGGTCCTGCACCATCGCCAGCTCCAGGGCGAGCACCTCCCCGAGCTGGCCGGGGCCCAGGGCGTGGAACACGACCACCTCGTCGAGGCGGTTCATGAACTCGGGCGTGAACTTGCGGCGTGCGGCCCCGACGGCGGACGACTCCAGCCGTGCCTGGCTGGGCAGTTCCCGGCCGGGCGGGACGAAGCCCAGGTTCGGGTGCACGAGGCCCTCCATCTCCCGCCCGCCGAGGTTCGAGGTCAGGAAGACCATGACCTGGTCGAAGTTCACGGTGCGGTTGTCGCCCAGCGTGAGCGTGGCCTTGTCGAGGATGCCTAGCAGAAGCTGCCACAGTGCGTCGTTCGCCTTTTCGATTTCGTCGAAGAGCACGAAGGAGAGCTTCAGGCCCTCGGTGTGGTATTTGGCTAGCTCCTCCTGGGTAATCAGGGGGTGGGTTTCCCTATGGCCCAGGTAGCCGGGGGGCGAGCCGACGAGCTTGGCAATTTCGTGGGAATGCTGGAACTCCGCGCAGTGGACCATGAGGACGGCATGGGCGTCGCCGAAGAGGATTTCGGCGGCGGCCTCGACAATGCGGGTCTTCCCGCAGCCGGTCGGGCCCAGGAAGAGCATGTTCGACACGGGGCGGCCCGGGGCGTTGAGCCCGGCGCGGAAGACCTGGAGGGCCTTGGCGAGCTTCTGCTTCGCCTCCCCCTGCCCCACGACCTTGGAGTCCAGTTCGGCCTCGAACTTTTGCACCTCGTCGCTCCGCAGCGACGTGTCGAGCTGCTGTCGGGCTGCCGCGTTCATGTGACCCCCACAAAAACCCCGCCTACATCAGAAGCGGGAAGTCACATGAAAACAAAAAGCCCGCCCGAGGGGCCGAAGCCCGTCGGACGGGCGATGCATTCAACCTGGCGCCCCCGGCGGGATTTGAACCCGCGTGACCGGCTTAGAAGGCCGGCGTCCTGGTTCCGTTGAACGACAGGGGCGAATCTGGTAGGCGAGGCGGGACTCCAACCCGCATTCCGAGTTTAGGAAACTCGTGCTCTCTGCAGTTGAACTACTCGCCCGAAATTTGGCCGGCGCTCTTCCGCTAAGCTACGCCTCTCAATCCCGGATGCCTCCGGGACCGTCGTGCACGTGACACGACATGGACGCGGTGGGATTCGAACCCACGCCTCCGGTTCAGAGCTGCGTCCTGGCCGCTGGACGACCGCCCCCCGAGGGGGGCGAGAGGGATTCGAACCCGCCGTTTCAACTCGCCTCGTTGTCAAGTTTTGTCACAGAAAAACTTGACGAAATTACGGGCCCCGCTCTCCCGCTGAGCTACACGTTCGGCATGACCCTACTAATGGTGGGATTCGAACCCACGACCGCGGCCCCACTCGTTGTGACGACGGGGGCTGCCTGCCGCCCCGCTCGGAAGAGGCTCGCTCGGTGTCTTAGCCTCGAAAGCGACCCTGTGCGCCGCCACCGCACTCGAATCTGTCACCGTTTTTGTTTGGCGTCGCCGGATAACGCCGGCTGCGCGTCACAAATCCTTGAACCGCATCGAAAACCGTGTTACACTGTCCCTATGAACGGCTATCAAAAGGGCAACCAAACCGAAGCCGAGGTCATCGGCATTCTTCTCACCAAGGGCTACTCGGTCGCCCTACCCATCGGCGTCAAGCGTTTCGACCTGCTCATCGAATACCCGGCTGGCTTCATCAAAGCCCAAATCAAGACCGGTCGCTACGAGAAAAAAACACCCGGCTGCCTGACATTCAACACGGCGACCGTCCACCCTGTCACAGGCAAGCGCCGACCCTACTTGAAGGAGCAGGTGGACACATTCCTCGTGTACGACCCCCAAACTAAACTGCTTTATTCCGTGCCCTTCGATGTCGCGAGTCGCAGCAAAGCGCAGTTCTCACTCCGATTGACACCCAAAACCGAAAACAACCAGAGCAAGCGCATTCACTACGCCGAAACCTACCGTCTCTAAACTGGTGGGTCCGGTGGGGGTTGATTCCACGCGCCTCTCCTTAAAAGGGAGTGGCTCTACGCTGAGCTACGGACCCAAACTGGCGCAGAACGTCGGAACTCCTCCGACGAGCGGGGGTAAGATGCGCGCTCTATCCCCACGTCCCCTGGCCCCCTCGCGGGCGCCTTGGTTCT
>Ga0187812_1000856_pt1 | contig 10531 bp, 8 predicted proteins | sample NC_S_2_FD_130582 | JGI IMG/M metagenome (GOLD analysis project Ga0187812, IMG submission 130582) | Wetland sediment microbial communities from Neuse River Estuary, North Carolina, USA - ASW-S_2 | ecosystem: Environmental > Aquatic > Freshwater > Wetlands > Sediment | place: USA: North Carolina... | reverse complement strand
TCTACGCGTTCTACGGATCGATGATCGAGGTCCGCCTGCGCCCGGATCCTGAACGGCGCCTTCTCCTGGACAGGATTCGGGCGATCGCAGAACGCGACTTCGGCGGCGAAGTCACTCGCCCGTTCGTCACGGCGCTCTACACCGGCCGGCGCCCTAGGGCCGGCGGGTAAGTCCAGGGTCACAGGTCCCGCTACAGCAGGCGGCCGGCGAGGCTGATCGCCGCACCGATCCCGGTGCCGCCCCCGGTCACGAGGGCGACTCTGCCGTCCAGCCTGGCCACGGCGGACCTACCGGTCAGCGAAGACGCCTTCGCGGCGCGAGTAGTCGTAGTGGTAGATCTCCCGGCCGTCGATGAACGCCCGCTCGGCGCGGCTCATCACGTCCAGCGGGTCGCCGGACCAGAGCACCACGTTGGCGTCTTTCCCCACCGCGAGCGACCCGATCCGGTCGGCGCAGCCGATGATCCTGGCCGGGTTGATGGTGACCGACTCGATCGCCGTGACCGGGTCGAGGCCCTCCTTGACCGCGAGTGTGGCCTGGTGGATGAGGAAGTGGATGGGCACCACCGGGTGGTCGGTGGTGATGGCGATCATTATCCCGGCCGCCGCCAGCCGACCGGGGTTGGCCAGCGACCGGTTCCGCAGTTCCACCTTGGACCGGCTGGTGAACAGCGGCCCGATGACCACCGGGATCGACGCGGCCGCGATCTGGTCGGCCAGCAGGTAGGCCTCGGTTCCGTGATCGATCACCAGGTCATACCCGAACTCCCTGGCCATCCGCATCGCGGTCGCGATGTCATCGGCGCGGTGGCAATGCTGCCGCCAAGGGATTTCCCTGCGAAGGACACGACCCAGGGCCTCGAGCTTGAGGTCGCGCTCGACCACCGCTCGTTCGGGCGATGGGTTATTCTCCGCCGCGGCCAGTTTCGCCTGGTAGTTCAGGGCGGCCACGAACGCGCCGCGGATCAACGCCGCGGTGCCCAGCCGCGTAGAAGGAAGAACATTCCGTTCCCCGTAGACCCGCTTGGGGTTCTCGCCGAGCGCGGACTTCAGGCCGGCCGGCTCGCGCAGCACCATCTCGTCGACCGTGCGGCCCCAGCACTTGATCGCCACGGTCTGGCCGCCGATCGGGTTGGCCGAACCGGGGTTGACGTTGACCGCCAGCACGCCGCCCATGATGGCGTCGCGGAAGCCCAGGTCGGCCGGGTTGATCGCATCGATCGCGCGGACCTGCGCGGTGACCGGTTCGGTCCGCTCGTTGGTGTCCTGGCCGGCCCAGCCCTCGGCCTCCTCGTGCACGCCGGCGTGGGCGTGCGCGTCGATGAACCCGGGCAGCACCCACTTGCCCGTCGCGTCCACCACGTCCACGTCTGACGGCACAGAGAAGCCGGAACCCGAGACCGCGGCGATCTTCCCGTCCCGCAGCAGGACGACCCCGCCGTCCAGTGGCTCGCCCTCGACCGGGACGACCCGGCCCCCGACGATCGCGGTTCCAGCGGTTCCAGCGGTGCCCGTCTCGCCCACGCTTCGCCCTCCGCGGCTCGCCCCAGATTAACCCGGTTCATCTTAGACGCCGGGCACCAAGGGCCCGAGGGCCGCGTGTCACGCAGTGGCCCTCGGGACCTCCGCGGAAGCAGGACTTGGGCCAGACTCGGCCGCCATCCCCTGGAACCGCCGGCCATCGGGCCAATAATCGGCTACGAGCCCAGGAAGAACTCGGTCAGCACCGGGGTGAGCACCTCGGGCGGCGCGCCGTGGTCCTGTCCCTCGAGCGTGACCAGGCGGGCGCCCGGTATCGCGGCCGCGGTGGCCTGGACGGTCTGGCGGAACCAGTCCGGGCTGTTCCCGCCGCCCAGGACCAGGACCGGCATGGTGATCTTGGCCAGTTCGTCTGCGGGGACGCCCTGATACGCGGTCAGCGCCAGGTCGTAGGGGAGCGTGGGGGTCATCGCCTCCAGGCCCGACCAAAACGGAGCGCCTTCCATAGCCGCGACCATCTGCGCAGGCAACCGGACCACATCGGTCATCCAGAACCGAACCGCATCACCCCGGCGCCCCGCCTCCACCAGAGAGGTGATCGTGGCCGAAGGGTCGGTCGGCACCTCCCGCGTGCCGGGGATGATGAACGGCGCCTCGTACGCCACCTGCGCGGCCATCGGCACGCCCGACCACGCGGCGCGCAGCGCCAGCGCGGCCCCGGACGAATGCCCGTAGACGAACGCCCCAGCCCAAGACCCAGACCCAGCCCAAGACCCAGCCCCAGACCCAGCCCCCACCCCGGCCAAAGGCCCGCCCGCCGCCGAGATGACCGCGGCGAGGTCCGCGACCTCCAGGTCGGGGGAGTAGGGCGCGGTGTCGCCGCTATCCCCGCGACCCCGCCGGTCCCACGTCACCACGGTGAACCGGGCCATGAGATCGGCGGGCGGCACGAACGTCTTCCTGTCGCAGAACGCCCCGAGGGTGACGACGAGCGCCGGACCTTCGCCAAAACGATCGAACGCGATGACGGTCCCGTCCGCCGACTTCGTAGTCTCCATAGCCACTACGAGACCTTACTGATCGCGGCGATCTCGTCCGGACTCAGCTCCAAGGAAGCGGCCGCGATGTTCTCCTCGGCGTGCACGGGGGACCCGGTGCCGGGAATCGGCAGGATCGAAGGCGAGCTGGCCAGCATCCAGGCGAGCACGACCTGGCGCTCGCTCACGCCGTGCCGCTGGGCCGCCTCGGCCACCGCCGGGTTCCTGTCGGCCTCCTGGACCGGCGCCCAGGGCAGGAAGGTCAGCTGCTCCTGCTCGCACAGGTCGACCATCGACGCCGATTGCCGGTCGGTCGCGTTGAACCTGTTCTGCACCGACACGATCGGGAGGATCCGCTGCGCCTCGCGTAGCTGTGCCTCCGACACGTTGGACACGCCGACATGGCGGATCTTGCCCTCATCCTTGAGCGCGGCGATCTCGCCGAGAGACTCGGCCAGCGGCACGCGCGGGTCCGGGCGGTGGAACTGGTACAGCGGGATCTGCTCGAGCCTGAGCCGGCGCAGGCTCCCCTCGCAGGCCGCCCGCAGGTGCGAGGGCCGCCCATCGGGCTCCCACCGGTTGGGGCCAGGCCGCACCAGGCCCCCCTTGGTCGCGAGAACCAGGTCGTCCGGATACGGGTAAAGCGCCGAGGCGATCAGCTCCTCGCTCACCGAAGGCCCGTAGGAGTCGGCGGTGTCGATGAAGTTCACCCCGAGCTCCACCACCCGCCGCAACGTCACAATGGCCTGGTCACGGCTGGGCGGATCGCCCCAGATGCCCCGTCCGGTGATCCGCATCGCGCCGAATCCGAGCCGGTTCACGGTCAGGTCTCCGCCGACGTCGATCGTCCCGGCCGCGGTGGCGGACGGCTGCGTGCTCATCGCGATACCTCCTCCTCGTCAACCGCCAGCCTTTCATGATGTCCCCCCGCGCCCCCTTGCCGGGGGGACACCATGACCAAGGCCCACTACTGCGGCCCGACGCGAAGGGATCGGAACCAATCGCTTCGTTATCCCCCGATAAATGAAGCGTCCCCGATAAGTGAGGTCCCCCGCACTCCAAGGCTGACACGACGATTACTCTGTGTCACGGATGCGGAGCGCTACAAAATCCGGCGTGTCCGTCGGCCGGACCAGCGCGTCAGGAGCTGATCTTCACCCTGGCCATGGCCAGCTTGACGGCTTTGGCCAGGGTTTCGACGTCATAGGCGCCGTAATGCCTCTTGCCGTTGACGAAAAACGTCGGTGTTCCCGAAACGCCGGACAGGTCGGCGGAATCGGTGTCCTGCCTGATCCGCTCGGCGCCGGCCTGCCCGCGCAAATCGGCAGCGAACCGTGCGGTGTCCAGGCCCAGCGAGCCCGCGTACCCGAGCAGGTCGCGGACATCGAGCGCGCCCTGATGGTCGAGCAGCAGGTCGTGCATCTCCCAGAACGCATCCTGCGCCGCGGCCGCCTCCGAGGCCACCGCGGCGAGCTGCGCGTGCGGATGGACGTCGGTCAGCGGCAGATGCCGCCACACGTACCGCACGTCGCCGAACTCCCTCAGCAGCCCCCGCACCGCCGGCTCGGCCTGGCCGCAGTACGGGCACTCGAAGTCCGCGTACTCGACCACCGTGACCGGGGCGTTCGCCGGCCCTCGGATGTGGTCTCGTTCGTCGTCGACCGGCACCACCAGGTCGGTGATGACCTCGGCCGTGCCCAGCAGCGCGCGCAGCCGCGGCCGCACCGGCAGCCGGTTCACCAGCCGGAACACGACCCAGCTCAGGCCGGTGGCGGCCAGCACCGCGGACAGGATCCCGACCTTCGCCTCCGCCAGCGACACCCCGTGCAACGCCAGCGACGCGATCAGCAGCGAGACCGTGAACCCGATCCCGGCGACCGTCCCGGCCCCGAGGACCGCGCCCCAGCCCACCGGCGGCCGCACCCGGTCGCGGGTGACCCGCGACACCAGCCAGGCGACCCCCGCCGTCCCGACCGGCTTGCCGATCACGTAACCGAGCAGGATCCCGAGCGTGACCGGCGAGGCATACGCCCGCGCCAGGAAACCAAAGTTGAGCATGACCCCGGCGTTGGCCAGCGCGAACAGCGGCACGATGACGTAGCTCGACCACGGGTGGTAGATCCGCGCCAGCCGGTCGTTCGGCGAGATCGCGGCCTGGACCACCTCGCGCGCGGAAGCGGCCAGCTCCGCCGTGGGCTGCTCGCGGAACAGCCGGAACGCCGCGGACGCCTGCTCCAGTTCCTCCCGCCGGGCGGGGTAGGCGTAGGTCAGCAGGCCCATCACCAGGCCCACCACGACCGGATCCACGCCGGAGGAGAAGAACGCCACCCAGGCCGCGATCCCGACCAGCAGGTAGGGCAGCCCGTACCGGACACCCCGGGCCCTGATCACCAGCACCACGGCCAGGAACCCGAGCCCGGTCAGCAGCGCCGCCACCCGGACGCGCCCGCTGTAGACCAGCGCGATGACCGCGATCCCGTCTAGGTCGTCAACCACGGAGAAGGTCAGCAGGTAGGTGCGGACCCGGTCGGGTAGCCGGCGCCCGACCAGCGCCAGCGCGCCGAGCGCGAACGCCGTGTCCGTCGACATCGACATGCCCCACGCCGTCGCGGAGGGCCGCCCGGCGTTCGCGATCAGGTAGATGCCGATCGGCACGATCATCCCGCCGAGCCCGGCCAGCAGTGGCAGCGCGAGTCGGCTCCGCACCCGCAGCTCGCCCATGTCGAACTCGCGCCGCGCCTCCAGCCCGACCACGAGGAAGAACAGCGCCATCAGGCCCGAGTTCACGAAGGTGTGCGCGTCGAACGCCAGGCCCCAGCGGCCCACCGACACCGATAGCCGGGTGGCCCACACCCGGTCATAGGACGACGAGCTGACGTTCGCCCAGATCAGTGCGGCGACCGTAGCGCCGGCCAGCACCGACGCGCTGCCCGTCTCGGTCCGCAGGAAGCGCCGCAGCGGCGTCCAGCCCCGGCGCCCCCAGTCCGTCCGCCCCGAGAGCGCCGTCTCCGGCGACCCGGACTCGGCGGCCTCCGGCGGCGACTCACTCACCGCGCCCTCACCAACCCTTTTATCCCGAACGACGGTGGTACTCCTCCCGGCCAACCTTAACCGGCCCGCGGCCCATCGCCCGGTGACGTGACCAAGGCCGCAAACACCAGGCCCCTTGTCCCCGGCCCTCCCGGAGTCTAGACTGAACGTTCAGTCAAGACCCTTGGAGTCATGGTGGCCGTCAAGTACAGGGCCGAACGCACGCCATCCGCCGATGCCAATGCCAATCCAGATCTCGCCCGGATCATCGCGGAACAAGAGGAGATCTTCGTCCGCCGCCAGCCCGAATCCGCTCGCATGGCCGCGGCGGCGAAGACGCGCCTGGCCGGGGGAGTCACCTCCAGCTGGCAGATCACCACGCCCCAGCCGGTCTGGCTGAGCCACGGCGCCGGCTCGAAGGTCTACGACGTCGACGGCAACGAGTACGTCGACCTGCACGGCGGCTACGGCGCGATGCTGGCCGGGCACGCGCACCCGGCCGTCGTCGAGGCGGTGAGGGCCCGGGTGGGCCTGGGCACGCACTTCGCCCAGCCGACCCCCGACTCGGTCGTCGTCGCGACGGAACTGGCCCGCCGCTGGGGCCTGCCCCGCTGGCGGTTCGGCAACTCGGGCACCGAGGCCACGATGGACGCGATCCACCTGATGCGCGCGATCACCGGCCGCGACCTGATCATCAAGATCGAGGGCTGCTACCACGGTCATCACGACTCGGTCCAGGTGTCCGTGCTGCCCAATCCGGAAGACGCCGGCCCGGCCAACAAGCCCGCGCAGGTACCCTCGGCCACCGGCATCCCCCAGGCCATCATCGACCTGACCCTGATCGCCACGTTCAACGACACCGGCAGCGTGGCCCGCCTCCTCGACGAGCACCCGGGCAAGGTCGCCGGGATGATCATCGAGCCGATCATGATGAACGCCGGGATCATCCCGCCCGAGCCCGGCTACCTAGCCGGCCTCAAGGACCTCCTGCACGCCCACGGCGCGCTGCTCACCTTCGACGAGGTCAAGACCGGGCTCACCACCGGCCCGGGCGGCATCACCCAGCTCAGCGGGGTCCAGCCCGACCTGGTCTGCCTGGCCAAGTCGCTCGGCGGCGGCGTGGCGGTCGCCGCGATCGGCGGCACGGACGCCGTCATGGACTACGTGGCCACCGGCCGGTACGACCAGGTAGGCACCTTCAACGGGAACCCGCTGGCCATGGCGGCCGCCCGCGCCATGCTGACCGAGGTCGCCACGCCCGAGGCCTACCAGCGGCTCGAGCGGCTCCGCGTCCGCGCGGCCGAGGGCATCGAGCGAGCCATCAAGGACACCGGGCTGACGGCGCACGTGGTCACCGCGGGCGCCAAGGGCTGCGTGGTGTTCGCCGCCGAACCGATCCGCAACTACCGGGACTTCCTCGGCACGGACGACAGGTACAGCCACGCGCACTGGCTGTACCAGCACAACGGCGGCGTCTTCCTGCCGCCCTGGGGCAAGACCGAACAGTGGCTGATATCGGTCCAGCACGACGAGGCCGACATCGACCGGCTGATCGAGAACTTCGGCGCCCTCGCCCGCGCCGTGGAACCGTAGCCGATGTACGAACCGTTACCTGCCACGTCTTGCCGCCAGGTCGGAGCGAGACTACCTGTTAGTGACAAGTCGCGAGCCGCTGACGGCCCGCCGGGAGAGAGGGGTGACCCGGGATGCACCCGCACGAAGGATGGACCGAAGACAGACGCGGTGAACTGATATCCCGCCGCGGCTTCCTCAAGCAGAGCGCGGTCGCCGGATTGGCGGTCGGCGGGGCCAGCTCGCTCCTGGCCGCGTGCAGCTCAGGCGGGTCGGCCAAGGCACCCACCGCCTCCTCCTCGTCCGGCGGGATCCCGCTGCCCCGGCCGAACAGCCCGGTGACCTGGCCGCTGTACGCGGACAACGCGGCCATCGCCAGCAACCTGACTCCGGAGACGGGTGCCACGCTGAAGCTGTTCAACTGGGTCGCCTACATCAACCCCCAGTGCCTCACGGACTTCGGCAAGAAGTACAAGTGCAAGGTCGAGGTCACCACGTTCGAGAACATGGACGACGCGCTGGCCAAGCTGACCAGCGGGCAGCACCTCGGGTTCGACGTGTTCTTCCCCACCATCGACGTCATGGACCAACTGGTCTACGGGAAGATCATCCAGCCGCTCAACCACAGCTACATCCCGAACATCTCCCAGGCCTGGACCGACTTCACCAACCCGTTCTACGACGGCAAGTGGCAGTACACGGTCCCCTACACCATCTACACGACCGGCATCGCCTGGCGTAAGGACCACGTCGACGAGAACCCGTACACGATGGCGAACCCGTGGGCGATGCCCTGGCAGGCCAAGTACAAGGACAAGGTCGCGATCCTCGACGACGCGCGGGAGTCGATCAGCCTGGGGCTGATGAAGAACGGGATCTTCAACCTCAACACGACGGACCCGGCCCAGATCACCGCGGCCGGGCAGCAGCTTCAGGACCTGGCCCGCCTGACCAACGTGCACATCGACAACAACGACTACACCGAGATCCCGAGCGGCCAGATCTGGATCCACCACGCCTGGTCCGGGGACATCGCCACGGCGGCGTCCTACATGCCCAAGGGCGTGAACGTCGACGTCGTCGGCTACTGGTTCCCGCCCGACGGCCGGGGCCCGGTCGGCAACGACACGATGACGGTCCTGCGGGGCTCGCCGAACCCGGTCCTCGCCCACCTGTTCCTCAACTACATGATGGACGTCAACAACGTGCTGACGAACATCAGCTTCAACGGCTACATGCAGCCCATCAACGGCATCACCCAGCAGCGCCTGGTGGCCGAGCAGCTACTGCCGCCCAGCCTGACCTCCACCGTGGTCCTGCCCTCATACTTCAGGCGCGGAGTCCTGGAACTGCAGATCCCGACCGCGACGAACGCCCTGTGGGAGCAGGCGTGGCTGCAGGCCAAGAGCGCGTAGGGCGGGCCAGGAAAAGGGGCGGCCCGAACCAGCACCGCCTGTTCTGGGCCGCGCTGGCCGCGCCCGGCATCATCTGGCTGGCGGTCCTGTTCGTCGTGCCCTTCTACGCGATCCTCGCCATCTCGGGCGGCCAGCTGAACATCTTCGGCAACCCGCTGGCGCAATGGAACCCGCTGCGCTGGACCGGCACGAACTTCACCAGCGCGTGGCACGACGTCGTGGGGTCGTCGTCCTTCGTCGGCCCGATCCTGCTCAGGACGCTGTGGTACGTGGCCGCGGCCTCGCTGATCTCGCTGGTCATCGCGTACCCGGCGGCGTACTTCGTGGCCAGGTTCTCCGGCCGGCGCAAGGCGCTCTTCCTGATCCTGCTCATCGCGCCGTTCTGGATCAGCTACATGATGCGCATGCTGGCCTGGATCGACCTGCTCCAGACCAACGGGTACGTGAACAAGGTGCTGAGTTCCCTGCACCTGATCGGCCAGCCGGTCGACTGGCTGGGCGGACTCCCGGTCACGGTGATCCTCGGCCTGGTCTACGGCTATATCCCGTACCTGATCCTGGTCCTGTTCGCCGGCCTCGACCGGATCGACCCGGCGCTGATCGAGGCCGGCCGCGACCTCGGCCTGGGCCGGGTCCGCACCTTCGTGCGGGTCACCCTCCCGATGTCCAGGCAGCCGATCCTGACCGGGATGCTGATCACCGTGCTCCCGATGCTGGGCGACTACTTCACCAACCAGCTGCTGTCCGGCACCACGGGCACCACGATGTTCGGCAACGTGATCGATGACCAGCTGACCTCGGGCGGGGGAGTGCTCCAGGGACAGGGCGCGGTCTTCTCGCTGCTGTTCCTGCTCGTGCTCACCGCCCCGATGATCTACTACGTGGTAGCCACCAACCGCTCGTCACGGGCGGCGACATGACCGCCGCCACGAGACCGGCGACCGGCGCCGAACAGACCCCAGGTACCACGGCCCGCACCGGGCTCGGCAGGCTGCGGCCGCGCCGCAACCCGTGGCGGCACGCCTGGTTCCTCGAGGGGTTCACCTGGATCTACCTGATCTGGTCGCTGGTGCCGGTGGCGATCGCGGTCCTGTTCTCGTTCAACAACGGCAAGTCGCAGAGCGTCTGGCAGGGCTTCTCCTGGCGCTGGTACTACGCAGACCCGGTGAACTCGGTCCTGCACGACCCGGACCTGCACGCCGCCGTGATCACCACCATCCGCCTGTCGATCTACGTGACCCTGATCACGGTGCCGCTCGGCGTCGCGTTCGCGATCGGGATCAACCGGTGGCGCGGCTCCATCCCCTCGACCTTCAACTTCGTGATGATCCTGTCCTTCGTGATCCCGGAGCTCATCTTCGGCGTCGCGATGTTCTTCGTGTTCACGCGGTTGTTCACCCCGATCGGCCTGGGCTCGCTAGCGGAGGTCCTGGCCCTGGTCACCTGGAACCTCAGCTGGCCTGCGCTCATCGTGCAGGCCAGGCTGGTGACGATGGGCAGGCAGTACGAGGAGGCCGCGGCCGACCTCGGCGCCACCCCGTGGCAGGTCACCTACCGGGTCCTGGTGCGCATGCTGACCCCGGCCATCTTCGCGAGCGCGGTCCTGGTCTTCTCCGGCGTCGTCGACGACTTCGTGCTCGTCGACCTGCTGAGCTCCAACTCGAGCAACACGCCGATGTCGGTGTACATCTACTCCCAGCAGCACGGCGGCAACGGCGGCCCGGCGCTCAACGCGCTCGGCACGATCATGCTGGTCCTGTCGTTTGCCGTCGCGATCCTCGGCTACGCCGGCTACCGCTGGCTCACCCGCGGCGAGCGCGGCAGCGACGCCATCTCCGCCCTCACCACCATCACCGGGCGAGACTGACCCGCCGCACCTTTCCTTTATCCCGAACGACGTCTAGCGGCGCGTGAGCGACGCGCGTCAAACCCGTCGCGCTGTCACATCGGGCCCAGCCGCCGGCGCGGTTGTTCGCAATGATGTGCCTGAACATGGCGA